>Ga0308420_1001725_pt1 | contig 11378 bp, 14 predicted proteins | sample HotsprSampleMS55_FD_203802 | JGI IMG/M metagenome (GOLD analysis project Ga0308420, IMG submission 203802) | Hot spring phototrophic mat microbial communities from Mushroom Spring, Yellowstone National Park, Wyoming, United States - 20090730_MS55 ... | reverse complement strand
TGCGTTTCCGTGCGTGCCTGGACCGTGGCAAGCCCCGTGACTTCTGTGGCCAGCGCAGCAACCTGCGTTTCCGTGCGCGCCTGGGCTGCGGCAAGCCCCGTGACTTCTGTGGCCAGCGCAGCAACCTGCGTTTCCGTGCGTGCCTGGGCTGCGGCAAGCCCCGTGACTTCTGTGGCCAGCGCAGCAACCTGCGTTTCCGTGCGCGCCTGGGCTGCGGCAAGCTCCTGAAATCGCTGTTCCGCATGGATGCGGAACTCCGCCACTTGCGCCGGGAGGGCCAGCAGTTCGTCAGTCAGCACGAGCCGGCGCAGGGAGCTGCGCCATTCCGGTCGCTCCTCCAGCAGGCGCACGAGGTCATGAAATTCTTCTACGGAAAAAGGCATACGTGGGTCCCCTGTTTTGGTACTCCCTTTGCTGACGGTTTGCAACCGCTATCGCGGCAACGTCAGATCTCCAACCTGAACCCCGGACGCCTTGCCCAGCCACTCGTTTGTTGCTACGTGTACAGCCACGGTCACCGGTCGGCCGCATGCACGAAGCGAACCCTCGCCTCACCGAAGAGCAGGTGTATCGCTTCACGCTGCACGGCACGAGCCACAACGAGGATGGACCTACAGCCGGAAGTTCGATAGCTACGTGCACACGCAGCCCTCATAGCGCTTAACCTCGATGGCGCTTGGGAGATGATGAAGTTTCTGAGCAGCGCCTAGTGGGGATTAGGAGACAAGAATAATGGGAGACAGCACTTTTTCCTGTAGCCACGTTGACAAATCGTTGAGACTGCGTGCGCTGATCTCGTGCCCCATTTCATACTCACGATACGTGATCGGGATATGGAGGCTACGGAGCCTCTCGACCGACTGACGGGCGCGGCTGACATCCACTAGCTCGTCCCGGCTCCCGTGCTGGATGAGAACCGGTAGCTGTTCACTTGCAGGAACGTCAGGTAACTCTGTGAGCAGATCCTGAGGGAGCCACGAACTAAGCACCGCTAACGCCGCGAACCGCTCTGGCTCCCCCAGCGCAAGGCTGTACGCCATGACCCCCCCTTGGCTGAACCCTAGCACGGCGATTTTCTTTTCGTCGATCGGGTAACGCTTCAAGGCCTCGTTGAGAAAAGTCCGAAGCTCTCCACGCGCGGCCAAGACCGCTCGAAGGTCCATCATGCCCCCCATGGTAATCGGAAACCAGCCGTAGCCTATCCCCATCCCGCCCAAAGGGACCGGTAGCGGCCCTTGAGGACACAGAACGAGGAACGTTCCACCACAGAGGTGGGGAGCTACCCCGAGGAGGTCGAGTGCGTTCGCTCCCCAGCCATGGAGCGCCAACAATGTCGGGTGCGGACCGGCTCCGTGAGGCTCAAAAACAGTGTGGATGAGATTCATGCGTCCCTCCCCCGTCGGCGTTGCCTCCCTGCTATCTGAAAAGCTGAAGGGAAGCAAGGAAACGGTGCTGTCTTTGGTCTTCAATTTCTCCTGTCCTCGATCCATCGCTTTACCCACGGAAGCAGCATGAAGGCGGGCCAGGCTAAAAAGAACGTGGCAGTGAAGTAGGTTACGTACCCCATGCTCTGTGCCGCCCAGCCCGAGAATGCGCCGGAGAGAGAGCGGGTTAGGCCAAATACCGCACTGAGCAGAGCATACTGCGTGGCCGCCTGGGTTTTATCACAGCTGTTCATTAGGAACGCGAGAAACGGTGCGGTGCCCAATCCCCCGCAGAATGACTCGATCACCGACGCCCCGTACATTGGCAGGTCAGAAGGCGGCAACACTGCGGCTATCGCATAAGCCAAATTTGACACAGCTTGCGCAATGCCCAGGATCCACAAGGCAGGAAATATCCCCCACGTTTTAGTCAGCCGACCACCCACGAGTGCGCCGGTGATCGTGCTCACGACGCCGATCGTGCCAGGAACAACACCGATTTGCAGCGGCGTAAAGTTTCGATCCACCCAGAATGGCCGCACCATCGGCCCAAGTGCCATATCGCCAAGCTTGAACGTGAGAATAAAAAGCATCACATAGAGAACACCTGGCCGGCGCCAGAAACTCCGCACCGGGCCAACCACTGCTTGTTCGAGTGCCGTAGTCCAGCTTTCCGATGCAGGTCGGAGAGGAGGGATCTGTGGCGCCCGACTAGAGACGACAGCCGCTCCGGCGAGTAGTACCGCAGCAGTAGCAAATGCCGGTTTCCATCCGATGAGGTCGGCAAGGGCGACAAAAACTCCGCCTGCACAGACCAAGGCGACGCGGTACGTGCTCACTCGTACCCCATTGGCCGGTCCCATTTCCTCCTCATCGAGCAACTCAATGGTATAGGCGTCGATGGCAATATCCTGGGTTGCCGAGAAGACGGCAAAGGCGATGAGAAACACCCATAAGGCACGGCCTGTGTGAGCTGGTTCAAAAAGAAGCCACACACTTAGGTCGATGGCAAGAAGCGCCTGACACACCACGATCCAGCTTCTCCGCCGCCCCCACAGGTCCACCGCTGGCGCCCAGAGGAATTTGAGTGCCCATGGCAAGCCAGCTAGACTGATCAAGCCGATATCCACAAGACTCACGCCGCGGATGCGGAAGTAGACAGGAAATGCGTCGAAGAGAAGGCCGAAGGGAAAGCCTTCGGCGAAATAGAGGATGGCGACCCAGGTGAGTTTCGTACGTGTAGAGAACCGCGTCGCCAAGGGTGATTCTTTCCTGCCTGCGGAGCGGGCTTAGCGGTGCCGCATCACACCGACCTTCGGGCAGAAGCGTTCGATCGGACAGATACTACACTTGGGGGAGACTGGATGGCAAATCGTTTGCCCGAGGGCGACCAAGAGATCGTTCATCTCGACCCAGTACTGTTGGGGCAGTTTGGCACGCAGGGCCATCTCCGTCTCCTCTGGGGTCTTCGTTTGCACATATCCCCAGCGATTCGTGATGCGGTGGACGTGCGTGTCAACGCAGATACCGGGCTTGTGAAAGCCCTGCGTGACAACGAGGTTTGCGGTCTTGCGACCAACTCCCTTCAGGGTGAGCAGCTCATCAATCTCGTTGGGTACCCGGCCACCATATTTATCGAGCAGCATACGAGAGATCTCGTGCACCGTCCGTGCTTTGGTTTTGTAGAAGCCTACGGGATAAATAGCACGTTCGATGTCTGCCGGTGTGAGAGTAACCATTCTTTCGGGGGTATCTGCCAAGGCGAACAGCCGCCGCGCCGCAGGACCGGTCGTCTCATCTTTCGTGCGGAGGCTGAGGAGGCAGGAGATCAGCACCAAATAGGGGTCGCGGTAGAGTGAAGCCATCTCCGTCACCACAGGAGCGTTCCATGCAGGCGCGGCCTCGCGTAGGGTCTGCATGACCGCGTCGATGGCGTGACTGGTGATAGCCCTCTCTAAGCGGCTCCCATCCCCCCCTGCGGACGCACCGTGACGATACCGACGCGCAGCGGCAGGTTGTCTTCTTGCTCTATCCTTTCTTCTCGTGTCCACAGCAACCTAGCCTTCCCAAGATGGTGATAAAATTCCTCGGTGTTAGTCCGCCGCGCATCGGCCAACAGCGCACACCCGCTGGGAGCCAAATGACGGGCGAGAAATCTCGCCAATAGCGGAAACAGCGGCCGATCATACAAGATTTCAGCACCGAGGATGAGGGCAAAGTGCTGCTCCAGCGTATCGTGCGCGAAGTCGAGCAAGCGTGTCTCAAAAAGCGGACAATTATTGATCTGCGCGTTGATCGTAGCAAAAGCCAGGGCTTCTGGCTCTTTGTCGGCAAACGTGACCCTCCCCCCTTTCAAGGAGGCAACGATACCGGTGAGGCCAAGGCCGCAGCCAAGATCAAGCACGCTAAGGTCACGACACTCGACCATCGCGTCAAGATAGCACGCGAGTGTCAACGCCCCCGTCCACAAGTGAGCCCAGTAGGGAGGCTCCTCAGCCTCATCACGAATCAGGGCGTTGCGGTCCACCCACCGCTCTAAGTCTTTCACTCGTAGGAGAGTGAGCTGGCGGGTGCCAATGGCCAGCTCAATAGGCTCGGTTTCATACTCATATTGGAGAGGCATTTTACGAATCCCAAATGCATGGGTATGGATATTCTCACGAAAAAGCGCTCAATCCAGTAATATCACGCCCGATCGTCAACCGGTGAATGTCTTCCGTCCCTTCGTAGGTATTCACCGTCTCAAGATTCAACATGTGACGGATGACTGGATAGTCGTCAGTGATACCGTTGGCGCCGAGGATATCGCGGGCGAGGCGAGCAATCTGCAGAGCAGTAGAGACGTTGTTCATCTTCGCCATGCTGACGTGCTCGGGTCTCATCTGTCCGGCGTCTTTGAGCTTCCCAAGACGAAAAGACAAGAGCTGGGCTTTCGTGATCTCGGTAATCATCCACACCAGCTTCGCCTGGACAAGCTGATAGCCGCCAATAGGTCGGGAGAACATTACCCGGCTTTTCGCATAATCGAGCGCACACTCGTAACAGGCAATAGCTGCACCGGTCGCACCCCAGGCAATGCCGTAGCGTGCCTGGGTCAGACACATCAGCGCCGATTTGAGTCCTATAGCCCCCGGTAAAATATTCTCCTCGGGCACCCAACAGTCCTCAAAGATCAATTCAGAAGTCACAGAGGCACGGAAGCTAAACTTCCCCTCAATTTCGCGTCGGGTGAATCCCTTCCGCTCTTTCTCGACGATGAAGCCACGGATCACGTCTTTGCCGTCTTCCTCCAGCTTCGCCCAGACAATGGCGATGTCCGCAATCGAGCCGTTAGTAATCCAGCGCTTAGTCCCGTTGAGGATGTAACCACCCGAGGATTTTTTCACTCGCGTGCGCATGCCGGAGGGGTTTGAGCCAAAGTCCGGCTCGGTCAGGCCAAAGCAGCCGATCGCCTCGGCCTTGGCCAGGCGGGGCAACCAGAAGCTCCTCTGCGCCTCGGAGCCAAAGGTGTAAATAGGATACATAACGAGGGAGGACTGTACGCTAGCGAACGATCGCAGCCCGCTATCACCCCGTTCCAGCTCCTGGCTGACGAGCCCATACGCGATGTTGTTCAATCCCGCACAGCCGTATTGCGTTGGTAAGGTCATGCCGAGAAAGCCCAACTGGCCAAGGCGAGGGACTAGATCGCGGGGAAAGCTGCCCTCCCGAAAACACTGTCGCACACGGGGGAGAAATTCTTCCTCCACGAAGCGGCGCGCCACATCACGCACCATTCGTTCTTCCTCCGTCAGCAGTTCATCGAGCTGGTAATAGTCAACATCGCTGCGGGCCATACAAAACTCCTTTTCCATAGAACCAAGTTACAACCCGCGTGGCCTTCCATCCCCCCGCGGGTCGGAAACGCCTGTGATCAGGCCGGAGGCCAAGTCAACCGCGATCGCCTGTATGTTGCCGAATGGCGCGCGCCCGTCATCACTCGACTCCACAGCGGTAACGTTGTGTCCCATCCGACGCAGGGCCTCGAGCAGACCCTCTGGAGGCACTCCTCTCCGTACCTCGACCAGCAGGTTGTCCGGGAACCACTGATGATGGATCCGAGGGACGAACACCGCCTCGGGAAGCGGCATCTGATAGGCCAAGACGTTGACCAGGACTTGCAGCGTGGCGCTGATAATCCGCGACCCCCCGGGACTTCCAACGATGAGTACAACCTTGCCATCACGTGTAACGATCGTCGGACTCATGCTGCTCAGAGGGGTTTTCCCCGGAGCAATGGCGTTTGCGTCGCTGTTCCCTAGCAAACCGAACGCATTTGGCGTGTTGGGCTGAGCATTAAAATCGTCCATTTCGTTGTTCAGGAGCACCCCCGTGCCGGGCACCATGACGCCGCTGCCGAAGTAGAGGTTTACGGTCTGAGTCGTTGCCACCGCATTGCCGTCCTTGTCTAGGACTGACAGATGGGTAGTGGTAGTTGATTCAATGCTTTCTGGTGGCTCTGCGGGGAGTCTCTCACTCGGCGCCGCTTTCGCGATATCGATTTGGTTACGCAAAGAGGCAGCATAGGTGACCGAGGTCAACATATCTACTGGAACCCGGACGAAGTCTGGGTCACCAAGATAACGGGCGCGGTCACGGAAGGCCAGGCGCAGCGTTTCAGCGAGGAGGTGGACGGCTTTGGGAGTGTGGAAGCCGATTTGCGACATAGGGAAACCGGAGAGCACATTGAGCATCTGCACGAGGAGCACCCCCCCAGAGCTGGGAGGAGGCATGCTGTAAACATGTGAGCCGGAAAAATTGCCAACTACAGGCTGGCGATAAATCACCTTATAGCGGTCAAGGTCCTCTTGCGTGATCAATCCCCCTTTGGTGCTCATCTCCTGCACTAGGGCCTCGGCTACCCTACCCTTATAGAAGGCGTCCTTTCCCTGTTTGGCAATTTCCCGTAAGGTCTTAGCCAGGTCTTTCTGCACAAGTAGCTCCCCTTGCCGCAACGGCCGGCCTTGGCGGAAGTAGAGCGCCCGTGTTTCTGGTGACTCCCCAAGAAGCTGGGCACGATAGACAATCGCTTGGGCAAGCTCGGGATAGACGGCAAACCCCTCCTCTGCCAACCGAATTGCCGGCGCCATCACTTCTGCCAAAGGCATGGTGCCATATTTACTCTGGACCTCTACCAGACCGGCAACCAGACCAGGAACAGCGACAGCAAAGGGACCGTTTCTGCTCAGTTCCGGGACGACCGCTCCGTTCCGCACGAACATATCGCGAGTGGCTTTGAGGGGGGCACGCTCGCGAAAGTCTATCGCCAATACATCCCCCTCCTTCGCACGGTAGAAAAGAAAGAACCCGCCACCACCGATTCCCGTAGATTGGGGCCGAAGGACGCTGATAGCGAACGACGCCGCGACCGCCGCGTCGATGGCGTTGCCTCCTCTGCGTAACATTTCAACCCCAGCGTCGCTCGCTTGCTCGCTCGCGGTTACAACCATGCCGCGCGTACCTGTAGCGACAAACGGACCATACTCACCCCTGTCAGGAAGCTGCGCCGTCTGCGCAAAAACAGGGGAAAAGGTAATGGTCCAGAAGAGGAGAAAAAGTATATGAATGGAGGATCGCGGTGGCACTGCTTCTCTTGTTAGCAAAAAAGATTGACTTCCAAAACCTGGGTTGGTACAGTCCCTGCGGGAGGAGCCACCATGGCCTCTGTCAACAAAGTCATTTTAATCGGCAATTTAGGAAGAGACCCTGAAGTGCGTTTTACTCCGAGTGGACGTGCAGTTGCCAAGTTCCCCCTTGCTACAACGGACTCCTGGATGGACCAAGAAAGCGGGCGGCAGGAGCGGACAGAGTGGCATAACATCGTCGTCTGGGGCAAACAGGCGGAGTCTTGTGGTCAATACCTTGCGAAGGGTCGTCAAGTCTACATCGAAGGGTCGATCCGCTCGCGCAGCTATGATGATAAAGACGGGAATAAGCGCTACGTTACGGAAATTGTTGCTCAAAAAGTACAATTTCTCGGTGGAGGGGGAGGGTCGCGCACTCAGCTTGAGGGAGCCGGGCAAGGCGGTGGATTTGATGATTTCCCCGGTGGACCGATCCCTGACGATGATATCCCCTTCTAGATCATCCCGACTTCGGCAATCCCATCCCTGATCACTGCCTTCCCCTGAGGGTTGTATGTCTCGTACGCATACGTCCTGAGGGGACCGAGCTCCTGTCCTGGCCATACAGCAGTTGTGATCTCCTGCCCCGGAAATACCGGCCGAGAAAAACGCGCGCGCAACCGTCGCAGCTGTAGCGGGTCACGGTCGCACACGTGATCAATGATGACCTTTGAAGCGAATGCCATCGTGCACAAGCCGTGCACGATAATACCAGGGAGACCAACCATCCGTGCAGTGTTTTCATCAGTGTGGATGGGATTATAATCGCCAGAGGCACGCGCATAGCGATAGGTTTGGTCTGTGTCAATGGTTTGGCGCGCGCGTAGGAAAGGATCTCCCCTAGTGGTTTCTTTAGAACGCTCGCCGCGCTTTTCCCGTGTGTTGCGATCGCGGATGAAAGCGGTGAAGATAATATCTTGTACTGTTTCCTTCCGTTGGTTGACACAGTTGATCTTTATCACCAGCACCTCGCCCTTTGGCCGTGCCTCGATCGTGGCAATATGAGCCGTACTCGTGATCACGTCACCAGGAACCACAGGAAGGTAAAAAAACATATCCTGCTCACTGTGGAGCAGGCGCAGTAGATCCACGTTCAGTGCTTGATCTGTCACCACCGTCATGAGGGAAAACCAGCTCATGACCGCGCCAAATAGAGGGGGAGCAACGATACCGTCTGGCCTGGAAACGTCGAGAAACCGTGGATTATCTTCGTTGTACGCCAGTGCGTACTTCGTTATGGCCTCGGTCGTAACTCCGTAGTCTTGCGGTGGATACTGCTTGCCGACGAGAAGGCGGTTTAACTTCATTCTCAGAGATCCCAATACCCGTCATCGACGAAACTGACATACTTTCCCTTGCCAATCACGATGTGGTCGAGCACCCGGACTCCCATCACCTCTCCTACTTCGCGCAAGCGGCGTGTAATCTGGAGGTCCTCTGGGCTCGGCTGGGGATCTCCGCTAGGATGGTTATGAATCAAGATGACAGCCGCGGCTGATTCTCTGATCACCGGGAGAAAAACCTCGCGTGGATGGACAAGGGAGGACGTTAAAGACCCCTCGGAGACACGCACGTCTTTCAGCTTTCTATTCTTCGCGTCCAGGAGGAGGACGTGGAATTCCTCCTTCCGCAGGTTTCCCAAGCGCTCACGATAGTGGTTAAATACATCGGCACTCGAACGAAACTGTTCCCCTCGCTTGATCTCCTCTTGAGAGAAGCGCTTGGCAATCTCCAGGGCAGCTTTGATCTGCGCTGCTTTCGCGGGGCCAATACCTTTTATCGCACAAAGTTCCTGAATACTGGCCTCGTCGAGGCGACGAAAAGACCCCTCGAAGGTGGTCATGAGCGCGCGGCCGTGATCGAGAGCGCTTTGCCCCGTGCTCGCGTCGCCGGTGCGGAGAATAATCGCCAAGAGCTCAGCGTTGGAGAGAGTGTCAGGACCGTTTTCCAGGAGTTTCTCGCGCGGCCGATCAGCTTCCGGCCATTCCCTGATTGGCTGGGTCATAATTCTGGCTCAGAACACAAGAGCGAGTCTAGCAGGCACAGCTAAGAATTCCCAGGAAGAGCAAGAGCTTACCGAATGGTTACAATGACTTTCCTGTCGCGCGGCCCGTCGAGCTCAACCAGCATGATTGCCTGCCAGGTCCCCAGGGCGAGACGGCTCTGGCGGATAGGAACCACCTCGCTGGGACCGAGAATGGCCGCCTTCAGGTGGGCAGCGCCGTTCCTATCGACCCGGTCATGACGCCACACCCCTTCCGGGATCAACTTGTCGAGCGCGTCCAAAAGGTCCAGCCCAATGTGGGGATCATCATGTTCATTGATGACGATCGCCGCGGTGGCATGAGGAGTATACACGCAACAGAGCCCTTCGCTCACGCGGGAGTCGCGCACCACTTCTGCAATTTGCGCGGTGAGGTCGAGGACCTGGGACTTTTTGCTTGTCCGCACCCTAATTTCCGCCATCTTCTTCGCTCCACAACGTCGCGTCTACTCTCTCGTTACGGCGCTCTTCATAGCCGACGTTAGTCACATCAAGAGGGACGCCGGACTTCTCCATCAGCGCCTTCCTGAGCAGCGAGCGATCGACAATATTTTCCCACCCACTCTCTCTGACAACCCTCTGCGCCTCGCCCCACATATCCGGAATAAGATTGTAGATATCTTCATGCACTTCGATGTAAACCTTGCCGTACAGCATGCCGATTTTCACTGGCTGGTAGACGAATTCCCCGGGACTGCCAACGCGTACCACATCGAAAAACTGTTCAATGTCTTCTGGGTAGAGCCTGATGCAGCCATGCGTCACGAGGCGACCCACCGCCCAGGGGTTGTTCGTGCCATGGATCGCGTAGGCGCCGACAGCCGCAGGGAAGGCCAGTTCGAAGCGGTATTTGCCCAGCGGGTTGTCCGGCGAGCCGCCGGGGATCATGGTTTCGCTCCACCCCTTCTCTTGAATGCGCTCTTTCCGAATCGACTCAGGGAGCACCCAGGTTGGGTTCACCGTCTTACCACGAACCTTAAATTTCGCCCGTGGCGTCGGCCAATCTTCACGCCCTAAACCAACCGGGAGGGTGATAACAACGCGGTTACTCAGCCTTTTTTCCAGTGGCGGGAAATAATACAGGCGCATCTCTGGAATATTGACGACAATCCCCTCATACCCGCTTTTCGGTAGGACCCAGAAAGTGGGAATCATCATCACCTCCCCCACAGGGGGAAGCCAAGGATCCATTTTCGGGTGAGCTCCGATGATTTCGTTATAGCCCAGCCCAAAGTAGCGGGCGATGTCGAGCAAAGTATCCTTCGGCTGAACGATGTATTCGCGCGGCGCGCCGATGACCGTTTGTACTTCAAGATCGTTCCGACCCTGCGGAAGGACGAAAGAATATGCAATCAGCCGTTTCTGTGAGAAGAAGACTTCTTCGTCCCACGCCCGGGCTAGCGACGGAAGAAAAAGGTACAGCCCGATGATCACCCCCCACACCTGCCAAGCCACAGAGAGAAATCTCCCTCGTTCCATGACTTTCCTGACCTCCTTCTGTCTGTTAAGGGAAAAAGTATAACACCTTGCCGTGCCCATTGCATAAATGCTCTGAGCGCTTTCGCCGCCTGTCATTGCCCTCAGCTTGACTGAGACTTTCCTTTTCCCTGTGTAGAAGGACGCTTCTGCCCCTTTTTCCAGCGTGCAGACTTGGCGGTTTGCTCTTGGCTAGCCAGGACCTTATCGAGTTTCATGTTCAAGTTGACCAGACTGCCCTGAATGGCCTCCACTTTGGCAAGAAGCTTGGTGTAATCTCCCTTGGAGGGGATATTGAAGAGACCGAGCAAGGTGCTCATATTGCGGTCAATCTTCCCTTTCGTTGCTGCCGCATTCCGAAAAGCTTTTTCCATGGCGGCAGCGAAGGTCGGGTGGGCAAGGACTTCCTTTGCTAGGCGCGTGAGGTTTTCTTCGCCTGCTTCGTATAACCTCTCGAAGAGGGTTTTTTCTTCGTTCATATAGCAAATGCGAAAAGTGGCTCAGCTTGTTGAGGCGGATGACCGTGAATATCGAAACTTTTCTCGGATACTTTACTGGCCTGCGCTTTTTGAGCGATAGTCTTCCCTTTCCTGTGTTGGTGGGGACGGCTTTTTTGGTTCACCTCCTGGACAGTATCATGTGCCGCCTGTTTGCCCGCAATAACGGTTATCCACGGAACCTGTGGACGATTCTTGGGTTTGTCTTCGGGACTTGGGCTGTTGCAGCCCTCATCCTACTGCCGAAACGTGGCAAAGGGCCGGAGTAGAAATG
>Ga0308420_1001724_pt1 | contig 11385 bp, 8 predicted proteins | sample HotsprSampleMS55_FD_203802 | JGI IMG/M metagenome (GOLD analysis project Ga0308420, IMG submission 203802) | Hot spring phototrophic mat microbial communities from Mushroom Spring, Yellowstone National Park, Wyoming, United States - 20090730_MS55 ... | reverse complement strand
GGTCGTGAAGGAAAGCTTCTGCTGATTGATCCAGACCTCGGATAGACCCATCAGGTTGCTGTACACCGTATAGGTGAGCAGGGCAAAGAGCACGTTCAAGGAGCGGCCAGCGCGCGGATTGATATGGCTCGCGGGGATGGCGAATACCGCCAGCAGCAGGGCGCTGATGGGGTAACCGAGTCGCATCGCCCATTCCGCCTGGTTGGCCGGCGTGGGGTCGCGGAGCAAATCGGCGGTGCTGGTCGTGCGGGGGGTGCGGGCCTGTCTCTCGACCGCGACCCTGTCCAGGCGGACGGCGTAGCGATCGAATTCCATCATGCGGTAATCGGCCGCGCCTGGACTGCCTTCATAGCGACGCCCCTTGCTGAGGACGAGGAAGCGGTCCCCATTGTCCATCACCTCGACCTGGCCGTCCTGGGCGACGATGACGCCGTCACGCCCGCTTTGCACCGAACGGATGAAGATGTTGCGCACCTGCCCGCTGCGGGTGTCGATGGACTCGACGAAGAACACCCGCTTGCCGCCGCGGGCCTCGGCGAACATCCCCGCGCTGATGACGGAGGTCTCGTCGCGGCTGGCGAGCACGCGCTCGAAGTCGCTGCGTTTCTGGGCGGCCCACGGGATGACGAAGAGGCTCAAGGCGGCGATCAACAGGGCGATCGGCAGTGCGAAACGCAGCACGGGCTTGAGCCATGCCAGGGGACCGAGTCCTGCCCCCTGCCAGACGACCATCTCGCTGTCCTGCCAGAGGCGGGTCAAGGTGAGGAAGACGGCGAGGAACAGGGCCAGCGAAAGCAGCACCGGCAGGAGGTTGAGCATGCCGAAGCCGATGAAGGGAAACACCGCCTCGTGATCGATCCTGCCGACGGCTGCCCGGCCCAGGATGCGCACCAACAGGGTGACCCCCACGATCAGCGTCAGCGACAGCAGGGCGACGCCACCCATGCTGCTCATCTCCCGGATCAGGGCGGAATTGAAGAGGCGCACTATGACTTCGGCTTAATTGCTGGAAATAATGCGTTGAGATGCGTACTGGGCTTAAACTACGGAAAACGACACTTTTACGCCCAATGCAAAGGAGCATCGCATGGAATTTAGCATAAAAAGCGGTAGTCCCGAGAAGCAGCGTGTGGCCTGTGTCGTGGTCGGCGTGTATGAACACAGGCGTCTTTCCGCACCGGCCCAGGTGATCGATCGCGCCGCCGACGGCCATCTCAGCGAGATCCTGCGGCGCGGCGACATGGACGGCAGGCTGGGCAGCACACTGCTGCTGCATCACGTGCCGGGGACCCTCGGCGACCGGGTGCTGCTGGTGGGGCTGGGCAAGGAGCGGGAATTTCGCGAAAAGCAGTACCGGGAGGCCGTGCGCGCGGCGGTGAAGACCCTGGATGCGACCGGTGCCACGGAGGCGGCCTTGTATCTGACCGAGGAGAACGTGCGTCGTCGCGACGAGGCCTGGCGGGTGGAGCAGGCGGTACTGGTGGCCATGGAGGCGCAATACCGCTTCGACCAGATGAAGAGCAAGCCCGAGGACGAACCGCGCCGGCCCCTGCGCAAGCTCATCCTGGCCGTCCCCAGGCGGGGCTTGCTGCCTCAGGGCGAGGCCGCGGCCGCACGGGGGCTGGCTATCGCCGCGGGCATGAAGCTCGCGCGCGACCTGGGCAACCTGCCCGGAAACGTCTGCACCCCCAGCTACCTCGCCGATCAGGCCCGCGCCTTGGCGAACGAGCACGCGATGGCGGTCGAGGTGCTGGAGCGCCCGGACATGGAGAAGCTGGGCATGGGCGCCCTGCTGTCGGTGGCCAAGGGCTCCGACGAACCGCCCAAGTTCATCGTCCTGCAGTACAAGGGAGGGGGTAAAAAGGACAAGCCGGTGGTGCTGGTGGGCAAGGGCATCACCTTCGACTCCGGCGGCATCTCGCTCAAGCCCGGCGCCGACATGGACGAGATGAAGTACGACATGAGCGGCGCGGCCAGCGTGCTGGGGGCGATGCAGGCGGCGGCCATGCTCAAACTGCCGCTTAACATCGTCGGGCTCATTCCCACCTGCGAGAACCTGCCCAGCGGACGCGCAAACAAGCCGGGGGACATCGTCACTTCCCTGTCCGGGCAGACCATCGAGATCCTCAACACCGATGCCGAGGGTCGCCTCATCCTGTGCGACGCCCTGACCTACGCCGAGCGCTTCGAGCCGGCGGCGGTGGTGGACATCGCCACCCTCACCGGTGCCTGCGTCATCGCCTTGGGGCATGTGGCCAGCGGCCTCATGGCCAACGACGAGGCGCTCGCGCGCGAACTATTGCACGCCGGCGAGACGGCCTACGACCGTTGCTGGCAGCTGCCGCTGTGGGACGATTACCAGGAGCAGCTCAAGAGCAACTTCGCCGACATGGCCAACATCGGCGGACGGCCCGCTGGCACCATCACCGCCGCCTGTTTCCTGGCGCGCTTCGCCAAGGCGTATGACTGGGCGCACCTGGATATCGCCGGCACCGCCTGGAAAAGCGGCAAGGACAAAGGCAGCACCGGCCGGCCGGTGCCGCTGCTGACGCACTTTCTCATCGGACGGGCCGAGAAGAAGACGTAATCCCACGGGGGGCGGTATCATGCCCCCGACGTCGCGGCCGGATCGAGCACGGTATCGCGCGCTACGGGCAGTGTATCGGGGTAGTCGCGGGAAAAGTGCAGCCCACGACTTTCCTTGCGGCTTTGCGCACAGCGCACGATGAGATCGGCGGTGAGCACCAGGTTGCGCAGCTCCAGCAGGTCGTTGCTGACGCGGAAGTTGCTGTAGTACTCGTGGATCTCCTCATTGAGCAGCCGAATGCGGTGGGCGGCGCGCTCCAGACGCTTGCTGGTGCGCACGATCCCGACGTAGTCCCACATGAAGCGGCGCAGCTCATGCCAGTTGTGGGCGATGACGATCTCCTCGTCGGCATCGGTCACCCGGCTTTCGTCCCAGGGCGGCAGCTCCCGTATCGGCGCCGGGCCGGCCTCGGCGATGTGGCCGGCGGCCGCGCGCCCGTAGACTAGGCACTCCAGCAGGGAATTGCTCGCCAAGCGGTTGGCACCGTGCAACCCGGTGTGGCTCACCTCGCCGATTGCATACAAGTGAGCGAGCTCGGTGCGGCCGTACTGGTCGACGATGACACCGCCACAGGTGTAGTGCGCGGCGGGCGCCACCGGGATCCATTCGGTGGTGATGTCGATGCCAAGCTCCTTGCAGCGGGAATGGATGGTGGGGAAGTGGCTGATGATCCGCTTGGCCGGCAGGTGGGTGATGTCCAGATAGACGCAATCGAGGCCGCGTTTCTTCATCTCGAAGTCGATGGCGCGGGCGACGATGTCGCGCGGGGCGAGCTCGGCGCGCTCGTCGTGGCTAGGCATGAAACGGGTGCCATCGGGTAGCCGCAATACGGCGCCCTCGCCGCGCATGGCCTCGGTGATCAGGAAAGACTTCGCCTTGGGATGGTACAGACAGGTGGGATGGAACTGGATGAACTCCAGGTTGGCCACCCGGCAGCCCGCGCGCCAGGCCATGGCGATACCGTCGCCGGTGGCCGTGTCCGGATTGGTGGTGTAGAGGAAGGCCTTGCCGGCGCCGCCGGTGGCAAGCACGGTATGACCGGCGGCGAAGGTCTCGACCCGCCCGCGTACGGTGTCCAGCACGTAGGCGCCATAGACCCTGGCCTCGTTCCCCCCCAGCTTGCGGTCTGTGATCAGGTCGATGGCGATGTGCCAGGGCAGCAGCTGGACATTGGGGGCGGCAGCCAGACGTTTGAGCAGGGTATCCTGCACCGCGGCGCCGGTCGCATCGGCCACGTGAAAGATGCGGCGGTGGCTGTGTCCACCCTCCCGGCCGAGATGATAGCCATTGCCTTCGCGGTCGAAAGGCACACCTTGCCAGATGAGCCAACCGATGGCCTGAGGGGCCTCTGCCACCACCCTGCGCACGGTGTCCTCGTGGCACAGGCCGGCCCCCGCCGTCAGGGTGTCCTGCACGTGAGACGCCAGGCTGTCCTCGTTGGAATGGACGGCGGCGATACCGCCCTGGGCCCAGTGGCTGGAGGACTCGGTGGGCGCCTTCTTGGTGATCATGACCACCCTGAACCGATCGGGCAGGGACAGGGCCAGGGTGGCGGCGGCCAGGCCAGAGCCGATGATGAGCACGTCGCAGCGTTGCATTAAAGACCCCGCGGGCATGGGAACTATGGCCCACTTCCGGCGGTCATTCGGGCAGCCAGGTGGGTCAGGCCGGTTATACTAGCCCCGCAATGGATTGGGAAGCCCCGTGCGTCGGGGTGGACATGCTTGTGAGGATGCTCAGGGATGACTGAACGGGATACCGACCTGCTCCTGGTGGAACGGGTCAGGGCCGGCGACAAGCGCGCCTTCGAGCTGTTGATGGAGAAGTACCGGCGCAAGATCGGCCGCCTTCTGTCACGCATGGTCCGTGACCCGGAAGAGGTCGAGGACATTGCCCAGGAAACCTTCATCAAGGCCTACCGGGCACTGCCACAGTTTCGAGGAGATGCGGCCTTCTATACGTGGCTGTATCGGATTGCGGTGAACACGGCCAAGAACTATCTGGCCGCGCGCAACCGCAACATGCTCACTGTGAGCGATGTGGCGGGTGATGAGGAGGAAGGAGGCGAAGAACGCTATGCGGCACCGGACATCGATACGCCGGATGCCCAGCTGCTGTCCAAGCAGATCGCCTATGCGGTCAACGAGGCGGTGGAGGCCCTGCCCGAGGAGTTGCGCACGGCCATCACCCTGCGCGAGATCGAAGGCATGAGTTATGAGGACATTGCAACATTCATGGGATGCCCGATTGGGACCGTCAGGTCGCGCATCTTTCGCGCCCGCGAGGCGATTGCGGCCAAATTGAGACCCATTCTGGGTACATCCGAGGATCAGAGGTGGTAATGATGCTGCAGCACGAACCGTTGAATCCAGGCCATACCGAACCGGAGTGGTTGTCTGCCTTTTTGGACGGAGAGGTCGACGATGCAGAGGGTGACAGGGTACTCGAGCGCCTGAGTCAGGATCGGACGCTGGCGCGCCGATGGTCCGAGTACTGTCTCATCGGCGATGCCCTGCGTGGAGAGGCATTGGCGCAACCCGGCCTCGAGCGACGCCTGCGCGCCGCCTTGGCGACCGAGCCTACCTTGCTGGCCCCGCTCAGACGGAAACGAAGCAGTCGGCATTACACGCGTCCTTTGGCCTGGGCCGCTGCCGCAGCCGCCGTGGCGGCCGTCACCTGGACGCTCTGGACCGCCTTGCCCAAGCACACCGCCCCATCCCAGATGGCCGCTCAGCCCGAGGCCGTCACGCTCCAGGCCAGCCACGTCCTGCCCTACCTGGATGCGCATCAGGACTTCACCCAAGGGGTGGTCGCCCAGCCGGAGATGCGCTTCAGCCAGGTCACCCTGGTCGGCTTGGAGGATGGCCGATGAGCCCTGCGGCCTGCTGGCTGAGCACGCTGGCCATCCCTCTGGTCCTCATGAGCAGTGCACTGGCGGCGGACCCCCTGCCGAATCAGGAAGCGGCCCTCTGGTTGCAACGGGTCGCGGATAGCGCCCGGCGTCTGCCTTACGAGGGTGTGTTCGTGTTCAATCACGGCGATGTGATGCAGACCCTGCACATCGTCAACCGGGGTAGCGGCCCGCTCAAGGAGAGTCTCCTGACCAGCCTGGACGGCAGCCGGCGGGAGGTGATCTGTCGCCAGGGCGAGTCCCTGAGCATGGTGGCCGATGGTACGGGGGTGCGCACGGAGAGGCGTCTGAGCAGCCGGCATTTCCCCGATCTGCTGCCCGCAAACGCCGCTGCGTTGACGAATTGGTATGCCGTCCGTCTCGGCGAGATGGACCGGGTGGCGGGCCTGGATTGCCGCTGGCTGCAGCTCACCCCCAAGGATGTCTACCGCTGGGGCTATTTCCTGTGTGCCGAGCACAGCAGCCATCTGCCGCTCAAGGCCATGATGGTCAACGAATCGGGCAAGCCCCTGGTGCAATACGCCTTCACCGAGGTGCGCATCGGCAGTAGCACGCGTACTGGCAACCCGCCCAGAAATACGCCGACGACCGAGTCGGTTGCGAAGAATGCGCCGTCGGAGGCCATCGCCGTGCGGCAGCTGCCGCCGGGCTACACGCGGGTGGTTGCCGTCAAGCGCAGACTGCCCAACAGACCGAACGAGGTGGAGCACTGGGTCTACAGCGACGGACTGACCCATATCTCGCTCTTCATCGAGCCGGCCACACGGCCGGTCGAGACGGTGCGGGGCGAGAGCACCAAGGGCATGCTCAACCTGCTCACCCGTCAGGTCGGCAACTGGCAGGTAACCGTCTTGGGCGACGCCCCCTGGCCGGCGGTGGAGGCCATCGCCACCAGTCTGGTCGAGCGTTAGATGACCCGGCCCCGTGCTACTATGCCCACGTCAGCCCATGGGCCCTCGTCCATGCAAAGCTGAAGGATGGGACATGGTCGAGACGCCGGCACGTGTGGTCCGTTTGCAGGGCGACATCGCCTGGGTCAGGGTGGAGGCGCCCGCATCCTGTGGCGCGTGTGGCGGCAAGGGCTGCGGCGCCTCGCTCTATGCCCGGATGCTGCACCCGCGGGAACCCGAGTACGCGGTCGGCAATCCCATCTGCGCCCAACCGGGCGAACGCGTGGTGATCGGTATCGAGGACGGTGCGTTGCTCAAAGCGGCCCTGTCGGCCTACGTCCTGCCCTTGGTCCTGTTGCTCTTTGGGGCGGTCGTCGGGGCGTCGATCGGCGAAGCGGCCGCAGCCCTCGGCGCTCTGCTCGGTCTGGCACTGGGCTTGATGCGCATCAGGCGGCAAGGCGCCACCGGCACGCCGGTCATCCTGCGGCGCGCGTACCAGGATTGTGCATACGGTTGATTCAACCCAGATTTGTCATTAGGGAAACGCTGAATAAATGGCTGCGCGGGCGAATCGCAGAAAAGCGCGGTGTTGGCTTCGGCCGGCCGCTATTGCGGCCTTAACATCGGCTTCGCCGATGTTAGCCTGCGCCGAAACTTCGTTTTGGCTTCGCCGAAACTCCGTTTTCGCTCCCTCGCCTTGTCTACTTGATATGTCTCGGTCGCTGCGCTCCGTGCGCCTTGCGCTTCCTCCCGCTCGCCGATTTCTTCAGCGTTTCCTTAGGGCGCGCGATGATGGCGAGCCGGATTGGCCGCTGCGCTGCGCTTGCTCGAAACTCGCTTCGCTTCGTTTTCGAGCAGATTTGTGCACGGGCGACGAGCCCAGAGCCATGCCTATGGGCGAGGAGCACGGGCGCGAAGATGCCGAAATACGGACGGCCGCCAGGGCGCGCGCAGGCCGGGAAGACGTAACGGCGGGGATGCCGTATTCCCTACCCAGACGCCCACCGAAGGCACTGGCCGGCCTAATGACAAATCTGGGTTCAACGTCTATCTGATGGTCGATTCTTCAACTTGTCGAGGTGCAGCATGAAACTGTGGTTAACAGGTCTGATCTTCGCCTTTGTCTCGGCAGCCGCGGCACATGCCACGACGTTGCCGGATTTCACCCAGCTGGCAGAAAAACACAGCCCGGCGGTCGTCAACATCACGACGATGCAGGACGTGCGCAAGCCACGGCGCGGTCGCATGCCGCAGCCGGAGGAGATGTTCGATTTCTTCCGCCGCTTCATGCCGCCGGAGGGCGAACAGCGTTTCACCCCGCCCAGGCGGGGGCAGGGCTCCGGGTTCATCATCAGTGACGATGGCTACATCCTGACCAACACGCATGTGGTGGACAACGCCGACGAGGTCATCGTGCGCCTGCACGACCGGCGCGAATTCCGCGCCAAGGTGGTGGGCACCGACGAGCGCACCGATGTCGCCCTGCTCAAGATCGAGGCGACCGGCCTGCCGCGCGTGACGATCGGCGACCCCGAGCGGCTCAAGGTCGGGGAATGGGTGCTGGCCATCGGTGCGCCCTTCGGCTTCGAGAACTCCGTCACCGCCGGCATCGTCTCCGCCAAGGGTCGCAGTCTCCCGCAGGAGAACTATGTGCCTTTCATCCAGACCGACGTGGCGGTCAACCCAGGCAACTCCGGCGGGCCCTTGTTCAACATGCGCGGCGAGGTGGTCGGTATCAACTCCCAGATCATCTCCCGCTCCGGCGGCTATATGGGCCTGTCCTTCGCCATCCCCATCGATGTCGCCATGGACGTCGCCGAGCAGCTCAAGAGCGGTGGCAAGGTCAGCCGCGGCCGCATCGGTGTGTTGATCCAGGAGGTCACCGCCGACCTGGCCGAATCGTTCGGGCTGGCCAAACCGGAAGGGGCGCTGGTTTCCGAGGTGGAGCCCGGCAGCCCGGCCGACAAGGCAGGGATCCAAGTCTCCGACATCATCCTCCGGTTCAACGACCGCAAGGTGGAGCGATCCATCGATTTGCCCCGCATGGTAGGTGCCACCAGGCCCGGCACCAAGGCCAGCCTCACCGTGTGGCGTAAGGGCGCCATGCGTGACCTGACTGTTGTCGTGGGCGAAATGCCAGCCGAGAAGGCCGCGGCCGCCGTCACGCCGGAAAAAAAGGTCAACCGGGCCGGTCTCGTGGTGAGTGAGCTCACCGCCGAGCAGCGTCGCCAGTTGAAGATCGAGTCTGGGGTCCTGGTGGAGGACGTCTCCGGGGCCGCAGCCCGCGCCGGCCTGCGGCCGGGTGACGTGATCTTGGCGGTCAATAACCGCGAGGTCGCCAGCGCCGAGGAGCTGACCGACCTGCTCAACGACACCAAACGCAGGAGCGTGGCCCTGTTGGTCAAGCGGGGCGAAAGCTCGATCTACATCCCCCTGCGGCTCGATTGAGCCGGCTGGCCTGACCCTGCCCCCGACCCCGTAAGGGGCAGGGGGAGACATGCCCCTCACCCGCGCGCCGCTGGCCGGTAGAAGGCCCGCTGGCAGGCCGCAGCGCGGCCACCCCGTGGGCGCTGGGCTTGGGGTAGAATCTGGGCCTGACCTGACAATGCCGAGGCGCCTTTGGCGCCTTGGCCGCTTTTGATGCGCCACATCCGCAATTTTTCCATCATCGCCCACATCGATCACGGCAAGTCGACGCTGGCCGACCGCCTCATCCATCGTTGCGGCGGCTTGAGCGACCGGGAGATGGAGGAGCAGGTGCTCGACTCCATGGACCTGGAGCGCGAGCGCGGCATCACCATCAAGGCCCAGACCGCGGCCCTGACCTACAAGGCGCGCGACGGCCAGGAATACCTGCTCAACCTGATCGACACGCCGGGTCACGTCGATTTCTCCTACGAGGTGTCGCGCTCGCTCGCCGCCTGCGAGGGGGCGCTGCTGGTGGTGGATGCCTCGCAGGGCGTGGAGGCGCAGACAGTGGCCAACTGCTACACCGCCATCGAGCTGGGGGTAGAGGTGGTGCCGGTGCTGAACAAGATCGACCTGCCGGCGGCCGACCCCGCGCGCGTGATCCACGAGATCGAGGACATCGTCGGCATCCCCGCGCAGGATGCCGTGCGCTGCTCGGCCAAGACCGGCGAGGGCATCGACGATGTGCTGGAGGCGGTGGTGGCGCGCATCCCGCCGCCCAAGGGCGACCCCGAGGCCCCTTTGAAGGCGCTCATCACCGACGCCTGGTTCGACAACTATGTCGGCGTGGTGATGCTCGTGCGCGTGGTGGACGGTGTGCTGCGCCCGAAGGACCGCATCCGGCTCATGGCCACCGGGGCCGAATATCTGTGCGAGCAGGTGGGGGTGTTCACGCCCAAGTCGGTGCCTCGCGCGGAGCTCTCCGCCGGCCAGGTCGGCTTCGTCATCGCCGGCGTCAAGGAACTGGCCGCGGCCAAGGTGGGAGACACCCTCACCACGGTGGCCAACCCGGCCGCCGAGCCCCTGCCGGGCTTCAAGGAGATCAAGTCGCAGGTCTTCGCCGGGCTCTATCCGGTCGACTCGCACGAATACGAAGGCTTACGCGATGCGCTCACCAAGCTGCAGCTCAATGACGCCAGCCTGCACTTCGAGCCGGAGACCTCGCAGGCCTTGGGCTTCGGCTTCCGCTGCGGCTTCCTGGGCCTGCTGCACATGGACATCGTACAGGAGCGGCTGGAGCGCGAATACGGCCAGAACCTCATCACCACCGCGCCCACGGTGGAGTACGAGGTGGTGCTGCGCGACGGCACGGTGCAATTGTTGGAGAATCCGTCGAAACTCCCCGATCCGGCCAAGATCGCCGAGATCCGCGAGCCCATCATCACCGCCACCATCCTGGTGCCGGAGGCCTATCTGGGCAACGTCATGACCCTGTGCAACCAAAAGCGCGGCACGCAGGTGGACATGAAGTACCTGGGCCATCAGGTCATGCTCAAGTACGATCTGCCGCTCAACGAGGTGGTGATGGACTTCTTCGACAAACTCAAGTCCACCTCGCGCGGTTACGCCTCGCTCGATTACGAATTCAAGGAATTCCGTGCCGACGACCTGGTGAGGCTCGACGTGCTGGTCAACGGCGAGCGGGTCGATGCCTTGTCGCTCATCGTGCACCGCTCCACCGCACAATACCGGGGCCGCGAGCTGGTGGCCAAGATGCGCGAGCTGATCCCGCGGCAGATGTTCGACGTGGCGGTGCAGGCGGCCATCGGCAGCCATATCATCGCGCGCGAGACGGTCAAGGCGCTCAGGAAGAACGTGCTCGCCAAATGCTATGGCGGCGACGTCACGCGCAAGAGAAAGCTCCTGGAAAAACAGAAGGAAGGCAAGAAACGCATGAAACAGGTCGGCAACGTGGAGATCCCCCAGGAGGCCTTCCTGGCCATCCTGCAGGTGGGGGAGAAATGAACGAGGTCTTGAAATACGCCTTTTGGGGGCTGATCCTGGCGGGATTGGTGCTGGTCTATCAGAGCGCCATGAGCTTCGCCCTGTTCCTCTTCCTGCTGCTCGCCCTCACGGGTGCGATCTGGCTCGTGGACCTCGTCCTGCTCAGGAAGCGGCGCGCGGAAAACGCGCCGGAGCCGGTGGTGGTGGACTACGCCCGCAGCTTCTTCCCGGTGATCCTCATCGTCTTTGTGCTGCGCTCCTTCCTGGTCGAGCCGTTCAAGATCCCTTCCGGATCCATGCTGCCCACCCTCGAGATCGGCGACTTCATCCTGGTCAACAAGTATGACTATGGCATTCGGCTGCCCATCGTGAACCGCAAGGTCTTCGACGTCGGCGAGCCCAAGCGTGGCGACGTGATGGTGTTCCGCTATCCCAAGGACCCGGCGCTCGACTACATCAAGCGGGTGGTTGGCCTGCCGGGTGACGTGGTGGAATACGTCGACAAACGTCTCATCATCAACGGCCAGCCGGTTGCCATGGAGCCGGCGGGTCGGTACGAATATGTCGCGGGCGGGCTCAATTAC
>Ga0308420_1001717_pt1:0-7500 | contig 11423 bp, 6 predicted proteins | sample HotsprSampleMS55_FD_203802 | JGI IMG/M metagenome (GOLD analysis project Ga0308420, IMG submission 203802) | Hot spring phototrophic mat microbial communities from Mushroom Spring, Yellowstone National Park, Wyoming, United States - 20090730_MS55 ... | reverse complement strand
AAAAAAAACTTTTTTAAAACTATGTGCTTTACTATAAAAATATTCAATCATCCTTTTTTAGTATATAAATTCTTGAGTCCTACTAACTAAAATTACTATACTATTCTAAATTTCTTTGAAAATACAAAAAAAAAATTTTAGGAGCAGTCTGTCCAAATACAAGTAAGTTTATATCGCTTATCTTTGATTATTGTGATACAGAAAGTTTTCAAGCTTTACTTAATGAAATAGCAAAACAAACGTTCGAGAGAAGCAAAAGTAAAAAAATTATTCTCATTCTTGAAGTTTTATGGCATAAGACAAAAAGTTTAAATTGGCATGATTGAAAGATTGTGGTTAAGAAAGAGATTTCTTTGCAAACTACATTTCTAAAACTCCAGAAGATTGAATAAATCGTATGACAACCCTATAAAATTTTACCTTCAAAATAGAAAAAAATAATTTCCTTATGCAAAATTAGCAAATAACTTTTGGCTTTTGGTATATGATATTACATCATAGAAAAAAAATCAATTATTTATTTCTTACTTTCAGTTATTACCAAAATCTTTAATTAAAAGACTTATAAAAATTTTCAATAATTTATTTATAACCTATTGTACCCATTTAAAGCAGCTACTCGATAGGCTTCAGCCATTGTTGGATAGTTAAAAGTAGTGTTTATAAAATACATGAGATTATTTCCACCATTTTTTTTGTGCCATAATGGCTTGACCTGTATGAATAATTTCAGAAGCCTCACTTCCAAAACAATGTATACCTAAAATTTCTAAAGTTTCCCCATGAAAAAGCATTTCTAACATACCTACTCTTCGACCCGTAATTTGTGCTCTTGTTAAACTTTTAAAATGAGAATGACCTACCTCATAAGGTATCTTTGCTTCTGTAAGTTCTCTTTCTGTTTTTCCAATGGAACTAATTTCAGGACTAGTATAAATTCCAGTTGGAATGTTTTCTACTAAACGATATTCACATTTTCCTGTTACAATTTGAGTAGCAGCAAACCTTCCTTGATCATAAGCAGCACTAGCAAGGCTTGGATAACCTACTAAAATATCACCTACAGCATAAATATGGGATAAATTAGCCTGATAATTTTCATTAACTACAACTTGATAGCGTTAATTGATAGTAATGCCTAGCTCCTCTAAACCCATTTTGGGTGTTACCTGTTCTTCCATTTGCAAATAAAAAAAAATATCAGTCTTTAATTTTTTTCCAGAGTTTAAATGTAAAATTACTCCTTCTGAATTAGGCTCTACATGAGAATATGTTTCATTGTGGCGAATAATAGTGCCTTCCTCACGTAGATGATAAGCTAGAGCATCGATAATTTCACCATCTAAAAAAGACAAAAGCTTATCTTGTATTAACTAAATTTACTTTGATACCTAAATTTCTAAAAATCGAAGCATATTCACAACCAATTACCCCTGCTCCATAGACAGTAATCGATTGAGGAGTTTTTTTTAAATTTAAAATAGTGTCACTGTCAAAAATATTTGGGTGAGTAAAATAAATATCTTCTGGACGATACGGACGGGAACCCGCAGCTAATACAAAATAATCTGCACTTAAGGTATGAATAGGAATTCATTTCTCATTTAAAACCTCAAGATTATGAGAATCTAAAGACCTAGCATGCCCATGAAGAATGTCTACATTATTTCTCTCATAGAAAACTTGACGCATTTTTACTTGTTTAGAAATAACTCCCCCAGCTGCTTTTAAGAGATCTGGAAAACGAACAGGGAGAATAAAATCTTCAAAGAGTGGATTAGCTTTGAAGTCAACTAATTGTTGAACAGCTTGACGTAGACTTTTACTTGGAATAGTCCCTAAATGAGTACAACTTCCACCTACCTAGGTGCTTTTTCTACAATAGCAACCTTTAAACCCGACTTAGCACACTTATGCCAATTGCCAAAAGTATTTTCCTATTTTGTTGAAAATGAAGCTTATTTGGTAAAGTTTAAATTTAATTGATTAGGAATTTTTTTTTTGACTTTTGGTATAATAGATGCTCCTTCTCCCCCAGGTCTACTTCCAAGTACTATAACGTCATATTTCTTTGTATCCATTGACGAAAAATAATCAGTAACTAAGAATAAAAATAAATCATTTTTTAGAACTTAAGATCATATTTAATCGATTCCAATAATTTGCTTCTCCACTAGTATCATCTAAGTTTAAATTGTCAGCAAAAGGAAAACCATAAGGTTCAAATTTTCTTCCAAATTCGTGAATATCTGCAAAGAGTCTTAAGAGTTGTCCGGCAGAATAAAGCAAGGCATGTTCATCTCTAATTTTTCTTTGTATCATTTCTGAAAGAGCAATATTTTCTAAATCAATCAATAAATCTTTTACTCCATAAGGTAGAAAACTCATATTTTGTTCTAAATAATTAATATAACTACCCGGCTTTCCTAAACTTCCAAGCAAAGCATAGATATTTCTAGTATAAGGTGAAACTTTTTCTAAAATATTTGGTAAATCATTTGTAAGTAAATTTGTAATTCGATAATTTCTTGAGTTATCATTATTTACTAACATGGAGCCAACGACATTTAAAAAAGCTTGTATTTCATTATTGCTTGGAGGAATTTCTGAAAGCATCTCTAGAGCAAAATCTACACTTTTGGTAAGACTATAAGGAGAACTAGAAGAAAAGTAATCCCTAAAAAAAGCAACAGAGTCTTCTACTCCTGCCCAGTCAGGACTATTTAAATTTGTAGAACGGGTATCGGGGTAAGTAGCAATTTTATCTTTTAGTTCTTTGAAGTATGATTGTAAGTTGTATTGGTGAGTAGCTGGAAAGTCTGAGTCTACTTTAATTTCATTAGCTATGAGAAATAAACCATATAAGATTTGTTTTCTGGCATTTTGCTTAGAAGGATCCCCAATAGCATGTAAGAGTTTGAAAAGATTTGTTAAGATATTAGTTTTTGACAATAAATTTATAATTCCATCTTGATATTTACGGTCCCTTTCAGAAAGTAAACTAATCAAAGATCTTAAACTAGGTTTTGGTAGATATTCTTGAGATGTCATAGCTGGACTTCTAATTCCAGTAATGCTAGAACTTCCATCTATACGAACAGAGGGAATCATAGGTCCTGTAGTAAGTGCTGGTAAGGTAATAGTATTATCTTTTGAGACAGGATCTTCTTCATCTAGTATATAAGGTCTAGCTAATATTTTACTTAAGTTTACAAGTAAGGTGTGAGGGTTTTTGTTGTTTGCGACATCAACTTGATCATCTAAAGTCTTTGCTAAAGCCATGACTAAAGGAGTAAGTTTATTTCTATTTTCCCAGTATGTTTCTGTCTGAGAAGGACTTACAATTTGATTAGTAAAAAAACCTAATCTTTCTAATACATCAAAATGTTGAGAAATGACAGGTGGAATAAGTCCATACACTTCACTAGGATTGGGTATCAATAAATTATAGACAGTAGTAGGAAAGACCCAAGATTTTTGAAAAGAGCCTGTTCCATCAATTCCATATCCCCAACCTTCTAAAAGTAAAACTGAGTCTCCTGGAACACTTGAAAAGGTTGATAAATCCGAATTTGCAGAATCATAAGACTTAATTTTTAAAGTAGGTGTAGAACTTTTGTCAGAGTTCCAAACTCCATTGTAAATTCCACAGTCTGTCGTTGAAGAATTGTTGGGGCCGCAGTTAGGACGTAGTCCCATCATACCTTTCAGACCATTTCCTATAGCTACTATAAACAAGGCTTCTTCGTACGTCAAAGCTGGGTCTAGTTTTGCTCTAGCGGGAATCACAACCACAAAGCGTTTTTCATAAAGTAACCACTGAAAGTTTTTGTAGAAAGCTTCTTCATCTGAATTTACTGCTCTCTCTGCATCTGTTTTTGGGATTTCTTGAATGGTATATGTCCACAAAGTTGTATTTGGAGGAACAGGATTAGAAGAACAAGCTCCACCAGGATGAGGGACTACAGTTCCATCACTTTCTCGACCTCCGAGCCCTATCCATCTATGTCCTCCACTTTTTGTTAAACAAATTTTATAATCAGAGGTTTTCCAAGTTGCTTTATATTTAGCTTGAGGATGGTTTGTATCGGGATAGTATATACTTCCACTGGGAGTTAAAAAATTTCCAAAGGCATCTTTTCTGTTCTTGTTGTAATAAGGTCCGTATCCTTCGTAAATAACTTTTTTAAACCAATTCATTACCCATGGAATTGTTTTAGTGTATATAGGATCACTTGTAGCATTAGTAATAGATTTGGTTTCTCCAAGTGACTCTAACTCTAAAAGTCTCAGTACTGGAGTATTGATATCTACTTTACGAGTTCCAGAAAGTTGAATATTGTCTTTATAGACGTTTCCACTGTTTGCACTTAAGTTAAGTATATTTTTGAAGTTTACGATATCAGTACTTCGAATTTTAGATTGTAAAGACCAAAGAGTATCTCCAATAGTCATAATTCCACCTGTAGCAGACGTTATATGATTTGTGCAACCAGCATTGTTATTACAAGAAATAGTGTTTTCCCAATTATACCCATAAGCATCTACTACAGAAAGTAAAAAGAAAAGACTTTCTAAACTAGAAATAGATGAGCTTCCATTATTTAAATAAGATCGATCTAATCCTTTGAAATCATATCGAAGAAGATTTCGTAATGAAATTTCTACATTTGTTAAATTTCCTACAAAACCTAATTTATTGATATTGACTGCTAAATCTCCAGCTAAGATCAAAGGTAAACCTGGGTCAGTCTGACTTACGGTATCTTTAGTAAGTCCTGCAGGAAGAACAATAAGCTTTTTGATTTCTACAAATAAATCTCTCAAAAGAGTTTCTATCTCACTACTATAATTTGGATTACTGTATTCTATAGTGTGATTAGTTCCTCCTACTGTATTGTGTTTTTCTAATAAAACAATAAGTTCTTTAAATAAACTTTCAGGTGCTTTAAAGTCTGAAAATCCTGCTTTAGCGTTCATCATATCACCTAAGCTATAGATAATTTGAACTAAGCTTTCTCTAAAAGTTTTATCTTGAATTATAGAAGAATCTACTACTCCTCGAAGTAAGGTTTCTACACCTATTCTTACATTGTTATTTTCAAATAAAGCTTTATGGAGAATATCTTCTGTTTTAGTTAACAAGTTTTTTACATTCTCACTACGTAATTCATTTATAAAAGAATTTACATTTTGTTTTAAAGTTTGGGAATTTTTTGTTCTATACTCTTGCATTAAATATTCTGCTGAGATAGGTAAAATTCCTCTTATAATTGCCTTAGGATAAGTTCTTAATTTCTCAAGATACTTAACCAAGATTTCAAACGAATTTGGATCCCCCGTTCTAAACCTATTTAATAAAGAAGCTATAGTTTGTAGAGAAGATTGAACTGTATCAGTAGCATCTAAAAGTACAAATTGAATAGCTCTCAGTGAGCCATTTATATCTCTAGGATGAATCTCATTTAAAGCCAAATTGAGTCGGCGATTAAATTGATCCACTGGCACAGACTTCATAGCCGTACGTAAAGTAGGATATGGATCTAATAAGTCAAAAAATTTTAAACCACTTACATTTTTAAACCCATCAAAAAATAAGTTTGAGTCATAAAAATTTTTGTGAAATTTTTTTTGAGAACATTCTAAAACGAAAAACAACAGGCAGACATAGAGAATTCTTAGAAACATAGCTTTACTCCTAAGTCTTGGGGATTTCTTACATGATAATATTTTTTTGCAAAACGTTCAACTAAAAAATTCTTATACTAAAATATTTTAATTGTTTTTAGATTTTTTCTTGACTTAGTATTTTCATTTTTCAAAGTTAAAATATGATCGCTACTTTACCTATCTTTCCCCTGCCAGGTCTTATTTTGTTTCCAGGTTCTTATTTACCTCTACATATTTTTGAGCCCAGATATAGGCTTATGTTAAATTATTGTTTAGAAAATGAAGAAGAAATTGGAATTACCTCCTTGCATTCAGATAGCTCGATTGAACCTATTTTTGGTTGGGGAAAGATTGTAGAAAGAGAACAATTTCCTGATGGGCGTTCTAACATTATGATATTTGGAAAAGGAGTTGGGAAGCTTTTACGTTATAAGACAAAAGAACCTTTTATTATAGCTTTAGTTGAAAAAAGAGAAAATCATTTTTCCCATTTAAAAAAAGTAGAATTTCGTCAGGTTTTACAGGAAATTATTCGTCTTACTAAAATTCATCTCAAAAATTTAGACTCTGAAGAGATTCTCTTTGACGAACTTGAAAAGCTTAAATCTCATCCTTTTCCTATAGATCTTATAACTTCCTTTTTAGACTTACGTTATGAGTGGAAACAAGAAATTTTAAGTTGTGAAGATCCTTATGAAAAAGCACTTCTTTTAATTCGTTTTTTAAGTAATCTTATCAAAGAACAAGGTGAAATGATATAGAATTTAGTGTTTTATTAAGGAAACAAATTTTTTCTTTGAGACTCTAGCTCGAGTTGATTTAAAAAAATCTTACTACTAATTGAATAAAGTTATCAAATTTTTATTGAATATACATTTTTACTAAAAAGGTTTTACTTTGCAAAAATACTATATGAGTTGACAAAAGCTTAAAGTACTTTTGTTGTTTACGTTCAATATTTTTTTGAATAGTTAAATTTATTTTTTTCTCTCTGACAAAGGCCTTAGATTCAGCTTATAATATAGTAGCAAAACGCCTAGATTGCCCTCGCCTTTCCCAATGAGTTGTTAAAAAATATACTCGCTTTTCTAATTCCTCTGTAAGTAGCTTAGCAGATTTTTTTCCGTTATCTTTGGGAAACTGTTCGGGTGGGATGGGATTTCCAATATTGTAAGTAATTTTAGTTTTAAAAGCTGCCCCGCTTAAGAAAGCTTGAGGCTTAGACATATTCCAAGCTCCTGAAATTCCACTGGGAATAACTGGAACTCCTGCACGAATAGCAATTTTAGCGGGCATAGCTTTAAAGGGACCCATAACTCCTGTTGTAGTACGGGTTCCTTCAGGAAATATGGATACTATTTCTCCCGACTTTAAAATCTCACAAATATATTCTTCTAGATTTTCATAATAACGTAAGGCTTCTTTAGCATCATTTCCTTGGTATCCTCGTATAATGGGCATCCCTCCCCAGTGCTTCAGCTGACCTGAATAAACTTCCATAGTTTGATTTAAAAACTTTTCTAAGTTTTCTTTCAAAACAGAAAGTAAGGGATTTTGAAAAGGAGAGTTTTTGTCGTTTAAAAAATTTATAATAGGTTCATGTGGATTAAAAAGCTCATATTTTCCTAAAAATACAATTTTTCGAGGTAAGTATACACCTTGAACTAAGACATCTAAATAATCTGTATGATTACAAACTAAAATAGCCCCTCCAGATTTTGGAATATTGTGTATTCCAGTAATTTCTATTTTATAGATTAAATCTAGCAGCTTTCTCAAGATAAAAACAGGAACTTCCCTAGGTATATAGAAAGGTTTTATGAGTTCTTG
>Ga0308420_1001713_pt1 | contig 11437 bp, 8 predicted proteins | sample HotsprSampleMS55_FD_203802 | JGI IMG/M metagenome (GOLD analysis project Ga0308420, IMG submission 203802) | Hot spring phototrophic mat microbial communities from Mushroom Spring, Yellowstone National Park, Wyoming, United States - 20090730_MS55 ... | reverse complement strand
AACATTCTTAAACCAACGAGCAGCATTTAAGTAACCTTCTCTTCGGAGTTCATCGCTTTCAAGTAATTTTATCTTTTTGTTGTTTGAGTGGTCTGTTTCAATTAAAACCGGCAGAACAACCAAATCGGGATTGTAAAGAGCAAATGGGAGAATACTTTTTGCAAGCGCAGTTCGGAATAAAAATTTGCTTTCAATTTTTCCGTTAAACTTCAAACCTTTCCAAGGTTTTTTTGCATCAGCTTCAATTGCTTCAGATGTTTTAATATTCAGAATTCTATCATTAAAATCCGGCGGTATTTCCTGATTAAGCTCAACAAAGTAAAAACATCTTGGAACAATAGTAGCGCCTTGTTTAAAATTTTTCTTGTAAGGATTTTCCAACTGATTGCTTTTTGCTTTGCGCGTTGAAATTGCAGAAGCATTACCTTGTTTGATGTAGAAATACTTCACATCATTTTCTGTGATTAAATCAGAAGCAATTTTAAGATTGCAATTATGTTCGGGCAATTTTCCGGAAAATATTTTTCCATCGAGATTATTTACCTGAATGGATTTATCCTTCTTATGTTTTTCAACAAAGAAAACACAACTTGGCACACGAAACAACGGATTGACTTTATCCAAATCCCAAATCAGCGCGACTTTAAAACCTTTTGCCTTACCGCTTCTTGTGTTATCGTGATGATCAGCGCTGAAGAAACTTCTTGGAAGAACGAAAGCAAGTTTACAATTATCATTCAAAAAGTAAGAAGCACAATGAGCCAGAAAGATTGCGGCAATTTCAAGATGTGGAAAGTTTGTAACTTTTGCCGGTTTAACATTATAGTTATCTACAAGTGTGTTAAGAATATTCTGATATTCTTAATTTTTAATTGAGCTGTAAGTAAACCACGGCGGATTTCCAATTACAAAATCAAACTTGCCAGAAAGAAAATAAGGTTTGTATAAATTCTGAACTATAAATTTCCAGATGCTATCTCTTCCTTTTTCCTTAACTGATTTAAGTGCGGTGTAAACTTTATAAAAGCTATCAATAATTTGTTGAGTCAGTTGATGAGCTTTTAATCTTTTTCTTAAAATATTTTCAAGAGTTATTTCATCTTCTTTTTTGCTGCCTTGAGTTTGCTCGGCAAGTTCATCACAGATTTCAAGTGCATCATCAAAAAGATTTACATCTTCAAGAATCTGAGTGTTTAGTTTGAATTTTTCTTTATCAATGTTTAATAGAAATTCTTTTCCAAATAAATCCTTGACACCTTCCGGTGCAAGAAGAGTGTTTGCAAGAATTATGTTGAGATAAACCGGCTGCTTTGCATTAATTATTTCTTTTCCCAAAGCTAAAAGTAAAGTGGTTTTTGCAATCTGAACACTAAGTGGATGAATATCAATTCCGAATATATGATTATTGATTTCTTCAACGCTGATGGTTGGATTCAAATTTTTTATTCGATGAATTGCTGCTCTTAAAAACGAACCACTTCCGCAAGCTGGGTCCAAAACTCTGTCTTTAGCAGTAAGCTGAAATTCTTCAACAATTCTTTCGCAAAGCCAATCGGGAGTATAATACTCGCCAAGCGAATGTCTTGTGTCAATGTCAATCAGTTCCTGGTAAACACCTTTTAGAATATCTTCATCAACATTATTAAAATCAAATGAAGAAATTTCCTGAGCAATTAATTGAAAAGTCTTTTTAAGATTTTTAAAATTTCTATCACTAACAACCCAATGAAAGAAATCATTTTCAACGAAGTTCCGGATGTTATATTTGTGAAAAATTGTTCCATCAAGAATTGATTTGAGTTCGTTATCATCAATATAATCATCATTTGAAATAACACTATAAGCAAGCATCTTTGCAAAAACACTAAGGTAACTGTGGATAATAAAAACTTCTTCTTTTGCTTCAAACTGTCCATAAGCAATGCTTAAAAACTTTTCCCACTGCTCAAAAGAAACCTGAACTTCGCCAAACTTTTTTGCTTGCTTAAACCAAGCGTGCATTTCTCTATAGCACTCAATAAATACTTTACTTTGATAACCGAATGCTTCTTCAATTGCTTTAAGAGTTGCTTTTTGTTTTTCTTCGCGGAATAAAAATCTATCGAGCCAATAATAAAATTCCTCAGAATTCTTTTCAGTAAGAGTGAAAGAAGCTGATTTAACTTCGTTTAGTTTAAGTTCATCTTCATTCAACTCGGCAAGATTGTTAAGCGAATCAACATCCGGCGCAAAGACTTTCCAATTAATAAAATCAGAAGCAATTAAAGTGAAGTTATATCCTTCACCTGAATTAAACTGACCAAGCAAGTAACCGGCTAATTGTTCTTTTGCGTGATCGAGAGTTAGCTTAAGATCATTTTCAAATTCAATTATTATTTTGTTGTAAAGAGTATCCGCACTTCCTCTGTGAGTTTTTTGTTTTCGTGGAATGTTGAGAATTGTAGTTTCAGCGCCAAGAGTAATTTTATCAATTATCTTTTTGATTTCAGCATCATCACTATAAAGCCGATTAAGTAAATCTTTGAACGCTTCTTTTTTGGTAAGCTCTTTATTTGAAGATTTAATCTTCTGGAGATATTCTTTAATGTGAGATAAATTTTCTTTTGCCGGCATTATGAATTTCGATTGAATCGTTAAAACAAAAATAAAGATTAAATTGATTAATTGTTTTTCATCTTAAAAATTTTTTCCCTGTTTTTCTCCCAAGCTAAAGATAAATATTATACCCGTTAAGGTATAATCAGAAAATAATTCTAGTTATTATACCCGATTAGGTATAATTTTCGATATAAGTAAATTTTATAACCGTAAGGGTATAATTATGCCTAAAAAATTAAATCCAATTGCTCAATTTGTGAAAGAGAAACGAAAAAATTAAAGATCACTCAAATTGATTTAGCTGAAAAAGCTGGAGTAGGAATTCGATTTATAAGAGAATTAGAACAAGGGAAAAAACTCTTCAGTTGAATAAAGTTAATCAGGTTCTTTTTCTTTTTGGCTATGAGGCAGGACCTATCAAAAAGAATACAGAGGTAAGTTAGAAATGCATAAAGGAAAGGTTTTTTACAAAGATGAGTTCGCAGGAATTATAGAAGAAACTTCTGAAGGAATAAAATTCACTTATGATAAAAATTATTTGCTCTCGAAAACAGCAAAACCAATAAGTTTACTGATGACATTAAGAGAATAACCTTACTTCAGCAAAGTTATGATTCCATTTTTTGATAATTTGATTCCTGAAGGATGGCTGCTTGAAATTGCAGAACGAAACTGGAAAATAAATCCACGAGACAGGATGGGATTGTTATTAGCTTTTTGTAAAGATACAATAGGCGCAATAAGTATTGAAATGTTAGAAGATGCAGAATAAAAGTCTTTATTGCTATGAACCATTAATTGAAAATGAAATTGATTTTCATCAAAAATGTAGTAAAAAATTTTTTGGTTATAATACTGCACCTTTATTGGAACTTGATAAAAATAGAATTGAAGAACTCGCACTTGAATCACTGAAAAGAAAAATTACTGTTCCAGGAGTTCAGCCAAAGTTATCTTTAGATTTATAAAAAGATTCAGCGGGACTCTACCAGCTAACAATTGTGGGACTTTAGGGAAAGTTTATCTTAAAACCTCTATTCGATATATATCCTGAAATGCCTGAAATAGAGGATTTAACAATGAATATGGCAGAATTATTAAAAATAAAAACTGCTGGGCATACTTTAATCAAGTTCAGGTCAGGTGAACTTAGTTATCTGAGTAAAAGATTTGACAGAACAAAGAAAGATAAATTACATGTTGAAGATATGGCGCAGTTAACTGAAACTCTAGCTGAAAATAAATATCGTGGATCGATGGAAAAGATTGGAAAAATTATTCTTAAATTTTCTGATTATCCTGGAATTGATATAATACGATTTTTGAACTTACATTGTTTTCTTTCATAACTGGAAATTCAGATATGCATTTAAAGAATTTCTCCTTAATACGAAATGAAGAAGATGAGATTTTGCTTTAACCCGCTTATGATTTATTAGCAACAAAATTATTATTACCTAATGATAAAGAAGACCTCGCTCTTACGTTAAATGGAAAGAAAAGTAATATTAACAAAAAAGATTTTGATGAGTTTGCTGAGAATCTTAGTATCAATAAATCTGCTTTGAAAAAAATTTATGAAAAGTTTGAACAGTCTTTTGAAAGTTTTTATAAACTTATCAATAAAAGTTTCTTATCCGATGATATGAAAGAAAAATATATTGACTTGCTTAATGAAAGAAAGAAGATTATTTGGTAATGTTTGGGAATTAAAGTTTAATAAAAAGTTAAAGTTTATGTTTTGAACGAAAAATCTAAAAAATATTCTTAATTTTCATTTAAGGTGTTTGTTATTACAAGCATAAATGTGATTTAGTTTAATGCGTAATAGATAATTATCATAAAAACAAATAATAATAAGTATTGTTATAATGAATAGAAAGTAGAAAAACTACGATTTAATATTTTATACTTCTCAAATTTTCTAAAAATTAAATTATTACATAGTAAAAAAGAAAATAATCATTATTTCAATATGATTGAAAATCGAGTAGAATAAATTATTATTATAGTAAAATCAGAAATTTTATCAGATAATATTTAATGATTTTTAGGAGAAGTTTTAGACAAATTGTAATTACGATAAATTGAATACTAAAGATTGATAAGAAAAATTCACATCAAATTTTTAAATAATTTGTTCAATAATAAGGAAAAGCTGTCGCCAATTGCTATAAAGATAATTACGGTTAATAATGAAATCAAACCAGCAATAAAAATAGATAATAAAGTTGTAATTTTTTTAATCAAACTACCAGACGAAAATATTATTTTAAAAGCATAATTCTATATTTGATGAATTAGAATATAAACTATAGTAACAATTTTTTGTTATGTTAAAATTGCAATTTAATTCATTAATCCATAAGCATTTTTCAATTCTCATAAAAAATGAAACTCATAAATTTTTTCAAAGAATTTAACCTTTAATTCTCAAACCATAGCAAGACTTCATTCTACATTCTAAATTCTACATTCTACATTATTCATCAAAGCTCTTGTTCATATTACTCAAATTTAAGATAGATAGTATTTAATTTCCTTGATATATTTGAAACACAAAATTCTTTTTTTATTAAAATTAGAACCGCTATGAATACAACAACAATTTTCAACCTCGAATCAATTCTTAATCAAAGAGAAATATCAGAAGAAGTAAAGAACATCATTATCAATGAAAAACTACTTCACGAAGGAACTTTAAGACGACTTCACTTAACTTATCCCGAACATTCAGCTATAATTAGAACAGACAAACAAATTTTCAAAGGAAAGGAACGTTATGCAGGATTAAGTGGCTTTAGACAAATTTTAGAACAACTGCAGGAAAACGGAATTGAAATTGGTCATATAAAAGAGAGAGAATTATTTATTGAAGTTTATAGATTTTTAGCGACTAAACATGTATTAAATTTAATTAATTGGGAAAAATTTGAGAAAGATTCTTTATTTCAACTTGTCTTCCCTCAACCTGGTATGATAAATAAAGAAACCGTTGATGCATACATAAATGCTAAAGATGATGAAGAAAGAGCAAAGATAGTAAAAGAATATCAGCTTAAAACCAATCCGCACGATGGCAAACAGAAATTAAACAAACCCTGGTTTTCAGATGAGAATTGTGATGTGCAGGTTCTAGAAGGAAGTCAGCATAAATATCCACCTTGTCAATTAATATTTGATAAAACGACACAAAACTGTTTCGCTTTTTGTAACTATTGTTTTCGACACGCTCAGGTTCGTGGTGATGAAGATATGTTTATTCAAGAAGATATTGACCAGGTTCATAATTATCTTAGAAGACATAAAGAAGTTACTGATATTTTAATTACTGGAGGTGATGCGGGATACATCACTTTTGAAAGACTTGAGAAATATGCTCTTCCTCTTATCGAAGATGATGAACTAATGCACATTAGAACTTTAAGATTAGGTTCAAGAGCTTTAACATACCTTCCTGAACTAATATTAAGTGAGAAGTTTAATAATCATCTCGAACTTTTTAGTAAACTAAGAAGAAATGGTGTGCAAGTTCTTTGGATGTCACATTTTTCAACTCCTCGAGAATTACTAAATCCTCTTACAATTGCAGCAATAAACAGATTAAGGAATTACGAAGTAACCCTTAAAAGTCAAAGTCCTATTATGAAGCATATAAGTCTTTTTGTAGATGAAAATTGTAACTATGACATTGATAAATCAGCTCAAAATTGGATTGATTTAGGAAATATTTTTGCTACACTTGGAATTGGTTTTCACTCAATGTATTGTGCAAGACCAACTGGTGAATACCATTATTTCACTGCTCCACTTGATGTAATTGATAAGGTGTTTAGTAAAGTTTATAAAACTTTAGCTTCTATTAATCGACCATCAAGATTTATCACACAAACATCCTCTGCAGGAAAAATTTCATTGCTTGGAACTACCACAATTGATGGTGAAAAAGTTTTTGTATTAAAATTTAATGAGGGGCGAAATATGGATTGGATGGACACAGTGTTCCTTGCAAAATTTGATCCATTAGAAAGCTCAATTATAGATCTCATCCCTTATAAGTCTGAAAAGCACTTCTTCGAAGATGAACTAATTGAAATTGAAAAATCATTGGAAGAACAACTTATTAAAGCTTTGAACAAACAAACTATTGATGTTTAATTATGATTAATAAAATTTTTAGTTCGCCAGCCGAAGCAGTCGCTGATATATTCGATGGAGCAACTATTCTGATAAGTGGATTTGGAGAAGCTGGCAGTCCGATCGAACTTATTCACGCTGTAATTGATAAAGGTGTTAAAAATCTTACTATAGTTAGCAATAATACTGGAAGTGGTCATGTCGGTTTAGCTGCTTTGATTGAAAACAAACAAGTAAAAAAAGTTATCTGCTCTTTTCCTAAAACTGCAAACTCAGTTGTCTTTCCTGAACTTTATTCCAAAGGCGAAATAGAATTAGAATTAGTTCCTCAAGGCACATTAGCAGAAAGAATAAGATGCGGAGGCGCTGGCATTCCGGCTTTTTATACTCCAACTGCTGTGGGAACTGTTTTAGCAGAAGGGAAAGAAAAAAGAATTTTTGATGACAAAGAGTATCTGCTTGAACATGCTATTAAAGGAGATTTTGCTCTAGTTAAATGTCTGAAAGCAGATAGATATGGTAATCTTGTTTATAATAAAACCGCAAGAAATTTTGGACCGATAATGTGCACTGCTGCTAAAACAACTATTGTTCAGGCAAAACATATTGTTGAGGTCGGTGATATTGACCCTGAAGTAGTTGTTACACCGGGAATCTTCGTTCAACGAGTTGTACACATTCCAAATCCGATGGAGGAATCTGTCTTAGTTGCAGAAAATAGGAGGTATCCTTGGAATTAAAAGTTAATGGCTGGGATATGAATTTCGTTGCTCAGAAAATTGCATACGATATCCCTAATGGCTCTTATGTTAATCTTGGAATCGGAATTCCTGAATTGGTTGCAAACTATATTCCTGAAGACAGAGAAATCATTTTTCATACTGAAAATGGTTTACTTGGAATGGGTCCTGCACCCGCTCCAGATAAAGCTGACCCTGAACTAATAAATGCTGGGAAAAAATGTGTAACTGCTATTCCCGGAGCTTGCTTTTTTCATCACGCAGATAGTTTTACTATGATTAGAGGCGGGCATATTGATTATTGCGTTTTAGGTGCTTTTCAGGTTTCCGAAGAAGGAGATTTAGCTAATTGGTCAACTGGTGTACCAAACTCCATACCCGCTGTTGGCGGTGCAATGGATTTGGTTGCCGGAGTTAAAAATATTTTTGTCATTACAACTCACCTCACTAAAAAAGGCGAACCTAAAATTGTTAAACAATGTACCTATCCATTAACCGGAAAAAATGTTGTAAATAAAATCTATACAAATTTTGCAGTGATGGAAATTATTGATAAAAAAATTTTTGTAACAGAGATGGCGCCTGATGTAGATTTTGAATTTCTAAAAAATGTTACTGAAGCTGACTTATATCTCAAAACCTAAATGCTGATAATTAATAACCTCAAATTGTTTAACTTAATTCTCTCACTATCTAAACCCAAATAGAAATCATTATGATAACAGTTGAAAGTAAAAGTAAAGAAATTTTTCAGAAAGCCTGCGAATATTTGCCGGGTGGAATTAGTAGAAATACTGTATTTCGTGATCCTAATCCTGATTATGTTGAATATGCTTCAGGTTGTTATATAACTGATATCGATGGAGTTAGAAGAATCGACTTTGCAAATAATATGGCATCATTGATTCACGGGCACGCTCATCCCGCAATTGTTGAAGCAGTTATAAATCAGTTGAAATGCGGCACTGCTTATACAATGGCAACTCAAATCGAAGCTGAATATGCTGAACTCTTATGTAATCGTGTAAATAGTTTTGAAAGAATAAGATTTGTGAACTCAGGCACCGAAGCAGTTATGGCTATGATTAAACTTTCAAGAGCATTTACAGGAAAACCTAAAATTGCTAAAGCAGAAGGCGCTTATCACGGCACTTATGATTTTGCTGAAGTGAGTCAAACTGCAAATCCTGATAATTGGGGAAATATTGATTCGCCTGAAAGTGTTCCAGTTGTTAAAGGAACTCCAAAAACAGTCCTAAATGAAGTAGTTATTTTCCCATACAACGATATTGAAAGAACTATATCAATTCTAAATAAATATAAAAACGAAATTGCTTGTGTTATTATTGATCCCGTTCCTCACAGAGTTGGATTGGTAAAAGGAAATCCCGAATTCATAGAAGCAATTTATAAATGGACACGAGAGAATAATGCACTCTTAGTTTTTGATGAAGTTGTGACTTTCAGAGTTGGTTATGGCGGAGCACAAGAAATATATTCTGTTAAACCAGATTTAACCGCACTTGGAAAAATTATCGGTGGTGGATTTCCAGTTGGTGCTTTGGCAGGTCGTGCTGATATAATGGAATTGATGAATCCAAGATTTGGCAAACCAGCTTTTCCTCACTCAGGAACATTTTCTGCTAATCCAATTACAATGACTGCTGGTTTCACTGCAATGAAAATGTTCGATAAAGAAGCCGTTTCAAATCTTAATGAACTGACATCCAAAGCAATTGAACAAATTCAGGATTCTATCAAAATAGCAGATGTACCTGTTTCAATAACTGGTGCTGGCTCAATGTTCAGAATTCATCTAAAGTCAAATCCACCAAAGACATATCGAGAGGCATTTCAGCCAAAGGAAGTGCAGCAAGTGATTAAAAATATACTTGATTATTTATACTATGAGGAAAAACTGTTGTTGATCAATACCTGTTCTTGTATGTTTTCGACAGCAATTACTCAAACAGAAGTTGACATTTTAAGTGATGCATTTTTTAGAGCATTCAAAAAATTTAAAGAACAAATAATTAAAATTCAATCTTGAGAATTATGAGAGAAGCATTTATTTGCGATGCAATTCGCACTCCTATCGGCAGATATGGCGGCTCATTATCTTCTGTAAGACCTGATGATTTAATTGCCCATGTGATTAAAACATTGGTTGAAAGAAATCCAAATGTTGATTGGACAAGACTTGATGATGTGATAATTGGTTGTGCCAATCAAGCAGGGGAAGACAATAGAAACATAGCTCGAATGGCAGTGCTTTTAAGCGGACTTTCAGAAACAATTACCGGAGTTACTGTAAACAGACTATGCGGCTCCGGAATGGAAGCAGTTGGAATTGCATCAAGAGCAATCAAATCAAATGAAGCAGATTTAATAATTGCTGGTGGCGTTGAAAGTATGTCCCGAGCGCCTTTCGTGATTGACAAAGCAGCAGAGCCTTTCTCAAGAAATATTAAAATGTATGATACAACTTTAGGATGGCGCTTCATCAATCCTTTACTCGATAAAATGTATGGCACCGACTCAATGATGCAAACCGCTGAAAACCTTGCAATCGAGTTTAATATTAGTCGTGAAGATCAAGATAAGTTTGCTTTATGGAGTCAGGAAAAAGCACTTTCCGCACAAGAGAACGGAAGTTTAGCTGAAGAAATTACTGCAGTAAAAATAAATTTTGGGAAAGGACAGGAAATTACCGTTGATAAAGATGAACATCCGAGAAAAACTTCATTAGAAAAACTTGCAGCATTAAAACCACTAACCAATCCAAACGGAACAATAACAGCAGGAAATTCTTCAGGGATTAATGACGGAGCAGCAGCTTTATTAATTGCATCTGAAAAAGCAGTTAAAGAATTTAATCTTAAACCCAAAGCAAAAATTTTAGGAGTGCAGGTTGCCGGCGTTCCACCAAGAATTATGGGAATTGGTCCTGTCCCTGCTACCAAAAAACTTCTCGAAAAACTGAATCTTAGTTTAGATGAAATTGACATAATCGAATTGAATGAAGCATTTGCTGCACAAGTATTAGCTTGCACACGCCAATTAGGATTAAACGATGATGATAAACGAATCAATCCATTAGGTGGAGCCATTGCACTTGGTCATCCACTTGGTATGAGCGGAGCAAGATTATTAACTACTGCTTTTTATCAACTCCAAAGAACTAATGCTAATAAAGCTCTATGTACTATGTGTATTGGAGTTGGTCAAGGTATTGCAATGATAATTCAAAAGATTTGATACGCACTAAAATAACTTACATTGAAAAATATTTTTAAGCTAAAGCTGTTTGGAATATTTAGCTAATAGTTTTTATTTTTCTATAGTAATTTAGATTATATAATTATGCGGGATAACTAAAATATTTAGGTTATTACGAAACAGACATGGGATTTAAAGTAGGATATACGCAATATTGCGTGAAGAATTTTGTTGGACGAAATTGGCGTTTTTATACTTTTCGTAATTGCAGAATTGTGAATAATGAGGCGCGTCCCATATTTTAAAATCGGCAAATATAGGAGTTTAACATGTCAGAAGAAAACAAAGATGAGAAGGCATTGACTGCGTGGAATACAGTAATGCGTGCGGCATTATCAATTCCAGGGGCAAAAATTCATCGAGAAGCATTTATTTTTAGCAATTTTTCAAAATATGTCAGTCGAGAGATTCTTGATGATGCTGTGAAAAATGGTACAGGGAGTGCAGGTATTTCAATTGAGATAATGGATAAAGCAGCTGATGGCGTGATAAAATTCCACACAATGGCAGTAACAGCAATATCAGCAGCGGCAGGTGTGCCAGGTGTTTTTGCAATGATTGGTACTATTCCGGGCGATATCGCACAATTCTATTATCAAACTATTCAGGTTGCTCAGAAATTAGCGTATATTTATGGCTGGGGAGATTTAGGTGAAGAAGAAGTGTCAGATGAGTATATTATG
>Ga0308420_1001711_pt1 | contig 11440 bp, 10 predicted proteins | sample HotsprSampleMS55_FD_203802 | JGI IMG/M metagenome (GOLD analysis project Ga0308420, IMG submission 203802) | Hot spring phototrophic mat microbial communities from Mushroom Spring, Yellowstone National Park, Wyoming, United States - 20090730_MS55 ... | reverse complement strand
AGGTTAAAACTCACGACTGGCGCGCAAGGCCTTCGGCGGTCGCGCCGTCGGTCCTGCCCCCTTTCTCCCGACCTGCCTATGATCCACCCGACGGCCATCGTGCATCCCGGCGCCCGGGTCGGGCGCAATGTCCGCATCGGCGCCTATAGCCTGATCGGCGAGCACGTCGAGATCGGCGACGATTGCGAGATCGGCCCCCATGCCGTGATCACCGGTCACACCCGGATCGGCAGCGGCAACCGCATCCATGCCTTCGTCAGCCTGGGCGAAGCGCCTCAGGACAAGAAATACGCGGGTGAAGCGACCCGCCTAGAGATCGGCGACGGCAACACCATCCGCGAGTTTTGTACCTTCAACACCGGCACCATACAGGATCAGGGGGTAACCCGTATCGGCCACCACAACTGGATCATGGCCTATGTGCACATCGCACATGACTGCATCGTCGGCAACCACACCATCTTCGCCAACAATGCCACCCTCGCCGGCCATGTGACCGTGGACGACTACGCCATTCTGGGCGGCTTCACCGGCGTGCACCAGTTCTGCCGCATCGGCGCCCACGTCATCACCGGCATCGCCTCGGTGGTGCGTCAGGACATCCCCCCCTATGTCACCGCCTCCGGCAACCCGGCCGCACCGCATGGCATCAACAGCGAGGGCCTGAGGCGCCGAGGGTTCGGCGCCGACGCCATCGCTACGATCAAGCGCGCCTACAAGCTGCTATACCGCTCCGGACTTAGTCTGGCAGAGGCGCGCCAGGCCATCGAAGCCGAAGCACGACGGCATCCCGAACTCGACATCATGGTCGACTTCCTGAGGGTGTCGAGGCGCGGGATCATTCGATGACTCGGGTCGGCAAGGGGGAAGGGATCAGGGGGTATGAGGATGCCGGATGACCAGGGGGCTCGCGCTCGTCTCGCCATTCAGGGCGAGCTAAGCGAGACGAAGCGTCATGCAGGGCCCGCCGGGGCCGGCTCAAACTCGCGACCAAGAAGCCTTTCCCTCAAGGCTGGGGTGACTTGCCTGTCCTCGCCACGCGCCCCGCGCCCCTCGCCAGCGCTCTGCGAAGTCGCCATCGTCGCTGGCGAGGCCTCGGGTGACCAGCTCGGCGGCTTGCTCATCAAGGCTGTACACGACGCCGGGCTGCCGGCCAGCTTTTACGGTATCGCCGGGCCGCGCATGCAGGCCGCTGGGGCCAGCAGTCTGTACGACATGGAGACCCTGTCGGTGCGCGGCTATGTCGAGGCCTTGTCCAATCTGCACCGCATCCTGGCGATTCGTCGGGGCTTGAGGCGCAGGCTGCTGAAGACACCGCCTCGGCTGTTCATCGGCGTGGATGCCCCCGATTTCAACCTGACCCTGGAGGCGGACCTCAAGCGCGCCGGCATCCCGACCGTGCAATTCGTCGCACCCTCGGTCTGGGGCTGGCGCCGCAGCCGCATCAGGCGCGTGCACAAGGCCGTCTCCCATCTGTTGCTGATCTTCCCCTTCGAGGAGGAGATCTATCGCCAGGCCGGCATCCCCGCCACCTATGTCGGTCACCCCCTGGCCCATGCCCTGCCGCCGCCGGATCGCCAGGCCGCCCGCGCCAAGCTCGCGCTCGCGCCCGAGGCGGAATACGTGGCCCTGTTGCCGGGCAGTCGGCAGAGCGAGCTGAGGCTACTGGGCCGCCTCTATGTCGAGACGGCCAAGTCCATCCAGGCCGAGCGCCCCCAGGTCCGCTTCTTGGTGCCCATGGTCAGCCGGGAGACGAAGCTGCTGTTCCAGCAGGCGCTGCATGATGCCGGTGCCGAGGACCTGCGGCTGCGCATCCTCTTCGGCCACGCCCACGATGCCTTGCGGGCGGCCGATGCGGCCTTGGTGGCCTCGGGCACCGCCACCATGGAGGCCATGCTGCTCGGCTGCCCGCACGTGATCACCTATCGCGTGCCCTGGCTGACCTACCAGATCATGAAACGGCAGGCCTACCTGCCCTATGTCGGCATGCCCAACATCCTGGCCGGCCGCTTCATCGTCCCGGAACTGCTGCAAGACCAGGCCCGCCCGGAGTCCCTCGCCCAGGCGGTGCTCGGCCTGCTCGCCGATACGACAGCGCGGGCGGCCATGCTCGCCGAATTCGACCGCTTGCGCGGCGAGTTGAAGCGAGACACGCCGCGCCTCATTGCCGAGACCCTGGCCCCTTTTCTGCAATGAATTGCCTCCGGGCGTGCCACAGACAAGGGAGAGGCGTCGCAGGCTCAAGCGCTAGCGGCAAACTACCGATCAAGCTATTACCTGTTACTTGTTACCCGAACATGACTCTCGTATGTGGCGTTGACGAAGCCGGCCGTGGCCCACTTGCCGGGCCGGTGTGCGCGGCAGCGGTGATCCTCGACCCCACCCGGCCCATACCCGGCCTCAAGGACTCCAAGAAGCTGGCCGCCGCCAATCGGGTTCGGTTGGCCGAGGAGATCCGTCGGCATGCCCTGGCCTGGTCCGTGGCCTGGGCGAGCGTGGAGGAGATCGACCGCCTGAACATCCTCAATGCCAGCCTGCTGGCCATGCAACGCGCCATCGAAGGATTGGCGGTGCGTCCTGAACTCGCCCTGCTCGACGGCAACCGCTGCCCGCCGTTGAGCATCCCGGCGCGTGCAATCGTCCGTGGCGATGTCCTGGAGCCCTGCATTAGCGCTGCCTCCATCCTGGCCAAGACGGAAAGGGATAAAGAAATGCGGCGCCTTGCCGATATCCATCCGCAATACGGCTTCGAACGGCATGCGGGTTATCCCACGCCGGAGCATCTGGCGGCCCTGGCGCTGCATGGCGTGAGCCCGGTGCACCGGAAAAGCTTCGCGCCGGTCAAGCGTATGTTGCAAGGTGCGTTGAGATAAAAAGGAGAGCTCGTCCATGTTCGTGATCGTCGGCTGGCTGGTTGCCCTCGCTTGTATCTTCGGGGCCTATGTCGCCATTGGCGGACCGATCGCCGCGTTGATCCAACCGACCAAGTTCATCATGATCTTCGGTGGCGCATTGGGCGCCTTCATCGCCGCCAACAACGCCCATGCCCTCAAACACACCCTGGCCGGGCTGGCGAGCTGCTTCAAGGGCTCGAAGTACAACCGCACCTTCTACATGGAACTGCTCGCCCTGCTGTTCGAGCTGCTGGCCAAGGTGCGCAAGGAGGGGCTGATGTCGCTCGAGTCCGATGTCGAGGAGCCGGACAAGAGCCCGATCTTCACCAAATACCCCACCATCATGGCGGATCACCATGTGGTGGAGTTCATCACCGATTACCTGCGCCTAATGGTGGGGGGCAACCTCAATGCCCTCGAGATCGAGAACCTGATGGACAATGAGATCGAGACGCACAACCAGGAGGAGATGCATGCCTCACACGCCGTGGCCAAGATGTCGGATGCGCTGCCCGCCTTCGGTATCGTCGCGGCAGTGATGGGGGTGGTGATCACCATGGGCTCCTTGCACCTGCCGCCGCCGGAGCTGGGCGGACTCATCGCCAAGGCCCTGGTCGGGGCCTTCCTGGGCATTCTGTTGTCCTATGGATTCATGGCGCCCTTGTCCAGTGTGCTGGAGACCAAGGCCCAGGAATCGACCAAGGCCCTACAGACCGTCAAGGTGGTGCTGCTCGCCTCGCTCAACGGCTACTCGCCCCAGGTGGCGGTGGAGTTCGGGCGCAAGGTGCTCTACTCGAACGAGCGCCCCAGCTTCCGCGAACTGGAGGAAGACATCAAATCGCGTAAAGGCAAATAGAGGTCAGGGATCAGGTACCAGGGTACAGAAAAATTTACGCGCCGCGTTGCGGCGCGGCAATCGAACCTGATACCCGATACCTGATGCCTGATGCTTGATGCCTGTTACCTGATATCTGCAAATGGCCGACGACTCTCAAAGACTCATCGTCATCAAGCGCATCAAGAAAGGCGGCGGCGGTCACCACGGTGGTGCCTGGAAGATTGCCTACGCCGATTTCGTCACCGCCATGATGGCCTTCTTCCTGCTCATGTGGCTACTCGGTTCCACGACCAAGGCCAACTTGCAGGGCATCGCCGACTATTTCAACACCCCGCTCAAGATCGCCCTGTCCGGTGGCGAGGGCGCAGGCGACGCCACCAGCATCATCAAGGGCGGCGGCACCGATCTCACCCGCCGCACGGGCCAGATCAAGGAGGGCGAGATCGATCCGGCGCTGGCGCGCAAGACGCTGGAGAAGCACGAGGCGGAGGCGCTGCAGGCGATGAAGCGCAAGCTGGAACAGCTCATCGAGACCAATGCCAAGCTCAAACAGTTCAAGAAACAACTCAAGCTGGACATCACCAGCGAGGGCCTGCGCATCCAGATCGTCGACGATCGGAATCGGCCGATGTTCGACTCCGGCGCCGCCGTGATGAAGGACTACACCCGCGACATCCTGCGCGCAATCGGCAAGACCCTGAACGAGCTGCCGAACAAGATCAGCCTGTCGGGACACACCGACGCGGTGCAGTACGCCAGCGGCGAGCGCGGCTACAGCAACTGGGAGCTGTCTGCCGACCGCGCCAACGCCTCACGCCGGGAGCTGGTGGCGGGCGGCCTGGAGGAGGGCAAGATCCTGCGTGTGGTGGGCCTGGGTTCGGCCGTGCCCTTCGACAAAGACAACCCCAATTCGCCCGTCAACCGACGCATCTCCATCATCGTCATGAACAAGAAGGCGGAGGAGGCCATCAGCAAGGAAGGCCTGCAGTTCGAGGCCACCACCGCCGATGAGGTGAAGCAGCGGCTCGAAGATGGCCGGCGCTAAAGCGATGACCTGGCCCCTGCACCGGCGCATGCCGCCGGCGCTGCTCGCCTTGGGGTTACACCTTCCGCTCTGGGCGGCGCTGCTGTCGATCTGTCTCACTTTCCCGTACGGTTGCGAGCTCGCCCTGCCTTGGCTGTTCCTGGCCGAAGGGCTGTTTGCCTGGATGCTTTCGCGCTGGCTGGGATTACCGCTGTGGTGGCAGCTGATCAACCTGCTGTTCTTCCCGCTGGCGTGGCTGCTCGGCCGTTACGATATCGCGCCCGTCTGGTATCTGGCCGCCTTCCTGATCCTGGCGATCACCTCGCTGGGCAGTGTGGTCACGCGCGTGCCCTTGTTCCTATCCAGCCGTCACGTGGTAGAGGTCCTGGCGCACCGCCTGCCGCGCACGCCCGGCTTGCGCCTGATCGACCTCGGCTGCGGTCTCGGCGGACCGCTGGCGGGTCTTGCCCGGTTGCGCCCCGATCTGCTTTTGCACGGGGTCGAGGCGGCACCGCTCAACTGGCTCCTGAGCCGGCTGCGGCTCCTCGGTCGCGCCCAAATCCGCCTGGGCAGCCTGTGGGACGAGGACCTGTCGCGCTATGACATCGTCTATGCCTATCTCTCCCCGGCACCCATGGCCCGGCTTTGGGCCCAGGCACGTCGGCAGATGCGGCCCGGAAGCCTGTTGATCAGCAACAGCTTCGAGATCCCCGGGGTCGCGCCCGACGAGGTGCTGGAACTCGACGATCTTGTCCGGTCCAGGTTGCTGCTGTGGCGCATCCTATGACCTTGGAATCTTGGCTGGAACGCCTCAAACCCGGCCAGACCCCCATCTTCCGCCACACCAAGGTCGAGCTCATGGCCTTGCAGGAGCGGATCGATGCGGTCGGGGCGCGCGAGGTCTCGAATCTGGTGCTCTCCGACCCGCTGGCCAGCCTGCGCCTGATCTATCTCGCCAACAACCGGGCGAGCCGCCACTTCGGCAACGAGGTCGCCACCGTCGAACACGCCATCATGATGCAGGGCCTGGGGGTCTTCATCGAGCAGGTGGCGACGTATCCCGTCCTGGAGGAGACCCCGCTGGGTAGCGATCCGGAATCGCTCAACTCGCTCTACCGCCTGCTGCGCCTGGCCCAGCATGCGGCCTGGCAGGCGCGGGATTTCGCCGTGCTCCACGCCGACGTGCGCGCCGAGGAGGTGGAGGTGGCCGCCCTGCTCTACTACGCCCCGGAATTCCTGTTCTGGCTGGATGCCCCCGATACCGCACGCGAACTGGCCAGGTTGCGCCGCATCAAGGAACCGGCGCTAGCCGAGGCCGAGGCCCTGGGCTTTGCTTTGGAACCGCTGCGGCTGAAGTTGCTGGAGGCCTGGAAGATCCCGCCGGTAATTCGCGATCTATTGGATACACGTCATGCCGGGCGGTCGCGGCAGGTCATCCTACGCGCCTGCCTGGACATTGCGCATCGCAGCCGTCATGGGTGGTGGGATGAGCACTTGCTGGCCGACTACCAGGCCCTAGCGGATATCGAGCACACCCCACTCGAGGTGATCGTCAACACTGTACACCGCAATGCCGTGCACGTCGCGCGACATGGCGCCTGGATCCCGGCGCCGCCCTCAGCGACCTGGCTGCCGATGCTGCCGGGGCCTTGGCCACACGAACAGCCGGCCGCCCAATCCGCCTGCATACCCGCCCCTGCGCCTGCGCCTCCCTCCTCTGCCGCAACCACATCACCGCCCCCGGTGACCGCTGCACCTGCCAGGGGTATGGAAGACCAGGTCGAGCCCCCGGTCTGCATGCAACCCGACCCGGCCGCCCTGCAGGCCTGCCTGCAGGGCATCGAGGCGCATCTGGATGGCAGCTTCAACCTCAACCAGATGCTGGCCTTGGTGCTCAAGGGAGTGCACCACGGTTTGGGCCTGTCGCGCGTGGTCTTCGCCATGATCACGCCAGACGGTCAGCGTGTGAAAAGCCGCTTCACTTTGGGGGTCGGGGCGCAGGAGCCGCTGCGCCACTTCGAGTTTGCCCTGCATTCCAAGGACCTGTTCGGACACCTGATGACCAAGATGCAGGGGGTATGGCTCAACCCGGACAATCGGCCCCGTCTCTGGCCCATGATCCGACCCGAGTTGAGGACCATGCTCGGCGAGGGAGAGTTTTACGCCATGTCCCTGTTCGTCGGCGAGCGCCCCTTCGGTCTCATTTACGCCGACCGCGGTCGCGCCGGATGCCGCCTGGATCAAGCCACCTACGACGATTTCAAGCGCCTTTGCCTGCAGGCCGCGCGTGGTCTGGCCAAGATCAAACCCGGCTGAGATGGTGTGAATCGATCTGCTGCGCGACCCGATAAGGGACCTCCGGTGCTCGACGTACTCCTTTGCATGACTGCGCTCCTCGCTCCAAACTCGGGCCGCTCGCAACGATTTCTTCACAGCCTCTGCGTCGGCATCAGCCTGCATTGCCCGCCAGCCTAAGCCAGGTGCTCACCACCGTGTCCGGGTTGAGCGACAGGCTGTCGATCCCCTGCTGCATGAGCCACTCCGCTAGGTCGGGATGGTCCGACGGGCCCTGGCCGCAGATACCGACATACTTCCCCGCCTCCTTGCAGGCCCGGATGGCCATCGCCAGCAGCATCTTGACCGCCGGATCGCGCTCGTCGAACTTCTCCGCCACCAGGCTGGAGTCCCGATCCAACCCCAGGGTGAGTTGGGTGAGGTCGTTCGAGCCGATCGAGTAGCCGTCGAAGCGCTGCAGGAATTCGCGGGCGAGCAGCACGTTGGAGGGGATCTCGCACATCATGATCACCTTCAGATCCTGCTCGCCACGCTTGAGGCCGTTTTCCGCCAAGACGGCGAGGGCGGCGTCGGCCTCGGCCAGCGTGCGCACGAAGGGCAACATCACCTCGACATTGGTGAGCCCCATGTCCTCCCGCACCCGCCGCACCGCCTGGCACTCGAGCTGAAAGGCACGCCGGAACATCGGATGGGCGTAGCGTCCGGCGCCCCGGAAGCCCAGCATGGGGTTCTCCTCCACGGGCTCATAGTGACGACCACCGATCAGGTTGGCGTATTCGTTCGACTTGAAGTCGGACAGACGCACGATCACCCGCTTGGGCCAGAAGGCGGCGGCGATGGTGGCGATACCCTCGGCCAGCTTTTCGACATAGAAGCTCACCGGATCGGCATAGCCCTGGCTGCGCGCCGCGATGGCCTGCCGCTCTTCCTGCGGCAGCTTGTCATACTCCAGGGCGGCATTGGGATGGATGCCGATGGCGGTGTTGATGATGAACTCCAGGCGCGCCAACCCCACCCCCTCGTTGGGCAGCATGGCGAAGTGGAAGGCCTCATCCGGGTTGCCCACGTTCATCATGATCTTGACCGGGAGTTCGGGCATGGCCTGCAAGGCCATCTCGGACTTCTCGAACCTGAGCAGGCCCTGATAGACATGCCCCTCCTCGCCCTCGGCGCAGGAGACGGTCACCTCGGCACCATCCGGCACGGTTTGGGTCGCGTTGCCCGTGCCGACGACTGCCGGCACGCCCAGTTCACGGGCGACGATGGCGGCATGGCAGGTGCGCCCGCCGCGGTCGGTGACGATGGCGGCGGCGCGCTTCATCACCGGCTCCCAGTCCGGGTCGGTCATCTCCGTGACCAGCACGTCGCCGGCCTCGACCTCGCCCATCTGGGCCGCGCTGCGGATCACCCGCGCCCGGCCCTGACCGATGCGGCTACCGATGGCGCGTCCCTGTGCCAGCACCGGCCCCCGCTCCAGCAGCTCGAAACGGGTCTGCACCTGACCCGCACGGGACTTCACCGTCTCCGGTCGGGCCTGCAGGATGTAGAGCCTGCCATCCAGACCATCGAGCCCCCACTCGATGTCCATCGGCCGGCCATAGTGATCCTCGATGACCATGGCGTAGCGGGCGAGCTCCAGGACCTCTGCGTCGGTGAGACAAAACCGTCGGCGCAAGTCTGGCGGGACGTCCTCCACTCGGGTCGAGTGCTCGGCCGCCGTCTCACTGGCAAACACCATTCGGATGGCCTTGTCGCCCAATTTCTTGCGGATGACCGGGCGATAGCCGCGTGCCAGGGTCGGTTTGTGCACGTAGAACTCATCCGGGTTGACCGCACCCTGCACTACCGTCTCGCCCAGGCCATAGGCGGCGTTGATGAACACCACATCACGGAAGCCGCTCTCGGTGTCCAGGGTGAACATGACCCCGGCGGTGCCCAGGTCGGAGCGGACCATGCGCTGTATGCCCGCAGAAAGCGCCACCCCGGCGTGGGCGAAGCCGTGGTGCACGCGATAGGCGATGGCGCGGTCGTTATAGAGCGAGGCGAAGCAGCGCCTGACCGCATCGATCAGATGGTCGGCGCCGCGGATGTTGAGGAAGGTCTCCTGCTGGCCGGCGAACGAGGCGTCCGGCAGGTCCTCGGCGGTGGCCGAGGAGCGCACGGCGAAGCAAATCTCTTCGCCCGCCTCGCTGCACATCTGCGCATGGGCGGTGCGGATCGCGGTCTCCAGAGCCGCCGGCAGCGGCGTGGCCAGCATCCAGCCGCGAATCTCCTGCCCGGCCGCGGCCAGTGCAGCCACGTCCTCGTGGTCGAGGGAGGCCAGCCTGGCGGCGATCCTCTCGGCGAGCCCCTCCTGGGCCAAGAATTCCCGAAACGCCGCGGCCGTCGTGGCGAAACCATCGGGCACCCGCACGCCGCGGCTAGCGAGGTGGCGTATCATCTCCCCGAGCGAGGCATTCTTGCCCCCCACCCGCGCCACGTCGTGCATCGACAGGTCCTGAAAGCGCGCGATATAGTCCATTGTGTCTCCTCTAGTACAGCGAGTGGCTTCCCTTCCATGACCCCGGCGCGTCCGGTCTTCTTCGTCTCCGACCACACGGGCATCACCGCCGAGATCATCGGCAAGAGCCTGCTGACGCAGTTTCCCGGCGAGGCGTTCGCCTGTTCCAGTTTACCGTTCGTCGACACCCAGGAGAAAGCCGAGCAGGCGGTCACACGCATCCAGGCCGCAGGCCGGGCATCTGGCCAGCGGCCGCTGGTGTTCTCGACGCTGACCGATGCCGATGTGCGTGCCTCTTTCGCTGCCTGCGACGCCCTCGTCATGGATGTCTATGGCCATTTCGTCGGCATGGTGAGTGCCGAGCTGGGGCGGCAGCCCGTCGCCCTACGCGGGCGTGTACATGGCATGGACGACACGAATGCCTATCACGCCCGGATCGATGCCCTGAACTTCACCCTCTCCGCTGACGATGGCCTGAGCGTGGACAAATACGGCCGGGCCGACCTGATCCTGGTAGGCGTGTCGCGTAGTGGCAAGACGCCGACCGCACTGTACCTGGCCATGCAATACGGGCTGCATGTCGCCAATTACCCCCTCACCGCGGAAAACTTCGAACGGCCCGGCCTACCCGACGCGCTGGCGCCGCACCGGCCCAAGTTGCGCGGGCTCACGCTGAGCGCGGAGCGACTGGCGGAGATCCGCGCCCAGCGCAAACCCGGCAGCCGCTATGCCAGCCTCGACACCTGCCGTCAGGAACTGCAGGCGGCGCAGGCCCTGATGCGCGCCGAGGGCATTCCCTGTATCGATACTACACGGCGATCCGTCGAGGAGATCGCGGCCCTGCTCAAACTCTCCCTCGAGCCAGAGGCGCGGAACGGTTGAAGCGTTCTCCCAGTCAGGCAGGGCAGTGCCATGACGGTTTACCTGTCGTGTGAATGCCATTAACCTAGGTTAAGGGAGCGCAATCGGCCATGGCCATCGATCTCAGAGCGGCATTCAACGAATACTTCGAGCTGCTGCATGCGGATACCGATGCACTGCGCGAGGAGGTCTTCCGGCTGCGCTACCAGGTCTATGTCGTGGAGACCGGCTTCGAGCGGGCCGAGGATTTCCTGGACGGACTGGAACGCGACGCCTATGACAGCCGCTCCGACCACCATCTGCTCCGGCACCGGCGCACAGGTCTCTACGCCGCCACCGCGCGCATGATCCTGCCCTCGCCAGATGCCCCTGAGCGCCCCTACCCGATGGAGGAGCATTGCAGCCTCTATGCAGGGGCCGGTATCACCGACCCGCAGCGACGCCTGCGCTTGGGGGAGGTGTCCCGTTTCGCGGTCTCCAAGACCTTCAAGCGGCGTTTGGGCGAGGCGGGCACCCTGACTGGGGTGACGGAGCCTATGGACATCCCTTTCGAAGAAGACGAACGGCGCATCCTGCCACATCTTTCGTTAGGACTCCTGGCGGTGGAACTGCGCAGCATGCACAGCCATAACCTCACCCATTGCTACGCGGCGATGGAGCCGGCCCTCCACCGGTTGATCGGCCGCTTCGGCCTGATCTTTCATCAGATCGGTCCGGTGGTCGACTATCACGGCCAACGCATCCCCTGTCTGGGCGACGTGCACGAATTCCTGCCCAACATCAAGCGCGTCGCGCCGCCGGTGTGGGAGCTGATGACCGACGGCGGAAGGTACACCTGCGGTACCGAGTGATCGACGTCATTCCCTGGCCTGGCGCAGCAACCATGGACGCAGGGTGGGTAAAGTCGAATAATCCCAGATTTGTCATTAGGGCGCGCGATGATGGCGAGCCGTCTTTCGAGCAGATTCGCGCACGGGCGACGAGCCCATAGCCCGGCCTATGGGCGAGGAGCACGGGCGCGAAGATGC
>Ga0308420_1001709_pt1 | contig 11445 bp, 9 predicted proteins | sample HotsprSampleMS55_FD_203802 | JGI IMG/M metagenome (GOLD analysis project Ga0308420, IMG submission 203802) | Hot spring phototrophic mat microbial communities from Mushroom Spring, Yellowstone National Park, Wyoming, United States - 20090730_MS55 ... | reverse complement strand
AAATAGCATGGATGTGACAAGGAGCTGTGGGGATGTGGCGCAGGCGGGTCACAGGTAGGAAAGATGCTGCGGTGATACTACTCACTCTGATGACTGTTGGGGCTTGCGCTCAGCGGCCGAGTCAGTCGCTCCCCTCCGTACCTGCTCCGGCGGCCGTGTCCTCTGGGACCCCTGTCCAGCAGCCAGTACAGCAGACCTATACAGGGCCGTTAACGCTCCACGAGATACGGGTGGTGGAAACAGCGGGTCAGCGCAGCGTGCTGTTTCGTTTCTCTCGTCCACCGGAGGGGGTCGATTATTTCTCCCTGCTCGGACCGAGTCGCTTGGTCATTGACGTCAAAGGGCCGATCGATCCACTGCCGAAAGTGCACAGTTATAAAGCGGCGGATTCGCTTGTTGCCGCTGTACGAGTTGGCACATATCAGGGGCGTATGCGATTAGTGGTGGACGTCAAGGGACCTGTAGTGCCACAATTTTCTGTGGACAATTACGATACTTTGGTGACAGCTTTCCTCGGCGAAAAGACCAACACGGATGGGTATGCTGAGAGCAACGCGCAGGTCCTTTTTCTTGCCGACGCCGCCCGCAACGGGCACCGGACTCGGTTCGTTCCTATAGTAGCGCAATCTCCGACCGTGCCGGTGGCAGAGCAAGCAACAGCTACTGCCACCGCTCCTGCAGCACCCCCTGCCAATGAAGAAAAAGCAGTACTACCACCTCCGGTTGCTGGGAAAGCTTCTGCAACAGAGAAATCCGTTGCGCCAGATAACGAGGGGATAGCCATAGCGGCAGGAGAGCGAACAGAGCTCGCTCAAGCCCCCCCTCCTGCTCCTTCGGGTCCCGTCGATCCTGCAGCATCTCCGCCGCTCCGTGAAGAATCTCTGCAGAGCACGGCTGCTTCCACATCAGGGGGGGCGGCGACACCTAATGCCCCGGAGTTCGGCGGAGCACCGACTCCGGTTTACACCGGAAGACGGATTTCTCTCGATTTTAAAAATGCTGACATTCATGATGTGTTGCGCATTCTGGCTGATGTGAGCGGCCTGAACATTGTAGCCACCGATGATGTACGAGCCCGCGTGACACTACGGCTCGTCGAGGTGCCCTGGGATCAGGCGTTGGATGTTGTGCTTCAGGCCAATGGACTGGAAAAGACGCAAGTAGGGAATGTGATGACAGTGTCAACGACCAGGCGTTTAGAGGCTGAACGCAATGCGCGTCTTGCAGCGCAGAATGCGCAGCAGCGTCTCGCTCCGCTCGAAACCGAGTACGTGAAAGTGAACTACGTCAAGGCAGAAGACGTGGTTAAGCTGATCGCCCAAGAAACGCAGCAACGAGCCACGGCGGCGAGAGGGCCGGCGGGCGCCACCTCTCCCGGAGTCCCACAACCTGCAGCCCGAGCCGCAGCAGGAGGTCGTGTTGCTATTATGTCTCCGCGGGGAACGATCGCGGCGGATCCCACCACGAACATTGTCATTATCCGCGATGTGCGTGAGAACATTACCGCGGTCCGCGAGCTCATTCGCAACCTTGACGTTCAAACCCCTCAGGTGATGATCGAGTCGTACATCGTGACGGCGAACGAAAACATAACCCGTGATTTAGGTATTCAGTGGGGCTACCGCTATCTGGCGAGCCCAGAGACGGGGAACCCTACTGGGGTGAACTTCCCAGGACGGATTGGGCTGGGCGGATCTGGTCTCGGGCAGGGGGCCGGAGGGCTCCCGTTTATTGCTGATTTCCCATCGAGTGCTGCGCCGGGTGCAGGCTCCGCACTTGATCTCTCCTTAGGGTCACTGGACGGATCTCAGTCGCTGAACCTGCGGTTGAGCGCGCTGGAAAGAGCAGGGAAAGCGCGGGTGATTTCGCGTCCCCGGGTGGTGACCTTGAATAATCGGGTCGCTGATATTCGCTCCCGGCGAGTCGTCCGTGTGCCCATCGTTGCTGGCTCTCTTACAGTTGGTGGTGCTGGAACAACGGGAGGAGGCAATGCCTTCCAAGAGTTCGATGTCGGCATCACACTGAAAGTCACCCCCCAGATTTCTTCGGATGGCTTTGTCCTCTTGGATATTGACGCCGAAAGTAGCGAGCTGACGGCTGCGAGCGTTACCCCTTCTGGAACGACGACGGCTTTTCCTATCGTCCCTGACACGCTCACACGGACAGCCAGTTCTAAGGTGCTGATCCGAGCCGGGGACACGTTTGTCCTGGGGGGTATTCTCCAAGACAGTCTCAGTCGACAAGATAGGGGGGTGCCGTATCTGCGGGATGTGCCGGGCCTGGGGTGGCTCTTTCAAGGGAGGAATAACACACGGGTGAAGGATGAGCTGCTGGTGTTTATTACCCCTAAATTAGTGGCCGGGATTTCGACCGCCGGGTTACCAACAGCGCAGCAGTTATGGGAAAACCGCTCGAAGGAAAAAACACAGTCGCAGGCTGCGCTACAGCCGTGAAAAAAGAGTGCGGCCTTGTTGGCAAAAAGGAGCGTAGAAGTCTAAGAGCTCACGGTGGAAGCAGTTGCGGTTGGTGGTGAGGTGGGAGCTCTTAGACTTGTGGGTTCTGGCAGGAAAATCTAGCACAACTTCCTCTCTCTTCAAGGGAGAGGGGTAGAGTAGAAAGGCCAGAACGTGTGGGAAATTCTGGCCGGGATGCTCGGAGGTTTGGTGGCTGGTGTTGGTGGTGGAGTTGGATGTGGTGTTGGTAGTGGAGGCGGTTGGATGTGGTGAAAGCGGGGGACGGAACGCTTTCTAGCCCCGAGCCTCCGAGCGTCCCTGTCAGGAGTATGTGGGGAGGTGGAAGTGGCGGTTGACAGGACGGGTAGAGGGGCAAGGTCTTCCCACGTGTGGAAGCGATCTTGCCCCTATAACTGCTGTCCTTACAGGGACTAGAGAAAGGTGGGTGGTGTGGTAAGAGAGCGGAGGTAGGGCAGTAGCTGACAGAGACAAGGGTAAAAGCATGCTCCGTTTCTTTACCGCAGGGGAATCGCATGGTCCAAATCTGACGGCAATTATTGAAGGGTTTCCGGCTGGGGTGACGATTGACATCGCGCTGATCAATCGTGATCTCGCTCGCCGCCAACAAGGCTATGGACGTGGCGGGCGGATGAAAATTGAAAAGGACGAAGTTCATATTCATTCTGGGGTGCGGTGGGGGGAGAGTTTGGGGTCCCCTATTACGTTGGTGATTGAGAACAAGGATTGGCGCAATTGGGAAAAGCGCATGTCACCATTTGCTACGGACCGCGATGAGCAGATCGCGGTCACGCGTCCGCGCCCGGGGCATGCGGACCTGACGGGCGCGTTGAAGTATCACCACCACGATGTCCGCAACGTGCTCGAGCGCGCAAGCGCGCGTGAAACGGCTGCGCGCGTTGCAGTTGGTGGAGTGGCGAAATGTTTGTTACTGCCCTTTGGCATCCGAGTGATGGGGTACGTTGCGGAAATCGGAGGTATCGTTGCTGACCATGCTGCTCTGACACCAGAAGAGATCTTCGCCCGGGCTGAGGCCTCGCCACTGCGCATGGCTGATGCTGCTGCGGAGGGGCGTATCATCGCTTTGATCGACGAGTGCAAACGGCTCGGCGATACTGTGGGTGGAGTGGTGGAGGTAGTGGCGGTCGGACTGCCGCCGGGATTGGGGAGTTTCGTCCAGTGGGACCGCAAGCTCGATGGTCGCCTTGGCTATGCTCTTCTGAGCTTGCAGGCGGTGAAGGGGGTTGAGATTGGGTTGGGGTTTGCCACGGCGAAGCTCCCCGGTTCGCGGGTCCATGATGAGATCGCTTTTGACCCGCAGAAGGGTTTCGTGCGCCGCAGCAACAATTCTGGCGGCCTTGAGGGCGGCATGACGACCGGCGAGCCACTGCGGGTACGGGTAGCATTCAAACCACTCTCAACGTTGATGCGCCCGCTGCGCTCGGTTGATATCGTCACCAAAGAGCCGGTCGCGGCGACTATCGAGCGTTCTGATGTGTGTGCTGTACCGGCTGCAGCTGTGATTGCTGAGTCTGTGGTGAGTTTTGTGATCGCGCAGGCCTTCTTGGAAAAATTTGGCGGGGACTCGCTCACAGAGATCAGACGGAACTATGAGGGGTATCTCGCCCAGGTGCGACAGTTCTGAGACGTGTTCCCAGAGAAGAATATCATCTTGACGGGTTTTATGGGGACAGGAAAGAGCGCTGTCGGGAGGGCCTTAGCTGCTCGGATCCGGCGGAAATTTATCGATACGGACGAGCTCATCGAGCAGCAAGCTGGTCAGCCGATTGCGCAAATTTTTGCCGAGAAAGGGGAACCCTACTTCCGTGAGTTGGAAAAGCAAACAATTGCCCGTGTGTGTCGAGAAACAAGCGCGGTGATCGCGACTGGCGGCGGAGCCATGGTGCAGGCGGTCAATGCCGAGCGTCTCAAAGCGAGTGGGATCGTGATTTGTTTGAGCGCGAGCCCTGAAGTGATTTGGCAGCGAGTCCGCGGGGGTACGGAGCGGCCGCTTTTGCAAGGGGGAGAGCCACTGGCAAAAATTCGTACCCTTTTAACCGCTCGCGCGCAGGCGTATGCGTGTGCGGATGTCACGATCGACACCTCGGCTCTGAGTGTCGCCCAAGTGGTGGAGGCGGTGTGTGCGGCGGTGGAGGCCTATGGGAGACCGTGAAACGGCCGGACGGGGTGTCCCTGCATACAGACTGCGAAAAGGATGGTTCATGGAAACCATAACCGTTAATTTAGGCCCCCGTTCATACCCTATTTACGTCGGGGCTGGGCTCCTGACCGATCTTGGCAAGCTGCTGCAGGAACATCGATTGACAACGAGACGGATGGCGGTAGTCACCGATAGTGTAGTAGGGAAAATCTATAAAGAGCAGGTGGTTAGGGTGCTGGCCGCAGCCGGGTTCGATCCTTGGGTCATCGAGATCCCTGCCGGCGAAGACCATAAAAACTTGGCGTGGCTTGCCTTCCTCTACGACAAACTGATTGCAGGGCGCATCGAGCGTCACGCTCCTCTTGTTGCCTTAGGTGGTGGCGTCATTGGTGACCTCGCCGGTTTTGCCGCTGCCACGTTTCAGCGGGGCATACCGCTCGTACAGGTCCCGACCACTTTGCTTGCGCAAGTGGATGCGAGCGTGGGGGGGAAAACGGCCATCAATCACCCGGCGGGCAAGAACCTCATTGGGGCCTTCTATCAGCCGCGTCTGGTGGTGATCGATGTGGAAACACTCAGAACCCTGCCTCGGCGAGAATTTGTTGCTGGCTTTGCCGAAGTCATCAAGTACGGAGTAATCCTCAGTCCTGAGCTGTTTCGCCTCTTAGAGGACCAGCTGGCTTCGTTGCTGCGTTGCGAGCCGCACCTCCTGACTGCTGTGATCAAAACTTGCTGCCAGCTCAAGGCACTGGTGGTGGAGGAGGACGAAACCGAAGGAGACTATCGGGCTATCCTGAATTTCGGGCATACATTAGGTCACGCTATTGAGAGCGTCACCGAATATCGCAAGTTCCTCCATGGTGAAGCGGTGGCTATCGGCATGGCGTTTGCCGTGCACCTCTCCGAGAAACGGGGCTTTTGTAGTGTTGATACGAGTGAGCGTGTGTGCCGGCTCATCCGTAAGGTGGGCCTCCCGGTTGACATTCCCAAAACACTCAAAGGAGAACATTTGGTGTTGGCGATTGAGACCGACAAGAAAATGGCGCACGGCCGGGTCAAGTTTGTGTGTATAGAAGAGCTTGGCAAGACGCGGTTCGAATACCTGTCTGCGAAGGAGATTCTTACATACCTGTAAAGATTGTAACACCCCGTAGGTGAGACCCACTTTTGCCTACCACAGGTCAGAAGGGGTGGCGGGGAAGGAGGAGTGATGTGGGAGCAGTGGGACGTGGCATAAGGGTGGCCCTCATAATGGGACTCGGTCTTGTTGGCTGTGGCAGCAACGATAATGACCAAGGTATCTCATTTCGCGCTGTCGGGATTTTCCAAGGCGAGGCGCAGGAAGATCAGTGTCAGGTGCCGGTCATCGATAATGCTATTGCGGACCCAGGCATTTCCGTGCCGCTCAACAGCCCCCTTGTCGATGGCGGGTATCCTGACAGCCGCTCCCCGTTGAGCTTTTGCCGCGGCTTTCTCCAGCTGGACAACAACCTCGGCTTTGAGCGGCGGGATAAAGATGGGAAGCTCATTGAGCAAGTCGGTGAGGCAATTAATGTTGAACGTATCGATTTTGAGTACGAGATTCCGGGCGCCCGCCTTGCCATTCCCGCGAACTCCATGCCCACCGGGTTCCGCATCAATCCGTTCTTCGGGCCGGAGAACTCGTTCGGACGGCCGAATACTATCTTTGTGCAACTTGACGGCCAGTTAGTGCCAAGCACCCTCGTGCAGTTTTTGCGGCAAAACCAGCCGTCTCTCCCGCAGCTTCCCTACGTGATGATCATTCACATTCGCGCCCGCGGGCGCACAGACAGTGGCGAACTGCTTGTGAGTAACGAGCTCCGCTACACGGTCGAGTGGCTGCCGTGAGATGAGGTGTCGTGACGGAGGGCGGAGAGGGGAGAATTGACGAGTGGTGAGACTGACCGAGGGGAAAACGCCTCGTGGCCCGCAACGGGCATTGGCGGAAGGAGAGGTGAGGTATGGGACGGTGTGGTGGTTGGATCGGGAAGGTTGCAGTGACGCTCGCTTTTGTTGTCGCGAGCTGTGGGGGCACGGGCGGAGGCCCGTCGGATTCGGGAAAACCGCTGGTTTTTCAAGCCCGCGGTCGGCTCAACTTGATTGCCCAGCCGACGAATGATGCACGTGTTTTGACCTTGATCGCGACCTTGCTAGACCCGCAAGGCGTCCCGTTCCGCAACCAGAGGGTCACGTTTACCGCAGAATTTGCCGACGCGACCTTTATCCCCGGAAACGACAATCAAGGATCAGCGCTCACGAACGATGCGGGCCAGGCAAGGATCACGCTCGTCGCCGGACTCACCACTGGCCAGATGCGCGTGACCGCCGAGGCTCCGCCCGCGTTGAATATCTCGACCGCAATTACCGTGGAGATTACCGCCCAGGGGTTCGTGAGTCGGGGCGTTTTGGGCATTATCCCTTCGTCCGTGACGTTCGTGAACCCGTTGGTGGGACCGAATGTCTCAGGGCCGATGACGATTTTTAACGCGACGGGCGGGACTCCGCCGTACAGGTGGAACAATAGTAATAAGAGCTTAGGGCGAATCGTGCCGATCGGCATACGGAACGTGAACGAACAAGCAGAGTACACCCTCATTGGTCCGATCCCGACCGAAGTCGGTGAGGCCCTCCAGGACACCGTTACACTACAGGATGCTGCAGGAGACCGAGCGACCGCGACGGTCTTGGCGATTTTCGCTGAGTGCACACTAACTGTTTCTCCTACTACGCCAATCAATTTTCCCAACGCCCTAGGGGGTGAAACAGCTCAGATAACTGTAACTAACGGCGTTCCACCGTTCACTGTAACCCAGTCCCGTCCAGAGGCTGGCCGTGTCATCGAACAAAGTCCGGGTATTTTCGTCTTTACAGTCGCAACTCCTCCGGTGCCAATTCCGGGGAATTCTCCCAATACGATCCTGATCCGTGATAGTCGTGGCTGCATTGCATCTGTAGACGTCGTCATTACTGTTGGTAACCTGGTTATTACTCCAGAAAGCGTAATTCTTTCACCGGGCCAGAAACAGCAATTTGTCCTGGTCGGAGGAGTGCCTCCGTATCGCATTACACCTAATGGTGGAACAGTTGATGCTGTGACTCTCAATGAGGCTGGAGGGTCGTTCCGCTACACAGCAGGTGCAGCTGAGGGAACTTTCTCAATTATTGTTACCGATGCGCGGAATGCTGTTGTTCAAGCTACGGTAACAATTCAAGTGGCCGACCTACTAGTCCAACCTGATAATATTCTCTTTTGCGATGCAGCTGGTCTCACCGCCCGGATCACTATTCTCTCTGGGGTACCGCCTTTTAGGGCGACCCACACGTTTAATGATGCAGGGGAACTGAGTTGCGAGGGAGAAACCGGCCCTGAAAAGACAGGCGATGTTGTTCTCTGTGATGAGAATAGGATTTTGTATGAAGTGACCACCACTGGGGTCTTTGATCCCGACTCTGTTGTTATCCGAGATAGCGAGGGAAGAAGAGCCACAGTGTCGGTCGTGATTAATGGGGAGGCATGTGCCTAGGTGAACGAAGCCGATTGTGGCCCGGCTGCCGGCGGATTGTCCTCTCGATACGCCCGCTGCCATCCAGGCGGTAGCGCGTGCCTCGGGGCTGGTCTCGCAGGATGCTTGCATCGCAGGGGGGTGGTAGTGCTTGGCGGTTTTGCCATCATTGACGCTACGCAGAGAGCTTTGTACTGTGCTTGAGTGGCTATTCACAAAAACGAGAAGTGTTTTCTGCCATGCCAAAGGCCGGTGAGAAATCAGTGTGCTAGACAGCCTACACTGCAGGAAACGGAACGGCGGCTCGACGGAGAAAAACGTCCGCCCTGCCCTCACTACCCTGCTTGCTACGGTTGTCCTTTTATCCACCTGCCGTACCCACAACAGCTGGCAAAAAAGCGTGACCGTGTGGCTCAGGCGTTCGCCGCTTATCCGACCCTTGAGGGGGTGGAAGTACCGCTGACGTTGGCTTCGCCACGCCGCTTCGGCTATCGCACGCGCGTCAAGCTGACTGTCCGCCGCGTCGAGGGAAAGGTCTTGATCGGGCTGTATAGACCTGAATCCCATCAGGTGGCTGATATTTCTGACTGTCCGGTGCATCCTCGGCAAGTTAACGAGGTCGTGCAGTTTTTGAAGCTGGCCATTGAGCGGCTCGGGATTATTCCCTATGACGAGGCGCGTGATACCGGACAACTGCGCTACCTCGATCTGCGCTATAGTTTTTGGCAACGCAAAGTGTTGTTGACGCTTGTGACCCGCCACATGGATTTTCCCCAGCTACGGGACCTCGTCCGCCAGCTCGAGCGCCGCTTTCCGTTCCTGGGCGGCGTCGTGCAAAACATTAACGACAAGCCTGGGAACGTCATCTGGGGGGAGCGCTTTCATCCACTCCGTGGGCGTGACTCGTTGATCGAACGGATCGGACACCTACACCTGGCTTCTCCCGTGGACACGTTTACACAGGTCAATCCGCCCGTGGCCCGTAAACTCTACGATACGGTGCTGCAGTGGGCGGAGCTAACGGGTGAGGAAATTGCCGTAGACTTGTACTGTGGGATCGGGCCGATCGCGTTGTATCTGGCCTCACGAGCGAAACTCGTAGTCGGCATCGACGAAAACGTGCGCGCGGTGAACACGGCCAAGGAGAATGCCCGCCGGAATGGCTACCACAATTGCCGTTTTTTTGCCGGTGACGCTGCAGAGAAGGTCAAAGAGGTAGTGACAACCCTATCGCGCCTTGATCTCTGCGTCGTCAATCCGCCGCGGAAGGGCCTGAGTCCGGAGGCATTCAGCACGATCAATGCCATCAAATGGCCAAAGTTAGTGTATGTATCCTGTGATCCGGTGACGCTTGCTCGTGATCTTGATCGGTTTTGCCAAGCCGGATATACGCTCCGCCGGGTCCAACCGCTGGATATGTTTCCGCAGACCGAGCAAGTCGAAACTATCGCTCTGCTGACGGCAGGGGAGCGAGGTGGGCCATGACCCTGCTTGCCTCGTCTCCGTTGTGGCTACGGGTGGCAGAGTGGGAGCAGGTTCCTGGGCTTGTCCATGGCTTCTCTCAGCGCCTCTCGGACAATGAGACGGTGCCGGCGTTAGGCTGGGAGGGACTCGTCTTACGGAGAGTTAAGCAAGTGCATGGAGACCGGGTGATTTATGTCTCCGCGCACGAGGGCGTCGCGAGCTGGCCAGAGGCAGACGGGATGATAACGGCTGACAGAGGGATTTTGCTCGGCGTTGTTACCGCCGACTGTGTTCCGGTTCTACTGCTCGAGCCCCACTGTCGAGTTGTTGCCGCGGTGCATGCCGGCTGGCGCGGTACCCTCAAAGGGATTTGCGCCCGTGCCATCGAGCAGCTCACGGCCGCCTACCGTGTCGAACCACGACATCTCTGGGTTGCGCTGGGCCCTGCTATCGGTGCATGCTGTTACGAGGTGGGGCGTGAGGTCGGCGAAGCACTCGTACGGGCATGGGGAGAGCAGGGAGCAGGGGTTTGGCGGCCGTGTGGGGAGAAAGGCTTTCTGGACCTGCGGATGGTGAACCAACACCAGTGCGAGCAGCAAGGGGTGCCATCTACGCAGATATGGCTGGTCGGAGGGTGCACTTTTTGTGATATCGCCTTTGCTTCCTACCGACGCCAAGGGGAGCGCGCCGGCCGTCAGCTCAGCGTCATCGGCTGGCGATAGTGAGAGCGAGATCGCAGGAAGTTCACAAAAAGTTGTTTGGAGAATGGCGTGCGGATCGCGGTCGTCGGTGCAGGAGGGTGGGGGACAGCGCTGGCAGCGCTGTTGGCAGAGAGCGGGCATCAGGTACGTATGTGGGTCCGGACCCCAGCCCTATGCACGCAGTTACGGGACACGAGGGAGAACCGTCCCTATTTGCCTGGCGTGCGGCTCCCGCGGGAGCTCATGTACACGACTGCGCTGGCCGAGGCGGTGGTAGATGCCCAAGTGGTCGTCTTTGCGGTGCCGTCACACGCCATGCGTACGGTGGCGACTGCGCTCCGTCCCTATCTATCCCACGGCCCCGTGCTGGTGAGCACGAGCAAAGGGATCGAAGAGGGTACGTTATGTACGATGACTGCCGTCCTGCGTGAGGTCCTGGGAGAACAGTGGCAGAGATCTCTTGCCGTGTTGTCCGGCCCGAGTTTTGCCGCTGAAGTAGCCCGTGGGCTGCCCACCGCGGTGACGGTTGCTGCGCAAGAACAAGTAGCGGTGTGGCTGCAACGTCTCTTCTCGTCCGCACGGTTTCGTGTGTATACGACCACCGATCAGGTCGGAGTGGAGGTTGGTGGGGCGGTCAAAAATGTGATTGCCATCGCTGCTGGGGTTAGTGATGGCCTGGGGTGTGGGTTGAGCGCGCGGGCTGCCCTCATCACCCGTGGATTGGCCGAGATGATGCGGCTCGCGCTACGGATGGGAGCGCAGCCGCAGACTCTTTCAGGTTTGTCGGGGGTCGGTGACCTCATACTAACGTGCACGAGTGATCTGAGCCGCAATCATATGGTCGGAGTACGGCTGGGTAGGGGGGAACACATTACCGATATCTTACGCGAGATGCACATGGTGGCTGAAGGAGTGCGAACCTGCCGTTCGGTCTTCTCACTGGCGCAACGTCTCCAGGTCGATATGCCAATTGTCCGCCACGTGTATGCGCTCCTGTACGAAGGAAAACCACCTCGACAAGTGGTGACCGAGCTGTTGACGCGTGAAGTCAAGCCCGAATTTCCGGTGCAAGAAAATTGACAGGCCTACTCCGGTATGGTCAGATGTACCCCCTCATGACAAGC
>Ga0308420_1001704_pt1 | contig 11460 bp, 8 predicted proteins | sample HotsprSampleMS55_FD_203802 | JGI IMG/M metagenome (GOLD analysis project Ga0308420, IMG submission 203802) | Hot spring phototrophic mat microbial communities from Mushroom Spring, Yellowstone National Park, Wyoming, United States - 20090730_MS55 ... | reverse complement strand
CACCGGCGAGCTCTTCGCCCGGGCCCGGCACCCCTACACCCGAGCCCTGCTGGCGGCCGTGCCGGAGCCGGATCCCGACTTCCGGCTCGACCTCGAGGCCCTCATGGCCGGCCGGGCCTCCGACCCGGCGGCCTGGCCCGAGCCCTATCGCCTGCGCCACGGTCCCGGCCGGCTCGAGCCCGTCGAGCCGGATCACTTCGTGAGGGTCGCCGCATGAGCTTCCGCCGCCCTTCCGGCCGCTCCTTCCTGCGCGCGCTCGGCGCAGCGCTGCTCGCTCTGCCGCTTGCGGGCGAGCTCCGCGCCGGGCCGCCCGAGGAGCCGCGGGTGCTGAGCGACATCCCCAAGATCGGCCGGCCGGGCGGCGAGCTGCGGATGCTCGTGGGACGCGCCCGCGACACGCGACTTCTGCACGTCTACGGCAACGCCCGGCTCGTGGGCTACGACCTCGACTTGAAGCTCGTGCCGGACATCCTGAAGACCTTCGAGGTCGAGGACGGTCGCGTCTTCACCTTCCGGCTGCGCAAGGGGCACCGCTGGTCGGACGGGCACCCCTTCACCACCGAGGACCTGCGCTTCTGGTGGGAGGACGTGGCGCTCGATCCGAAGCTCAGCCCGACCGGCCCGCCCGTCCAGCTCCTGGTGGAGGGCGAGCCGCCGAAGGTCGAGGTCCTGGACGAGCTCACGATCCGCTACAGCTGGTCGAAGCCCAATCCGTTCTTCCTGCCGCTGAGCGCCGCCGCCTCGCCCGAGTTCATCTACGCCCCCAAGCACTATCTCGCGCAGTTCCACGCCAAGTACGCCGATCCGGCGAGCCTCGAGAAGCTCGTCAAGGAGACGAAATCGCGCGATTGGGCGCAGCTCTTCCGCCGCAAGGAGCGGATGAGCCAGTTCGACAATCCCGACCTGCCGACGCTCCAGCCCTGGATGCTGACCACCGCGCCGCCGGCCGAACGCTTCATCGCGGTCCGCAACCCCTACTATCACCGGGTCGACGCCAAAGGGCAGCAGCTGCCCTATCTCGACAAGCTGATCCTCGAGGTGGTCGATTCGAAGCTCGTGCCGATCAAGACGGGCGCCGGCGAGACCGATCTGCAGGCCCGCCATCTCTATTTCAAGGACTACACGTTCCTCAAGGAGAGCGAGGCTCGGAGCGGGCTCCGGACCCTGCTCTGGCGCGAGGCCCGAGGCGCGCATCTGGCGCTCTACCCGAACCTCAACGCCAACGACCCGGTCTGGCGCCAGCTGTTCCGCGATCGCCGGTTCCGGCTCGCCCTCTCGCTCGGTCTCGATCGCGAGGCGATCAGCCAATACCTCTATTTCGGGCTCGCCACCCCGGCCAACAACACGATCCTGCCCGAAAGCCCCCTCTATTCCGAGGAGGTCGGGACCGCCTGCCTCGGCCACGACCCGAAGGAAGCGAACCGGCTCCTGGACGAACTCGGGCTGCGGGAGCGGACGAAGGACCGCCTGCGCAAGTTGCCGGACGGACGGCCGCTCGAGCTCGTGGTCGAGACGGCGGGCGAGGACAGCGAGCAGGTCGACCTCCTGGAGCTCGTGCGCGACTTGTGGCTCGAGCTCGGCTTCAAGATCCACACCAAGCCTTCCGAGCGCGAGGTCCTGCGCAACCGGATCTTCTCGGGCGATGCTTCGATGACGATCTGGTTCGGCAACGAGAACGGCCTGCCGACCGCCGACATGGCGCCATGGGAGTTCGCGCCCACGAGCCAGGCGGACCAGCCGCACTGGCCGAAATGGGGCCAGCATTTCGAGACCAAGGGGATGGCCGGCGAACCGCCGGACCTGCCCGAGGCGGCCCGGCTGCTCGAGCTCTACCGCGCCTGGCGGGAGGCGACCGACGGCGCGCGGCGCACCGCGATCTGGGGCGAGATGCTGGAGCTCTACGCCCGGGAGTGCTGGACGATCGGGACGGTCGCCAACGTCTTGCAGCCGGTGGCGGTGCGCAAGGGCCTCGAGAACGTGCCCGAAGAGGCGGTGTGGAACTGGGAGCCGCACGCCCAGTTCGGCATTTACCGGCCGGACACCTTCTGGTGGGCGCGGTGAGGGGACGTTAGAAGAGAGGTTCGTGGAGGGTTGGCACGATGACCATTCCAGACGGCCAATCTCTGATGGCGCCGGTGCTCCGTATCCTCGCTGACGGTCGCGACCACCAAACTACCGAGATTGTTGACCGACTCGCTGACGAGCTCGGGCTGAGCCTCGAAGAGCGAAGCGAGACCTTGCGTTCCGGTGTGAGCAAGTTCGCCAACCGCATTCATTGGGCGCTGGTCTATCTCGGGGGCGGTAAGCTCATCGAGAAAGCGCGGCGCGGTGTCTACCGCATCACCGATAAGGGACGCGCCCAGCTCGCTGCACCGGAGCCGATGCTCGAGATACCGCGTTTTGCTCCCTCCCATAGTCTCGCTCCGAGGGTGGCCGAGCACGCCCCGCCGCCTCGCCCGGCGATCTTGCCCGGGACGGTCCGGCCGACCCCCGACGAGATGATCGCCCTGGCGCAATCGGAGATCGAGCGCACGCTTCGTGCCGAGCTGCTGGATCGAATCCGTAACCTCCGGCCCGACTTCTTCGAGCGAATGGTTGTCAGGCTACTGGTCAGGATGGGCTACGGTGGCGAGCAGGGGGCGGCAGCAGACGCAATTGGCGGGAGCCGGGACGGCGGTCTCGATGGCGTGATCGACATCGATCCTCTGGGTCTAGACCGCGTGTACGTACAGGCCAAACGGTACGGACCGGGAAACTTCGTCGGTGCCGCACAGATCCGAGAGTTCGCTGGTGCTCTCAGTCAAGCTCACGCGAGCAAGGGCGTCTTCATCACGACCTCCTCGTTCACGCCCGATGCGCGTGCCACCTGCGAGCGGCTCCCGCACCGGATCGTCCTCATCGACGGCGATCGGCTGGCTCAGCTCATGATCCGCCACGATGTCGGCGTGCGGATCGCCGAGACGCTGCACATCAAGAAGATCGACGAGGACTTCTTCCTCGAGGAGTGAGCAGCCGGCGGCGACCGTGCCCGCACCGCCCGTGCCCCGCTGGATCCGCCTTTGGCATGTGGTCCACGCCCTCGCGTTCCTCGTCCTGACGGCGACCGGCTGGCACCTTTACCTCGGTGAGCTGGAGCTCTGGGGCTACGCCCGATCTTACGATTGGCACCGAACGATCGGCATCGGCGCTTCCGCCCTCGCCGCAATCCACCCGTTGGCGCTGCTCGTGACGGGCGAAGTTCGGGCCTTCCGCCTGCCCCAGCGCGGGCTCGGTGCGGCGATCCGCCAGGAGCTCCATCGTTACACGCTCGGGCTTTGGCGGGGGGAACCGTTCGTTCGGGTCACGGGGCGCGAAGAGCGCCTCAATCCGGTCCAACGTCTGCTGTACGCGCCGCTGATCTTCCTCGTTTTGCCGGGCTTGGCGATCACCGGCCTCGTTTTGCTCGCCCCGGGTCCGGGTTTCGTGTGGGCGCGTGCTCCCGCTCTCCGCGCTCAACTGGCCGCGGTCCACGCTTGGCTAGCCGCGCTCGCCACGCTCTTCTTGCTCGTCCACCTCTACATGGCGAGCATGACGGATCGGCGGCGGATCCTGCCGACGCTCCGCCGGACGGGTCCTATCGGGCTCGCCCTCCTCTCGATTGTCCTGCCGCGATCGGTCGCAGCCGAGGTCTCGCTCGGCCATCACCAACCGACGCTGCAATGCGTCGGCTGCCATTCCGGCACGCAGGGCTCGCGGCGGATCGTGTTCGATCCGCGGACCGGTCGGCAAAAAGACGTCACGGTCGAACTCGCACTGCTGCAAACGGGCGTGCACGGGCAGATGGCCTGCCGTGACTGCCACAGCCGCGGCTTCGACCGCTTCCCGCACCGGCCGGCCGCCGAGCGACGCTTTCCCGCCTGCCGCGACTGTCACCCGCGCAGCGAGCCCGCGGAGGCGGCTCGCGCGGACGCGGCCTACGACTTCCCGCGCCTCGAGCGCGAGCACGCGGCGACCGCGCACGCCGCCGCATTCCGCAAGCTCCGCGGCGAGCGGGACTGCGAGGCCTGTCATCACCCCCATTATTTGCGAACCAGCGCGTCGCTTGCCCTACCGTCGCGGCTGCGCGCTGTGCACGACGCGCCGTGCCGAGCGTGCCACGACGCGGGGGCGAGCGGTCCGCTGGCCGATCCGCTGAAGCCCGACCCGGTCCAGGCCCACGGGCGCATACCGCAGGCGGCCCGGCACCTGGCCGCGGCCCGCTGCATCGACTGCCACGCGAGCCGCGACCGGCCGATCGCCCACGATCTGTTGAACGGACCGGCCGCCGAAGGTTGTGTCGATTGCCACCGGCGCGAGAGCGCGTTGCTCGCGGGCCTCTGGCGGTTCGTGCCGGATGCCGGTGCGACCCGGGGCGGCTTCACCAACGCGCGGCTGTTGGACGAGCACCACGTGCCGGCGGTGACCCGGCCGGCTGCGCTCGATCGTGCGGCCCCTTGGGCGCTCGCCGCGCTCGGGCTCGCGATCGGTGCGCATCTCGGCCTTCGGTTGGTCGCGAGGCTGCGGCGTTCGGTCCGCCGCACCGCCGACGCCGGGTGAGAATCTGCGCCCGCACGGCGCGTTGGCAGCGCGGCCGCGGCGTTGCATGCTCGGCGATCGACCGAGTGCCGCGAGGAGACCGCCCGTGCCCCTTCGTCCCGTTCGCGAGATCATGTCGCAGGCGACGGTTCGCTGCGCGCCCGACGACACCGTGCGCGAGGCCTGCCGGCGAATGGCGGCCAACCGCTGCGGCCACGTTCTGGTCTGCGACGGCGAGCGGCTCGTCGGGATCTTCACCGAACGCGATCTCGTGAACCGGGTGGTCGCCGAAGGGCACGATCCGGCACGCTTCGCGGTCGGGAAGGCGATGACCATCGACCCGGTGACGATCGAAGCGGATGCGCCGATCCGCGAGGCCATCCGGGTGATGGACGAGGGCAGCTTCCGCTGCTTGCCGGTGATGGAGGGCGGGAGGCTCGTCGGAATCCTGACCGCCCGCGACCTGCCCTACGAGGAGATCGGTCGGATGGCCCGCATGCTCGAGGAGGAGCACATCTTCGCCGAACGGCTGTGGTGAGGCCTGGGCACCCTCACGATCGTCGGTGCCCCAGCTGCGTCCGGATCAGTTCCCGAAGGGGTTCGAAGGCCGGGTGATCGAGGTCGATCAGGGCTCGTTCGAAGGCGGTGCGGAGCCCGATGCCTTTGTTGGTCTTCAGCGCCAACCAAATGGCCACGATCGCTTTCGCCGTTGGCTCCGCTTCGTTAGGGTCCTTTTGGCCTTGCTTCCAAAAAGCCATGATCCGATCGCGGACGTCATGTTCAATCGTAGCGACGACCATGTCCTCGATAGTTCCGTGGCTCCCATCACCAGGCGAGAGCCAAACTGCATAGCGAATGCTGCCACTCACCACATATCCATCTTTCTTTCCGCGGTCGACCTCGGCGTCGGGAAGTCTGCACTCCGTGCCGAGGGCATTCCACACGCTCGTGCTCCGAGCTTCCGGATCGTCGTCTGCATCGACTACAACAGTAACGGAGCCCAGCTCATGCCATTCGGGCTCAGAAACCAGTGTCCGCAACACGCTCTTGAGGTTCGTTACTCCCTTCAAGCATCTGATTTGGGTAGCAGACTTATCGTGGCCATCGCGTCGCAGGATCGCGCGGACAACTCCTTCTTCGGGTTGCCCCTCGACGAGAAACAGATGTTTCGTGCCCGCGAGGGGTTTGCGCGACATGGCCTTTCGGCGCTCTCTTGGAGCGCGCGGTTGGTTTCAACGAATTTCACCGCCGATTTCGTCCAACTTCTGCCAATCTTCGACACTGAAACGCGCCGCCATGGTGGAATCTCCGTGTCTGTACAGCTTGAAAAACGTCACCAATTCGGGATCCTGTCCTGCAGCCTGTCCGAACGCAGCGACGACGTCCCTCGAATGCGTGGCGATCAGGAATTGCTTTTGCCTTTCCTTCGCGAATACGACCACGGCCTCGGCGAGAGCAGGCACAACCGTGTAATGTAAGCCGTCCTCCAACTCGTCGATCAAAAGCAGTTGAGAGGCGTCGTCGCACATGAACGTCGCCAGCTGCAAAAGATTGATGAAGCCCCCGCCCAAAATCTGCGCTGGGAACAGTCGCTCGGCTCCGGTGTTGACATAAATGGCCGGCTGCCCCACCTCAACAAGGGGATGAATTTCGGTCACGTTCGGCGCGATTAGGCTGACGAGATCTAAGACGCGCCGCATCGCTCTTCTCTGAAGGATGCCGGTGAGCAGAGTGTGCAGCTCCGGCATCACCGCATGCGGCTGAGGCCGGACGTAGCGAGCCGACAAACGATCGGGATTGTCCGGGGTCTCGGTTCGAATGCCCGGCACCCCTTCGAAGCGCATCGGCCCAAACTCGAGGACAGGTGCACCGGGGCCCACTGGTGCCGGCTCCCACCTGACCGACCCCTTTCGCTCGCCGCTACGGGAGCGCGCACGGAATTCGAGGCCGACCAGCTGCGCCTGCGGCTCCGTCGACGGTCCGGCCCGCATCGGCGCAGTGATGCCGACGATCTCCAAAGCGAGACGGCCGTTGCCATCACGAGCCTCGCTCTCGCCGGCGAGCGAAGCCGTACCTCCTTCCAGAAGATCGGGCAGCAAGACACGAAAAGCCGTGTCGGCGCCAGCGATCGCAGGGACCCCACGAAATGCAGCCAACGAGAAAACGAGGGTCGCGTTCGAAAGACCACACAAAAGGAAGACCGCTTCCAGCACGGTAGTCTTTCCGCACCCGTTGCGACCAGTCAAGATCGTCACGGGTGCGAGTTCATCTAGAACGAGATTGCGAACACCGCGGAATCTCTCGATTTCGAGTCGCTTCAGAACACGCGTGAATCGGGACAGGGACTCCTCGGGTTTTTGGCCTCTTTTGGGACGTTCGCGAATCCGCGTTGCACTCATCGCTCTCACCCCTCCGGCCAGCCGAAGATCTGGGGGTCGCGGAAGCGGAACAGCGCCGGATCGAGCGGAACGCCGTATTCGGGCTCCTCGATCAAGAGGGTCGTGGTGAGCCCCTGCGGGTCGGTGACCGCCCAGCGGCGCAGCTCGATCGGCTGCTCGGCGAAGACCATGACGACCCGGCCCTGATCCGGCTCCTTGGCGCGGACGACCTCGAGGGCGATCTCGCCCGCCCGGCGCTGGACCCGCCGGACCTCGAGCTCGCCCGAGAGCTGCACCTTCTCGTCGAGCAGGAAGGCGAGCGGGGTTTGTGAAAGCGGCAGCACGTTGACCTGGCGCGCCGCCCAATCGACGAAGATCAACCGCCAGTCGGTGGCGATGAGCTGGACCCGCGACGGCGGGTCGTAGTCGAAGCGCAGCCGGCCCGGCCGGTGGAGGAAGACGCGGCCCGTGCTCATCCGCCCGTCCGGGGCGAGCTGGGTGAAGCGGGCGCGCAACGTCGTCACACCCTGCAGCCAGGCCTCGATCCGCGCCACGATCTCGCGATCGGCCGGCGGCAGCGCCGCCCCCGCCGCGCGGCCCCAGGCGATCGCGAGCGGAAGGAGGAAAAAGCTCCGGCGGCTCGCCATCCTTCGCCCCTCAAACACCGTCCGAACGCAACGGCGAGCGGCCGACCCCCGGAGGGAGCGGCCGACGGCTCGATCGCGGCTCAAAGGCGCGTCGGCTCCGTCCCATCCACCCCTCCCCGGCCGATCAGGACCTGGCGCCGGCCGACATGGTCGGCGGCACTCACGAGGCCCTCCCGCTCCATCCGCTCGATCAGCTTGGCGGCGCTGTTGTAGCCGATCGCGAGCTTGCGCTGCAGATAGCTGGTCGAGGCCTTGCCGTCCTTGGCGACGATCTCGACCGCCTGGGCGTAGAGTCGGTCGCTCTCGCCGGCCTCGGCCGCGGCACCGAAGAGGGGGCCCGCGGGACCCGGGGCGGTGCCGTCCTCCTCACCGGCTTCCTCGGTGACCCCTTCCTGATAGTCCGGAGCACCCTGCGCTTTGAGGTGCCGGACGACCGCCTCGACCTCGCCGTCGGTGACGAGCGGCCCGTGCACCCGGACGATCCGATCGCCGGTCATCAAGCAGAGCATGTCGCCCTGGCCCAAGAGCTGCTCGGCCCCGGAATCGCCGAGGACCGTCCGACTGTCGATCTTCGAGGAGACGCGGAAGCTGATGCGCGAGGGCAAATTCGCTTTGATCACGCCCGTGAGGACGTCGACCGAGGGCCGCTGAGTGGCGACGATCAGATGGACGCCCGCGGCCCGCGCCTTCTGCGACAGCCGCTGGATGCAATGCTCGATCTCCTTGCCGGCGGTGAGCATGAGATCGGCGACCTCGTCGACGATCACGACGATGAGCGGCAAAGGCCGCATCTCGATCGGCTGGTCCTCGAAGATCGGCAGGCCGGTACCGGGCTCGAAGCCGATCCGCACCCGGCGGACGAGCTTCTCGCCGCGAGCCAGCGCCTGCTGGATGCGGCGGTTGAAAGCGAAGATGTCGCGCACGCCGAGATGCGACATGAGCCGGTAGCGTTCGTCCATCTGCCGGACGACCCACTTCAAGGCGACCACGGCCTTGTGCGGCTCGGTCACGACCGGTGCCAAGAGATGCGGGATGTCCTCGTAGACCGAGAGCTCGATGACCTTGGGGTCGATCATGATGATCCGACACTGCGCGGGTGTCAGCCGATAGAGCAGCGAGAGGATCATCGCGTTGATCGCCACCGACTTGCCCGAACCCGTGGTGCCGGCGATCAGAAGATGCGGCATGCGCGACAGGTCGACGATCACCGGCTGGCCGGCGATGTCCTTGCCGAGCGCGAGCGGCAGGGGGGCTTCGCTGTTGCGGTAGGTCGGCGATTCGAGGAGCTCGCGCAAGTAAACGGTCGCGCGTCGCTCGTTCGGCAGCTCGATGCCGATGACGTTGCGCCCGGGGACGGTCGCGACCCGGACCGAGATCGCCGAGAGTGAGCGGGCGATGTCGTCGGCCAGGCTGATGACCCGCTGCGAACGCGTGCCGGGCGCCGGCTCGAGCTCGAAGAGGGTCACGACCGGGCCCGGCTTGACGTCGATGATCTGCCCCTTGACGCCGAAATCGTCGAGGACCGCCTCGAGCTGCCGCGCGGTCTCCTGCAGCGCCGCTCGCGAGAGCCCCGGATCCCCGGCCGGCTTGGGCGCGACCAAAAGGTCGAGCGCGGGCAGCACGAACCCGTCGCTCTCGACGGTCGCCGCCCGGGTTTCCGCGCCCCCGGGCTCGGGCTCCTCGGCGACCGGCGGCGGCACCGGCCGAAGGGGCCGCCGACACCGCTCCTCCCGCGGCGGATCCCCTGCACGCCCGGCGGCCGGAGGACCCGCCGCGGTTGCCGAGCGGCGGGGCCGGATCGGCCGCAGGGCCGAGGCCTTCCCGGCCGCCTCGGGTTCGGCGGAGGGAACGAGACGCCGCAGCCATGCCACGAGCTTCGCCCCCGGTCCCGATCCTTCGCCGGCGGGGTCGGCGGCACGCCGAGCGGAGCCGGGTGCGGATCCGGGGCGGCCGGCGCCGAGCCGGCGCAGCGCGCGCTCGGACCAGCGGCCGGTCTCGCGGGCGGCGGCGCCGAGCCGCTCGCCGGCCCGGGCCGAGGCGGCCACCACCCCGGCGAGCGCCCGGCGCGACTCGCCCCAGCGCAGGCCGAGTGCGGCGATCCCGGCCACCAGCGCCACGAGCCCGGTGAGCCAGCCGTAGAGCCGGGCATCGAGCCAGACGCGGAGCTGGTTCAAGAGGTAGTCGCCGACGACGCCGCCGAGGCCCACGCGGAACGGCCACTCGGCGGGCTCGGGGAGCGATCGGTCGGCGAGTGCGGCACTGCCGGCGAGCAGGGCCAGGGGAAGGGCGAGCGGCGGCAGCCAGGGCCAAGCGAGTGGCCGGTCGAGGGCGATCCGCACCCCGCGCGAGAAGGCCACGAGCGGCAGGAGCCAGGACGCCAGCCCCAGGGTCTGGAGGAGCAGATCGGCGACCGTGGCGCCGAGCCGGCCCGCCGGGTTGCGCACCACGGCACCGGGTCGGGCGGCGTGGTTGAAGGTGGGGTCGGCGGGATCGAACCCGAGCAACGCAAGGGCCAGCCAGAGCCCGAGCCCGGCCAGCGCGAGCCCCGCTGCGAGCCGCCCGGCTCCGACCAACCAGCGCCGGAGCGGACGATCGTCACGAGCCGGGAGCGCGTCGGTCGCCATGCCCATGCCGTGCGGTCCCCCGACGGCTCAGCCCAGGACCTCGACGAGCCGGTCGAGTGCCCGTTCGATCGTCGCCTCGTCGTGGACCATGGCGAGCCGAACGTAACCCCGGGCCGGGTTCCGGCCCTCGCGGTCGGGCACCGCCAGATAGCCGCCGGGGAGCACCTTCACACCGCCCCGGCGCCAGAGCTCGACCGTGGCGGCCTCGCCGTCGCCGACCTCGAGCCAGAGGAAGAAGCCGCCGGCCGGCCGGTAGAAACCGAAGCGGTTGGAAAGGCGACGCTCGGCTATGTCGAACTTGCGTCGATAGAGCGCCCGATTGGCCTCGACGTGGCTCTCTTCGGCCCAGAGCGCGGTCGCCGCGGCCATGAGGGGAAGGGGCTGGACGGCCGCGGCATAGGCCCGCAGCCGCAGGAAGCGGGCCAGCACCTCGGGGTCGCCCGCGACGAACCCCGACCGCAGCCCGGCCGCATTCGATCGTTTGGAGAGGGAGTGGAACGCGAGCACGCGCGAAAAGTTGCGGCCCTCTGCCCAGGCGGCCTCGAGCACCCCCGGCGGCGGCTCCCGGTCGTAGAGCTCGGCGTAGCATTCGTCGGCGAGCAGCACGAACCCGTACCGGCGGGCGAGCCGGACGGCGCGGCGCCAATAAGCGAGGTCGGCCACGGCACCCTGCGGGTTGGCCGGCGAGCAGAGGTAGAGCGCCGCCGTCCGCTCGAGCAAGGCGGGCTCGAGCGCGTCGAGATCCGGGAGGAAGCCGGTCTCTCGGGTAGCCGGCAGATGAACCGGCTCGGCACCGGCCAGGACCGCAGCGCCCACGTAAACGGCGTAGACCGGGTTGGGGACCAGGACCGCGGGTCGCGGCCCCTCCGGCCGCTCCGGGACCAGGACCTCCGGCAGGAGGAAGAGGGCCTCCTTGGTTCCGGCCACCGGCAGCACGTGCCGCTCCGGGTCGAGGGCTGCGGCCGGCAGGTGGTAGCGTCGCGCGAGCCAGGCACAGACCTCGCGGCGGAAGGCCGCCGTGCCGTTCAGCGGTGGGTAGCGGTTCCACTCGTGCGCGTGGCGCGCCACGACCTCGGCGAGCAATGGGGGTGGTCGGTGCTGGGGCTCGCCGATCGTGAGGTCGAAGGTTTCCCCCGGCGGCGGGTCGATCCCGGCCAGGAGCTGGGCGAGCCGGCGGAAGGGAAATTCCTGCAGCCGGTCGAGACGGTCGTTCCACATGCGAGCCCGAACGCTTCCCCACGGCCGTCCCGGCGGTCC
>Ga0308420_1001698_pt1 | contig 11482 bp, 14 predicted proteins | sample HotsprSampleMS55_FD_203802 | JGI IMG/M metagenome (GOLD analysis project Ga0308420, IMG submission 203802) | Hot spring phototrophic mat microbial communities from Mushroom Spring, Yellowstone National Park, Wyoming, United States - 20090730_MS55 ... | reverse complement strand
AATCGGTTGGCGAGCAAGGAATACAACCGCAACCCAGAATCAAGCGAAGCCTTTCTTTATCTCGGTTCTATTGCAATGCTCCTGAATAGGCTTTATCCGAGGTGTTAGTTTTTGATCACGCTCTCAGTGCTCTTCAGCGAGCCGAAATTCCTCAAGCCAATGCGTTGGCGTCGCTGCCGTGGGAGATCACCACCGTTTCAGTGCTCTTCAGCGAGCCGAAATTCCTCAAGGCGCTCAACGTCGAGGACTTCCTTCCTTCCAGTTGGATGTTTCAGTGCTCTTCAGCGAGCCGAAATTCCTCAAGGCGCCAGCAGCAGCGCCGCGCTGAGGCGCTTGGCGTGCGTTTCAGTGCTCTTCAGCGAGCCGAAATTCCTCAAGTTCGCGCGTGTGAGCCGCAAGGGCCATATCAGGCAACAGTTTCAGTGCTCTTCAGCGAGCCGAAATTCCTCAAGTTGAAATATTCCAGCTTTTGGCAGCCGGGCACAACGGACGTTTCAGTGCTCTTCAGCGAGCCGAAATTCCTCAAGTTAATAGTTAAAAGAAGAGCTGGTGTTGTGACGGCGCGCTAGGTTTCAGTGCTCTTCAGCGAGCCGAAATTCCTCAAGTCCAGCGCGCGGCGGAACTGATGCTGACCGCGTTCCGTTTCAGTGCTCTTCAGCGAGCCGAAATTCCTCAAGCGCTGGACTACTGGGGCGCGGATCGCGGCATCGCGTGTTTCAGTGCTCTTCAGCGAGCCGAAATTCCTCAAGCGATCTGCTGCTCGTGCGCGATGTCGGGATGGGGCGCGGTTTCAGTGCTCTTCAGCGAGCCGAAATTCCTCAAGCGCCGACCTGTCGCACTACGCACTCGTCGAGCGCGCCGTTTCAGTGCTCTTCAGCGAGCCGAAAATTCCTCAATTAGATTACTCACCTCTCACCTACCAGCGCAAGTATTTGTTTCAGTGCTCTTCAGCGAGCCGAAAATTCCTCAATCAACACGCACGACGCCCCAGCCATCGAACTGGTACGTTTCAGTGCTCTTCAGCGAGCCGAAAATTCCTCAATTCTATGCGGAACAGGTTTTCGACCTTCTCGAACAGATTGGTTTCAGTGCTCTTCAGCGAGCCGAAAATTCCTCAATTGGGAACGCATCCCTCATCCCGTGCAGTTCCGGCGCGTGTTTCAGTGCTCTTCAGCGAGCCGAAAATTCCTCAATTGGAACGGATGGATGGACTCGTTGTTGCATCCCGCGCGTTTCAGTGCTCTTCAGCGAGCCGAAAATTCCTCAATTGCCCGAAGCCGATGTAGGGTATGCCCGCGATCTGTGGTTTCAGTGCTCTTCAGCGAGCCGAAAATTCCTCAATTGAGATAGACATATCTCCTTCCTCCCTCTTCTAACCGTTTCAGTGCTCTTCAGCGAGCCGAAAATTCCTCAATTCCGCAGTACCGTCTCCAGTACCGAAGAGAACTTAAGTTTCAGTGCTCTTCAGCGAGCCGAAAATTCCTCAATCGTCCAGAACGCGAATCCAACAACCATGAGCGTCACGTTTCAGTGCTCTTCAGCGAGCCGAAAATTCCTCAATTGTACGCCCGCACGCCCGCCGTCGCCGCCTCGGTCGGTTTCAGTGCTCTTCAGCGAGCCGAAAATTCCTCAATCGGGCTGGCAGACGCTGACGCGCGCTAATTTCACTTGTTTCAGTGCTCTTCAGCGAGCCGAAAATTCCTCAATTCGACACGAGAACGGCGCTGCGACTTGCGGGCGTCAAGTTTCAGTGCTCTTCAGCGAGCCGAAAATTCCTCAATGTCAAGCGCGAGTACGTCGATTGCGTCGCTTGCGCGTTTCAGTGCTCTTCAGCGAGCCGAAAATTCCTCAATGCAAGCCGAAACGGTTGACGCACCCAAACGGCGGGAGTTTCAGTGCTCTTCAGCGAGCCGAAAATTCCTCAATGGAGTTGGGGGTCTGGGAGAGCAAATCAAATGACCGGTTTCAGTGCTCTTCAGCGAGCCGAAAATTCCTCAATGGAAATAAAGCCCGGCGCGCCGTAAACGGTTCCGCTGTTTCAGTGCTCTTCAGCGAGCCGAAAATTCCTCAATCCCGTCCGGCGGCTGGCGACGCAACCGAACTGGTGTTTCAGTGCTCTTCAGCGAGCCGAAAATTCCTCAATTTGACCTTGTGCAATCGCTTACTGAGTAGTGTTCCAGTTTCAGTGCTCTTCAGCGAGCCGAAAATTCCTCAATCCTATTTTCAAAATTGTTTTCAATAAACCGAAACTAGTTTCAGTGCTCTTCAGCGAGCCGAAAATTCCTCAATTGAGCGCGCTTGATCTCAGCGACAACCTCAAACGCGGTTTCAGTGCTCTTCAGCGAGCCGAAAATTCCTCAATCGCGCCACAAACTGCGCAACGACGCGCAGGCGGTCGGTTTCAGTGCTCTTCAGCGAGCCGAAAATTCCTCAATCCGATGCCTATACGACCGTCAGCGTCAAACTGACCGAGTTTCAGTGCTCTTCAGCGAGCCGAAAATTCCTCAATTGCGTCAGCGCAGCATCGCAGCGCGGACAGCGATAGTTTCAGTGCTCTTCAGCGAGCCGAAAATTCCTCAATCGAGCGCGACCGGCAACGCCCAGATCGGCAGCCAGAGTTTCAGTGCTCTTCAGCGAGCCGAAAATTCCTCAATCCGATGCCTATACGACCGTCAGCGTCAAACTGACCGAGTTTCAGTGCTCTTCAGCGAGCCGAAAATTCCTCAATTGCGTCAGCGCAGCATCGCAGCGCGGACAGCGATAGTTTCAGTGCTCTTCAGCGAGCCGAAAATTCCTCAATCGAGCGCGACCGGCAACGCCCAGATCGGCAGCCAGAGTTTCAGTGCTCTTCAGCGAGCCGAAAATTCCTCAATACTTGTTCCCAAACGGGTAACATCAGTTTGTACGGTTTCAGTGCTCTTCAGCGAGCCGAAAATTCCTCAATATGGGATGGAGGTTGTTAGGGTGACGGGTGACACCGGGTTTCAGTGCTCTTCAGCGAGCCGAAAATTCCTCAATGGGTCGGAGTCGGCGTGCGAGTCAGCGTCGGCGTGCGTTTCAGTGCTCTTCAGCGAGCCGAAAATTCCTCAATTGTATTCGTATCGATAGTGGTCATAAACCGCTCTTAGGAGTTTCAGTGCTCTTCAGCGAGCCGAAAATTCCTCAATCGACGCGCAGGCGGTTGCGGAACTGATGTTGACCGTCGTTTCAGTGCTCTTCAGCGAGCCGAAAATTCCTCAATTTACTACACACTGGCCCTTGCAGTTTGCGCGCCTAGTTTCAGTGCTCTTCAGCGAGCCGAAAATTCCTCAATGTATGTGTTCGACGGCTGGGGCGTTGTGCGCGTTGCGTTTCAGTGCTCTTCAGCGAGCCGAAAATTCCTCAATGGTGACGGGGACACTGGTCAATCCGTTTCTCGATTATGTTTCAGTGCTCTTCAGCGAGCCGAAAATTCCTCAATTCTACGCCGCCGTCGACCGCCAGATATACCGTGTCGGTTTCAGTGCTCTTCAGCGAGCCGAAAATTCCTCAATTCATTATTTGCATTGCGCCAGGGTCCTAACACGCCAGTTTCAGTGCTCTTCAGCGAGCCGAAAATTCCTCAATTGAGCGCGCGGGTTGCAAGCCCTTTATCGCGTTCATGTTTCAGTGCTCTTCAGCGAGCCGAAAATTCCTCAATGGTAGAGTAGAAGCGTGATCGATTTTACTGACAGAGTTTCAGTGCTCTTCAGCGAGCCGAAAATTCCTCAATCGTCGGGGGCGATTCTCGTTGAAGACCCGATCGGTTAGTTTCAGTGCTCTTCAGCGAGCCGAAAATTCCTCAATCACAAAAGACGTTTGGTTTCCTGCCCTCTCGATCAGTTTCAGTGCTCTTCAGCGAGCCGAAAATTCCTCAATCGGCAGTGACGCAATCCGCGCGGCGGCGGCGATTGCGTTTCAGTGCTCTTCAGCGAGCCGAAAATTCCTCAATTCTTCGGCTCCGACGCCATCCGCGCGGCTGCCGCAATCGGTTTCAGTGCTCTTCAGCGAGCCGAAAATTCCTCAATAGCGTGAATACGACAGATTTAGTGATACTGTCGTACCGTTTCAGTGCTCTTCAGCGAGCCGAAAATTCCTCAATGCGGCCCGTCGCGCCGAATGCGCCAGTACAGAATAAGGTTTCAGTGCTCTTCAGCGAGCCGAAAATTCCTCAATATGGTTGTGGTACCGACAAATCGAAATCATACCGCCAGTTTCAGTGCTCTTCAGCGAGCCGAAAATTCCTCAATTTTACGGATTCACGCGGCGTGTCTCTCGACGCGCTCGGTTTCAGTGCTCTTCAGCGAGCCGAAAATTCCTCAATCATCAAAATCCTGTTGTTTCGGAAAAAACACGTACGTTTCAGTGCTCTTCAGCGAGCCGAAAATTCCTCAATCGATCCGGACTACTACGATCCGGTTCTGGCGGCGCGGGTTTCAGTGCTCTTCAGCGAGCCGAAAATTCCTCAATCGCCAACGCCGCCACGATCGTTGCAAAGCAACTCGGGTTTCAGTGCTCTTCAGCGAGCCGAAAATTCCTCAATGACGCTCAATATTCTGAATGTCCCGCTGGGTACGCGTTTCAGTGCTCTTCAGCGAGCCGAAAATTCCTCAATTTACAGTTCCGTAGGGAACTAAACGGCGATTTCGGGGTTTCAGTGCTCTTCAGCGAGCCGAAAATTCCTCAATATATCACGCGGCGATTGCACTATCTCAGTGGTAGCGGTTTCAGTGCTCTTCAGCGAGCCGAAAATTCCTCAATCTGAAGTTCTATTTCGCCAAACAATGTACTGCGACCGTTTCAGTGCTCTTCAGCGAGCCGAAAATTCCTCAATGGGGATACGCCGGTTATGCTGAAGAAGAGACGGCGAAGTTTCAGTGCTCTTCAGCGAGCCGAAAATTCCTCAATCATCTTCAACCCGGAACAGGTTTTCAATCTTTTCAAACGTTTCAGTGCTCTTCAGCGAGCCGAAAATTCCTCAATGCAATCGGCGCGTTAGGTAGCCGTGTGGTGCACACAGTTTCAGTGCTCTTCAGCGAGCCGAAAATTCCTCAATTAACAGGATTTTGATGATTTCTACGGGAAACTTCAGCGTTTCAGTGCTCTTCAGCGAGCCGAAAATTCCTCAATGATAACGGGCCTGTAACCCGCGCGCTGAACGGGTTACGTTTCAGTGCTCTTCAGCGAGCCGAAAATTCCTCAATTGTGATCGTTGACGAGATCGAGCAAGTACTCAAAGGTTTCAGTGCTCTTCAGCGAGCCGAAAATTCCTCAATCATCAACGCATCCGCCAACTTGGACGTTCGCTCGTACGTTTCAGTGCTCTTCAGCGAGCCGAAAATTCCTCAATTGCAGACGGCGGGCTGGTGCTGCTGCCGTCGGCGCGTTTCAGTGCTCTTCAGCGAGCCGAAAATTCCTCAATCGGTGATCGACATCAAAACCGTCAGTGCGCGTGAGTGTTTCAGTGCTCTTCAGCGAGCCGAAAATTCCTCAATGTTTTTGGTTTGCCGACGCCTTCGTTGAGCGCGAAGTTTCAGTGCTCTTCAGCGAGCCGAAAATTCCTCAATACTACTGGCTGCGGGACACAGCGGGCTGACCGCGATCGTTTCAGTGCTCTTCAGCGAGCCGAAAATTCCTCAATCCACGTCAGCGTGCTGTCTGTGCGAAAATCAATTACGTTTCAGTGCTCTTCAGCGAGCCGAAAATTCCTCAATGTTGATACGACGCCGGAGGAACAAAGCGACTTCTGCGGTTTCAGTGCTCTTCAGCGAGCCGAAAATTCCTCAATATCGCGAAGCCGTCGCCCTCGTTGAAGTCTGGCAGCGGTTTCAGTGCTCTTCAGCGAGCCGAAAATTCCTCAATGAACCTCTCAACCCTCATCTCCGGCGCGTTGGTGGGTTTCAGTGCTCTTCAGCGAGCCGAAAATTCCTCAATAATGAACGTATATTTGTGTCTCCCTCTGCGTACACGGTTTCAGTGCTCTTCAGCGAGCCGAAAATTCCTCAATCCAGGAGAGCGCATTTAGGATTGTTGCCAGCAATTGCGTTTCAGTGCTCTTCAGCGAGCCGAAAATTCCTCAATCATCGAGATTGAAGGTGAGGTTGTAGGCGCTTGCTGTTTCAGTGCTCTTCAGCGAGCCGAAAATTCCTCAATTTGACAACGACTACGAGATTATCACATTCGCCGGGGGTTTCAGTGCTCTTCAGCGAGCCGAAAATTCCTCAATGTTCGCTCGCCGTCCGCTGCTCGCGCCGCGTCGAACGTTTCAGTGCTCTTCAGCGAGCCGAAAATTCCTCAATTCGACCGTTATATGCAACTTCTTCGCCAGCCCAACCGGTTTCAGTGCTCTTCAGCGAGCCGAAAATTCCTCAATATTCAGCGAACACGTGCGGTTCCTCAAGCGCCAGTGTTTCAGTGCTCTTCAGCGAGCCGAAAATTCCTCAATATTGCTGCGTCTGCGTAACCGTTTGGCGATAGCGCGTTTCAGTGCTCTTCAGCGAGCCGAAAATTCCTCAATATTGACGTACCGGCGTCGGCGGCGCTGCTGAATGAGTTTCAGTGCTCTTCAGCGAGCCGAAAATTCCTCAATGGTCGCAAAGACGGTCGCCTTCCTTTACTTCTACGGGTTTCAGTGCTCTTCAGCGAGCCGAAAATTCCTCAATCTAGCGTTGTCGATGTGGAAATCTGGTCGACCGACGCGTTTCAGTGCTCTTCAGCGAGCCGAAAATTCCTCAATTAGTATAGTCACAGTAAATCAACACTATCACACAGGGTTTCAGTGCTCTTCAGCGAGCCGAAAATTCCTCAATGCAACCGTCGCCTCGTTCTCCCACCGAGACCAATTCACTGTTTCAGTGCTCTTCAGCGAGCCGAAAATTCCTCAATTCTACGCTGATCGCGTCAACATCGTAGACATTCGCGTTTCAGTGCTCTTCAGCGAGCCGAAAATTCCTCAATTGAACAGCAGCGCTTTCGGGTCGCGCACGCCAAGCGCGTTTCAGTGCTCTTCAGCGAGCCGAAAATTCCTCAATCAATGGCGGATGCGTTCCTTCTCTGCGAACCGCGCGAGTTTCAGTGCTCTTCAGCGAGCCGAAAATTCCTCAATCTAGCGAGGTAGGCGCTGAAGGTTGACGTTGCAGCGAAGTTTCAGTGCTCTTCAGCGAGCCGAAAATTCCTCAATATTCGATCCCCAGCGCCGCCTCAACGTCACCCTCGCGGTTTCAGTGCTCTTCAGCGAGCCGAAAATTCCTCAATTGGTGCTGCTGATGCTGCTGGTGCTGCTGATGCTGCGTTTCAGTGCTCTTCAGCGAGCCGAAAATTCCTCAATCGTTGTGCTGCTGGTCAACCGCGACACCGGCGAGATGGGTTTCAGTGCTCTTCAGCGAGCCGAAAATTCCTCAATAGCGCACCGACCGGCGCTTGACTTCCAGCGCCGCGATGTTTCAGTGCTCTTCAGCGAGCCGAAAATTCCTCAATGATGGCGGATGCGTTCCGTCTCTGCGAACCGCGCGAGTTTCAGTGCTCTTCAGCGAGCCGAAAATTCCTCAATCGTATCGTCCCCGCCGTCCCCGCCGTCCCCGTCCGTCGTTTCAGTGCTCTTCAGCGAGCCGAAAATTCCTCAATAATTTGACGTTCGATGTGCAGTTCGTACTGCACACCACGTTTCAGTGCTCTTCAGCGAGCCGAAAATTCCTCAATAGTGCCGCAGTGACGCTGTGATTGTCGCCGCCCGCCGTTTCAGTGCTCTTCAGCGAGCCGAAAATTCCTCAATGTGGGATGTCGTCGTAGCGGATCGCGTGATTACGTTGTTTCAGTGCTCTTCAGCGAGCCGAAAATTCCTCAATGGAGTGGCAGACCGCGCCCGGCGCGGCGCTGAAAGGTTTCAGTGCTCTTCAGCGAGCCGAAAATTCCTCAATGCGTCTTTCAGCGACGCCCAGCGCCCGCGGTGGACGCGTTTCAGTGCTCTTCAGCGAGCCGAAAATTCCTCAATAATTTGACGTTTGATGTGCAGTTTGTGCTGCACAACGTGTTTCAGTGCTCTTCAGCGAGCCGAAAATTCCTCAATGAACGGACTGACGGTGTTGTTCCCCGCGCCGTCGGCGGTTTCAGTGCTCTTCAGCGAGCCGAAAATTCCTCAATGGTGAGCGACCCCACGCTTGCCCGCCTTTTGACTTCGAGTTTCAGTGCTCTTCAGCGAGCCGAAAATTCCTCAATTCGTCGATCTCCCACACCGCCCGCGTCGCGCGCGTGGGTTTCAGTGCTCTTCAGCGAGCCGAAAATTCCTCAATTTCGCGTGCGGCGAACCCAATCTGCTGAACATCCCGCGGTTTCAGTGCTCTTCAGCGAGCCGAAAATTCCTCAATGAACGCTGGATCGGCGAGACGCTCGATAAGAGCGTGCGTTTCAGTGCTCTTCAGCGAGCCGAAAATTCCTCAATGGAACAACGCAAGTAGCGCGGGGTCTTCAGAAAGATGTTTCAGTGCTCTTCAGCGAGCCGAAAATTCCTCAATCTTCCGCAACACCCCGCGCCGCGTGCGAAGCCAGCGAAGTTTCAGTGCTCTTCAGCGAGCCGAAAATTCCTCAATCGGTTTCGCTTGAGGTACGCAAAGTACGCTTTATACGGTTTCAGTGCTCTTCAGCGAGCCGAAAATTCCTCAATCTACGTGTACGGAATGCCCCAAGCGCGCGTCCACCGGTTTCAGTGCTCTTCAGCGAGCCGAAAATTCCTCAATTCGGGTGCCCGACGATCCCGCGCGGCTGCCCGACGCGTTTCAGTGCTCTTCAGCGAGCCGAAAATTCCTCAATCATTGCGCACCACGCGCACCGCCCGCGCCCCGCTGCCGTTTCAGTGCTCTTCAGCGAGCCGAAAATTCCTCAATCAGCTCGAACACCACGCCGCGCAGCACCTGCGGCGCCGTTTCAGTGCTCTTCAGCGAGCCGAAAATTCCTCAATCTCTTGGGCTTGGACGCCAGTATTACGCCGACGCCCGGTTTCAGTGCTCTTCAGCGAGCCGAAAATTCCTCAATGCAGATTTTCGAGCCGGACGAGGCGGTGCGGTCGCGTTTCAGTGCTCTTCAGCGAGCCGAAAATTCCTCAATAGCGCCAGTCGGTGTGGTTGTTCGGTGTGCGGATGGAGTTTCAGTGCTCTTCAGCGAGCCGAAAATTCCTCAATCCGCCCGTTGGGGCGAGTTGGCGGACGAGGCGGAGCGAGTTTCAGTGCTCTTCAGCGAGCCGAAAATTCCTCAATCGCCCGCCAACCGCAGCGCCGTTCTTACGTCGAGACGTTTCAGTGCTCTTCAGCGAGCCGAAAATTCCTCAATCGTTCGCTGGACGAGCACTCTTGGAGACCCGCACTAGTTTCAGTGCTCTTCAGCGAGCCGAAAATTCCTCAATTAGTTCCGCCCCGCTGTTCCCACACCCCGCCGGCGTGTTTCAGTGCTCTTCAGCGAGCCGAAAATTCCTCAATTCATCATTCTCACCTGGGCGCTGCGTGAGTTCGCCGTTTCAGTGCTCTTCAGCGAGCCGAAAATTCCTCAATTTCACGCTCATTGAATCGTTGCAACCGTAAACCGTTAGTTTCAGTGCTCTTCAGCGAGCCGAAAATTCCTCAATCGAAATACCGCTATCTCGCCCAGATCGCGCCGGAGATGTTTCAGTGCTCTTCAGCGAGCCGAAAATTCCTCAATGCACACTAGAGATCACTGATGAGGGGGTGATTATCCGCGTTTCAGTGCTCTTCAGCGAGCCGAAAATTCCTCAATAAAATCGCTGCTTCCGCCGACATACGCCTCACCGGAGTTTCAGTGCTCTTCAGCGAGCCGAAAATTCCTCAATGTACGTGTACGGAATGCCGCAAGCCCGCGTGCACCGGTTTCAGTGCTCTTCAGCGAGCCGAAAATTCCTCAATCCACACCCCGCGCCGGTTGTCAAGAGGGAAATTCACGTTTCAGTGCTCTTCAGCGAGCCGAAAATTCCTCAATTCGACCGGCTGATGCTGAAACGTCAGCGTTGTCGGCTCGTTTCAGTGCTCTTCAGCGAGCCGAAAATTCCTCAATCGATGCGATCCGCGCCGCCGTCGCCGCGAAGCGCCGTCGTTTCAGTGCTCTTCAGCGAGCCGAAAATTCCTCAATCCTCAATTCGTACCATCCTTTCTCTGATGTCGTACTCGGTTTCAGTGCTCTTCAGCGAGCCGAAAATTCCTCAATTGTGGGAGATCGACGACCTGCTGCTTGTGCGCGACGTGTTTCAGTGCTCTTCAGCGAGCCGAAAATTCCTCAATGTTCGTAGGGCAGCCCGAATGCGGCTTGTTCGTCAAGTTTCAGTGCTCTTCAGCGAGCCGAAAATTCCTCAATATTGTCCGATCGCGGCGCTGGAGGTCAAGCGGCGCTGTTTCAGTGCTCTTCAGCGAGCCGAAAATTCCTCAATTGGGCGTCCAGCGCGCCCTCGCCCCGACGCGCGGCGAGTGTTTCAGTGCTCTTCAGCGAGCCGAAAATTCCTCAATGTTCAGCGAGCACGTGCGGTTCCTCAAGCGCCAGTGTTTCAGTGCTCTTCAGCGAGCCGAAAATTCCTCAATCGCCGATCTGTCGTACTACGCCTTCGTCGAGCGCGCGTTTCAGTGCTCTTCAGCGAGCCGAAAATTCCTCAATATCGACGCGCTGTTGCTTGAAGAAGACGATACGTTGAGTTTCAGTGCTCTTCAGCGAGCCGAAAATTCCTCAATTTGAACTGAACCGACCTTCCGGTGAGGCGTATGTCGGGTTTCAGTGCTCTTCAGCGAGCCGAAAATTCCTCAATTCGGAGTTGGAGAAAGCGGAAGCAATCCAGAGACTCACGTTTCAGTGCTCTTCAGCGAGCCGAAAATTCCTCAATCGCGCGTACTGTGAGGTGACAGATGTACGCGACGTGTTTCAGTGCTCTTCAGCGAGCCGAAAATTCCTCAATCCGTCTGTGCGATTATGTGTTCGTAGGGCAGCCCGAACGGTTTCAGTGCTCTTCAGCGAGCCGAAAATTCCTCAATGTGCCGTTCTAAAAGCGAACCTCGCTGGAAAAGAAGTTTCAGTGCTCTTCAGCGAGCCGAAAATTCCTCAATATCCCGGCGCAGCGCCGGAAGCGCGTCTCGGGCTGTGCGTTTCAGTGCTCTTCAGCGAGCCGAAAATTCCTCAATCGCCGTCCCCGTCCCCGCGCTCAGAAAACCCCCCAAAATGTTTCAGTGCTCTTCAGCGAGCCGAAAATTCCTCAATCATCACTCCGCCCGCGGATATTGTGCACGCGACAATCGTTTCAGTGCTCTTCAGCGAGCCGAAAATTCCTCAATGGCGCTGAACACGATATTTGGTTCAGACGCCATTCGCGGTTTCAGTGCTCTTCAGCGAGCCGAAAATTCCTCAATCAGCGACGCGCTCCACATCGGGTTGTACGGAACCAGGTTTCAGTGCTCTTCAGCGAGCCGAAAATTCCTCAATC
>Ga0308420_1001696_pt1 | contig 11485 bp, 12 predicted proteins | sample HotsprSampleMS55_FD_203802 | JGI IMG/M metagenome (GOLD analysis project Ga0308420, IMG submission 203802) | Hot spring phototrophic mat microbial communities from Mushroom Spring, Yellowstone National Park, Wyoming, United States - 20090730_MS55 ... | reverse complement strand
GGAGGAGGAAGATGGAGAGAAGAATATATAGATCGAAAAAGAACAGGATGATTGCCGGAGTATGTGGGGGAATAGCGGAGTACCTAAATATAGACCCGGCAATAGTGAGACTCATAATGGCACTTCTGGTGCTTGCCAACGGGCTTGGGATAATTCTCTACATACTAGCAGTAATTATCATTCCGGAGAAGCCTGAAGAGACGGGAGAGACGGGGACAACTACATATATAGAAACCCACAGTCCTGCTACCCTTGGGATAATTCTCATCATCATAGGGATAGTTGCCATTATATGGACCGCCGGATTTCCATGGTTACATATGGTAAGCCCAGGGGTATTTATAGGGGTAGTTGTCCTGATTGCCGGATTATACTTCCTAATAAGAGGGTGGAAGTAGCTTGTGTACGATGTAATAGTTGTTGGAGCTGGACCAAGTGGGGCTAGCTCCGCACTATTCCTTGCGAGAAGGGGCTTGAATGTCCTTATCATAGAGAAGAAAAAACTACCGAGGTATAAGGTCTGTGCAGGTGGAACATCAAGATACACATTTGAGCTCCTGGATGTCTCACCTGCATATTTTGATGCATTTTCTATCGAGAAGATTAGAGTTGTCTATAAAGGGAATAAGAAGGAATACCCCGTACCCGGTAAGAGTATCTTTACAGTGAAGAGGGATCAATTTGACTATAAACTTACCAGGCTTGCATATGAGAGCGGAGCTATGCTCTTAGAGGGAGAAGAGGTTGTGAAAATAGAAGAGGATAATAAATATCTCACGGTAAAGACAAATCTTGGCCACAGATTCAGCTCCAGGTATCTTATAGGGGCAGATGGTATAGGTTCAAGAGTTGCAAGGTTTATTGGAAGTAATTTTGGATATCGTATACCTCTGGCGATACAGAAGGATATTCCATACAAAGATCCAGAACCTATCATCTCTCTATTTATGGGGCTGGTACCTATGGGTTATGGCTGGATATTCCCAAAAAATAATATGCTATCTGTAGGACTGGGGGCTTATAAATTTCCGCCCAAAAAGATGCCAGAGGTCCTATCATCAATGTTAGAAATTTTCAATCACCGAGATGTCCCCCTCCTTGCCCATCCAATAGCATTCTACAGAGGAAAAAAGAGACTTGCCACAGAGAAGGTACTGCTAGTGGGAGACTCTGGACATATAACAGACCCTTTCAGTGGAGAAGGGATAAGAAATGGGATAAAGACCGCAAAGATAGCAGAGGAGACTATAGTTGAGTGCATAAAAAGAGGTAAATCGCTGGAAGTCTACACTGAGAGGGTCTATAAGCTTATGGCTAGAGAGTTATTTCTTGCATGGATCATAAGTGGAATATTCTATAGATTTCAGGAGAGGATCTTTCGCCTGCTCGATAGGTTCGATATGGGGGCTATACTATCAAATCTACTAAATGAAAAAACAAGTTATTCTGAAATCCTCAAAAAACTGGTAAAGGCAATTCCAAGTATCTTCTAAAGAAATCGAACCTGTAAAGGGTTATGTGCATATCTAAGATAGAAGGGGTTAGTTTTCTACATCCTTTCCTGATATAATATTTCTAGGGAAAGGATGTATGAAGTTGAAAAGGTATAGAGAAGAGAATGAGGTAGAACTTATAAGACTGGCTCAGAAGGGTGATGAAAGGGCATTCGAGGAGATAATAAACAGATACTCGAATCGGGTAATCAACCTTGCTACTCAGATAATGGGGTCCAGAGATGAGGGCTGGGATGTGGCTCAAGAGGTCTTTATCTCTATCTGGAAAAATATAAAGAGCTTTGATACTACCAGAAACCTCTACCCCTGGATAAGAAGGATTACTATTAATACCTGTTACGAAGAGCTTAGAAGGAGAAAAAGGGATAGAGAGACATTTCTCGACGATGTAGAGGAGGAAGAGCCCAGTATAGATATACCCGATGAGACATACCTGCCGGATGATAATTTCAGTAAGATAGAGTTGAAGGAGGTTATAGAAAAGGCATTCGAGACACTACCAGAACACTACAGGGTCACCCTCTGGCTGAGGGTTGTAGAGAATTTAACATATGAGGAGATAGCCGAGACTTTGAACATTAATATAGGGACAGTCAAGTCAAGGATAAATATGGCAAGAAAGTTGATGAGAGATAGGTTAAAATCTTATTTGGAGGTAACGGATGAATCATCCTAGCTTTGAGGATCTTTCCAGTTTTGTAGATAAGGAGCTTCCAGATTGGAGGATGGAAGAGATAGAGAAACATATTGAAGGGTGTCCTGCGTGTAAGGAGACACTTGAGACGATGCTTTTGATAAACAGGGGTGTAAGGGAAAGCTATAGAGAGTTTGACACACATACATTTGCAATAGAGGTTATGGAGAAGATAAGACCTACACCTGTAAGAAGGTATAACTTCAGGCTAAAGCTTGCCACTATTGGACTGGCTATATCCCTGATATTTGGTGTTTCTCTGGGCATAGTAAGAGACTTATATAGAGGAAATCTTGATAGAGGAAAACAGCAACTTATAAGTCAGCACAATATCATCTCTTCGGGTGATATGGGGGTCATATTCATATCAAGCAGATGAAAAGGTTAATACTGATAGTCTTACTTACCGCCACTATAGGACTCTTGGAAGTAACCTCTGGAAGCCTTATAAATGAATATATATTGAGTATGGACCCAAAGATTGATTATAGTGCCATAGTAAAGGTCACCGTAGGGTCATCTTCAGATAAGATAGAGGTACTGAAGATTGGAGAGTATATAAGCTTCAGCATAAAGGGAAAAGTATCCAGGATTCGCATAATAAAAAAGGGAGATACGTATTCATTAATCACTGACGAACCAGTAAACATAGGGGCACTTCTATGGGCTTACAGATTTTCAAAAGATACAACACTGATAAATAAAAACTACCACGTTGTATTTGAAGGGTACGAGAATATAAACAATGTAAGGACGATGAGAATAAGTTTTAATCCAAGACATAAGGGCGGTATAAAGAGGACCGTCTGGATTGGTATATCTCCAAAGATTATGATGAAGCTTGAGGATAGAGATCAGAATGGAAATCTCATAAGGGCAAGAGAGATAGAAAACCTCCAACTGAATCCAAATCCCAGTAAGAGAAAGAGTATAGAGGCTCTCTTCGAAACAGGTATAAAGGTCCCTGCGAGAGACAAACTCCTTTCACCCCAGGAAGTGGCTAAGCAACTCGGTATAGAACTGGTTATACCTGCATCTCTACCTGCTGGATATGAACTCATAGGTGCGGATATACCTCAGGATGAGACTGCACAGCTTGTGTTTACAGATGGGATAGGATTTATCTCCATCTATGAGATAAAAATTCCCTGGTGGGCAAGACAGAACTTACAGCCAGAGAAGAAGAGATATATAGAATGGGAAAACTCAGGGATACATTTCCTCATTGTTGGGGATCTCCCGGAAGATATGTTATTAGAGATAGCAAATGGTATGAAGAAGTAGAATCAGGAGGGGAAGAATTTCCCCTCCTGAAAAATTTTTATGGATGTAACCTCTTATATTTAGCCTCGAGCTGTTCCCTTGTCTCTACGTGATCGGGATCAGGTTGAGGAGCCCCTACAGCACATACAGAAGCACACTGCTGGGTATCGTATACTGGAACACACTCGGTGCACTTGTCAGGATCTATAACGTAAGGAGATCCTTCGGTGATAGCCTCATTAGGGCATACTGTTACACATGCCCCGCATCCGATACAGTCATCGGTAATCTTAAATGCCAATAAAATCACCTCCAAGTCTTAAGTAGGTCTAAAACAAGAATATTATACAACTTTCTCAGATAAAAACAACCAGAGGTAGGCTCCGTTAAAGTGTCGTAAAAGAATTGCACCGGAAGGTCCTATGTTATATCATAGATAAATCTACAGGAACGGAGGGACAAGAAGACATATGAAGGTGTTAATAGTACAGCCGATACATAATGCAGGTATCGATCTGTTAAAATCTGCAGGGTTTGAAGTTTTATATGCCTCCAGCCCGGACCCTGAAATTGTAGCCAGAGAAATAAAGGGGATAGATGGAGTAATAGTGAGAACCGCACCCTTTACCGGAGAGATTATCGAGCAGGCAGATTCTTTAAAGGTCATCTCCAGACATGGAGTAGGGGTCGATAATATCGATATAGAAAGTGCATCCAGGAAAGGTATATTTGTCCTAAATACACCGGGGGTCAATGATGTCTCGGTAGCTGAACACACAATAGCAATTATGCTTGCACTTTCCAAGAGGATAAAGGATATTGATAATGCCGTAAGAACAGGGAATTTCAGCATCAGAGAGGAGTACTCGATTATAGATATTGACGGAAAGGTCTTAGGTATTATTGGGTTTGGGAGGATAGGCTCTCTGGTGGCAAAGAAGTGCAGGAATGCATTTAATATGAAGATTCTAGTATATGACCCTTATGTTGATCGGGAAAGGGTAAAAGAGGTTGATGGAGAGCTTGTAGATCTGGAGACTCTATTGAGAGAATCAGACTTCATCTGTATCCATACGCCACTTAATAACGAGACAAAGGGGCTTATAGGAGAAAGGGAACTGAGGATGATGAAACCGTCGAGTTTCATCATAAATATGGCTAGGGGTCCGGTCTGGGACGAGAAGGCTGTAGCAAGGGCAATTACTGAGGGATGGATAATGGGAGCCGGTACAGATGTTTTTGTAGAAGAACCCCCACGTATTGATAATCCCCTTTTGGGTCCCAATAATACAGTGCTTTCTCCACATATGGCAGCACTTACAAAGGAGTGTGTAATAAGGATGGCGGTGGAATCTGCTCAGGGGGTAATTGATGTACTGACTGGCAAAAAGCCAAAAAGTATAGTAAACTATCCGTTACTTGAAAAGTATCAAAAGATATAGGAGGCGAAGATGAGAGAGAACAGGACGAAGAGACTATTGAAAGAGGGAAAATCTGTTATTGGTACTATGGTTTCTGAGATCAGATCACCCAACATTGCCGAGATGCTAGCAACAGCCGGTTTTGACTTCTTCATTCTAGATACAGAGCACGGTCCCTTCTCTATGGAGACCGTTCAGGATATGGCACTCTCTGCAAGAGGTGCAAATATAAACTTCTTTGTTCGTGTCCCAACAAGGTTTGGTCACCATAATCTTTCAAGACCTCTAGATGTAGGTGCAGAAGGTCTACTCATACCACAGGTGGAGACTATCGAGGAGGTAAAGAGTATAGTAAGGGCTACAAGATACTTTCCTCTAGGGAAAAGGGGAATGTCTCTGAGGAAACTCCCAAATAGTTATATGAAAGGGGATCCCAGGGAACTGATAGAATCGGCAAATAGAGAGGTCCTCATCATACTTCAGATAGAATCCAGGACTGCCATAGATAATCTTGAAGAGTTGATAAGTATTGAAGGAGTTGATGCTGTTCTCATAGGTCCCAATGATCTTTCACAGGACCTTGGTTTTCCCGGAGAGACAAACCACCCAGTCGTTTATGAGTATATTCAGAAGCTTGCCGATAAGTGTAATAAGGTCAACTTCCCCTGGGGAATCCACCTGGAAAGTCCCTCCTCACTCATACAGTGGATAGAAAAAGGGATGAGATTTATTATGTGCTCTACAGATACGAGCATAATAGTGGATGGAGCTAGCAATATAGTCAGGAGCCTCAGGGAAAAGATATCTTAACTGTACCTGCCATACCTCTTCCCTGTGTCATACATAACCTTTAGATGCTCTACGGGGGTCATAGGAGCTACATTATTACCATCACAAAGGATAAACCTTCCCCCCCCCATTACACCAGATCTTAGGAGTCTTATCACCTTTTCTTCTATCCTATAAACGGGACCCTGTAAGAGAAGCATTGGACTTATATTTCCTCTGAGAGTTACTTCTGGACCTAGGACCTTCCTCATCTCACCAAGGTTGGTCGGATATCCCGTATCAAAGTCCATAACGTTGAGCTCTTCTTTTATCGTAAGGAAGTGGTGAGAAGCTCTACCACAGAGATGTATCATATTTGGTCCACCTGAAGAAAAGGTTTTAACAAGTCTCTTATGATATGGAAGGACAAACTCCTTATAGACCTTTTCAGAGATGAGTTCTATACTATCATCGGCAAAACCCCAGGATTCCCTTGGGTACTCTAAACCGAACCTATGGATTATATAGGTAATTCTTTTGATGGTAGCATCTGTTACAAAATCCATAAGTCTATGGACAAAATCTGGATCCTCATATATATCTATACAGAGTTGACTTGCCCCTCTTATCTGGGCAGATACGGTAAAGGGTCCATCTGTACCTGTAAGAGGTATCTGCGGTTTACCTATGGGAACTCCTTCATACAGTTCATCAGATATGCTCAAAAAGTAATCGTAATAATCCAGAACCTTCTTGAGAAATGGGTTATCCTCTGGATCAGGGTTTAACTCCTCAAGCAACTCCTTCCTGTCCTTCAGTACAGGTTCTATATCTGGAAGAGACCCTTCCCAGTAGAAGAGCCTGCATCCAAAATATAAAGCCTCGTATGAATTCTGAAAGTCTACCCAGCATCCTCCCCAGTTATCCTCTGGATACCCCATCTCTCTATCCTGAGGGACGTTAAACCTCACCCATTTCCTGAACTTTAGCTGTACCTTAGCCATTACCTCTGGAGACTCAAAGTAGTCTTTAAAGGTGATACCTTCCCTATTGAGCGCAGGATCCAAAAGCACCATCCTGGGGTTCATATTAAAATATACAGGAACCCTTATCGGTCTACCCGAGTAATAGGCAGACCAGACTTCCTTTACCTCAGCATTATGGTTCGAAAAATCCACAGCTACTCTATACCCTGTAATCCCCTAAGTATCACTATCTGTCCCAGGTGGTAGCAGTCATGGGCAAGGACACCAAATAGCATCTCACCCCAGGTAGAATCATCTTCAGGTAGCTTATCATCCAAGTTTATAGACTTCTCTCTCAGAAGAGACATAATCTTTTCATGGGTGTCTTTAAGCTGTTTTACAGTGTCCTCCCAGGAGACACCTTCTTCCTTTTCTTCTTGATAGGTCGGCTTTTTACCCTCAAGGGCAGAAAGTATAAACTTCTTTCCTGAGATTATATGGTTTACTATCTCCCATATGGAATGTATATCCTTTCCCTCTGGCTTCCATTTTGCCTGTTCATCTGTCAGGTCCTTTATAACGTCAATGAGAGAATCTGCCCACAGACCTTTACCTTCCTGAAATGCCATATCCATAGCCTTTAGAATCCATTCTTTAGACATCTTTATCCCTCCCTCAACTGGATTTTCCAGTAAGATTTTCTCATAAAACTTACCAAAAGTAAATACCCTAAGTGGAAGGGTGAACAAAATTTCACTACTTGAAAAACTGAAGTATATCTACTAAAATTTATAGTATGAAAGATAAAGATTGGGAGTATCTGCATACAGTTGTAAGAGTGACTTACCTGTACTATACTGAAGGCAGGACACAGGAAGAGATATCGAAACAGCTTGGTATATCCCGTCCTACTATCTCCAGAACGCTGGACTATGCAAGAAAATCCGGTATAGTCTCTATAAGACTTGACATTCCAAACGAGATATTCCCTGAACTCGAAAATAAACTGGAAAAGGCATTTTCACTGGAAGAGGTAATTATAGTCTCCTCAAGTGAAAATCCAGCTCTTCTGAAACAGAATCTTGGAAGAGGAGGGGCAGATCTGCTGAAGAGAAAGATAAAGGGGATAGAAACTCTTGGTATATCATGGGGTTCTACCCTGTATGAGGTCGTCAGTAACTTCACAGGGGATACCACGGGACAAAAGATCAGGGTGGTGCAACTTGTAGGGAGTATGAATCCCTTAAATTCCTCGGTCTATGCTGATGAACTCGCAAAGACCCTTGCAGCGAAACTGGATGGCAGTGCCTATATCCTCAGAGCCCCTATGATAGTGGATAGCCCCGAGATAAGGGATATGATGCTTAATGAAAGTCATATAAGAGAGGTTCTTTCTCTGGCAAGAAAGGTGGATATAGCCATCGTTGGCATAGGAGCTATGGATAGTAATTCCATACTCCTTTCATCTGGTTGCATATCGGAAGGAGAACTTGAAGAGATAAGGAAAAGAGGAGGTGTTGGGGATATACTGGGTAGATTCTACGACTTAAACGGTAAGCCTATATCCTCTTCTCTGGATAAAAGAATTATCGGGATAGGAATAGAAGAGCTTAAGGAGATCCCATATGTTATAGGTGTGGCGGGAGGGAAGAATAAGACAAGGGCTATTCTGGGTGCCCTCAAAATGGGAGTGTTAAACAGTCTGGTTACAGATGAGCAAACAGCGAGAGAGTTATTAAATATAGGAGGATGATGATGAAATATTCAGAAAGGTTGTCAAGAGAGGACAAAATCGATATGCTCTACAAGATGATGCTTATAAGGGGGTTTGAGGAAAAGGTTGAGGAGCTATTTTCACTAAACCTCATCCATGGGAGTACTCACCTCTACATAGGGCAGGAAGCCACCGCGGTGGGAGCCTGTAAGGCTCTGAATAAAGACGACTACATAACAAGCACACACCGTGGACATGGACACTGCATAGCCAAAGGTGGAGACGTCAAGTATATGATGGCAGAACTCCTGGGGAGAAAGACAGGTTATTGCAAAGGTAAGGGTGGCTCTATGCACATAGCTGACATAAACATAGGTATCCTGGGAGCAAATGGTGTAGTAGGTGGAGGTATCCCAATAGCTACAGGCGCGGGTCTCTCTATAAAGATGAAGGGAACCAAGCAGGTGGTTATATGCTTCTTTGGTGATGGAGCAGTTAATCAGGGTTCTTTTCATGAATCCCTAAATCTCGCCTCCATATGGAACCTGCCAGTGATATACATCATAGAGAACAATCTATACGGAATGTCTATGGCTGTAAATAAAGCGGTAAAGATAGAGAGGCTTGCAGACAGGGCAAAGGCGTATAACATCCCCGGTATAGTTATGGATGGGAATGATGTTATAGCTGTCTATGATGCTGTAAGTGAAGCTGTCGAGAAGGTAAGAAATGGAGAGGGTCCAATTCTTATAGAATCCCTTACATACAGGTGGAGGGGACATTCTCGTAGCGATGCTAGGGCATATAGGACAAGGGAAGAAGAGGCTGAATGGAGAGAGAAATGCCCGATAAAGAGATTCAAAGAGAGGCTTATATCTGAAGGGTTACTTACCGAAGAAGAATTCAAAGAGTTGCAGAAGAAGGTCGATGATGATCTGAATAATGCGGTAGAATTTGCTAAGGCAAGTCCCTTCCCAGATCCAGAAGATCTTCTGACCGATGTTTATGCATAAAAGAGGTGATAGAAGATGAGAGAGATTACATTTGCAGAAGCAATAAGAGAGGCTATGAGCGAGGAAATGAGGAAAGACCCAACCGTGTTTATTATGGGTGAAGATATCGGGGTATATGGCGGTGCATTTGGCGTAACGAGAGGAATGCTGGCTGAGTTTGGACCAGAAAGGGTAAAAGATACACCAATATCAGAAGCTGCAATAGTGGGTTCAGCTGTTGGATCTGCAATGACAGGTATGAGACCGATAGCAGAACTTATGTATGTGGACTTTGCAACAATCGGAATGGATCAGCTTGTAAATCAGGCGGCAAAGATCAGGTATATGTTTGGAGGAAAAGCAAAGATTCCTATGGTCCTAAAAGCTCCCTGTGGAGCAGGAAGGGGAAATGCGGCTCAGCACAGTCAGTGTCTGGAGGCATTCTTCGTCTATGTCCCAGGGTTAAAGGTCGTGATGCCTTCTACCCCGTATGATGCAAAGGGACTCTTGAAGTCAAGTATAAGGGATGATAATCCTGTGGTATTTCTGGAACACAAGATGCTTTATAATTTTAAGGGACCTGTTCCTGAGGAGGAGTATACGATACCTCTTGGAGTTGCCGATATAAAAAGAGAGGGCAAGGATGTAACAGTAATAGCAACAGCTATGATGGTTCATAAGGCGCTCAATGCGGCAAAAGAACTGGAGAAAGAGGGAATAAGTGTAGAGGTGGTTGACCCCAGGACATTAAAACCTCTGGATATTGATACCCTGGTAAGATCGGTAAAGAAGACAAAACATGCGATAGTTGTGCATGAAGCAGTAAAGACTAATGGCTTTGGGGCAGAGATAGTGGCAGTGTTGGTAGAGAATGCATTCGACTATCTGGATGCACCAATACTCAGAGTTACAGCACCTGATACACCCGTTCCATACTCCAGACCACTTGAGGATGAATTTATCCCTCAGGAGAAGGAAATCATCTCTGCTATAAGAGAGATACTCTAGGAGGGTCTTATGAGTAAAGAGTTTGTTATGCCAAAACTTGGAATGACTATGGAGGAAGGGACCATAACCAAGTGGTTGAAGAAGGAAGGAGACAGGGTAGAAAAGGGAGAACCTATCGTTGAGATAATGACCGATAAGGTCAATATGGAGGTGGAATCTCCCTACGAGGGGACACTGCTGAAGATCATAGCCAAAGAAGGAGATGTCGTTCCCATATTACAGCCTATAGCGATCATAGGGGAAGAGGGAGAGGAGGTTAAGGTCGAAGAGAAGAAGGAAGAGATAAAGGTCGAAGAAGAAGGGATAATAAAGGCATCTCCGGCGGCCAAGAGACTTGCCAGAGAGGCTGGGATAGACCTGTCTCTCATCAAAGGTACAGGACCAGATGGTAGAATAGTAGAAAAGGATGTACTCGCATATATAGAGGCTCATAAGAAGGTAGAACCTGCACCTCAGGTTACCACTGAGCCATCCATAAAGGTTTCAGAACCAACATATAGAGAAGAACCAATATCCTCTTTAAGAAGAGAGATCGCCAGTAGACTTTCAAAGAGCTATAGAGAGGCTGTTCACATTACACTGGAATTTACTGCTGATGTAACAAATATAGTTAAGATCAGAGAAAGACTTAAAGAAAAGGCTTCTATAAATAACCTGCCAGTTCCAACATTCAACGATATCTTTGTAAGAATTGTATCACTTGTACTGAAGGATTACCCGAATCTGAATGCCCACTTCGACGGAGAGAAACTCACCATATTTAATACTGTAAATATGGGAGTAGCTGTAGCAGTGAAAGAGGGACTTATGGTCCCTGTCGTAAAAGAGGCAGAAAAGAAGAACGTCTTTGAGATAGCAAGAATTACAAGCGACCTTGTAAATAGGACAAGAGAAGGAAAGGTGCTTCCCGATGAGCTCTCCGGTGGGACATTCACCATAACAAACCTTGGTATGTTTGGGATAGACTTCTTTACCCCAATAATAAATCCGCCGCAGGTTGCTATACTTGGTATTGGAAGGATAAAAGAGACACTTAAGCCCGGTAATATAGTGGTAAATGAAGTCGTCTTAAGTCTATCTGTAGACCACCGTATAGTAGATGGAGCACCGGCTGCAATGTTCCTGAGAGATTTAGGAGAAGCCTTG
>Ga0308420_1001691_pt1 | contig 11496 bp, 8 predicted proteins | sample HotsprSampleMS55_FD_203802 | JGI IMG/M metagenome (GOLD analysis project Ga0308420, IMG submission 203802) | Hot spring phototrophic mat microbial communities from Mushroom Spring, Yellowstone National Park, Wyoming, United States - 20090730_MS55 ... | reverse complement strand
ACTTGCAAGAGATCCAGGCGCGGTCTCGGGGATCGATTTCGATCTGGCCGACGTAGAGGCGGGAGGCGCTGTAGCGGCCGCCGCGGCTGCCGACGGCGAAGATGCCGCCGCTCCACTGGCCATTGACTTTGTGGAACTTCATGAATTGGGTGTTGCCCCCGTTATCGCAGACGATGTGAGGCTGGCTTTTGGAGTCGGTCGAAATGGAAGGACGCTCCATGAAGTAGGCGGAGATCCACTCTTCTGCGCCGATGGCGGAAAGGCGGGGGGCGATGCTCTGGGCGTTGAGGGCGGTTGTCAATCCGAAGGCGAGGACAGTGGCAAAGCGGATGAGTCGTATCATGGGGACACTCCTTTGACTGTTTTCATACTAGAGGGATGGAGGGGGAAAAGTCCAATCAAAAAGTCAGAAGGACCAGATGAGACCTACTCCGGCGGAGAGGTAACTCATGGGGAAGACGGCGGATTCGCGGGAGGCGACGCGGCCGTAGAAGGAGGTTTCGTAGGTGATATCCACCTTTTTGACGATGGCGGAGTCGAGGAAGAGGACGAGGTCGAGGCGGCGGTGGAGCTGGCATTCGAGAGCGCCGCCGAGGAGGAGGCCGTAGGTATCAGAGGGGGTGATGGTTCGCCGGTATCCGTTGTTGGGCCAGGCGGGTCGCCCGGCGGCGACCCAGCGGGCGTAGTCTTCTTCACGAGTGGGTCCGCCGAAACCGTTGAACCAGATGGGGTCGTGTTCGAAGGAGGCGGCGTAGTAGACAGCGCCGAGGGCAAGAGCGGGGGTCAAACGGCTTGCGTTCGGATAGCGTAGGTGGAGAGCGAGGGAGGGACCCTGAATATCGAGGATGCCATCGGAGTGGACGATGGTGTTCCCCGTGAGGGTTTTGGCTCGGGCCTGTTCGACGCCGAGGCGCAAGCCAACGGTGCGGGAGAAGCGCCATTCGATGAAGAGCCATGAGAGGGGGTTAAAATCGGACTGGGACTCGAGTTTAACGATACTTCCCAAATAGGCATTTTCGAGTGTGCGTTCATCATCGAGGAGGGAGACGGTCCGGTAGCGCAGGCCGATTCGGAGGTGTGGGTTGAGGGCGTCGGCGGCTCGATTCAGTCGGTCATTCCATTCGTAGGGAAGAGAAGCAGAGAAAAAAACCAGCGGATCAGGATCGGGGAGGCGTTTGTACCAGGGGGAGGAGACGGTGGCGTCGAAGAGGAGATCATCGGGCGCGGCATAAAGAGAGAGACTTGCGGCCAGGAGGGGGGGGAGGAGGATGGAAAGGTGTGATGGTTTCATCGGTTTTTCAGTATGGCACAGCGGAATGATTTGAGCAATAAAATGGCATGTGAGGGGAGAATGAAATTCAGTGGGCGAGCGTCTTTTCGAGGGCGGCGGTGGCTTGGTGGGCGGCGGCGAGGGCGTAGTCGGCGTCGGATTGGCCGTAGGCTTCGGTGGGGATGAAATCCACGTCACCATAAAAGCTGAATTCCCGTTCTTTACGGAGGCGGCGGGATGCAGTCGCCAGCTCGCGCAGGGTATCCGGAGAGAGCATGGGGAGTCGGGACTCGAACTCAAGGAGCAGGTCTCCGACGTCATGCCATTTGGGCGGGTCGATGCCGACGGCGCGGAGGATACCTTTCAGGGCCAGTTCCACCGTTTCCTGGCTTTCGCGGACGACATCGGAGAAAGCCTTGCGGGCCATCAGAACGTTGAGGGCAGCGAGGCGGTCCTGACATTTGCGCAGGTAGGCGGCGGCGAGTTCGTGAGTGGTCAAAGGGAGATCTCCTCGTGGGGGCGGATGGAGGGCTTATAGTCCCAGACGTAGCCCCCTTTGCGGGGGAGGCGTTGGGCGCCGGTTTCGGTGAGTCGCTGTTTGAGGTGGGCCAGGAAGTGGCTGAGGAAGTGGTGGGGGTCGAAGAGCAGATCGCACCAATCGGTCATATCGAGGAAGAGGGGGCTTCCGGCGAGGACCTCTTTTGGGGTTTTGATTAGGGGGGAGAGTGGTGGGGGGTGAGGGTGATTGGGCCAGAGGGCGAGGCGGGCGTTCAGGGTGGCGTCTTCGATGGGCTCGAATTCGCGCAGGCGGGCCATACGGCCGGTGGGGAGGGGTTCAGCGACGACGAGAAGGTCAAGATCGGAGACGGGGGTAGCGGCGGCGCGGGCCCAGGAGCCGAAGAGGGCGAGTGAGACGAGGCGCTTTCCGTAGTGGTTTTGGCATGCGGTGATTAGGGCGCTTCGGAAAGGGGCCAGGCGTTGGGATTGGGCGATCATGGTGTGATGGTAACAGGCGTGTGAGGTGGGAGGCAAGGGTGATCGTGGAGGTGGGCGAGTGGGCTGAAAATAAAAAAAAGATTAAAAATTCATGCGATTTGTTGACATGGTGCGGAGGTTTTGATACCTTTGATTTTCGCGACAGGGGAAAGGATCTTCTGTCGGAGGCAATGAAAAGCACCCCGACCCGGGTGAGGGGCGAAGGGAAACCGGGACATGGGGTTATGTTCTTTGAAAACGGAATATCCTGCGCGAAGCACTGCTTTCGGAACGAAGGCGGTGCGATTCGGATGAGCCCTTGTGCGGCGCGCGGCTAAGTAACTCTTAGCCGGTGCGCGAGGCGCGAGAGCGCCTCTTCCGTTGATTTTTACGACGGAGAGTTTGATTCTGGCTCAGAACGAACGCTGGCAGCGTGGATGAGGCATGCAAGTCGAGCGGGATTGCCGTAGTAGCAATATTGCGGCATGAGAGCGGCGGAAGGGTGAGTAACGCGTAGGTAATCTGCCTTCAAGTTCGGGATACCTCTGCGAAAGCGGAATCAATACCGAATGGGATTCGCTGGTCGCATGGCTGGCGGATCAAAGATGGGGACCCTTCGGGGCCTGTCGCTTGTTGAGGAGCCTGCGTCCTATCAGCTAGTTGGTGAGGTAACGGCCCACCAAGGCTTACGGGTAGGTGGACTGAGAGGTTGGTCACCCACACTGGGACTGAGACACTGCCCAGACTCCTACGGGAGGCTGCAGTCGAGAATCATTCGCAATGCGCGAAAGCGTGACGATGCGACGCTGCGTGGAGGATGAAGGCCTTCGGGTTGTAAACTCCTGTGATCCGGGAACAAGGCCGGGCGGGTGAATAGCTCGTCCGGAGAGAGAGTACCGGAAGAGGAAGCCACGGCTAACTCTGTGCCAGCAGCCGCGGTAATACAGAGGTGGCGAGCGTTGTTCGGATTTACTGGGCGTAAAGGGTGCGTAGGCGGTTCCGCGTGTCGGATGTGAAATCTGGAGGCTCACCCTTCAGGCGGCATTCGAAACTGCGGGGCTAGAGGGCAGGAGAGGAGAGCGGAATTCTTGGTGTAGCGGTGAAATGCGTTGATATCAAGAAGAACACCGGTGGCGAAGGCGGCTCTCTGGAATGCTTCTGACGCTGAGGCACGAAAGTTGGGGGAGCAAACAGGATTAGATACCCTGGTAGTCCCAACCCTAAACGGTGCACACTTGACGTGGGAGGAGTCAATCCCTTCCGTGTCGGAGCTAACGCGGTAAGTGTGCCGCCTGGGGAGTACGGCCGCAAGGTTAAAACTCAAAGAAATTGACGGGGGCCCGCACAAGCGGAGGAGCATGTGGCTTAATTCGATGCAACGCGAAGAACCTTACCTGGGCTTGACATGCAGAGTTCAGTCGGTGAAAGCCGATGGCCGAAAGGCGATCTGCACAGGTGCTGCATGGCTGTCGTCAGTTCGTGCCGTGAGGTGTTGGGTTAAGTCCCGCAACGAACGCAACCCTTGTGTTTAGTTGCCACCGGCGGTTTCCGCCGAGCACTCTAAACAGACTGCCCGTGACAAGCGGGAGGAAGGTGGGGATGACGTCAAGTCAGTATGGCCCTTACGTCCAGGGCTGCACACGTGCTACAATGGCCGGTACAATGGGATGCAAGACCGCGAGGTGGAGCCAATCCTGAAAACCGGCCTCAGTTCGGATTGAAGGCTGCAACTCGCCTTCATGAAGTCGGATTCGCTAGTAACGGCGTATCAGCTACGACGCCGTGAATACGTTCCCGGGCCTTGTACACACCGCCCGTCACATCACGAAAGCCGTCTGCACCCGAAGTCGTCGTACCAACCCGCAAGGGAGGGAGGCGCCGAAGGTGTGGGTGGTGATTGGGATGAAGTCGTAACAAGGTAGCCGTAGGGGAACCTGCGGCTGGATCACCTCCTTTCTAAGGAGCAGGCTGCCGGCTTAGCCGGCGCCGAGGATTGACCGTTCGGGTCGTCAGACTCGAACGACCGAAAGTACGCGAATGACGGAGCCTGGGGCCTCCGAGTCGCTCCGCTTTCGCTTCGAAGGCAGGCTTTGAGCAGGATGTTTCGTTGACGCGCGGTGTCCGCGGAGGGCCGAGCGGGTCCCTGCAGCTGGAATCGGCTGGAAGGGGGCATAGCTCAGTTGGCAGAGCACGAGCTTTGCAAGCTCGGGGTCGCCGGTTCGATCCCGGTTGCCTCCACCAATCAGGACGCGAGGGCGTGTAGCTCAGATGGTTAGAGCGCGTCCCTGATAAGGACGAGGTCCCTGGTTCGATTCCAGGCACGCCCACCAAGGGCATTGTGCGCGGGGTGTGGGTTTGGCCGCCGTCAGGCGGGATGTTCTTTGACAATCGATCAGCAAGAGCGCGAAAAAGAATCGCGTCCGAGGTATCAGAGCCGAAAGGATTTTGGTCAAAATACCAAGGGCGCACCATGGATGCCTTGGCATCAGCAGGCGATGAAGGACGTGGTAAGCTGCGATAAGCTTCGGGGAGCGGCACACACGCGTTGATCCGGAGATTTCCGAATGGGGGAACCCATCCCGTGTCATGACGGGATACGGAAGGCTGAATTCATAGGCCTTTCGGGCGACACCGGGGGAAGTGAAACATCTCAGTACCCCGAGGAAAAGAAAACAACCGTGATTCCGCAAGTAGTGGCGAGCGAACGCGGAAGAGCCTAAACCGGTGTGCATGCACACCGGGGTTGCGGGACCTCTGCAAGGGCACGGGGACGGATAGCGGAACGGTCTGGGAAGGCCGCCCATAGAGAGTGAGAGGCTCGTACGCGAAATCCGAAACCGGTTCGGAGGGATCCCAAGTAGAACGGGACACGTGAAACCTCGTTCGAATCCGGGGGGCCCACCCCCCAAGGCTAAATACTCGCTGATGACCGATAGTGAACCAGTACCGCGAGGGAAAGGTGAAAAGAACCCCGGAAGGGGAGTGAAAGAGAACCTGAAATGGTGTGCCTACAAGCTGTGGGAGTCCCGCGTAAGCGGGATGACCGCTTGCCTTTTGCATAATGAGTCCGCGAGTTAGTGTATGCGGCAAGGTTAATCCCGCGCGGCGGGAGGAGCCGAAGCGAAAGCGAGTGCGAATAGCGCGTTGAGTCGCATGCACTAGACCCGAAGCCGAGTGAGCTACTCATGGCCAGGCTGAAACCACCGTAACAGGTGGTGGAGGGCCGAACTAGTTGGCGTTGAAAAGCCATTGGATGAGCTGTGAGTAGGAGCGAAAGACTTATCAAACTCGGTGATAGCTGGTTCTCCTCGAAATAGCTTGAGGGCTAGCCTGCGCGAATGCTCGGGCCGGTGGTAGAGCACTGAATGGTCTAGGGGTCTTACCGGGCTACCGAAGCCAATCAAACTCCGAATGCCGGCCCAGTCACGCGTGGAGTCAGACTGTGGGGGATAAGCTTCATAGTCGAAAGGGAAACAGCCCAGCCCGCCAGCTAAGGCCCCTGAATCCGGTTAAGTGACGAAGGATGTGAAACTTCGAAGACAGCTAGGATGTTGGCTTAGAGGCAGCCACCATTTAAACAGTGCGTAACAGCTGACTAGTCGAGAGGTTTTGCGCCGAAAATGATCGGGACTAAACCGGATGCCGAAGCTGCGGATGGCCCGAAAGGGCCGTGGTAGGGGAGCGTTCCATGCGGGGTGAAGCCGAACGGTAACGGACGGTGGACGGCATGGAAGTGATTATGCGGACATGAGTAACGAAAAGCCGGGCGAGAATCCCGGCCGCCGAAATCCCGAGATTTCCTGGGGAAGGTTCGTCCGCCCAGGGTTAGGCGGTCCCTTAGGCGAGACCGAAAGGTGTAGCTGATGGGCAACAGGTTCAATATTCCTGTCCTGCTCGGCAGTGTTGAAGCCGGGAGTGACGCAGAAGGCTAGGCCAGCCACCGGTTGGAAGGGGTGGTCTAAACCTCTAGGAGGTTCCGATAGGCAAAACCCGTCGGGACGTTAACTCCGAAAGGTGATGGGACGTCGAGGTTACGGCCGAGACGGATTGGCTGAGGCCACGCTGACAAGAAATAACTTCGGTGGAGCTGTCGGGCAACCGTATCCAAACCGACACAGGTGGGATGGTAGAAGATACCAAGGCGCGCGAGAGAAACCTCGTTAAGGAACTCGGCAAACTAGCCCCGTAACTTCGGAAGAAGGGGTCCTTTCGGAAGGGCGATCATCTCAACGTTCCGAAAGGCGCAGTGAAAGGGCCCGGGCGACTGTTTAACAAAAACACAGCACTCTGCCAACTCGAAAGAGGATGTATAGGGTGTGACGCGTGACCAATGCCGAAAGGTTAAGGCAAGGGGTTAGTCCGGCGCAAGCCGGGCGACGCTCCGACCCGAAGCCCCGGTGAATGTCGGCCGTAACTATAACGGTCCTAAGGTAGCGAAATTCCTTGTCGGGTAAGTTCCGACCTGCACGAATCGCGTAACGATCCGGGCGCTGTCTCAACGAGGATCTCGGTGAAATTGTAGTTCCGGTGAAAATGCCGGATACCCGCAGTAGGACGGAAAGACCCTGTGAACCTTTACTGTAATCTGGCATGGGCCTTTGGTTCTTCATGTGTAGCATAGCTGGGAGGCTGTGAAGTGACGGCGTCAGCCGTCATGGAGCCGTCCGTGAAATACCAGTCTTGGGGAATCGAATGTCTAACGTCGTCCCGTCATCCGGGCGACGGACAGTGCCAGAGGGTCAGTTTGACTGGGGCGGTTTCCTCCTAAACCGTAACGGAGGAGTTCAAAGGTTCTCTCAGCATGGTCGGCAATCATGCGTAGAGCGCAAAGGTAGAGAGAGAGCTTGACTGCGAGACCTACAAGTCGAGCAGGTGCGAAAGCAGGACTTAGTGATCCGGTGGTCGCTCGTGGTAGCGCCATCGCTCATCGGACAAAAGGTACTCCGGGGATAACAGGCTGATCGCTGCCAAGAGTTCACATCGACGCAGCGGTTTGGCACCTCGATGTCGGCTCATCGCATCCTGGGGCTGGAGAAGGTCCCAAGGGTTTGGCTGTTCGCCAATTAAAGCGGTACGCGAGCTGGGTTCAAAACGTCGTGAGACAGTTTGGTCCTTATCCACTGTGGGCGCAGGAGATTTGAGGAGAACAATCCTTAGTACGAGAGGACCAGGATTGACGTACCTCTGGTGTTCCAGTTGTCCCGCCTAGGGGCATCGCTGGGTAGCTATGTACGGAACGGATAAGCGCTGAAAGCATCTAAGCGCCAAGCCTCCTCCAAGATCAGATCTCCCTTCCCGCGCAAGCGGGACTAAAGGCCGGTCGAAGACTACGACCTCGATAGGCGGGACGTGTAAGCGCCGTGAGGCGTTGAGCCGACCCGTACTAATCGGCCGTGCGTTTTGACCATTTTTTTCGCTCTGTCCCTCGCGCGATTCCCATCGCCTCTTGCTGGTCGATTTCCCTTTTTCCCGGTGCCCATGGCGAGGAGGAAACACCCGTTCCCATCCCGAACACGGAAGTGAAGGGCCTCAGCGGCGATGGTACTGCAGGAGCGAGCCTGCGGGAGAGTAGCACGGTGCCGGGTTTTTTTTATTTAAGGCGACCACCGCTCCCGACGCCACCGCCCCGGCGTCACCCCACACACCGCCCGGAAATGCCGGATCATCGCACTCTGATCTCCAAACCCACACTCGTACGCAATCTCTGCCCCGCTTTTTGATGTCCCTTCCAAAAGCTCCTGCGCCCGCCGAACCCGCGCCGCAATGATGTGCCCCAACACCGTCCGACCCGTATAGGCCCGAACCAGTCGCGCCAGACGATAGGGACTCAGCCCCACCGCCCGGGCCACATCCCGAAGGGAAATCGCATCCGCATACCGCTGCGCAATGAAGTCCAAAGCCCGACTCACCCGGGGATGCCCTCTCCGCCAGCCCTCCCCGCTCAGCCCCTCCACATAATCGTCCAACGCCCGCGTCAACACCCGCGCCAGCTCCTCGAAATCCCGTGCCCGGATCAGCTCTCCCATCCGCTCATGATGGCGCTCCAAAAGCCCCTCGCGCGACGGATCATCCTCCAACGCCACCCGCGCCAAAACCCCCATCAGCTCGACCGCCCGCGCCACCAGAACGCTCCGGGGAGGCGACGTCAAATAGATCGCCGCTAACCGCTCATTCAAGACCCGCCGGGCATTTTCGCGATCCCCCGCCTTCAGAAACGAAAGAAGCATCCGTTCGCTCTCCCCACCCTCCGCCAAACCCGCGGCCGCCATCTGCCGAAAACGAAGATGCCGCAGCCGATTCTCCTCCAATAGCGGCCTTCGCCAGCCCGTCCTTCGGTAAAACCACGACTCGATCGCCTCCAACCGACTCGCCAGCTCCTCCCGGCCCATCACCCCAAGCCAGCGCTCCACGCCAACGCCAACATCACACCCCTCCCGGCGCAGCCACTCCAAGAGCCGACCCTTCTCGTCCTCCCCCGCCACCACCTCCCCCACCAGAAGCCCCCCATGAAGCACACGGTCCGATTCCAAGGGAATCACCCCACCCACAAGCCCAGGCCCCGCCTCGTAAATCTCTGATGCCCCCCTCAACACACTCCCATGAACCGCCAGCGTCCTCGCCCGGCGAACCGCTTCTACCCCTTCCAAACGATCCGATCGAAGCGATGGCCCCCCTCCCCACGGCTGCCAGAATCGAAGCCCCACACGCCGACCCAACCCCAGAACCCCCGCCGCTTCACGAAGAAATCGAACCGAGAAAATTCGTTCCACATGACAAGGATAGGGCAAAAAACGACAAAAACTCAACTTAATATTCATATTCTTTGTTTGTTAAGAACACCATGATAAGGTCCCATATCCAACACCATAGGGAGTTCATGGATGAGTACCGTAACCGAAATTAAAACGATGCTGATGAAGGGGAAGGCCAAGGATGTGGAGGCGCTTGTGACAAAAGCGCTCCAAGAAGGCATCCCGCCCGCCACGATCCTCAACGAGGGGCTCTTGGCCGGCATGGGCGAAATCGGCGAAAAATTTAAGAAAAACGAGGTCTACGTCCCTGAAGTGCTCATCGCCGCCCGCGCCATGAAAGCCGGCATGGCCGTTCTCAAGCCCAAACTCCTCGAAGCCAAGGTCCAGCCCCGCGGCACCGTGGTCATCGGGACCGTCAAGGGCGACTTGCACGATATCGGCAAGAACCTCGTGGGAATGATGCTCGAAGGCGCCGGCTTCCAGGTCATTGACGCCGGCATTGACGTTCCACCCGAAAAGTTCCTGGATCTGGCCCGCACCCATAAGGCACAGATCATCGGATGTTCGGCCCTCCTCACCACAACGATGACCAATATGAAGGCCGTCGTGGACGCCGTCAAAAACTCCGACCTGAAAGGAAAGGTCAAAATCATGGTCGGCGGAGCGCCCGTGACCCAGGCCTTCTGTGACGAGATCGGCGCCGATGGGTACGCCCCGGACGCCGCCTCCGCGGTCGATCTGGCCAAGCGCCTCGCGGGTTGATCCATTGAACCTAACGCTTGAGCGGGAGAGCCCCATGCGGTTCTCCCGCTTTTTTTTGGCAATACTCGTTCTTGAGGTCTCTCCGCCAAATCCTTTATGATGACCCCATCAACCCATTAGCCGGACGGATGAGAGGCGATTCGGCCCAGTTCCTGGAAGATCTCGCCCGCGATGTGGCCGCCGTCTGCCGGGTGGATCACGGCGCGACGTGCGGACTCTGGATGAATGTCACGGGCGGCCCTCTCTACAAACCCAGCGGACGCGATGCCTACCCGGCCTTCTGGGTCCGGGACTTCGCCCTTTCCGCGGAAGCCGGGCTCTTCTCCTACGAGGAGATTCGCCACGCCCTTCTCCTCATCGCCACCACCCAGCCCTCCTCGCCGATCCGATTCCCAAACGGAAGTTTCGTTCCAGCCGGCGCCGTGGCGGATCATATTCTCTTCGACGGAACCCCCATCTTCTTTCCGGGCACTTGCAACCCCGCCGATCAAGGCGGCCGTTGGGGCGTTCAGCCCCCCTTCGATAACGCCTTTTTCTTCATCCTGCTGGCCGCCTACACCACCCTGACGCTTGGCCATACACCGCTGCTTAGCGAAACCATCGCCGACCGGCCTCTGTTGGATTGCCTGGAACGGGCCTTCTTTTCCGTGCCTTCCGATCCGAAAACGGAACTCGTCGTCTGCTCAGACACTAACCGAGGCGCCAATTTCGGCTTCCTGGATGCTGTCTACCAGACCGGATCTCTGCTCATGGCCTCCCTGCTTCGTCTCCGGGCCGCCCACGCGCTCCGCGAGATGGCCGACGTCACCGGCGACTCCTCGAGTGCCTTTGCCTATCAAAATCTGGCCGAAACTATCAGCGGACATATCGGGTCCCTCTTCCAGGAGGAGGATGGCGGCCTGCGCGCCTCGACCGGACGGAGCGCCCAACCCGATCTCTGGAGTACCGCCTACGCCGTCCATTACGGACTGCTGGAGGAAGAACGGGAGGCAGCGGCGGCCAAATTTGTGACTCACGCCTGCCTTATGGAAGGCGCCTCCTGGCATGGTCAGATCCGGCCCGTCCCCCCTCGCCGAGATTTCAACGAACAGACCTGCTGGGAGTCGCTGGTAATTCCCATCCCCCCGGGGACCTACCAGAACGGCGCGTTCTGGGCCTTTCCCGCGGGCTGGGTCTGCGACGCGATGGCCCGCGTGGATGAGTCGGCCGCCCGAACGCTGGCCGAGGACCTCACGGCGCACTTCATGGAGGAAGATTTTCGACTCGATCCTCCCTCCGGCGCGCCTTGGGAGTGCGTCCATCCGCCTGACTACCGGAAGGAGGGCCCCTACCTCGCCAGCGTGGCAGTGCCCCTAATCGCCTTCCGCCGGATGGGCTGGATCCCCCCATCCACAGGCAGGGGACAGTGATGGAACGGCTCGGCCGTGAGCAATGACCTGACCCCCATGATGAAGCAGTATCGGCGTATCCGCGCCGAACTGCCCCCCGGAACCCTGCTCCTTTTCCGCCTGGGCGATTTTTATGAGTGCTTCTATGACGATGCCCGCGAAGTCGCCGCTCTGCTCGAAATCACCCTTACGCGCCGGCAAGGGGTTCCCATGTGCGGCGTTCCCTTTCATTCGGTAGAAAGCTATATCGCTCGACTCATCCGAGCCGGTCGAAAAGTCGCCATCTGCGATCAGGTCGAAGATCCCGCCCTGGCCCGCGGAATCGTCCGACGGGAGGTCACCCGCATCG
>Ga0308420_1001686_pt1 | contig 11518 bp, 11 predicted proteins | sample HotsprSampleMS55_FD_203802 | JGI IMG/M metagenome (GOLD analysis project Ga0308420, IMG submission 203802) | Hot spring phototrophic mat microbial communities from Mushroom Spring, Yellowstone National Park, Wyoming, United States - 20090730_MS55 ... | reverse complement strand
CCTTCGGTGAGCTTGTTGCCGAAATAGTCGTAGGCACGCGCGTAAGGTCCTTTCCGGGTCTCCAGCTTCCAGCCCGGCTTGGGCATCGGCTTCACCGCGATGAAGCCCTCCGGGATCTGGACGCGCAGCGTGTGCGTCGGTTGGCCGTCGCAACCGTGCGGCACCCGCAGGACCGCCTTGTAGGAGCTGTTGGCCGGCGCCTCGGCGGTCTCGAGGGTGACGTGGGCGAGGGCCGCCGAGGCCATCGCCAACGGTGCCAGCACGGCGAGCAGGCGAACGGTCGTGAAACGAGGGGGCATGGGCATCTCCCGATCGTGTGACGAGACGGCCGCGGCGGAACCGCCGCGGACCCCGAGGCGGACGATCAGGAGAGGAGCGGCGGTCCCCGGCCCGGCGGGCGAAGGGCGCGCGTGGGCTTCGCCGGCGCGCGCTCGGGTTCGACCCGACGCGGCTCGGCGCGGACGACCGGGCCGGGCGAAGGCACGGCCGCGAGCGAGGGGAGCGGCGGTTTGCTCGGGCAGCCGAGGCAGCAGGGGCAGGGCTCGTGGCGATGGCCGACGGGTGCGCCGTCGTCCGGCGAGGTCCCGGGGAACGGTTCGCCGCCGCCCACGCACAGGTCCACGCGCGCGGGCAGGGCGAGCGAGGCTCCGGCGAGCGCCGCCCCGAACATTTGGGCGAACAGGAGGATGAACGCCGCGAGCAACCGCGTCGCGACGATCCGGGCGGAAGGGCGCTCTCGATCCGCCGGCTCCATGGAACCCGCTTAACCCGTCCGTCGGCTGGCGTCCAGGGCCCGAGCTCGGCTGCGACGCTCGGTAGCGGGCGGCCCGCGCGGCCGCGTGGACAGGTGCTGCCGATCCGCTAAGGTCGGCGCAGGTCGAAGCCAGGGGAGGAGGCGATGACGGTCCTGGTTCGCGGCGGCACCGTGGTCAACGCCGACCGGAGCTTCCGTGCCGACGTGCTGTGCGCGGAGGGCGTGATCCAGGCGGTCGGCGAGGGGCTCGAGGCGCCCACGGGTGCCACCGTGGTCGACGCCGGCGGGGCGCTCGTCATCCCCGGCGGGATCGACCCGCACACCCACATGGAGATGCTCTTCATGGGGACGGTGACGGTCGACGATTTCGAGAGCGGCACCGCCTCCGCCCTCGCCGGCGGCACCACGACGATCGTCGACATGTGCATCCCCGCGCCGCAGCAGGGCCTGATCGACGCGCTCGACGACTGGTCGAACAAGGCCGAGAAGGCGGTCGCCGATTACGGCTTCCACGTCGCGATCACTTGGTGGTCGGAGCGGGTGGCCCAGCAAATGGCCGAATGCGTCGATCGCGGCGTCAACAGTTTTAAGCATTTCATGGCGTACAAAGGCGCCATCATGATCGACGACGAGATCATGTTCCAGAGCTTCTCGCGCTGCCGCGAGCTCGGCTGCCTGCCGCTCGTCCATGCCGAGAACGGCGAGGCCGTCTTCCGCCTGCAGCAGGCCCTGCTGGCGCAAGGGATCACCGGGCCGGAGGGGCACTATCTCTCGCGCCCGCCGCACGTCGAGGCCGAGGCTGCGACCCGCGCGATCATGATGGCCAAGATCACGGGCGTGCCGCTCTACATCGTCCACACCTCCTGCCGCGAGGTGGTCGAGGCGATCGGCCGGGCCCGCGCCGAAGGCCAGCGGGTGTACGGCGAGCCCTTGGCGCAATTCCTCTGCCTCGACGAGAGCGTGTACCGCCATCCCGACTGGGAGTACGCGGCCGCCCGGGTGATGAGCCCGCCCTTCCGCTCCAAGGAGCACCAAGAGGCGCTCTGGGCCGGGCTCGCCGCCGGCACGCTCCAGGTCACCGCGACCGATCACTGTGCCTTCCTGATCGAGCAGAAGAAGCTCGGTCGTGACAATTTCACGAAGATCCCGAACGGTACCGGCGGGATCGAGGAGCGGATGAAGATCGTCTGGCACTTCGGGGTGAACACCGGGCGCCTGACCCCGGAAGAGTTCGTCGCCGTGACCTCGACCAATTGTGCCAAGATCTTCAACATCTACCCGCGCAAAGGTGCGATCCTGCCCGGTGCCGACGCCGATCTCGTGGTCTGGGACCCGAAGGCGAGCCACACCATCAGCCAGAAGACCCATCACTCGAAGCTCGACGTCAACGTCTTCGAGGGCATCACCGTCGAGGGGGCGCCGCGCGTGACGATCGCCCGCGGCCGGGTGGTCTGCCGCGACGGCGTACTCGACGTCGAACGCGGCGCCGGTCGGCACGTGCCGCGGCCGCCGATGGCGCCGATCTTCGAAGCACAGGCCAAGGTCAACGAGCGGAACCGGCCGCACCCGGTCCGCCGCGAGGTCCATCTCCAGCAGACCCCTTGAGGCGGCCGGCGCGTGGGTCGGGATCGCGGCCGCCTCACGTGACGGCGTCGAGCCGGTCGAGCAGGCCGTCCCAGCCGGTCCGCTCGAGGAAGGCGAGAGCGCCCGGCTCGTAGCCGGGCCAGCCCCAGCCCTGCGGCCCGGGCAGGTGGACGGACAGCCCCCGCGCGCCCGGCACCGTGCCGTCGCAGGCGATGACGACCTCGCGGAGTGCGGCACGGGCGGCCCGCGCGGCCGCGTCGATCGCCGGATCCTCGACCCGCTTCTCGACCGCCCGAAGGAAGCCGTCGAGATCGCGGTAGGGATAGCTCGCGTCACGGGGGAAGGCGCGGGCGTCGAGCGCCGCCCGGGCGATCGCCGCGAGCTCGTCCGGCTCGGCGAACCGCTCGACCGCCTCGACGAAGCCGGCGAGCGCCGCTTCGAGCCGGGGCATCGCCGCGAGGTCGAGGGCCGAGAGGGTGATGTCCTTCGCGCCCGGATAAGCGGCAGCGTAACTCGAAACGATCGCCTGGCCGAGCCGTGCCGAATCGACCGCCGGATCGGCCACGAGCGTCGGCAGCCAGCGATCGTAGGCCCAGCCCCGGCCGGGTTCGAGGTCTTGCGAGGCGACCATCACCCGCGCGAGGTCGCGCATCTCGCTCGCGACTTCGGCCATCGCCATGAGGCAGGCATCGAAGCCCAGGAGATCGAGCACGCCGATCGACGATCGCTCGATCGCCGTGCGCAGCTCGCCGAGCGTGAGCCGGTCGCCGCGGCTCGATTGGTCCCAAGCCACGCCTTCGAGCCCCCCGCCGTGGTTCCACAGCACGAGCCCGTAGCGCTCGGCCGGGAAGGTGGCCCGCGCCCAATCGAGGAACTCGGTGAGCGTCGCCGGATCGCCGGTGTTCCGCTCGCCGATCGAAACGAGCGCCTCGCCCACGGTGCGCGGGTCGCCGTCGGGCCGGACCGGGCCGATCCGGGTGTCGGTGAAGTCGTTCGGTCCGGCCACGTACCAGGGGCTGCGGTCGACCAGGGCCACGAGGTTCACCGAGCCGGGCAGGGCGACCCGCTCCATCTCGGCCAGGTCCTCGAGCGCGAAGCGCTCGAGGTCGTTGTCGGCGGCCATGTAGACCATCAGGGTCCAGCTCGCCCGGGCCGGCCCGGGGGTTTCGACCGGTGCCACCTCGAGCACCGGCAAGAGCTCGGCACGGACCGGTTGCAAGGGGTTGCCCGCGAGGTCGCGAAAAGCCTTGCGGCCGAGCTCGAGCGTCCAGCTCGAACCGGGCTCGAGCGGCCGGTCGAGCGCGATCCGCACCGTCGCCCCGTCGATCGCCACCCGCGCGCCGTCGCGCGCGGCGATCCGGATCGCGCCCTCCTCGCCCACGAGCCGGATCGCCCCTGGCCCGGCCCGAACCGGCTCGTCGAAGCGCAAGAGGAGCGGGTCGGCGGGGGTGGGCGCGCCCGCCCGGGGTGCCTGGGCTTCGATGAGGACCGGGCCCGCTCGATCGCGCCCGCCGCCGGCCCGCGCCTCGACCGCCTCGCCCCCGTGCCCGCGCAACGGCTCACCGGCGAGCGACCGGAAGGCGAAAGCCGGCCCCAGCGGGCTCGCTTCGCCCGGCTCCGTCCGCCACTCCTCCTCGGGCCCCGCCTGTCGCGGAGTGCGCCGCGCGCCGCGCATCCCACCGTTCCGAATGCCGCTGAGCTCTCTCGTACAAGGAGAACGGTAAACGATTCGTTAGCATTTTTCAGCTAGGACGCGGACGCTGGATCGAGCGGGGCGCGCGTGCCAAGGTCGGGACGGTCACGGGAGAGGCGCATGGCGGTCGGGTTCGCCGAGATCGAGGAGGCGGCGGTGGCGCGCCACGGAAGGGCGGCGGTCGAGGCGCGGCTCGTCGCGCCGCGCTCGCCCGAGGCGCTGCGCGCGCTGCCCGAGGACCGCTATCTCTCGGCGATGAGCCAAAGGATCTTCCGCGCCGGGCTCGCGCACGATCTCGTCGATCGGAAATGGCCGGCCTTCGAGGAGGCCTTCGCCGGCTTCGACCCGGAGATTTGCGCGCGGCTTCCCGACGAGCGGATCGAGGAGCTCCTGGCCGACCGACGGTTGATCCGCAACCTGCCCAAGCTCCGCGCGGTCCGCGCCAACGCCCGGGCGATCCTGGAGCTGCGTGCCGAGGGCGGGGTCGGGCCCTGGATCGCCGACTGGCCGGGGCGCGAGATCGTCGCTCTGTGGGACGAGCTCGCCCGGCGGTTCCAGCAGCTCGGCGGTAACTCGGCACCCCACTTCCTCCGCATGGTCGGCAAGGACACCTTCATCCCGACCGATTCGGTCGTCCGCGCGCTCCGCCACTGGGGCGTGCTCGAGGGCGAACCGAAGACGAAGCCGGCGCGCGCGGCGATGCAGGCGGCGTTCCTCGGCTGGTCGGAGGAGACCGGCCGGCCGCTCTGCCAGCTCTCGCAGATCCTCGCGATGTCGGTGGATTGAGCAGGGTCGAGCCGACAGCCGGCCGACCAGCTCCTCGGCACCCGTGGACGGCCCGGGGGTCGTCGCGGTAAATGTGTTCCCGTTTCGTTCGGAGGTACGCCGTGCTCCCCGGAGCCCGCCGTGGTCGCGCTGCCACGATCAACCCCCCGGGCCGCTTCGAGCGGACGAATTGCGAGCCGTTCGACGACGGCTGGGGCTCGCTCGAGGAGCTCGCGGGTGCCCCCGCGCCCGCTACCGAGGTCCGCCCGGACACGGCCAAGAGCGTCCTCACGACCAACGAGTCACCGGACATCGGCTTCGACCGCTCGGTCAATCCCTATCGGGGCTGCGAGCACGGCTGCATCTATTGCTATGCGCGGCCGAGCCACGGCTATCTCGGCCTGTCCTCGGGCCTCGACTTCGAGACCAAGATCTTCGCCAAGCACGATGCGGCCGAGCTCCTGCGCGGCGAGCTCGCCCGGCCCGGCTATCGACCCGCGGTGCTCGTGCTCGGCTCCAACACCGATCCCTACCAGCCGGTCGAGCGCCGGCTCGGCATCACCCGCGCCGTCCTCGAAGTCCTGCTCGCGACCCGTCACCCCTTCGCGATCACGACCAAGGGAGCCGGGATCCTCCGCGACCTCGAGCTCCTGGCCGAGGCGGCGCGGCTCGGGCTCGTCCGGGTCGACGTCTCGGTGACCACGCTCGACCCGGCGCTCGCCCGCACCATGGAGCCGCGCGCCGCCGCTCCCTGGCGCCGGCTCGAAGTGATCCGCGCCCTCGCGGCCGCGGGTGTGCCGGTCGGCGCCAACCTCGCGCCCTTGATCCCCGGCCTCAACGACCACGAGATCGAGCGGGTCGCATCGGCCGTGGCCGAGGCCGGGGCGGGGCACTTGAACTGGATCCTCGTCCGCCTGCCGCACGAGGTGAAGGAGCTCTTCGCCGCGTGGCTCGAAGCACGGTTCCCCGAGCGCGCGGCCCGCGTCCTCTCGCTCATCCGCCAGTGCCGGCAGGGCCGGCTCAACGATCCGCGCTTCGGCCACCGGATGCGCGGCAGCGGTCCCTTGGCCGCGCTGTTGGCCGAGCGGGTCGAAAAGGCGCGCCGCCGCTTCGGCCTCGACGGGCCGCAGCCGCCCTTGCGGACCGACCTGTTCCGCCCGCCGCGCACCGACGGCCAACTTTCCCTGTTCTGATCCGGCGGTCCGAGCGGGGAAGCCGGTGATGCCGTGTCGGCTCAGGCGGCGGGTGCCACCGGCGGCGAGCGCTCGACCGCGAGATAGCCGAAGCCCTTCATCAAGCGGCGTTCGACGATCGCCTCGATTTCGGCCACTTGTTCGGGGGTGAAGTCCTTGCGCCAGCCCCCGGCCTCGCCGCGCCGGGTCTTGTAGGAGGCGGGGTTCGAGCGATCGGCCGCGCGCATCCGCCCGCCCGAGAGCCAGAAGCGGTTCTGCGCCTCCATCGCCCGCATGTTCTCGAAGCTGCCGAAGCGGACCGCTTCGGCGATCTCTTCCGAAGTACCGGGGGTGCCCATGAAGGCGAGGATCCGGCCGAGCGTGCCGGCCGTGTCGGCCTTCAGGTCCTCGAAGCGGACGAGCAGGCAATCGGGCAGCCGCGGCAAGTCGCGCGCCCAGCCGTTCATCCAGTCGATCACCTTGGAAAGCCCGGCCTCGTGCCGGACGACGAAGTCGTAGAGGCCGACCTCCTGCTCGGGATAGGCGTTGATCACCTTCTTGCGCGGCCGCATCCGGTACTTCCATTGGTGATATTGCGAGACCGCGACATCGGCCGGGTGGCGGACAAGGAGTACCACCTTCTTGCCTCGGTAGTCGATCTTGCTGTCGGCGTGACCGGTATAGTCCTTGAGGTAGTTGTCGTGGGTGAAGAAGATTTTCGGGATGCGGCGATCGCGCAGATGGAAATTGTCGAAGCCGATCAAGGCCCGCTCGGAGAAGCCGTGGCGGTAGCCGTAGAAGCGGGAGAGCATGACCCGAAGCCAAGTCCGCCCGCTCTTGCCGAAGGAGACGATCGTGACGTCCGCCTTCTGCAGCTTCTGCCACTGCTCGCGGCCACGCAGCCGACGCTCGATCCGCACCTTCTCCTCGACCGGCAGCCAGAAGAGGGGTGTGAGCACGGCGGTGCGGACGAGCTGCTTCCAGACCGCCGAGGCGGCCGGCTTGACGATCGCGAGGGGATGCAACGGACCGGGCTCCGCGCTGGTCTTCGAGGCGGCGGCTTGGTAGGCGTCGTGTCGGTGGAGGACAAGCCCCGCGCCGGCCGGCCGGGGACCGGGGGAGGGGAACCGCGATGTCTCGTTCGCCGATCCGCCTCGTGCGGTCGCTGCTCGCCCTCCTGCTCCTCGGCGGGTCCCTGCTCGCCGCGAGCCAGCCGGCACCCGCCCAGGAGCGCCGCGGCGCGGATCGGCTCTCCGATCGCGACCGCGAGCGGGCCCGGCTCGCCTGCCGCGAGGAGGCGCGCCGGCAGGACTTCGCGGTGCGCGGCGCGTCGCCGGCGCGCGAGCTCGACGGCCGTCGGCTGCGGCTGCGGATGGACCTCGCGCGCGGCGACCGCCGGTGGATCGGCACCTGCACCTACGATGTCCGCGCGCGCCGCGCCGAGCTCGAGGCGCGGCGCGTTCAGGGTGGGCGGCCCGACCGGCCGGAGCGCCCCGGCGGCTCGGCCTCGCGCGAGCAGGTGCGGGACGCCTGCATCCGCAAGGTCACGCAGAACGCCCGCACCCAGCTCGTGGCGGTCGGTCGGGTCGAGCGCCGCTCGGGCGGCGCCTCGGTCGTGCCGATGGCGATCAACGTCGAGGGCAACGAGCGCCGGGTGCGCTGCTTTTACGACAACGCCACGGGTGCCGTGACGATCCGTTGAGTCCGGCCGAGGAACGCCGATGAGCGAGCAGAGCCGTGAGGACCTCGATCCACGGGCGCGCGAGGCGGTCGACGCCTGCATCCGCGCGGTCACCCGCGACGCGCGCACCCAGCTCGTGAGCGTGGGCCCCGTCGAGCACGCGGGGCCGGATGTCACCATGGTCGGGCTCCGGCTCCTGGTCGAGAGCGGCCATCCGCGGCGCTGCCGCTGCTGGTACGACCACCGGATCAAGTTCGCCAACGTCGAGGGTTGAAAGGGGCGCGCCGGTGGCGGGTGCCCTGTGGATCGGCACCTCGGGCTGGAGCTACCCGGCCTGGCGCGGCCGGTTCTACCCGAAGGGCCTCGCCGCCAGCCGCTGGCTCGAGCATTATGCGAGCCGGTTCGACGCGGTCGAGCTCAACGCCAGCTTCTACCGTCTGCCGAAGCGCGAGCAGGTAGCGCACTGGGCGGCCGTCACCCCGCCCGGCTTCCGCTTCGCGGTCAAGGCCTGGCGGGCTTTGACCCACCTCCATCGGCTGGAGCCCTTGCCCGACCTCTTGGAGGCCTTCCTCGCCCGGATCGAGCCCCTGGGCGAGAAGTGCGGGCCGGTCTTGTTCCAATGCCCGCCGCGTTTCCCCGCCGACCCGGCGCGGCTCGAAGCGTTCTTGGAGATCCTGCCCCGGGGCATCCGCCCGGCCTTCGAGTTCCGCGACCCCTCCTGGCACGGTGAGGAGATCGCGGCGATCCTCGACCGACGGCGCGCCGCCTTCGTCACCTTCGAGCTCGCCGGGCTGCGCTCGCCGCGGCGGGTGACCGGCGGGCTCCTCTATCTGCGTCTGCACGGCCACCGGCACCGCTACGCCGGCGCCTACGGTCCCGAGCTCCTGGCCGAGTGGGCGGCGTGGATCGGCGCCGAGCGGGCGCGCGGCGCCGAGGCTTGGGTCTTCTTCGACAATACCGACCTCGAGGCGGCGGCGGTCGAGGACGCCTGCACGCTCCAGCGCCTCTTGCGCGCGGCGCGCGGGTGACCGCGGCATCGTGCCGCAGGTGGCCGGGGGCCTCCGGTCGCGCTCGGCTACGCGACCCGTTGGTCGCGCTCACCTCGCAAGCTAGAATGCGGCCGTTGCAGGGGAGGATGCCCCATGACCTCGCGATCGACGTTCCGGGCCGGGGCCTTGGCTTGCGCGGGCCTGTTGCTCGCGACCGTGGCGATGCCGCCGGCCCTCGGCCAGACGGCGCCGACTCCGGCAGCGATCACCGCCACGGCCGCCGAGACGACCGAAAAGATCGCCCTCGAAGCGGCCCAGCGGCTGGTCGCCCCGGTCGCCCTCTACCCCGACCCGATCCTCTCGGCCGTGCTCGAGGCCGCCACCACGCCCTTGGACGTGGTCGAGGCCGAGCGCTTCCTCGCCAAGCGTGCCGCGGACCCGACGCTCGCGCCCGATCCCGACTGGAGCCCGGCGATCCTGGCCTTGTTGAACCATCCGGACCTGCTGCGCCGGATGAGCGAGGATCTCGACTGGACCCGCACGCTCGGCTTCGCGGTGGTCGAGGACCTGCCGGTCGTTCAGCTCGCCATCCAGGTGATCCGCAAGGGCGCGCTCGCCCTCGGCCTGCTGACCGACACCGAGTTCCAGCGGATCGTCCGGGAAGACGACCTCGTGGCGATCGAGCCCACCGATCCCGAGCTCGTGCGCCTGCCGATCTACGACGCCGAGCAGCTCCTCGCGGCCCTCGCTCCACCTGCCAGTGCGAGCCGGGAGACGGCCGTCGCGGTGACCGAGCCTGCTGCGGCGCCCGAAGCGGAGCCGCCCTTGCCGCGGCCCAAGCCCGAGCCGCCGCGTGCCGCGGTCGAGCCGCCGCCGGCGCCAGTATCGCCGGCACCGGCCTACACGCCTTCTTACGCGCCGCCCGCGGCCTACGAGCCCTACCCCGCCGCCCCGGCGCCCGCCGTGACCTATGGCGCACCGGAACGCGGCTTCTGGTCGGACGCCGCGATCTTCGCGGGTGGGGCGGTACTCGGCGGGGTGCTCGGCTATCTCCTGGCCGACAAAGACGACGACAAGAAGAAAGTCGTCAAGAAATATTACTATTTCGGCGACCGGCGGCCGCCCGGCTGGTGGCGCGACCGGATCGACTGGCGCGACGAAGACTGGCGACCCGGCGCGCGGATCATCCGCGCCGACAAGGTCGTCATCAAGGACAGCAACGTCGTGATCACCGGCAACGACGTGGTCGTCCGCCGGCTCGGCGAGCGGCGCGGCGAGCTCCTGCGCGTCGCCCGTTCGGGCGACCTGCCGCCCGAGCGCTGGCACGACTGGGAGCGGGCGAAGCGTCGAGAGCGGGACGGGGGCATCGTTCTGTTGCGCGAGGGGCGGCCCGAGCCGGTTCGCGAGCCGGCGCGGATCGCCGTGCTGCCCGAGCGCGAGCGCGCCGAACGACGGGCCGAAGAGCGCGGCGAACGCGAGCGGCGGGGCGAGGGACGGCCGGCGATCGCCGTCCTGCCCGACCGGCGCGGCGAGGGCGAGCAGGGCCGGGCGGCACGGCGCGAGGAGCAGCGCGCCGCGCGCCAGGCGGAGGAGGAGCGGCGCAAGCTCGAGCGCCAGCGCCTCCTCGAGGCGAAGCGGACCGAGGAGGAAGCGCGGCGGCTCGAGCGCGAGCGGGCGCGCGAAGCGAAGGCTACGGCCGAGCGGCAGGCGCGCGAGGAGCGCCGCCGCCAGCAAGCCCTCGAGCTCGAGCGGCGGCGGGGCGAGGCCGAGGCGCGGGCGCAGGAGGAGCGGCGCCGGGCGAGCGAACAGCAGCGGCTCGAGCGGGCCCGCGCGGCCGAGCTCGCCCGCGCCCAGGAGATGCAGCGGCGGCAGGCCGAGGAGCAGGCCAAGCTCCTGCGCCGCCAGCAGCGCGAAGCGCAGCAGCTCGAGCGACAGCAGCGGCGCGAACGCGACGGCGGGCAACGCGCCGAACGGCGCGGCGGCGGCGAGCGCCAGGAGGAAAAAAAGAAGAAGAAGCTCTGGCAGGAGGGCTGAGCCGGCCCTTCCGGCGCCCGCGCCGACCGCCCAGGATCGGGCCGTCCTCGATCGCGGAGACGGCCCTTGGTCCACGATCTGTTGATCCTGCTCGCCTGCCAGCTCGCGGGCGAGCTCCTGGTGTTCCTCGCGGGCCTGCCGATGCCCGGCCCGGTCCTGGGCTTGCTTCTGCTCTTCCTGCTCTGCCTCGCCCGCGGCCGCGTCCCGGCCGGCCTCGAGACCACCGCACCCGTGCTGCTCTCCCACCTCTCGCTGCTCTTCGTTCCGGCGGGGGTGGGAGTGATGCTCCATCTCGCCCGGATCGCCGAGGAGTGGCCCGCGATCCTCGCCGCCCTCCTCCTTTCGACCTGGCTCACGATCGCCGTCGCAGGGCTGTTGTTCGCCCGCCTCGTCGGCTCGACCGGCCCGGCTCCCGGCAGTGGCGACGCGTCCCGCGCGGGCGACGCGGTGCCATGAGCCCCGAGCGCCTTTCGGCCTTCTGGGTCTATCTCCAGACCGGCCCCCTCCTCTGGCTCACCCTCACCCTCGCGGCCTACGCCCTCGCGCACGGGCTCGCCCGCCGGGCCCGCTTCCACCCGCTCGTCAACCCGGTGGCGATCGCCGTGGCCCTCCTCGTGGCGCTCTTGAGCCTGACCGACGCCCTACGCCCGCTATTTCGAGGGCGCCCAGTTCGTCCATTTCCTCTTGGGGCCCGCCACCGTGGCCCTCGCCGTGCCGCTCTGGCGGCACCGGGAGGCGGTCCGGACCGCCGTGCTGCCGATGACCGTGGCGCTCTTGGTCGGTGCCGCTACGGCGGTCGCGAGTGCCGTGGCCATCGCCTGGCTGCTCGGCGCGAGCCGGGCGACC
>Ga0308420_1001684_pt1 | contig 11526 bp, 13 predicted proteins | sample HotsprSampleMS55_FD_203802 | JGI IMG/M metagenome (GOLD analysis project Ga0308420, IMG submission 203802) | Hot spring phototrophic mat microbial communities from Mushroom Spring, Yellowstone National Park, Wyoming, United States - 20090730_MS55 ... | reverse complement strand
CGCACGGCGCCGCGCGGCGTTGAACGGCGCGCGCGCGTCAGCGGCCGGCGGCGACGCGCTTGAGCTCCTCCCGGAATTCGGCGAGCACCTTCGCGCCGTCCACACCCTTGGCGTTGGCGGCGCGGATCCATTCTTCCTCCAGCGGTTTCGCGCGCGCCATCACCTCGGCGACCAAAGCAGGGCTCGCGGTGTCGATCCGCACCGCCGCCTTGCGCAGCGCCTCGAGGCCCGCTTGGTCGGCGCGGTCCCAGGACTGCCCGCAGCTTCGTGCCGCCGTCTCGCCCGCCAGCCGCTCGATGATCTCCTGGTCCTGTTTCGGGATGCGGTTCCACGCCGCCTCGTTCATGAAGAAGCCGAACGCGGAGCTGTAGAACCCGCCGGGGAAAATCGTCGCGTACTTGACCAGCCGGTCGAGCTTGAACGAGACCACTGACTCGAGCGGAAAGAAAACGCCATCGGCGACGCCGGAGGCGAGGATTTCGTAGGACTCGGGCGCAGGTCTGACGAACGCCGCCGCACCCAGCAGATTTCCGATTTTCTCGGCGACGCCGCCACCCGTACGGATCTTGAGCCCTTTGAGGTCGGCGAGGCTGCCGATCGCACGCTTGGTATTGAACATATGGCCCGGTCCGTGCGTCCAGACCGCGAGCAGCTTGACGCCGTTGTACTCCCCGGCCTGGTGCAAGTACTTCCAGTGGATGCGGCTGTAGGCCACCGAGTTGATCTCGGCACTCGCGCCCGCGCCGGGCAGCTCGGGCAGCAGCGGCAGCGTGTGCCGCGCCGGCGTGTAGCTCGCGGTGACGTACGAGAGGTCCATCAGCCCGTCGCGCACCGCATCGAAGGTACCCGCCGGCGCCGAAGGGTGCTTCGGCAAATAGGTGAACCGGACACGACCGGAGGTCGCCTTTTCGACCTCTTTGGTCCAGTTTTCCTGCCACTGGCTCAGATGGTGCGCCGTCGGGACCCAGGTGGAAAAACTGAGGGTGATCTGCGCGAACGCCGGAGCCAACGGCGCGAGCGCAAGCGCCCCCGCGGCGAGCGCACGCAGCGCGAATGTCCGATCTTGCATCGCGGAATCTCCTCCTCCCGTGCGCGAATGTACCAGAAGCGCAGTCGCTCTCGCAACCGAGAATCCGCGCAAGCGAATCGGCGCAACAGCCAGCGTCGAAAGAAATTTCCGCACCGCAGGGACGCCGTCGCGCAAAAATTTTTTGCGCACGCGAAAATTTTCTCGTGCCGCGATTGTCTTCGCGCGACCCCCTCGCTATGATGGCGCGATCCGCCGGACGGACGCCGGCGGATCATTCTCAGGGAGACCCGATGGGCACGATCGTCACCAAGGCGGAGCTCGTTGAGGCGGCGGCGCGCGCGGGCAACCTCAGCAGGCTCGCCGCCGGCGAGGCGGTGAACGCGGTATTCGACGCCATCGTGACGAACGTGGCGCGCGGAAAGCGCGTCACGGTCGTCGGCTTCGGCACGTTCATGCCGCGCAGGCGCAAGGCGCGCAACGGGCGCAATCCGGTGAACGGCAGGGAAATCCGCATCCCGGCGAAGACGGTACCCGCGTTCGCCCCCGGCCAGGTCTTCAGGGACCGGGTCGCCGGCCGCTAGCCCGCTTTCTCCGCCCGGGCTGCAGCACTTCCGTGGGCTGCGAAGTTGTCTTCGCAGCCTCTTGTTTTTTATGGCATTGCAATGCGGCGGGCGAGTTGGCAGAATCCGGCTGGAACCGGATTTCACCGCGATGGATCGGCCGCTCATCCTCTCGCTCGACAGCCATGGCGTGCCGTACCGCTGGATCAGCTGGCAGCAGGCCTGTTACTACTACGCGAAGAACTTGGTGGCGTGGACGCTCGGCGACGAGACGTTCACCTTCTACGGCGGCACCTCGCGTGCGACCGGCCGGCGCTCGAGCATCACCGCGCACTCGATCATCGCGATCCGGGGCAGGGCGCTCGCGGCGAAGGGCTTCGAACAGGTCCCGCCGCTCAACAACCGCGAGCTTTTCCGCCGCGACCGGCACACCTGCGCCTACTGCGGCGGGGTGTTCGGTTTTTTCCGCCTCACGCGCGATCACATCCGCCCGCTGTCGCGGGGCGGGCGCGACGACTGGATGAACGTGGTCACCGCCTGCCGGCTTTGCAATAGCCGCAAGCGCAACCGCACGCCGGAGGAGGCAGGCATGCTGTTGCTCTACGCGCCGTACGTGCCGAACAAGGCGGAATACCTGATCCTCACGAACCGCCGCATCCTCGCCGACCAGATGGAGTTCCTGCGTCAGCATGTGTCGGCGCATTCGCGCATGACGCTGGCGGTCGCCTGAGGTCGGGCGGCGCGCGGCCGCGACCGATGCCGGACTTCTGGCGCTCGAGCGGCTATCACCTGCTCGAGCGCGACCGCGCCGGACGGCTCGCGGTCACCGACGATTTCCTGCGCGCCTACTACCTGCGCCCGGAGCTTCGGCCGGTAGAGGAATCGTGCGCGGCCGAGCGCGCGCTGCACGCGGCGCTGATGCAGGCGCCGCGCCGTCCGGTGGCGCCCGAAGAGCTCGCCGCGATCGCCGATCCGGATGCGCGCGAAAACTACCGCCTGGTGCTTCGCTTTCGCGAGCGGCTGCTCGCCGCGGGGACGCTCGAGTCCTGCTATGCGGGACTCTTTTCCGGCGCCGGCGTGGACATCCCGCCGCTTTTCGTCGACCACCTGGTGCACGCGATCCTGCGCAATATCCTCGACGGGTGCGAGGATGCGCTCGTGCTGCGCGCGGCCGAGCTCTTCTTCCGCGAGCAGAAGGCGACCAGGATGGGCGGCGAGGTCCTGCTCGCGGACCTCGAGACCGTCGAGAAGCATGCCTCGGGGGCGCGCTACGGCAGCCTCGGACGGCTGATCGTGGAAGCGCAGGGCACGCTGCCGGTGCAGAACCTCGAGGTCCTCGATTGCGCCAACGCCGCGCTGTACTGGGAACGGCACTCGCGCCATGAGACCGTGATCAGCCTCGCCTACGGCCGCGCGGCGCTGGCGGCGTTCGCGCGCGCGCTCGAGGCCTGGGTGCGGCATTTCCTCGGCATCGGGGTGAGGATCGTGCCGATCGCGCGCATCGAGGAACCGCGCTGGGCGTGGCACGTCGGCCTGGATGCCGAATCCACCGCGATCCTGAACGAGCTCTGGCGGGGCGGCGAGGTCGAGCCCGGACGGCTGCGGCGCATCCTCGCGCTCTTGCGCTTGGAGTTCGCCGATCCGGCGGCGATGCGCGCCGAGCTTGCCGGCCGTCCGGTCTATCTCGCGCTCTCGGGCGACGCGAGGAACGTGGTGCGCATGAAGCCGCAGAACCTGCTCCTCAACCTGCCGCTCGCGGCGCGCTCGTGACCCCGGAATTCTGGCCGCGCGCTCGACGCGCGCTCGCCCGCCGCGACCCGGTGCTCGCGGCGCTGATGCGCCGGCACCGCGGCGCGGTGCTCGCCCGCCGTGGCGAGCCCTTCGTCACGCTCGCGCGCGCGATCGTCGGACAGCAAATCTCGGTGAAAGCGGCGCACCGCGTCTGGGAGCGCTTCGCCGCGCGCGTCGGAGAGGTGACGCCCGAGCGCGTGCTCGCCCAGCCGCGACCGGCGCTTCGCGCCTGCGGTCTTTCGGCGCGCAAGGTGGAATACATCGCCGATCTGGCGCGCCGCGTCGCCGAAGGCGCGATTCACGTCGCACGCTGGCCGCGCATGACGGACGAGGAGGTGATCGCGGAGCTGGTGCAGGTGCGTGGCATCGGTCGCTGGACCGCCGAGATGTTCCTCATCTTCCATCTGCTGCGGCCCGACGTGCTGCCTCTCGACGACTTGGGGCTGCAGCGTGCGATCCGACTGCACTATTTCGGCGGGCGCCGGGTGCCGCCCGCGCGCATGCGGACGCTCGCCGAGCGCTGGGTACCGTGGCGTTCGGTCGCGACCTGGTACCTCTGGCGCTCGCTCGATCCTCTGCCCGTAGAATATTGAGCGCGTCCCCGGAGAGGTGGATGGCAGACAGCGCATCGCGGCAGCCAGGCGCCTGGAGTCTCGTCCCGGACGATCCGCGCCAGGCGCTGCGCATGCGCCGCTTCGCGATGGCGGCGGGCAGCGCGCTCCTGCTTCCGCTGCTGGTGCTCGCGGGGTCGTTCTTCGGCCTCACCGAGCCGGCTGCCGCGATCGAGGTCGCGGCGGTGGTGTCGGCGCCGGTGGCGGTCTTCTACGTCGTCTTTCGCAGCGGACTCAACCTGCGCGCGCGCGATCCGAGCCTCACGACCGAGCAGATCGCGGTGGCGATCGGATGCGTCGCGTTCGTCGCCTACCGCGTGGCCGAGCTGAGCGCCGCGGTGGCGATGTTCTACTTCGTCGCGCTGATGTTCGGGCTGCTGCGGCTCGCGGTGCGCCGGCTGCTCGCGCTCGCGCTCTTCGCCCTCGTGGCGCACGCTGCGGCGCTCGCGCTCTGGCATGCGCGAAATCCCGGCGCCGACAGCGCCGCCTCGTGGATGGAAATCACGGTGCTCGCGGCAGTACTGCCGTGGTTCGCCGCGATGGGCGGCTACGTCAGCCGGCTGCGAGAGGAGCTCGCGCGGGCGAACCGGCGCCTGCGCGAAGCGCTCGACCGCCTTCAGGCGCTCGCGGTGCGCGACGATCTCACCGGTCTTTACAACCGGCGCTTCCTGATGGAGTTCCTCGAACGCGAGGCGGCGCGCGCGCGGCGCAGCGGGAGCGGCTACGCCGTCTGTCTGTGCGACCTCGACCACTTCAAGCACATCAACGACACCTACGGCCATGCGGCCGGAGACGCGGTGCTCCGGCATTTCGCGCTGGTCGCCGCCGACGCCGGTATGCGCGCGGCCGACGTCTTCGGACGCCTGGGCGGGGAAGAGTTCCTGATCGTGCTTCCGGATACCGACCTCGCCGGTGCGCTCGGCTGCGCCGAGCGCGTGCGCACGGCGCTCGCCGCGCGGCCGGTGGCCGGGATGCCCGAGGAGTGGCGCTGCACGGTGACGATCGGCGTCGCCCGGGCCGCGCCCGGAGAGACGCCGCAGGCGACGCTGCGGCGCGCCGACCGCGCGCTCTACGAGGGGAAGGCCGCCGGCCGCGATCGGGTCGTCCCGGCGCCCTAGAATCCCGGGCGATGAAAACCACCTTCCTCGACTTCGAGCAGCCGATCGCCGAGCTGGAGGCGCGCATCGAGGAGCTGCGCTACGTACAGGACGACTCCGCGGTGGACATCTCCGACGAGATCCAGCGCCTGACGAAGAAGAGCCAGGCGCTCACGAAGGAGATCTACGCGCGGCTCACTCCCTGGCAGGTGGCGCAGGTGGCGCGCCACCCGCAGCGCCCTTATTTCCTCGACTACGTGCCGATGCTGTTCACGCACTTCGAGGAGCTGCACGGCGATCGCGCATTCGGCGACGACGCCTCGATCGTCGGCGGTCTCGCGCGCTTCGAGGGCGAACCGTGCGTCGTCGTCGGGCACCAGAAAGGGCGCGACACCAAGGAGAAGATTCTGCGCAACTTCGGCATGCCGAAACCGGAGGGCTACCGCAAGGCACGGCGGCTTTTCCGCCTCGCGGAAAAATTCGGCCTGCCGGTGTTCACGTTCGTGGACACGCCGGGCGCGTACCCGGGTGTGGACGCGGAGGAGCGCGGACAATCGGAGGCGATCGGCGGAAATCTCTATACGCTGGCGGCGTTGCGCACGCCGGTGATCGTCACGGTGATCGGCGAGGGAGGCTCCGGAGGGGCGCTCGCGATCGCGGTGGGCGACGTCGTGCTGATGATGCAGTACGCGACGTATTCGGTGATCTCGCCCGAAGGCTGTGCTTCGATCCTGTGGAAAAGCGCGGACCGGGCGCCCGAAGCGGCCGATACGCTCGGTATCACCGCAAGCCGCCTGAAGACGCTGGGGCTTGTGGACCGCATCGTGCCCGAGCCCCTCGGGGGCGCGCACCGCGATCCGCAGGCCGCGGGCGCGGCGCTGCGCAAAGCGCTCGCGGACGCCTGGCGTCAGCTGAAGGACCGCAAACCGAAGGAACTCGTCGAGGCGCGGCTCGAGCGTTTGATGAGTCATGGCCGCTTCCGGGAAGCCCCCGAGCGCTGAGGCCGCGGTGCTCGGTGCGGCGCGCGCGGCGCTCGCGGCGCTCGATCTGGAGGGAAAGCGCGTGGTCGCCGGCTTCTCCGGTGGCGTCGATTCGACCGTGCTCGTTCACGTCCTGCACCGCCTCGCAAGCGAGTTCGGCTTCCGGCTCGCCGCGCTCCACGTCCACCACGGTCTCTCGCCGCATGCGGACGCCTGGCGGCGGCACTGTGCGCGTTTCTGCCGCGCGCTCGGCGTGCCGTTCGCCGCCCGTCGGGTGGTGGTGCGCAAGGCGGGCCAGGGCCTGGAAGCGGCCGCACGCGAGGCAAGGCGTGGGGTGTTCCGGCGCGTGCGCGCCGATGCGATCGCGCTCGGCCACCAGCTCGACGACCAGGCGGAGACCGTGCTGCTCGCCCTGCTGCGCGGCGCCGGGCGCGAGGGTGCGGCCGGCATGGCGGCCGTCGGCACGCTCGGCGCGAAGCGGCTTCTGCGTCCCCTGCTCGCGCTACCGCGCGAGACGATCGTCGCCTACGCGCGCGCGCACCGCCTCGCCTGGGTCGAGGACGAATCGAACGCCGACGAGACGCGTGCGCGCAACTTCATCCGCCACCGCGTCGGCCCGCTGCTCGCAGCGCGCTTTCCGCGCTGGCGCGAGAGCCTCGCGCGCGCGGCGCGGCACATCGGTGCCGCCGGGCTCGATGCCCGAGTTGCGCTGCGCGAGTTCCTGCGTGCGCACGGGCTGCGCGCACCCGGGGAGGCGAAGCTCGCCGAGATGCTGAAGCAGATCGGCTCCGGCAGCTCGGGCATGGAGCTCCGCCATGACGGCGCGACCCTGCGCCAGTACCGCGGCCGGCTGTACGTCGAGCGCGAGCGGCCGGGGGCGGCGCCGTTTTCCCCGGTACTCTGGCGCGGGCAGCCGCGGCTCGCACTGCCTGCGCTCGGCGGCGAACTGCGCTTTCGCCGTGTGCGGGGTGCCGGGATCGATGCGGCTGTCGCTTCGGCCGGGCTGGTGGTGCGGCTGCGCTCGGGCGGAGAGCGGCTGCAGCCGGATGCCGCACGGCCGCGCCGTACCCTCAAGAATCTCTTCCAGGAAGCCGGCGTACCGCCTTGGCGCCGCGGCCGGCTGCCGCTGCTCTACGCCGGGGGGCGGCTCGTCTGGGTGCCCGGGCTCGGGGTGGATGCCGCCTTCGCGAGCGCGCCGGGCGCCGCCGGGATCCTGCCGGAGTGGCGTCCTTCGACCTCCTGAGAAAGGCGCTGCGCGCCGCGCGCGCCTGCCGGTCGGCCGCCGCGAGCAGCAGCTGGTCATGGGCCATGTGCGACGCGGCGTGCGCGCCGGCCGTGGCGCAGGCGTGGATGCTCTCCTTCGTCATGCGCACCGAGGTCCGGGGAAGCGCCCTCAGGCGCGCCGCGATCGCCCGCGCGCGCGCGACCGCCCGGCCGGGCGATGCGAGCTCGTCCACCAGGCCGATCGCGTGCGCCTCGCGCGCAGGCACGCGCTCGCAGAGCATCGCAAGCCGCTTCGCCTTCGCCGGACCGACCAGGTTCACGAGCCGCGGCAGCGTGCCCCAGGTGAGCGGGATGCCGAGCGCGATCTCGGGCAACCACACGAATGCATCGCGCGCGAGCACGCGCCAGTCGAGCGCGAGCGCGAGCGCCAGGCCGCCGCCGATCGCGTAGCCCTCGATCGCCGCGATGGTAGGCTGGGGCAGCTCCTCCCAGACGCGCGCCATGCGGTAGCCGAGGGAGGCGATGCGCCGACGCACGGCGAGCGAGCGCTCCTGCGCCCAGCGCGCGGCGTCGCGCAGGTCGGCACCGGCGGAAAAACAGCCGCCCGCGCCGCACACGATCGCGACGTCCACGTCCTCGCGCGCGCCGATCTCGGCAGCGCAGGCGATCATCTCCTCCATCAGCGCAGCCGACATCGCGTTGCGCACCTCCGGCCGGTGGAGGGTGACGGTCGCGACCCCAGCCGAGATCTCCAACCGGAGCGTCGTGTACATGCATTAACCCCTTGTTTTTACGCGAAAGAGCGAGGCGGCATGATAGAATCCACGCTGCAGGTGCACAAACGTCTCGGAGCGGGCAGTCATGGCGCTGGAACGTACTCTTTCGATCATCAAGCCGGATGCGATCGCGAGGAACCTGATCGGTCGGATCATCGCGCGCTTCGAAGAGGCGGGCCTCAAGGTGGTCGCCGCGCGCATGATGCACCTGAGCCGCGCCCAAGCCGAAGGATTCTACGCGGTGCACCGCGAGCGGCCGTTCTTCCGCGATCTGGTGAATTTCATGACCTCCGGTCCGGTGCTGGTGCAGGTGCTCGAGGGCGAGGATGCGATCGCGCGCAACCGCGAGCTGATGGGTGCGACCGATCCGCGCAAGGCGGCGCCGGGCACGATCCGCGCCGACTTCGCGCACAGCATCGAGGCGAACGCGGTGCACGGCTCCGACGGCCCGGACAGCGCACGCACCGAGATCGCCTTCTTTTTTCCGGAGTGCGAGATCTTCTCGCGCTAGTGCGTCCCCGATGCGCGTAAATCTGCTCGATCTCGATCCGGCCGCGATGCGGGCCTGGTTCGGGACGTTCGGCGAGAAGCCGTTTCGCGCGCGCCAGGTGCTCGCCTGGATCCACCGGCGCGGTGCGGACGACTTCGCGGCGATGACCGATCTCGCGCGCCCGTTGCGCGCGAGGCTCGAGCGCGAGGCGGTGATCGCGCCGCCCCGCGTCGTCGGCGACCGCCTGGCGCCGGATGGCACCCGCAAGTGGCTTTTCGCGGTGGACGGGGCGAACGCGGTCGAGACGGTCTTCATTCCGGAAAGCGGTCGCGGCACGCTGTGCGTCTCGAGCCAAGCGGGCTGCACCCTGGCCTGCGAATTCTGCGCCACCGGCCGGCAGGGCTTCGCACGCAACCTCGCCACCGCCGAGATCGTCGGCCAGCTCTGGCTCGCCGAGCGGCTCCTCGGCGCGCGCAACGAGCCTTCGCGCGCGCGGCTCGGTCGTCACGTGAGCAACGTCGTCTTCATGGGTATGGGCGAGCCGATGCTCAACCTCGATCGGGTCATTCCGGCGATCCGGCTGATGCTCGACGACGATGCCTACGGGCTTTCGCGCCGGCGCGTGACGGTGTCCACCGCCGGGGTCGTCCCCGGAATCGACCGGCTGCGCGAAGAGTGCCCGGTGGCGCTCGCGGTGTCGCTGCACGCGCCGAACGACGCGCTGCGCGACCGTCTGGTTCCGCTCAACCGCCGCTATCCGATCCGCGAGCTCCTCGCTGCCTGCCGGCGCTACCTGGCGCGCGCGCCGCGCGACTTCGTCACCTTCGAGTACGTGATGCTCGATGGCGTGAACGACGCCGACGCGCACGCGCGCGAGCTCGTCGGCCTCGCGGGCGAGGTGCGGTGCAAGTTCAACCTGATTCCCTTCAATCCGATCGCCGGCAGCAGCCTGCGCGCCTCGGCACCGGAGCGCATCCGCCGCTTCGCCGCGCTGCTGCAAAGCGCCGGCCTGACGGTCACGGTGCGCAGGACGCGCGGGGAAGGCATCGAGGCCGCCTGCGGACAGCTCGCGGGCCGGATCGCCGACCGTACCCGACGTCGCGCGCCGCAGCTCGCGGAGGCGTGCCCATGAGACGGGTGGCACCGCCGAAGGCCGGCATCGCCGCATTGCTCGCGCTCGGCGCTGGCTGTGCCGGCGTCGGCCCTGCACCGGAACCGGCGATGCAGACGGCGACGATGGTCGGCGAGGCGAGCGAACCGCGCAATCGCGCGCGCATCCGCACCGAGCTCGCGACGCTCTACTATTCGGCTGGAAATCTCGGTGTGGCGCTGGAGGAAGCGCGGCTCGCGGTGCAGGCCGATCCAGGTTACGCGATGGCGTACAGCATCCTGGGCGCGGTCTACATGGAGCTGCGCGAGAGCGAGCTCGCGCGGCAGAACTTCGAACGCGCGCTGCGCCTTGCGCCAGGCGACCCGGAGATCAATCACCGCTACGGTTGGTTCCTGTGCCAGAGCGGGCGCGAGGCCGAGGCGGTGCATTATTTTCAGCAGGCGATGCGCAACCCCCTGTATCCCACGCCGTGGCGCTCGGCCGCCGCCGCCGGCCTGTGCGCGCATCGCAAGGGGATGCTGCGCGAGGCCGAAGGCTATTTCGTCGCGGCGCTGCAGCAGGATCCCGACGAGCCGACCTCGCTCTTCCATCTCGCCGAGATCCGCTACCGGCAGGGCGAGCTGGAGGAGGCGCGCCGGCTGGTGGCCCGCTACAACCGTCTCCTCGAGCCGAGCGCCGAGTCGCTGTGGCTCGCGCTGCGCATCGAACGCAGGCTCGGCGAGCGCACCGCCGAGGCGGCGTTCGCCAACCAGCTCCGGCGCCGCTTTCCGGCGTCGCGCGAGTTCCAGCTCCTGCAGCGGGGCGAGTATGACTGAGCCGCCGGGGGTCGGCGCGGAACTCGCGCGCGCGCGCGAGGCCGCGCAGCTTTCGGTCTCGCAGGTCGCGCGGCTGCTGAAGTACGCGCCGCGCCAGATCGAGGCGCTGGAGGCCGAGGCGTGGGATCGCCTACCGGAGGGAACGTTCGCGCGCGGCATGCTGCGCGCCTACGCGCGGCTGCTGAAGCTCGATGCCGAGGCGCTGGTCGCCCGCGCCGGCGAGCGCATCGCGCCGGGCGGAAATTCCGACGCCTCCGCGCCCGCGCGGCGCCGGATCCCGATCGCCGACGGCAGGCGGCGCGCGAACCTCCTCTACGGCGCGCTCGCGCTGGCGGCGCTCCTGCCCGTCGGCTATGTCGCGCTCGAATGGCGTGCCGAGCGCGAGCGCGCCGCGCGACCGGCGTTCGTGCCGGCGGCGCGGATGCCGGTCGAGCCGGCGCCGGTGGACCTCGCCACCGCCGCCCCGCTGCGCGAGGCGGGGGCGGAATCCGACCAAAACCCTGCGGTGTCTGCCCCAAAACCGCTCGTACTGCGTTTCGAGCGCGAATCCTGGGTCGAGGTGCGGGACGCCTCCGGACGGGTGCTGCTCTCGCATCTGCACGGCGCGGGCAGCGAGCGCACGCTCCAGGCCGAACCGCCGTTGCAGCTCGTGATCGGCAACGCGCGGCACGTGCGGCTCACCTACGGCGGAGAAGCGGTCGACCTCGCACCGCACATCAAGGTGGATGTCGCGCGGCTGCGCTTGCCATGAGCGAGACTCCGTTCGCGCCGCGTCGTCACTCGCGGCAAGTGAAGGTGGGCAAGGTCGCGATCGGCGGCGGTGCTCCGGTCGTGGTGCAGTCGATGACCGATACCGACACCGCGGACGTCGAGGCGACCGTGCGCCAGGTGCTGGAGCTCGCGCGCGCCGGCTCCGAGATCGTGCGCGTCACGGTGAACACCGCCGAGGCGGCGGCAGCGGTACCGCGCATCCGCGAGCGCCTGGACGCTGCCGGCTGCGACGTGCCGCTGGTGGGCGACTTCCACTACAACGGTCACCGG
>Ga0308420_1001683_pt1 | contig 11530 bp, 11 predicted proteins | sample HotsprSampleMS55_FD_203802 | JGI IMG/M metagenome (GOLD analysis project Ga0308420, IMG submission 203802) | Hot spring phototrophic mat microbial communities from Mushroom Spring, Yellowstone National Park, Wyoming, United States - 20090730_MS55 ... | reverse complement strand
TCTCATTAAGTTTTGATGGCGGAGTAAGTTCAGAAGATGATTACAAATTTAATGCGAAACTTGGATTGTTGACTATAGCAGCGTTAGCTGATTATTTCCCATTTGAAAGAGGTTTGTGAATAACAGGGGGATTAATTGTTAATCTTAACAATTTCAAAGCTGATATAAAGCCGAACAAATCTTATTCAGTCGGTGGTGATGTTTACTCCCCTGATTTATTAGGCACAATGAGTGCTGATATAAGTTTTAATAAGGTGGCACCATATATTGGAATAGGGTTCGGAAATCCAACTGCTGGTTCGAAAGGGTTAGGATTTTCCTTTGACATTGGTACAATTTATCAAGGTGCTCCTAAAGCAAAATTGTCTGCTAGTGGTTTAATAGAGCCATCTGCTTCGCCTGATCAACAAGAAAAGCTGGAGAGTAATTTTAGCTGGTTCAAATGGTACCCCGTCCTTTCTTTTGGTCTGATGTATAAATTTTAATTAAGGAGGAGAAAATGAATTTAAAATATTTCCTGTTGTTTCTATTTTTTATATCATTAGTATTTATTCCAATTAGCTGCGATATAAAAAACCCTGTCGAAGGTTTAACCGTCAGAGTAAAAAATATTCCCAGAACTACAATGGTAAGAGTAGAATTTATAGAACAAAATACTGGATTATTAGTTACAACACCATTCACTATTAGATTCGATGGAAGGAATAAAAATGATGTAATCTCTGATGTAAATGAACCAATAACACAGCTGACCGTAAAAAATGGTGTTGCATATTTTGCTATTAAAGATAACATTCATCCAACACCTAATTCCCCAGTCGAAATCGTTGTAATTGTAAATAGTCCCCAACATTTAACTACTTCACAAAAACTAATAATTTCAGAAAAGGGAACTAACGGTTTTGTAATTAACATGCTTAAATTATCTGGTACATTACCAAACGGAATTACAACAAGAGAACAATCTTTTGGTAACATAGCTACTTCGAGTGGAATTACATCAATTGTTCAGGCAAATTCGGGCGGAACTTTATCAGCAAGATTGATAGTAAATCCCGGGACTATACTCAGAGATGCAAATGGTAATGTTTTAACCGGTAATGTTTCAACTCAAATTACATATTTTGATGCCACTCGCTCATCTGCTATTCCTTCTTTCCCAGGTGGTTTTTTAGTTAACACTAATACATCTGGTAATGGTGGATTTGTGACCGCAGGATTTGCTTCGATTAATATGTTCGTTGGGAATACACCAGTTGAAACTTTTAGTCAACCAGTTACTATACAAATTGATGTTAATAACAATGTAAGAAATCCAATTACTGGCACAAATGTAAGACCTGGAGATCAAATTCCAATGTGGAGTTATAATGAAAATAATGGAACTTGGAGATTTGAAGGTAATTATACTGTTCAATCAAGAATCAGTAGTGGTGGTTCTGAAGAATTATTTGTCGAAAAAAATGATGTTACTCATTTATCGTGGTATAATTTAGATTGGTTCTTTAATTCTTGTGCTATTTCTTCTACTATAAATTTAGTCGGCGGATGTTGGAATTTTCTTTATTGGCTGGTTGAGTATCAAAATGGGCAAGGTTATATTGGAAGTGGTTATGTTACATCCAGCGATCCTTCGTTAACTTTTATTTATGCTCCACAAAATATTCCTGTCAGAGTATTGGTTTTCACAAGTTACCTAAACTTATGGAATTACTGCTATACCGGTAATTTATCTTTAGCTGTTGGCAGTTTAAATATCAACAATCTTTGCCAAGGTCCAACTCAAATTTTTAATTTACAAGTTTCAACAAATGTATCAGGTCAAAATATTAATGTTACAGTTAGAGGTGTTTGTCCGAACGGTAATATCCTTGATCAAGGAACGTTAGATATTGAAATATTTAAAGACGGTTTTTGGCAATATGCTGGTCGAATTATTAATGGTCAAATTACATTGAAATGTTTACAAATCGGACAGACCTATCAATTTAGAGCTTATTATAACGGGCAATATTATACTCAATCTGCAACGATAACATCAGCAAATATGCTCGTTGAAATTCCATTACCAGGCGATATAAGTTTCTGCAACTAACTAATTCAATATTGATATTATTTGAAGCCCGACAAGTTTTAATCTTCGTCAGGCTTTTTTTTAGTCAGTTTTACCTTGAATTTTAATAAGAATCTTCAAAGATACTTGTCTTTATTACTTCACCGTATTTTGATACAGCTTTTTCAATTTCTGATGCTTTACCTATTATGGTAAATTGAAAATTCTCTTTAGGAAAATATTTTTCAATGATTTCTTTGGTCTGATTGATGGAAAAATTATCAATTGTTTCTTCAAATTGATTTATATAAGAATCGTCTAATCCATAAATAAATTTCTGTACGAAATAGTTTGAAAGTTGATAGCTTGTTTCAAAGTTAGGAGGGAACTGACCTTTTAAATAATTTTTTGCTGAATTCAGCGCCTGCTCATCGATACCTTTTTCAAATAATCTTTTATAAGTTTTAAGCGCTAAATCTATTGCTGTTTCAGTATTTTTCGTTTGAGTAAAGCTTGATATTGCGAAAGTACCTGAATAGTTATAAAATGAAAATCTGCTTCTCGCTCCATAAGTTAAACCAGCATTTACTCGAAGTTCATCATTTAACCAAGAAGTGAATCTACCACCTAAAATTGTATTGATTACTTCAATTTTAATCTTATCTTCATTACTCATCGGCACTCCAAATCCACCAATCATAAAAGTAGTTTCAGTTGAATTATCTTTATCAATTAGATATACTCTTGACTTTTTGAAAGTCTTTTTTTGAAGACGAAAATCGTAAATTATTCTTTGATGCTCTGGGTTCCATTTGCCAAAAGATTTTTCAATTTTATCTCTCATCTCAGTATAATTAAAATCACCGACAATGATTATTGCAGAATTTGCAGGATGATAATTTTGATTATAAAAAGATACAATTAAATCTTTGTTGATTTTATTTATCGTTGATTTTAGTCCTGTTACAGGATTAGAATAGATATCATCACCAAAAATAAACTTATTAAAGTAGTAACCAATAACTGCACGAGGACTTTCTTTTGCCTGGTCAAGTTCTACAATCCATCTTTGTTTTCTTTTTTCAATTTCAATTTCATCGAATTTAGGTTTAGTTACTACTTCACTGAAAACATCAAAAAGTTTGTCGAAGTAATCTTTAATTACAGTAGAACTGATAGTAGAGAAGTCATATCCAGAATTTAAATATAATTCGCTTCCATAAAAATTAAAGATTGAGTCTATCTCAGATTTCGAAAAATTCTCTGTTCCGAATTTCAACGCTTCAACAGTGAATGCAGATAACCCGTAATGCTCTCCATCTTTAATTGAACCAGTATTGTTTGCAAACGCAAAAGATATTAGTGGAAAATTTTTCTTTTCAAGTAGATAAACTGTTAAACCATTGTCCAATGTATAAGTCTCATAAGGTGGAATTTTAAATTGTGCATTCATAATAGTATTTATAATTATAATTATTAAAATGTATTTCAATTTTCCTCCTCCGTAAATAAAATACCAACTGTTCTATTTTCCTTTCTAAAATATTTTCTGGCAACATTTTGAACATCCTCTTTTTTTATCCTCTTAAAGTCATCTGGAGCAGAGAATAATTTCTTATAATCTCCGAAGAATAGTTCATAGGTTCCAATCGTATTTGACATTCCATTGATTGTTTGAGTTAAACTATAGAATTCCATAAGTTTTTGATTCTTAACTTTTTGAAGTTCTGCTTCTTGAATTCCTTCATTTATAATTTTATTTAATTCTTCATAAATAGCTTTTTCCAATTTAGAAGCAGGAACATTCTCATTTGCAATTGCATAGAAATAAAAAAGAGTTGGGTCGAAAGCATTTGGGTAGTATGTACCTATTTCAATTGCTAATTGCTGCTCTTCAACTAAAGATTTATATAGCCTCGAAGAAGAGCCTTTTGAGAGAATATCACTTAATAATTTAAGAGCATAATAATCTTCACTACCAGTTTGAGGGACATGAAAAGTAATTAGTAAATATGGGGTAGGGACATCACGTTTTACAAAGATTCTTCTTTCGCCTCTTTGTTCTGGTTCGACAGTATGCACCTCTCTTAGCTTTGGCCCTGAAGGAATTGATTGAAAATATTTTTCAGCAAGTCTTTTGACTTCATCAAACTTTACATCTCCACTTATAACAACAACGCAATTATTTGGAGCGTAATAAGTATGAAAAAAATTTTGTAAATCTGCTTTAGTCCAATTTTTAATATCTGATTCCCAACCGATAACTGGCCACATATATGGATGCGCGGTAAATGCAGTAGCTTGAACTTCTTGCCATAGTTCTTCCATAGGATTGTTTTCCAGACCAGTTGTTCTTTCAGAAAGAATTACCCCCCTTTCGCTTTCAATCATTTTATCATCAAAATTTAGATCTCTAATTCTATCGGATTCAAGATCAAAAATTACTTCAATTGCGGAGCTTGGAAACCAATTAGTATAAACGGTAATATTCTCCGTGGTGTAAGCATTGTTCGAGCCTCCATTTGCCTCCATAACTTTATCAAATTCCTTAGGACCGTATTTCTTCGCTCCGTTGAACATCATATGTTCAAAGAAGTGGGAAATACCAGTAGTTCCGATATTTTCGTTTCTGGAACCAACTTTAAAGAATAAATACATATTTGCGTTTGGTATAGAATGATTTTCATAGACTAAAAATTTCATTCCATTTTTTAGCGTAAATGATTTAATGTCTTCCACTTTTACTTGAGCCCGATTTGTTATTAAAAAAGTAATTATTAAAAAAAACACTAACATTTGTATTCCAGACTTGTTTGTGAAAAATTATAATTAAAACTAAAGAATAAAATCAGAACCTCTTTTTTAATTCTTTTTCCACCAAATATATCATTATGGCTATTACCAAACATAAAAAACTTATTGCTAAAACTATTTCATATTCAAGTTCTTTCAAAGAAAATTTAATTCCCAGAAAAGAAAGAAAGCATAAAAATGCTCCAGCAAATAGCATTATTTTAGAAGAGTATGTCTGTGCAAAATTCCAAGCTTCAATTGATTTCATCGAACTTCTTGTTCTATAACCATAAAAAGAGTTTATTCTTTTAGTTGGAAATTTCAACTGAACAATAGCTACTAATACAAACAAAATTCCTGTTAGAAAGTTTATTATAAAAAATGGCTCTTTAATAATATCTCCCAGAAATATCATCATTGTTATTTACTAATTTTAATAAATCAATCAAAAACAGCTTCAAACTTTGCAAGTGGTGACATTTTAGCTTTATTTAAGTAAAGAAAATTATCTTTAATTATGTAATTATCGACCTTTTCAAATATTCTAAATAACTCCATTTCTAAATGCAAGTCAGGGCAAGCTCTTAAAGTTGAAGCGATTTTAGAGAATGATATTCTATTGCCTTCTTTTATCAAATAATTACCCCAGAATTTATTACACCCTCCATATCCATTTACTCTTTTTGAATTAGATAAAAGTTTGAACTGAATTTGTTTTCCATTCTTGTCAAGTCGTGAGAATGATTTTCCATTAATTTCTATTAAAATCCAATTTATGTCCTCAATTTTATTGACAATATTTTCCTTTATTTTTCTGATTATAAATTCATCATCAGTTAGATCCGTAATCAAATTATCATTGATATTCATTTGAACCAGAGAGTTTTCCCTTATAAGATATTTGTTAGGAATATTTCTCAAACCAATCAATTCGATTATATTTTCATTGGTATACCATTTATATTTCCCGTTGAATTCGAATTTATTTTTTCTTTTCCCTAAAGAGTCAAGAGAGAGTTGGTAAGAATTATCAGAAAATAATCTTAAAGTTATCTCTATACCTACACAATCCCTACAAGGTAAAGTATCCTTATATGTTCCAAGCCAATATAAAATATCGAGGCTTGAAAGCTTATAATTTAGTAATATTTCGTTTTTAGGCTTATGTGAGCAAATTACTAAAAGTAAAATAGAAATCAATAAAAGAAAATTAATCACAATTTACTCTTAATATTTTAATGATTTAATAATTAGGTAAATATCATAGAAATTTTAATAATTGATTAAGTTAAAATTATATTTATTCTATGAAAAAAATATTAAATGAGTTAAAAAAATTCAAATTAAAAGATTTATTCAATAAAGAAAGACTCAAAAAATTTATAAATTACGAAAAGGAGCTCGCAAGCAATCCTCAAAAACTTGCATTTAGTATTGCAACTGGAATATTTATTGGACTGACAATACCAATGGGATTTCAAACAATTATTGCAATACCCGTTTCCTTTCTTTTAAGAATTAATGTTTTTGTAGTTTATATTTCAACCTTGATAACAAATCCTTTTACTGCAGTATTTATCTATTTTATAATGTTTAAAGTTGGAGAAATTATAACTGGTAATCACATTCCTATCGAACAATTAGAGCAAATTTTAGACAATCCCTCAATATCTCAAATAATTCAGTTTGGGACAGGTGCTTTGGTAAATTATTTAATTGGTATGACAATAATTACAGCGCTTATAACTCCATTGAGTTATTTTTTAGTAATCTTTTATGTAATTAGAAGAAGACAAAGAAAGAGCTCATCGGTAGTTAAGTCAAACAACTGCTTTTGATACAAAATTACTTGTATTTACGAATTTAAAATCGCTATGATAATTTTTTGTAAGTTGTAAATAAACAAGTTGAATCTTCTCTTTATAACGAATAAGGGTTTGAGCATTTGTAAAAACTATTCTAAGCCTGTCGATTTTTACCAAAACAGGTTTCTTTTTCATAATCGAGTTCAAAAAGCAAAGTTCTAAATAATTTAACACAAATCTCAATTTTTCGATGAAGTTCAATTTGCGTTCTAAAAATCCAAATTCACTAAAACTTGTAGTTTTAAGAAAATATGGATTTCCTTGAATAACCTTTTTAGTATTTACCTTTTGAGTTTCTAAATCTTCAATAAATTGTATTAATCCTGAAGCAAGATAAGTTAATATCTTTTTACGAGAAATTGAATCAAAAAAAATCAAGTCTCTCGCAAAGCCAAGATGAATTTCAATACAATTTCTTTTTTCTCGAATAAAAAATAGAGGGTTATAAACTCTTACAAGTTTAAATTTCTTTATTAGTGGAGTTATTAGAAAAAGTATTATTCTTAACCCTATGAATAAAAATAACAATATGATTATAAATAAATAGAAATATCTCATATTCAAAATTTAACTATTAAGTATTTTTGTAGTATAAAAGCTTGATTAAATCTTTGTTAAAAATTCAATTTAGCTCACATTTAATCTAAAATAAGTGATTGTTCTCTAAATCAATTTTTATTCTCTTTCTCTTTGAAAACAATGAGATTTAAAGTTTAAATTATTGATAACTAATCTTATAGAGTTTTGTATTAAAATGAAGAATATATAAATTTAAGTTACAACATCAAGTGAGAATTTTATGAAAGGCTTAAAAAAATTTCTTATCATATCATTTATTTGTGTAATTTTTTCTATCAGCAACGGATACACTCAAAATAAATCTTTTGGAATTGGAATAATTGTTGGTGAGCCGACCGGTATAAGTGCAAAATATTGGACCTCAAGTATCAATGCTTTTGATTTTGGATTAGGATATTCTTTTGAAAAAAATACTAATATCCATTTGCACGCAGATTATCTATTTCATATTGACGGAGTTGTCAAAACATCAGAACGAGTTTCCATTTATTACGGACCTGGCATAAGACTGAAATTACGAGAGGATAATAATTCAAGATTAGGAGTAAGAGGAGTATTAGGTGGGTTTTGGATACCTCGAGGAAGTATTGTAGATGTTTTTGTTGAAATCGCTCCCTTAATGGATTTAGTTCCTTCGACAAAATTTTCATTTGATGGTGGAATAGGAGTTCGGTTTTTCTTTAACTAATTTTTTCTCTATAGAAATCCTATCAAGAAGAGAAACGAAAAATACGAATACAACTGAAATATAAACTGAAGTAATAAATCCAGAGAAGAATGCTGTAAATATTAAACTGATGATTGTAATAAGAACGGCAACAGATAAATTTCTAAATTCTGGTTGAAGATTTTTATTTTTTATCTGACTCAATGCAGTATTTATAACTACAAAAATAAGAATTAAAAAGGAAATTAAACCAATAATTCCGCTTTCAAAATAGATTTGCAAAAAATCGTTATGCCATCCCCCAACACCTTTATCTTGAAATTTATCTTTTAATGGAAAAACTTCAGAAAAGGTTCGTGGTCCGTAACCAATTATAGGTCGTTCAAAAATAATTTTAGCTGCTCCTTCCAAAATTACATCTCTTTCAGAAAGCATTGTAATATTTGTAGCTCTTTGCTGAATCTTTACAGAGGGCGATGTAATATTTATTAAGAAAAACAAAAAAAAAGCAAACAATATCAAAGCAAATTGAAGAGGTTTAATTTGTTTAAGGAGCATTGCAGTTATAAAAATAATTGTTGCTATAAGAAGATTTGCTCTCCCTAATGAAGTAAAAATTCCGAGGAATAATATGATATAAACTAAAGACCAAACAACTTGAGAAGTTTTTTTAGAATAATCTTTAATAAAAAAAAGAGAAAAGCTTAATGCAGTAAGAAGATAAGAAGAGAAAACAGTATAACTTCCTGAAAAACTTTGAGCTCTCTCAACATCGCCTGAATAAAAACGATAAATGCCTATCAATGAAATTATAACTGAGCCAATAATGAAGAAGTTAAAAAGTTTAATTAATTCTTCTTTTTCCAAAACTTTGTAATAAAAATTAAGAGAAACAGCAGTAGTATAGAAAATAGCCTCTTTATAAAATGATTGAAAACTTAAAGAAGGAAAATCAGATAAGAAAATTGAAATAGTTCTGATTAAACCAAAAATTAAAATTGCGTATAAAATATCTCCAAAAGTTTTCCTTTTTTCATCATTCCTCTCCAACAACCACATAATAAATATCAACACAGCAATCAGCTGCATCAATACAATAGACAACAAAAAACTTATTGAAAATAAAGATAAAATTGAGAGTAAAACTTTTTTATCAAATTTGCTATTTATCATTGAAATCAAACATTATTTTCCCTAAACTGCATTTCGTAAAATTTTTTGTAGAGCTTACCTTCTTGTAAAATTAGCTCTTCGTGTTTGCCAACCTGAACAATTTTACCTCTATCAATTACAATGATCTTATTTGCATTTCTGATGGTGCTAAGTCTGTGAGCAATTACAAAAGTGGTTCGGTTTTTCATTAAGCGTTCGATTGCTTCCTGAACAAGTATTTCAGATTCATTATCCAAAGCGGAAGTAGCTTCATCAAAAATCATTATCTCTGGATTTTTGAGTAACGCACGAGCAATAGTCAATCTCTGCCTTTGACCTCCAGAGAGTTTTATTCCTCTTTCGCCAATTATAGTATCATAAGCTTCTGGCATTTCCATAATAAAATCGTGCGCATTTGCAGTTTTTGCTGCTTCAATTATTTTTTCTAATGGACAATTAGAAAGTCCGTATGCAATATTTTCTTTTATTGTAGTATTAAACAAAAAAGTTTCTTGAGTTACTATTCCCATTTTTGCACGAAGTGATTGAATAGAAAAGTTTTTAATATCAACCCCATCTATCAAAATGCTGCCTGAGGCAGGATCATAAAATCGTGGAATTAAATCAACTAAAGTTGATTTACCACCGCCACTTGGACCAACAAATGCAATTATCTCACCTTTATTAGCTATGAAAGAAATATCGTTTAATACCCAATCTTCAGAATCTTCATATTTAAAGTAAACATTTCTAAATTCTATGTTACTTTCAAACTTATTTAATTTCAAAGGATTATCAGAATCTTTAATTGTTGGATGTGTGTCAAGAATTTCAAAAATCCTATCAGCTGCAGCACTGGCTTCTTGAATACGATTGTTTACACTACTTAATTCCTTAATTGGAGGCATAAGCTGGAATATTGCAAATAAAAAACCTAAAAACTGACTAGCAGTGATTGAATTTTCTTCTAAAACGAGTAATCCACCATAATAAATAATAAACGCACCTACTACTACACTTAAAAATTCTGTCAATGGTGAAGATGCATTTCTTGCAAAGACTATTCTTAAAACTAACTTGAAAAATGATCGTGTTTCATTCATAAATCTTTTATTTTCATATTCCTCCATTCCAAAGGCTTTAACTACTTTAACACCTGATATTGTCTCTTGAAGTATGCTTGTAATATCTGCTAATTTAGATTGAAGTTTTGAAGTTTGCTTTCTAAGTTTTAATCCTATCCAAGCTATGATTGCCATTGAAAAAGGTAATATCAAAAACGCAAATAAAGTTAGTTGCCAGCTTATGCTAACTGCTATAAATAGAAATACAATTATACTTAAAGGTTCTTTAATCAAATTTGAAAAAGTTGCTGAAATGCTTGCTTGAACAATTGTAACATCATTGGTAAAACGAGATATTAAATTTCCAACTCTTTCTTTTTTGAAATAACTCATCGGTAACTTATGCAAATGTTTATATGCTTGATCTCTTAAGTCTTTCATAGAGGCAAATTCTACATAAGCCATAAAATTTCCCTGCAAATAACCGAAAACATTTTTAAGGAAAAAGGCTAAAACAATTATGAAACATATACGAAGTAAAACTTCTTTTTTGTCGCCCCTTAAAATATATTCATTAAATTTTTTACTTATATTCTGTTTTATATCTTCCACCCAATTCGGAAATATTGTACTTTTTTGATTATATGATTGCTGTTGCGTTGTAACCTGATTAATTGATTGCTGAAATAATGTGTCCAGAAGTGGTATAGTTAAATAAACCGATGTGCCGTTAAGAACTGCGTAGAAGAAAGTAAATATGAAAGTCAATAAGATTTGCTTCCAGTATGGTTTTGTATAACTTATTATCCTAAAATATGTTTTCAATTTCTTACCTTAACGAAACTTTTTTCAAATAACTATTTTTACCAAAAAAGATATTATCAACATTAAGCATTTTATCGAAATTAAAAATAGATATCTTTTGAACACCGTTATCTGTGTAATCAAAAATTAAATAATTTCCGATACAGATAAAATTTTTAATTCCTTTATTATCAAAATTCCTAACTATTTTGTTTTTTATCAAATCATATATTGAAATGTTAATATCACCAGTTGAGGTATTTTCATAATGAATGATAAGATATTTATTATTCTCTGTCCAGATCAAATCAATTATTTTTTTTCTTTCTAAAACGGGATGAAATTTATTTTTTTCTTTTGAAAAAACTAATAAGGAATCATTGGTAAATATTGCCTTAAATCTTTTATCAATAGAGTTCTCACTGAACTTAATAAATTCTCTTACAGGATAACCACTTTTAATTAGGTCAAAAATTTGATTTTCTTCAGATAATAATTTTCCAAAAGGGTTATATATAAGTGAATGTTTGTTAATATAAGAAGCAACTATATC
>Ga0308420_1001676_pt1 | contig 11564 bp, 11 predicted proteins | sample HotsprSampleMS55_FD_203802 | JGI IMG/M metagenome (GOLD analysis project Ga0308420, IMG submission 203802) | Hot spring phototrophic mat microbial communities from Mushroom Spring, Yellowstone National Park, Wyoming, United States - 20090730_MS55 ... | reverse complement strand
CCGCGTCGCGCCGGCGGTGATGACGCGCGAACTCATGGCGGAGTTCGCGCTCGCCGCCGCCGCCCTGGGCCAGCTCTCCGCCTTCTACCTCTACGCCTACGTCGCGATGCAGATCCCGACCGGGCTGATGGTGGACCGCTTCGGACCCCGGCGCGTGCTCGCCGGCGGCGCGTCGCTCGCCGCCGCCGGAAGCCTCGTCTTCGCGCTCGCGCCCGACCTTCCGGCTGCAGCCTCCGGCCGGCTGCTCGTCGGGGCGTCGGTCGGCGTCGCCTGGGTCGGAACGCTGAAGCTCGCCGCGCACTGGCTTCCTCCGCACCGCTTCGCGCTCGCGAGCGGGCTTGCGCTCGCCGCCGGCATGATCGGCGCGGTGGGTGCGGGCGTGCCGCTCGCCTGGGCGGTGGACGCCTTCGGCTGGCGCGCGGTGATGCTCGGGGCGGCGCTCGCGATCGCGCTGCTCGCCGCGGCGATCTGGGCACTCGTGCGCGACGATCCCTCCGAGCGCGGCTACCGGAGCTGGGCCGGCGTTCCGGCAGGGCCGGCCGCGCGCCTGTCGCTCGGGCGCGCGCTCGCCGAGGCGCTCGCCTACCGCAACACCTGGCTTCTCTTCTTCGCGCCGCAGGGTCTGGTGGGTGCATGCCTGGCGATCGGCGGCCTCTGGGGCGTGCCCTGGCTCGTCTCGGCGTACGGGTTCTCGGGGCCGCGGGCCGCGTTCTACTGCTCGGCGCTGATGATCGCCTGGGCCGCCGGCGGGCCCGCCTTCGGCGTGCTTTCCGACCGCTGGCAACGCCGCAAGCCCCTGTACGTCGCGGGATCGGTCTGCGCGCTCGCGCTCTGGGCGGTGGTGCTACTTGCCCGCGAGCCCCTCGATCCGCTGGCGCTCTTCGCGCTGCTCGTCGGCGCGGGGTTCTGCTCCGGCTGCATGGTGATCGGCTTTGCGTGTGCGAAGGAATCGGTTCCGGTGCGCGTCGGCGGGACCGCGACCGGCATCGCCAACATGGGCTCGATCTCCGGCGCGATGCTGCTGCAGCCGGTCCTCGGCTGGATGCTCGACCGGCACTGGGACGGTGCGCTCGCGGGCGGCGTGCGCGTATACCACGCCGACGCCTACCGCAATGCCTTCTCGCTGGTGCTCGGCTGGATGGCGCTCTCGCTCCTCGCGGCGCTCTTCTTGCGCGAAACGCGCGGCCGGCAGACGGTCGCGGCCTGATAGCATCGGGTCCGATGAGCGCGGCCGAATTCGACTCCATCGAGGGGCGTTTCGCCTTTCGCGTGCACTGGGGCGACTGCGATCCGGCGGGGATCATCTTCTACCCCACCTACTTCCGCTGGATGGATGCCGCGACCTGGCTCTTCTTCGAGTCGGTCGGCTACGCGCCGGCGCGCTTTCGCGCCGAACGGCGCGCGATGCCGCTCGTGCGCGCCGAATGTCATTTCCGCGCCCCGGCGCTGCAGGGCGACCGCTGCGAGGTGCGCTCGCGCATCGCGCGCTTCGGCGGCAAGTCGTTCGTCGTCGCGCACCGGATCGTGCGCGACGACGGCGCGCTGCTGGCCGAAGGCAGCGAGACGCGGGTCTGGGGCCGGCACGCCGAAGAAAGTCCGGGGGCACCGCTGCGCGGGGAGACGATCCCCGAGGCGGTGAAGAGGCTCTTCCTCGCGCCGCAGCCGGGCGCCTGAAGCCGGCGCCCGGCCGTAGGCGGGCCGGCCTACACCCCGCCCCAGACCTCGGCGGCGGTCTCGATCACCAGGCGCAGCTTCGCCGCCTGCGCCTCGCGCGCGATCACGTTGCCGTGCACCGTGCTCGAGAAGCCGCACTGGGGAGACAGACAGAGCTGCTCGAGCGGCACGTACCGCGCCGCCTCCTCGATCCTGCGTTTCAGCATGTCCTTCGATTCGAGCTCGCCCGCCTTGGTGGTGACGAGCCCGAGCACCACGATCTTGTCCTTCGGCACGAAGCGCAGGGGCGAGAAGTCGCCCGAGCGGGCGTCGTCGTACTCGAGGAAATAGCCGTCCACCGCGAGCTCGCGAAAAAGCGCCTCGGCGACCGGCTCGTAGCCGCCTTCGGCCGCCCAGGCGCTGCGGAAATTGCCCCGGCAGAGGTGTATGCACACCGTCATGTTCTGCGGCCGGCCGGCGATCGCGGCGTTGATGAGGCTCGCGTAGCGGTGCGGAAGCCAGTCCGGATCGTCGCCGCGGCTCCTCGCGCCCTCGCGCATCTTCGGATCGCACAGGTACGCGAGGTTGGTGTCGTCGAGCTGCACGTACGTGCAACCGGCTGCCGCCAGGCTCGCGAGCTCGGCGCGGTAGGCGGCGGCGACGTCGGCGTAGAACGCCTCGAGATCCGGATACGCCTCGCGGCTGATCGCGGCGCGCCCGCCGCGGAAATGGAGCATCGTCGGCGACGGGATCGTCACCTTCGGCGTGCGCGTCGTGCACGACGCGAGGTAGAGAAAGTCGGCGCGCTGGATGTCCTTCGTGTGGCGGATGCGGTCGACGACGTGCATCACCGGAGGGGCGAAGTCCACCTCGCCCTGCGCGCCGCGAAAGCGCCCCATCGCGCCCTGGCGCACCTCGACCCCGCCGAGCTGCTCGAGGAAGTCGATGTGGAAATAGGTGCGCCGGAACTCGCCGTCGGTCACCGCGCGCAACCCGAGGTCTTCCTGGAACTTCACGATCTCGGCGATCGCGCGGTCTTCCACGCGGCGAAGCTCCTCCGCGCCGATCTCGCCGCGCGCGCGCTTCTCGCGCGCCTCGAGCAGGTACGGAGGTCTCAGGAAGCTTCCGACATGGTCGGCGCGAAAGGGCGGCGTGTCGCGTACGGTCATGCGCGTTTCCTTTCAACGGGCATCGGGCTGTTTTGCGGGTTGCGCACGGTCGAAGGCCTCGAGCTTCATGCACTCGGCGAAGACGCGCATCACGGTGGGCCAGGCGCTGGTGTCGCACTGGTAGCGCTGCGCGTTGAAGACCTGTGGCACGAGACAGCAGTCGGCGATCGTCGGCGTGTCGCCGTGGGCGAAGCGTCCGCTCGGACCGCGCGCAAGCTCCGCCTCGAGCCGTCCGAGCCCCTCGGCGATCCAGTGCCGGTACCACGCATGGATCTGCTCCTCGTTCTGGCCGAGGGCATCGCGCAGGTACTCCAGCACGCGCAGGTTGTTGAGCGGATGGATCTCGCAGGCCACCAGCAGCGCGAGCGAGCGTACGCGCGCGCGTCCGGCGGGGTCAGCGGGAAGCAGGGGCGGCTCGGGGTGTGTCTCTTCCAGGTACTCCAGGATCGCGAGCGACTGGGCGACGCGCAGCCCGCGGTCCTCGAGCACCGGTACGAGCGCCTGCGGGTTGATCGCCGCGTACGCGTCGGCGCGATGCTCGCCCTGCGGCAGGTTGACGTACACCGGCTCCCAGGCGATTCCCTTCAGGCCGAGCGCGATGCGCACGCGGAACGCGGCCGAGCTGCGAAAGTAGGTGTAGAGCTTCACAGCGCCGGGGCGATCGTGACGCGAAGCTCGCCCACCCCTTCGATGCCGGCGACGAGCTCGTCGCCCGGTTGCACCGGGCCCACTCCCGCCGGCGTGCCGGAAAAGACGAGGTCGCCCGCCTCGAGCGCGTAGTATTCCGAGAGGTAGGCGATCTGCTCCGGCACCGTCCAGATCATGTCGGCGAGATCCGCACGCTGGCGCTCCCGGCCGTTCACCCTGAGCCAGATCGCGCCCTTCGCCGGATGGCCGATCCTCGCCGCCGGGGCGATCGCGCTGCACGGTGCGGCCTCGTCGAAATCCTTGCCGAAGGACCAGGGCCGGCCGTGGTCCTTCGCCCACTGCTGCAGGTCGCGCCGCGTCATGTCGAGCCCGACCGCGTAGCCGAAGACGTGCGCGTTCGCCTGCGCGGGCGCGATGCGCCGGCCGCCCCGGCCGATCGCGACCACGAGTTCGGTCTCGTAGTGCAGGTTCGAGGTCTTCGGCGGATAGTGCACCCGGCCTCCGCCGGGCACGAGCGCGTGCGCCGACTTGGTGAAGAAGAAGGGCGACTCGCGCCCATCGCCGCCCATCTCCTTCTGGTGCTCGACGTAGTTGCGGCCGACGCAGAAGATGCGCCGCACCGGGAAGAGTTCGGCTCCGCCGGCGAGCGGCAGCGCCGGCGGGGTCCAGAGCGGGATCACGTACGACATCGGGCGATCAGGAGGCTCGGGGTGGCTGAGGGCGCGTATGTTAGCCCCGAGCGAGCGCCTCGCGCGCGAGCATTTCGCGCAGCCGGTAGCGCTGCACCTTGCCGCTCGCGGTGCGCGGCAGCTCCACGAGTGCCCGGAACCACTTCGGGCGCTTGTGGCGCGGAAGGCGCTCGGCGCAGGCGCGCTCGGCGGCGGCGAGCGCGCTCGGGGCATCGGCCCGCGCGACGACGAACAGCGCAAGGCGCTCGAAGCCGTCCGCATCGGGCACCGGCACGCAGGCCGCTTCCGCGATCGCCGGCTCTACGACGACGACTTCCTCCACTTCGGAGGGCCGCACCCATTGGCCTGCGATCTTGACGAGCTCGTCGGAGCGGCCCTGATGGACGTAATAGCCGGCCTCGTCGCGCACGAAGACGTCCCGGGTGCAGAACCAGCCGTCGCGGAACTGCGCGCGCGTCTCCTCGGGGCGGTTGACGTAGCCTTGCGCGAGCGCCGGATGGCGCAGCCACAGCACCCCGGGCTCGCCCGGCGGAGGTTCCGCGCCGGAGGCGTCGGCAAGCCGCGCCTCGGTGCGTGCGAGCGGCCGTCCGGTGCGCCCGCGACCGTTCTCCGCCGCGGAAATGCCGGGCGGCATCATCAGGCAAGCACAGTAGGCTTCCGAAGTGCCGTACAGGCTCAGGATCTCGCCGCCCACGCGCGCGCGCCATTCTGCGATCACCGGCTCCGGCAGCCGCTCTCCGGCGGCGACGAAGTGGCGGATCGCGCGCAGCGGCGCAAGGCGTTCGTCCGGCTCGGCGAGTAGCCTGCGGTAGAACGAGGGCACGCTGAACATCGCGGCGGGCCGGTGGTGCGCCACCGCCTCGATCGCCGCCGCCGGCTCCGCCCAGTCGGCGAGCACGACGCCGGTCGCCCCGAGCGCGAGGGGACCGAGCAGGCCGTGCTCCAGCCCGTAGGCGAAAAAGAACTTCGACGTGGTGAACACCCGATCGCCGGCCGCGATGCCGAGCGCGCGCAGCGCTTCGCCGGAGGCGAGGATCGAACGGTGCGTGTGCACGATGCCTTTCGGCTTTCCGGTGGTACCCGAGGAATAGAGCCAGAAGGCCGGATCTTCGGCCCGCGCCGGATGGGGGGCGAGAGCTGCGGCACGCGCGAGCTCGGCGCGCCAGTCGTACGCGCCTTCTGGTAGCGGCGCGCCCGCGACCGCGAGCCGCCCGGCGCGCGCGGTCTCGGCGGCGAGATCCGGCCGCGCGGCGGCGTACAGGCCCTCGACGAGCACCAGGCGCGCGCCGCTGTCGGCGGCGACATGGCGGAAGTCGTCGGCCGAGAGCTTGGTGTTGAGCCCCACCGCCACCGCGCCGGCGTGCACCGCTCCGAGCCAGGCGGCGGCCGCTTCGAGCGTGTCGCGCATCAGGAGGAGCACCCGGTCGCCCGGGCGCACGCCGAGCGCGGCGAGCGCCCCGGCCGACCGCGCGACCTGCTCGGCGAGGCCGGCGTAGCTCACCTCCTCCCCGCTGCACGCGAGCGCGATGCGCCCGGCCTGCCGGCCGGAGGCCGCTGGACCGAGCAGCGCGCTGGCGGCGTTCACTTCGGCGTAAGATCGTTCGGGTGCCGAACAGATTGTGCCGCAAGCGATGAGCGGTGTGCGCCGTCCGCCGCTCGCCGAGGGCGTGCTTCCGGGGCTGCTCGGCTACCGGCTGCGGCTTGCCCAGCAGGCGGTGTTTCGCGATTTCGCGAAGAGCGTGCCGGGAATGTCGCCGGGCCAGGTAGGGCTGCTGGTGCTGATCGACGCCAACCCCGGCGTCACGCAGAGCCGGCTCGCTGAAGCGTTGCAGCGCGACCGCTCGACGATGGTCGGCGTGCTCGATCGGCTTCAGGCGAAGGGTTTGCTCGAGCGCCGGCGCGGCTCGGACCGGCGCACCAACGGTCTCTGGCTGACACCGGCGGGACGGCGCGCGCTCGGCCGCGCCCTCGAACGCATCGCCGGGCACGAGCGGCGTATCGCCGCGCGTCTTTCCGCTACCGAGCGGCGCGAGCTCCTGCGTCTGCTCGGCAGGATCTCCGACTGAAAAAACGGGGCGCCCTCTTCGGGCGCCCCGTCTTCCGGACCGTCCGGGCCTACATGCGATAGGCCGCCTCGCCGTGCGAGGTGGTGTCCAGGCCCTCGCGCTCCTCCTCTTCGGTGACGCGCAGCCCGATCGCGAGATCGACGAGCTTGAAGGCGATCGCGGCGACGACACCGGACCACACGACGGTGAGGACGACGCCCTTCAACTGGCTCCAGAACTGCGCAGCGATTCCCGGGTAGCCGGTCTCGCCGCTCACCCAGTCGGTCACCACGCCCGGGCCGCCGAGCGAGGGGTCGTTGAAGATCCCGGTGAGCAGCGCGCCCAGGATTCCGCCCACCGCGTGCACGCCGAAGACGTCGAGCGAGTCGTCCGCGCCGTGCAGCCGCTTCAATTGGTTGACGCCCCACAGGCACACCAGCCCGGCCGCGAGACCGATGACGAGCGCGCCGCCGAGTCCGACGTTTCCGGCCGCCGGGGTGATCGCGACCAGCCCCGCGACGGCGCCCGAGGCCGCACCGAGCATCGTCGGCTTGCCCTTGACGAGCGCCTCGCCGAGACTCCAGGAAAGCACCGCGCAGGCGGTCGCCACATAGGTGTTCATGAAGGCGAGCGCCGCCGAATTTCCGGCCTCGAGCGCGGAGCCGGCGTTGAAGCCGAACCAACCCACCCAGAGCAGCGAGGCGCCGATCATCGTGAGCGGGAGGTTGTGCGCCGGCATCGGCTCCCGGCCGTAGCCGATGCGTTTGCCGACGAGCCACGCCCCGACGAGCCCGGCGACTCCGGCGTTGATGTGCACCACGGTGCCGCCGGCGAAGTCGAGCGCGCCCCACTGCCAGATGAGCCCCGCCTTCTCGTTCAGCGCATCGGCCATCTTCGGGTCGGTGTACGCGTCCGGACCCATCCAGAACCACACCATGTGCGCGATCGGCGCGTAGGCGAAGGTGAACCAGAGCACGATGAAGGCGAGAACCGCCGAGAACTTCACGCGCTCGGCGAACGCGCCGAGGACCAGGCAGCAGGTGATCGCGGCGAAGGTCGCTTGGAAGCTCGCGAACACGATCTCCGGGATGACGACGCCCTTGGAGAAGGTGGCGGCGGTCGCGAATTCGCCCTTCCCGGCATCCAGCGCTCCGCTCATGAAGAGGCGGTCGAAGCCGCCGAAGAAGGCGTTCCCCTCGGTGAACGCGAGGCTGTAGCCGTAGACGAACCACAGTACGCTGACGAGCGAGAACACCACGAACACCTGCATCAGCACCGAGAGCGCGTTCTTCGCGCGCACCATGCCGCCGTAGAACAGCGCGAGCGCCGGCACGCTCATCATGATGACGAGCGCGGTGGCAAGAAGCATCCAGGTGACGTCGGCCTTGTTCGGCACGGGCGCCACCTGCGCTTGCTCCTTCTTCTCCTCGGTTTTCGCTTCGGCCTTCGGCGCCTCGGCTTTCGCCTCGACGGACGCCTTCTCGGCCGCCGGCCCAGGCTTGTCCTGGGCGGCGGCACCGGCGGCGGATGCCGCGAACGCGAGCGCGGCGAAGATGGCGATGAGTCTCTTCATTTTCCTCTCCCTAGAGTGCAGCGGCGTCGGTCTCGCCGGTGCGGATGCGGACCACTTTTTCCAGATCGAAGACGAAGATCTTGCCGTCGCCGATCTTGCCGGTGCGCGCGGTGCGCTCGATCGTCTCGATCACCTGCTCGAGCATTTCGGCCTTGACCGCGACCTCGAGCTTCGCCTTCGGCAGAAAATCCACCACGTACTCCGCCCCGCGGTAGAGCTCGGTGTGGCCCTTCTGGCGCCCGAAGCCCTTGACCTCGGTGACGGTCATGCCTTGCACGCCGATCGCCGAGAGCGCTTCGCGCACTTCGTCGAGCTTGAACGGCTTGATGATGGCGCTGACGAGCTTCATCGCGTCCTCCTAGAAGGTGCGGCTCACCGACAGCACCAGCGTTGCCTTGCCGGCGTCCTTGAACGAGGCGGTGCCGCTGCCGATGCCGGTGTTCGGGAGCTGGTTCGCGAAGCAGTAGAAGCCGGGGTTCGCCGCATCGCAGCTTCCCTTGGCGTTGGTGTCCACGTACGCCGCGCCGAGGATCCAGCCGGCCACTTCCTTGGTCACGCCGATCTTCCAGTCGGTGTAGCTGCCTCGGGTGGCGTCGGTTCCGTCGTGCCAGCCTTTCAGCTTCAGCGCGCCGACGTGGCCGACGAGCGACCAGCCGCCCCCGAGATCCCAGTTCGCCGAAAGATCCCAGTACCGCGAGCCCTTGGTCCCGGGGAGCGAGAAATAGTCGCTGAGGGCGTGCGAGTACTTGAGCGAGAGCCACTTCCAGGATACGCCGAGGTAGACCTCGGTGTTGTCGACCCGGCCGGTGTGCACCTTCGTCGCATCGCGCGGATTGACGAACTGCGTGCCTGCGGTCGCGTTCGCATCGCTTCCGGGGTAGTAATAGTAGATCGCGCCGAGATCCACGCCCCAGTCGCCCCAGCTCTTCTTCCAGCCGCCGAAGAAATCCATCTCCAGGTTCGCCGCCGGGAAGCCCGCTCCCTCGCTGACGTTCGAGTTCCAGTTGCCGAGGTACAGTCCACTCGAATGCGCGTAGTCGAAGCCGAGCTGGATCGCGGGCCTGCGGAACGTCTGCGAGATGCCGCGAAAGCGATAGTCGCTCACCAGGCTCGCGTTCGCGCTGAAGCTGTGCGGGGAAGCGACGGTCTGGGCGGCGGCCGGGATGCAGAGCACGCCGGCAGCACCGGCGAATGCGGTCGCGAAGATTTTGCTGTGCATGACAGAGCCTCTCGGTCGAAAAGTTGTCGACGGCTTTGCCTTCGCACAAAGCGTGCCAACGCGGCTTTCTTCGTTCGCTCAAGCGGTTAGTGGAAATCCGAAAAAGTGGCGCACTTTTTTGGTGCGCCGTTCGGGTCTTTCGCTCTTTTGCGGTGCGTGCGCACGGTGTTAAGTTCGCGCGATGGCGAATCCAGACCTCCTCGACGAGCTGCGCGACCGGATCAGCGAGGCGCTGAAATCCTCGCCGCTCGAAGACCTGGAGAAGAACCTGCACGCGCTCGTCATCGCTTTTTTCGAGCGCTTCGACCTCGCCTTGCGCGAGGATCTGGAAGTGCAGAGAAAGCTGCTCGAGCGGGCCCAGGCGAAGCTCGAGGCACTCGAACAGCGCGTCGCCGCGCTCGAAGCCCGCGGTAAACCCTGAGCCGGCGGCAGCGTTCCTCGGACAGAGGGAACGCCGTGTCGCTGGCCGTGGTGGCGAGCCGTGGGCTCGCCGGGATCGCTGCGCCCGAGGTCGCAGTCGAGGTGCACCTCGGGCCGGGTCTACCCGCTTTCCATATCGTCGGATTGCCGGATGCCGAGGTGCGCGAGGCGAAGGACCGGGTGCGCGCGGCGCTCAACCACGCGCGCTTCGAATTTCCGGCGCGGCGCATCACGGTCAATCTCGCGCCGGCCGAGCTGCCGAAGGACTCCGGGCGCTTCGATTTGCCGATCGCGCTCGGCATCCTCGCCGCGAGCGGCCAGTTGCGGTCTGCGGCGCTGGCCGGTCACGAGTTCGCGGGCGAGCTCTCGCTCACCGGAGAGCTTCGCTCGGTACGCGGCGCGCTTGCGATGGCGCTCGGCGCCGCCCGGGCCGGGCGCGCCTTCGTGCTGCCTCGCGCGAGCGCTGCCGAGGCGGCGCTCGCGGCGAATGCCCGCATCCTGCCGGCCGCCACCTTGCTCGAGGTCTGCGCCCATCTCGCGGGCGAGCGGCCGCTCGGGCGCTGGCAGAACGCAGCGACCCGCGCCGCGCCCGCCTACCCCGACCTTGCCGACGTGAGGGGGCAGGCGCAGGCGAAGCGTGCGCTCGAAATCGCCGCAGCGGGCGCGCACGCGCTTCTTCTCGTGGGGCCGCCCGGGACCGGCAAGTCGCTTCTCGCGATGCGGCTTCCGGGAATCCTGCCGCCGATGGGCGAGGCCGAGGCGCTCGAATCGGCCGCGATCCAGAGTGCATCGGACGCGGGCTTCGATCCCGCGCGCTGGGGCGAGCGCCCCTTCCGGGCACCGCACCACAGCGCTTCGTGCGCCGCGCTCGTCGGAGGCGGAAGTCCCCCGCGACCGGGCGAGATCTCGCTCGCGCACCACGGCGTGCTGTTCCTCGACGAGCTGCCCGAATTCCCGCGCCCGGCGCTCGAAGCGCTGCGCGAGCCGCTCGAAACCGGAACGATCGCGATCGCGCGCGCGGCACGCCAGGCGCAGTTCCCGGCCCGCTTCCAGCTCGTCGCGGCGATGAATCCCTGCCCCTGCGGCTGGCTCGGAGACGCGTCGGGGCGCTGCCGCTGCGCACCCCAGGCGATCGCGCGCTACCGCGCGCGCATCTCGGGCCCTCTCGCCGACCGCATCGACCTCAAGGTCGAGGCGCCGGTGCCGCGCGAGGCCGATCTCGTCGGGGGCGCCGCGGCGGAATCGTCGGACGCGGTTCGCGCACGGGTCGCTGCTGCGCGCGCGCGGGCGCTCGCGCGCCAGGGCAAACCGAACGCCTGGCTCGGCCCGCGCGAGACCGAGCGCCATTGCGCCTGCGAAGCGCCGGCCGCCGAGCTGCTGCGCCAGGCGATCGCGAGGCTCAATTTGTCGGCGCGCGCTGTCCACCGCGTGCTGCGGGTTGCGCGCACGATCGCCGATCTTGCGGGCGAGGCGACGGTCGGCGCGGCGCACGTCGCCGAGGCGATCCAGTACCGCAGACTCGACGCCGCGCTGTAGGCGCCGCCCTATACTGCGCGCCGGCATGGCGACCTACGCGATCGGCGACGTGCAAGGCTGTTTCGACGAGCTGCAGGCGCTGCTCGCGGCGATCGGGTTCGACCCCGCCCGCGACCGGCTCTGGTTCGTCGGCGATCTCGTCAACCGCGGCCCGAAGTCGCTCGAGGTGCTGCGCTTCGTGCGCTCGCTCGGCGAGCGCGCGGTGGCGGTGCTCGGAAACCACGATCTGCACCTCCTCGCGCAGCACGAAGGCGTCGAGCGCCCTCGCGCGGACGACACCTTCGCCGACGTACTGGGCGCCCCCGATGCCGCCGAGCTCGTCGCCTGGCTGCGTGCGCGACCGCTGATGCACGCCGAAGGCGACTGGGCGATGGTGCACGCCGGCATCCTGCCCGGCTGGAGCGTCGCGAAGGCGCTCGCGCTCGCGCGCGAAGTCGAGCGTGCGCTCGTCTCTGCGGGCTATCGCGACTTTCTCGCCCACCTCTACGGCAGCCTGCCGGCGCGCTGGAGCGACGCGCTCGAGGGCTGGGACCGGCTTCGCGTCATCGTCAACGCGATGACGCGCATGCGTTTCTGCACGCCCGAGGGCGAAATCGACCTCGAGGCCACCGG
>Ga0308420_1001669_pt1 | contig 11581 bp, 4 predicted proteins | sample HotsprSampleMS55_FD_203802 | JGI IMG/M metagenome (GOLD analysis project Ga0308420, IMG submission 203802) | Hot spring phototrophic mat microbial communities from Mushroom Spring, Yellowstone National Park, Wyoming, United States - 20090730_MS55 ... | reverse complement strand
ATCACGATTACTCCTGACATTCAGTTCATCTTCAATCCTGGTAACACTACTGCCAATACTATTTTTGTTGGTACCCTGCGGACGGTGTTTTCCTTCTAGTTCCTAGTCGTTTGTCCTCCTCTCTACAGCCGACCTCTGCCCGCTTGGGTGGAGGTTTTTTTACCCTCACCCCCTCTCTCCCTAGAATGGCGAGGGGTGGGGACTAGGATTTTTTGCTGATAATTTGCAGAGATAACTCTTGCAGTTGGGATGGGGCAACGGGGGATGGGGCGGATGTGAGTAGGTCTCTGGCTTGCTGGGTTTTCGGGAATGCCATGACATCACGAATGGAACTGGCTCCAGCCAGCAACATGACGAGGCGATCTAGTCCGTAGGCGATGCCGCCGTGGGGTGGAGTGCCGTACTCAAAGGCTTCTAGGAGAAAGCCAAACTTTTCCTGTGCTTCTTCGGGGGAGAGGTTAATAGCTTGAAAGACTTGTTCTTGCATTTCTCGCTGATAAATTCGCAGGGAGCCACCACCAATTTCTGTGCCGTTACAAATCATGTCATAGGCGATCGCTCTTGAAGTTTTGGAAACTGGCAGATCGTCGGGATGGGGGCGGGTGAAGGGATGGTGCATAGCTTCTAATCGCTTCTCTTCTTCGTTCCATTCAAACATGGGAAAGTCAATTACCCAGAGCAGATGGAATTTATTTTCATCGATTAGATTTAATTCTTTGCCTAGGTGCAAGCGCAGGCGATGTAGGGACTCGTTGACAATTTTTGCTTCCCCTGCGCCAAACAGTAAGAGAGTGCCTGGCTGTGCCTGAGTGCATTTTAGGAGTTCGTGTTTTTGCTCGGGGGTGAGATTGTCTTTGATAGCAGGAATGGAGTCTATTTCGCCGTCAGCTTTGACCCGAATGTAGGCTAATCCTTTGGCGCCGTACTGCATGACCAGGTTGGCTAAGTCTCCCCCTGGCTTGATTCTGGTGTTGGAGATGGCACTGTCGCCGTTGGGGATGGGTAGCACTTTGACAATGCCACCACTGGCGATCGCATTGGCGAAAACCTTGAATCCCGAATTGACAAACAGGTGGGAGACATCCACCAGTTCCAAGCCGAATCTGGTATCGGGGTGATCGCACCCATACTTTGCCATTGCCTGCTCATAGGTGAGGCGAGGGAAAGGGGGTAGGTCAATACCTTTGATTTCGCGGAAAATGTGGCGGATCAGATTTTCATTGAGCTGGAGTATCTCTTCCTGATCCATGAAGCTCATTTCCATATCCAGCTGGGTGAATTCTGGCTGGCGATCGGCGCGCAAATCTTCGTCACGGAAACAGCGGGCAATTTGATAGTAGCGATCGCAACCTCCAGCCATGAGTAACTGTTTGAATAGCTGAGGCGACTGGGGCAGGGCATACCATTCTCCATGATGGATACGGCTGGGTACTAGGTAGTCCCTGGCCCCTTCGGGAGTAGAACGGCACAGGATTGGGGTTTCTATCTCTATAAACCCTTCCTGATCTTCCAGATAGCGGCGGATCAGTTTGACCACCTGCGCCCTGAGTTGCAGATTTTTGGCGAGCCGTTCACTGCGCATGTCCAAGTAGCGATACTTAAGGCGCAGTTCTTCCCGCACATTTTCCGTATCGTTGATCGGAAAGGGCAGACTGCGTTGTACACGGTTGAGAATTTCTATGCGATCAGCGTAGATTTCCACTTCCCCTGTGGGAATTTTAGGGTTCACCGCTTCAGGGGGGCGTAGGGATACCAGCCCTGAAACTTTGACTACAAACTCATTCCGCACCTCTTGAGCCACGGGATAGGAGTGAGGGGTGCGCACAGGATCGCTGACGACCTGCACGATTCCGTAGCGATCACGCAAATCCAAGAAGATCACCCCACCGTGATCCCGATAGCGGTCAATCCAGCCGTAGAGTTCCACCCGTTGGTGCACATGGCTGGCATTTACTTGACCGCAGTAGTGAGTTCGCATAGCTGTCTGCCCACTTTTGAGACAACCTATGGCAGATTGATTGCCACATTGTCATCCACCAGTTCATCCCCATCTAGCAAAATGCTGGGGTTAATGGGGTGAGCATGGGAATCATTGATAATCCCATCGTCGCTGTCCTCCCCGTCTCCTAGGGTGTCATAGGCATTGAATCCTGTGCCCGCAGGGATCAACCGCCCAATGATTACATTTTCCTTCAAGCCCCGCAACCAGTCAGACTTGCCCTCAATGGCGGCTTCGGTGAGTACCCGTGTAGTTTCTTGGAAACTGGCGGCAGAGATAAAGCTATCGGTATTAAGGCTGGCTTTGGTAATGCCCATCAAAATAGGCGTATATTCTGCAGGCTTGCCACCCGTGATTTCCATAGCATTGTTGATGTCCTCCACTTGGCGCAAATCCACAAATTCCCCTGGCAGGCGAGTAGTGTCGCCGCCATCGTCAATGCGCACTTTGGAAGTCATTTGCTTTACCACGATCTCAATGTGCTTGTCGGAAATCTCCACCCCTTGGGACTGATAGACCCGCTGTACCTCATCCACCAAAAATTCCTGTACTCTCTGCAAACTCAGCAGGGCGGCATCTTTGAGGGAATGGGTTTGGCGATAGGTAGTGAAGGAAATTTCCAAGATGTCGTGGGGATTGCAGGGACCATCGGTGAGGGGTTCGGCAGGACTGACCCGCTGTCCATCGGAGACTAGCAAACTTTGACCCAAAGTAGGGATATATTCCTCCACACTGCCATCGTCGCCGATCAGTTTCACGATCACATTGTCATCGCGGTCATAGGTAATCTGTACCGTGCCTGCCATGCGCGCTAGCAGTGCCATTTCTTTTGGCTTGCGGGCTTCTAGCAATTCTTCAATGCGCGGCAGACCTTGGATGATGTCGCGGGTTTTAGCGCGCTCAAATGCTAGCAGTGCCAAGTTATCCCCTTTTTGCACTAGATCGCCATCGGCTACCTGTAACACGGTTCCTTGGGAGAGCAGGTAGGGTCTGCCAATGCGCAAGCTAACTTTACCCTCGCTTACTGCCGTCACCTGACCTGAGTCGGGGGCGAGTACCCCTCCTCCCAGATCGCTGGCTTTGGGAACTAGGTCACCCACTTGGACTTGGGGGGATGGCACATTGACTACAGTCATATCTGAATCAGTGATTACCAGAATGCGCTGTAGGCTCTCAGTGCCCTTGCGCACACTCCGCACTTCGCCTGGATGGCGGCAGAGGATTTCGGTGGAAGATACCACTGCTCCCGCTCCTATGCGATCGCCTTCCTGCACCAGTAGGCGATGTCGTATGGAGCTTAGTCCCCCTTCATGGGAAGCATCTTGGCGGATCACCAAGGACTCCAAAATTACCAACTGCAAGCGCAGGACATCGGGGTTGTGCTCATCGGGGATAAATTCAATGTCCGCCGCCACTTGGGGAGTGTCGCTATCCACTTCCAGCACCAGCTGGGTTTTCAACAGTTCTACCCCCTGCACTGACTTGACCCGTTCCCCATCGCGATACAACAGCCTTTGCACTGCCCGCAGACCGATGGAGCGTCCTGCCTGATTGGCAGACACCTGACTGGGCACAGGGGGGGTATCGGGGACGCTGAATTCTCGGACGGGGCGCAGTAACAGGGCTGGACCTTGAGTGGTTTCGAGATATTCCACATACACTTGCTCGGTAATCACTACCCCTGGCAATACTTCCGTGCCTGGCAGGGCAAAGGTGTCATGTTTTTGCTGAGCAGACAGGGGGTCTTCCACCAGATGCAGTGCCCCTGGCTTGATGGTGATCTCCCGCAGGATGTCATTTTTCTGAGTTACTTCGACCACCCCCGCACTCTGGGCAAAAATATCTTTGACTACTTCAGTGCCCGCTTCAATGTACTGCCCGTCTTCTACCATGAGCAGAGAGATGTCTTTGTTGATCTCGTGGACTTCTTCAGGTATCCACAACAATGTGCCCCCCTGCACCACTTCGTAACCATGCCTGCCCTTGCCGCGCTTGGCGATTTCCACTCCTGCGTATTTGATAATGCCGCCGCTGGTGGTGTGGTAGGAGTCGTCGATTAGTTCGGCGACAACTTGCCCGTTGGCGACTTTGGTGCCAGGAACGGCTTTGAGCAGAAAGCGCTGTTTGGGGTCAGTGGTTTCTAAGACATACTGCTCTCTGCCGTGCAGGGTTTCACAGTGAATTTGCGCTTGATCTAGAACTACCGATGCGGTGATAATCTCCACTTCCTTGTCTTGGGTGAACCGCACCGTGCCGCCATGTTCGGTGCAAATCCGCATCTCTGCCATGACATCCCCTGTGGCTACGCGATCGCCTTCTTTGACCACAGGCACAGTGCCGGGGGGTAGGTTGTACACTTCCCCTGACAGTATCCAGATGCGCCCGCCGCGCTCACCCCGCACCATGTAGCTAGTGGTGCCTTGCTTGTCCGTAACTGCTTCGGGGTTGATGTCCTGAAACAGCACTTCCCCCGCTTTGTCAGAAATCAGGGGTTTTTTCACCTTCTCTGTGGTCTTGCGCGCACTGCGCCCCACTTCGGCGATTTCCGCCAACAGCTGGTTGGCTTGGACATGCTGTCCATCGGATACCAAGAGAGTAGAGCCTTGGGTGATGGCATAGGTTTCCTGCCTGCCATCCTCTGCGGTAATGGTAAATTCCCCATTGGTCTCTACAAAGTAGGCATCGTCCCCGTGGCGGGTGCGCATAGGACGCAGGCGCAAGCTGGGGGAGATGCTGACCACCCCTGCAAAGCTGGCACGGCGTTGTTCGGCGACCTCCCCTGTAAAGACACCGCCGGTGTGGAAAGTGCGCATGGTCAACTGGGTACCCGGTTCGCCAATGGACTGGGCAGCAATAATGCCCACCGCTTCACCGATGTCCACTAGGCGAGCATGGGCTAGACTCCACCCATAGCAGGCTTGGCAGACAGAGCGGGTGGAATCGCAAGTCAGGGCAGAGCGTACCACCACTTCTTCTACCCCCGCTTTGATTATGGCTTTTGCCAACTCGTCGGAGATGTCTTGGTTGCGGGCGGCGATCACCTTGCGGGCAAGGATTTTGGGATTGTGCTGGCGCACATATTGGGCGAGGGCTTGTTCCCGCTCCTTTTCCCGATCGCCCATGCGGGGCAGATACACTGTCTCTAGGGCAGGGCGTAGTACCTGCTGGGTGTCGGGATCAATCACATCCTCGACAGGGGCATACTCGTTGCTGTCTAGCAGTTGGGACAGGTTGATCTCCACCGGTTCGGCATTGGGATCAACTACCGCCTTTGCCAGTACCCTCCCCAACAGCCGATCTTCCAGCTTAATCAAGGTGCGATCGCCATCTTTCATCGCCCGCAGAGTAATGCCGCGGGTTGTGCCGCAGTCTGCCTCCCGCACAATCACATCTTGGGACACATCCACCAAACGGCGGGTCAGGTAGCCCGAGTCTGCCGTACGCAGTGCCGTATCCACCAAACCTTTGCGCGCCCCATAGGAAGAAATAATGTATTCCGTAACCGTCAGCCCTTCACGAAAATTAGTGCGAATAGGTAGGTCAATGATTTCCCCTTGTGGATCAGCCATCAAACCCCGCATACCCACCAGCTGACGCACTTGAGACCAGTTGCCCCTTGCTCCCGAGTTCGCCATCATATACACCGAGTTAAGGGGAGCATTGGTACGGAAGTTTTGCATCATCTGCTCCCGCAGTTTCTCGTTGGTAATGTGCCAAGTGTCAATTACCTTCTGAAAGCGCTCCACTTCTGTAATATCCCCGCGGGTGTAGCGCTCTTCTGTGGATTCAATTTCTGCCTCTGCACTCTCCAGTAGCTTCTTTTTCTCTTGGGGAACTTGTAAGTCCTCAATGTTGATGGATACCCCCGCTTGGGTGGCATAGCGAAAACCTAGGGTTTTTAGTTCATCTGCCAAGACTGCAGTGCGGGAAGTGCCATGACGGATGAATGCGCGGGCAATGAGGTTTTTAAGTTGATTTTTATCAATAACGCGGTTCAGGAAAGGTTCTGCTGGGGTCATAATTTGCACTGGGTTTACTACTAAAACTGTTAGTTGAGCACAGGATTGGGTGTAGATAGGGCACTGTGGACGGTTTGATTGAACAGAACTCGTCCTGGGGTGGTGTGGATGTATTGGGCAATCAATTCACCGCTGGCAGTTTCACGGCGGCGGCGCAATAGTTTACCTGTCTTGGCATCAGCGAAACGCCGCTCTACGGAGCCATCGGGGTTGGTAATTACTTCAGTGAGGATTTCCGTACCTCCTACTTCCACTTCCCCATCAAACCGTACCCAGATATAGGCGTGCAAGCTGATCTCCTGCTGGTGGTATGCCATGAGCACATCGTCGAAGTCCACAAAATAGCGCCCTGCCCCTTTCTGCGGTTTGGGGTTGTCTGCGGTGAGGTAGTAGCAACCCAAAACCATGTCTTGGCTGGGAGCAACAATTGGCTTGCCTGTGGCAGGGGATAAGATATTGTGGGATGCCAGCATTAGCATCCTTGCCTCAGCTTGCGCCTCCAAGGACAGGGGCACATGCACCGCCATCTGATCCCCATCAAAGTCAGCGTTGAAGGCAGGGCAGACCAGAGGGTGGAGTTGAATGGCGCGTCCATCCACCAAAATTGGCTCGAAGGCTTGAATGCCAAGACGGTGCAGAGTGGGCGCTCGGTTCAGCAGAACAGGGTGGTCTTTGATCACTTCCTGTAAAACTTCCGTCACAACTGGGTCGTTGCGCTGAATTGCCTTCTTGGCGGCTTTGATGTTCTGGAAGTTCTGGCGTTTGATTAGGCGATGAATCACAAAGGGCTGAAATAGCTCGATTGCCATCTCTTTGGGTAGTCCGCACTGATGAATTTTCAGATTGGGACCTACTACAATTACGGAGCGCCCCGAGTAGTCCACCCGTTTCCCCAACAGGTTTTGGCGAAAACGCCCCTGCTTGCCCTCAATAATGTCTGACAGGGATTTGAGAGGACGATTATTGGCACCGACTACGGTGCGTCCCCTGCGCCCATTGTCAATCAGGGCATCCACCGCTTCTTGGAGCATGCGCTTTTCGTTGCGGATGATAATTTCGGGAGCGGCAATTTCTTGGAGACGGGCAAGGCGGTTATTGCGGTTGATGACCCGGCGGTAGAGATCATTGAGATCACTGGTGGCAAAGCGCCCTCCATCCAATTGCACCATGGGGCGTAGGTCGGGGGGAATTACAGGGAGAATTTCTAGCACCATCCAGCGCGGATCAGCTCCTGTAGCCACGAAGTTGTCCACCACCCGCAGGCGTTTGATCAGCTTGGCGCGCTTCTGTCCTTTGGCATTGTCTATCTCACGGCGCAGGGTTTCCGCTTCTTTTTCGAGGTTGAGCTGTCCGAGGAGCCGCTGTACCGCTTCAGCGCCAATGCCCACTTCGATTCCCTCGATGGGGTATTCGTCGGCATAAATTTTGTCCTCTAACTCGAGCCACTGTTCTTCACTTAGCAGTTGCTTTAGGGTCAGCCCAAAGGCAGTAGCTAACACTTGCCCACTTTCTATGCGATCACCCACAGTGACCTCTGGGGTGTGTTTGGGGTGCAATTTGTACACATCTTCCCCCCCATCATCCCGCAAGATGCGTATCTGCTGGGCATTGACCGCCGTTACTTCCCCCCCATGCTCCGCCATGATCCCTGGATTGAGCACCACATAGGAGTTGAAGTAGACGATCTGCTCCACATCCCGCAGGGGCATATCCAAGAGGATAGACATATAGCTGGGTATGCCTTTGAGATACCACACATGGGTTACGGGCGCGGCAAGTTTGATATAGCCCATGCGATGGCGGCGCACTCGGGACTCTGTTACTTCTACCCCACAGCGTTCACAGACGATCCCGCGGTGGCGCACCCGCTTGTATTTGCCACAGTGGCATTCCCAATCTTTAGCAGGACCAAAGATGCGCTCGCAGAACAGCCCATCCATTTCTGGCTTTAGGGTGCGGTAATTGATGGTTTCAGGCTTGGTAACTTCCCCTACCACACTGCCGTTGGGCAATACCCGCTCTCCCCATTTGCGAATGCGCTCAGGAGATGCCAGACCAATTTTGACATAGTCAAAGCGTTGTTCCTCTCTTGCCATGGGATTTACCTTCTCCTTTATAGGGTTTTCCGCTAGATAGCTAGCTATTCGTCATCGTCATCAAAACTACTCAGCCCTTCTCGGTACACCTGCTCATAGGTGGGACGGCTGGGAATACGGCGCGAACTGACATCCGCCATCAAGTCCACTTCCGTATCTTGGTTTGAGCCATCGGTTGCCAGCTTGTGTACCGATACATCCAAGCAGAGGGACTGCAGTTCCCTGACTAGCACCTTAAAGGATTCAGGAGTGCCAGGGCGGGGGATCGCCTCCCCTTTGACGATCGCATTTAAGGCTTCGTTGCGCCCCGTCATATCATCGGATTTCACTGTGAGAAGCTCCTGCAAAATGTGCGCCGCCCCAAATGCTTCCAGTGCCCACACTTCCATCTCGCCGAAGCGCTGACCGCCCTGTTGGGCTTTACCGCCCAAGGGTTGCTGGGTGACCAGCGAATAGGGACCAGTGGAGCGGGCGTGAATTTTGTCATCCACTAAATGCACCAGCTTGAGCATATGTGCGACTCCCACGGTTACAGGCTGGTCAAAAGGTTCCCCTGTGCGCCCGTCATACACAGTCAGCTTGCCCGGGTGTTCTGGATTAAAAATCCACTCCTTGCCTTCCTGCTGACTGGCTTTGTGTAGTTCCCCATGTACTGAATGGCGGGACATTTCTTCGCCATACATCTCGTCAAAGGGCACCACCTTGTAGCGCACATTGCGATTTGCCGCCGCCCATCCCAAGAGGCACTCATACACTTGACCTACATTCATGCGGGAAGGGACACCCAAGGGGTTCAAGACAATATCTACGGGAGTGCCATCGGCGAGGAACGGCATATCCTCCTTGGGCAGGATACGGGAGATGATACCTTTGTTGCCGTGGCGACCTGCCATTTTGTCCCCCACCTGAATTTTGCGCTTCTGTGCCACATAGACGCGCACTACCATGTTAGCCCCTGGGGGCAGTTCATCCCCATTTTCCCTAGTAAATACCCGCACATCGACTACTCGACCTTTTTCCCCGTTGGGTACGCGCAGGGAGTTGTCCCGCACATCGCGGGCTTTTTCTCCAAAAATGGCGCGCAGTAGTTTCTCTTCAGGGGGCTGATCCGCTTCTCCCTTGGGGGTGACCTTGCCCACTAAGATGTCCCCCGCCTGCACCCAAGCGCCAATGCGAATAATGCCATTTTCATCCAGTTGGCGCAGAGCATCTTCGCCTACATTGGGAACTTCTCTGGTGATTTCCTCTGGTCCTAGTTTGGTCTGCCGCGCTTCGATCTCGAATTTCTCAATGTGAATTGAGGTGTAAATATCCTCATGCACCAATCGCTCGCTGATCAGGATAGCATCTTCATAGTTGTAGCCTTCCCAAGGCATGTAGGCAACCAGAATGTTTTGCCCTAGGGCAATTTCCCCCCCCTCGGTGGAGGAGCCATCTGCCAACACTTGACCCGCTTGGATGCGATCGCCCACAAACACAATGGGGCGCTGGTTGAGGCAGGTATCTTGGTTAGAGCGTTGATATTTTTGCAGATGATAGGTAACTTCCTGTCCCTGATCGGTCTTGACCCTGATTTCGTCCGCTGACACATAGGTAACTGTGCCGTCGTAGTCCGAGAGCACCACCATCCCCGAATCCCGCGCCACTTGTCCTTCTAAACCAGTACCCACCAAAGGGCGTTCGGGGCGGAGCAAGGGCACTGCCTGTCTCTGCATGTTGGAACCCATAAGAGCGCGGTTGGCGTCATCATGCTCTAGGAAGGGGATCAGGGAAGTGGCAACGGAAATAATCTGCACAGGGGACACCTGTACAAAGTCCACCTCCTGCGGAGGGACACTGACAAATTCTTGGCGGTAGCGCACCGCAACAAATTCGCTAGTGATTTTCCCCGTGGCATCCGTCGGCACATCCCCTGCCGCCACATGGTACTCGTCCTCTTCGTCGGCGGTCATGTAGACAGCAGGCAAATCCCGGCGCACCCTGCCATCCTCGACGCGATAGTAGGGGGTCTCAATGAAACCAAACTGGTTGACTCGGGCATGGGTTGCCAGAGAGCCAATTAAACCCGCATTGGGTCCTTCTGGAGTTTCAATGGGACAGATGCGTCCGTAGTGGGAGGGATGAATGTCCCGCACTGCAAATCCTGCCCGCTCTCTAGTCAGTCCTCCAGGTCCTAGGGCACTGATGCGCCGCTTGTGGGTCAGTTCTGCCAAGGGGTTGGTTTGATCCATGAATTGGGAAAGCTGGCTAGAGCCAAAGAACTCTTTGATGGCGGCAACTAGGGGTTTGGGGTTTACTAGAGAAGTGGGGGTAAGGGACTCCACATCGGCAACGGTCATGCGCTCGCGGATGATACGCTCTAGGCGGTTTAGTCCCACCCGCACTTGATTTTGCAATAGCTCACCCACTGAGCGGACGCGGCGGTTGCCTAGGTGATCGATGTCGTCCACCCGTCCCATATCAAACTTGAGGTTAATCAGGTAGTTGATTACCGCTAGGATGTCTTTTTCGGTGAGTACCCTGACATTTTCGGGAATATTTAGTCCTAGCTTTTGGTTGATCTTGTAGCGCCCTACTTTGCCGAGATCGTAGCGCTTGGGATCGAAAAAGCGCGATCGCAACAGCTCCCTGCCTCCAGCCTCGGTGGGGGGTTCCCCAGGGCGCAGTTTGCGGTACAGTTCCTTGAGAGCCTCTTCTTCTTCGAATTGCCCTTCTTTTTCAATGGTCTTCTGATACACTTCGCGGTGGGTAAGGGCATCAAAAATCTCGTTGTCCGTCAAGCCAATGGCCTTAAGCAGAATTTGCGCTGACAACTTGCGGGTTTTGTCAATGCGCACCCACACCAGATCGTTTTTATCGGTTTCAAACTTGAGCCATGCCCCACGGTTGGGAATTAGACTGGCATTGTAAGTGCGCTTGCCGTTTTTATCCACCTCTTCTTTGTAGTACACCCCCGGACTGCGCACGATCTGATTGACAATTACCCGCTCTGCTCCATTGATAATAAAGGTGCCCCGATCGGTCATCAGGGGTAGATCGCCGAGAAACACTTCCATTTCCTTGATCTCCCCTGTCTCCTTGTTGATCAGGCGAGTGGGCACATACATCTGCACGGCGTAGGTAGCGTCCCGCCGTTTGGCTTCTTCTAAACTGTACCGCGGACCCCTGAGCTTGTAGTCCTTGGCAACAAAGTGCAATTCCATCTTCCCTGTGTAGTCGGTGATGGGAGAGAAGCTCTCCAGTTCTTCAATCAAACCCTCTTCTAAAAACCATTTGAAACTTTCCCGCTGAATTTCTATCAGGTCTGGTAGGGTAAAGGCGGGAGTGACTAGGACTGGCTTATCCATGCAGAAGTAACTTTGTCCTCGCAAGTGTCAAAACACGGGCTTTCTATTATATTTATTTGCCATAGGTCTGTCAACAGCAGATTAACGGAAAGGAGAGGGTAGGGCGATCACCAATTTACT
>Ga0308420_1001661_pt1 | contig 11596 bp, 8 predicted proteins | sample HotsprSampleMS55_FD_203802 | JGI IMG/M metagenome (GOLD analysis project Ga0308420, IMG submission 203802) | Hot spring phototrophic mat microbial communities from Mushroom Spring, Yellowstone National Park, Wyoming, United States - 20090730_MS55 ... | reverse complement strand
TACTCTCGGGCCGCACTGATCGCGCGCCGAAAGTCAACAGATAGGCGTTCGTGTCGCTTGCTTCGGCTAAAAGCAGTTTGGAGCCTCCGCACCCCTGCGGCGCTTGAGGAAGGACTGATCGATGTCGTCGAAGATAGGGGGCATGGCGAATTCTGCGGATGAAGTGGCTTACGCCTGAAACGCCTCGATGATCTTCCGCCACCGGGCGGTATTTTGCCCCGGACGATCAGCATGATAGAACATCACACGGTCCAGCAGCCCGTCATACTTCGCCTTGAGTAAGCCCGGCACTTCCTCTGGTGACCCGGTGACGGCGAACTCGGTTAGCATGTCGTCGGTAATCTCCTGCGCCATGCTTTCCCATTCACCTTTTGCTGCCTTCTCGCTCAGCCGTAGGCAAACTTCCCCCCAGCCGTGGAGGTCTAACACTGGCTTGTAGGTCCGCGTGGAGGCGTAAAAAGCGATCTGCTGCCGGACTTTTTCCCGCATCGCGTCTATCTCCTTTTGGCTGTCTCCCATAATCACGAAGGCCGACGTCACAATGGTGATATCTTTGCGGCTACGTCCCACCTTTTTTGCGCCCTGTTCGATCTGTGGCAGCACTACCTCCCGCAGGTATTTGGCCGTGTGAAACGGATGGGCATGAAAGCCCTCGCAGAGCTCGCCCGCGAGGCGACAGATGTAGGGGTTCACCCCGGCGATGTAAATCGGCACGTGCGGGTGGGCGATCGGCCCTGGGTTAAAGGCCGGTGTCATCAATGTAAAGTTGTAAAACTGACCGCGAAAGTTCAGCGGCGTCCCGTGTTGCCAGCAGTCCCAGATCGCCCGCAGCGCACGAATCACCTCGCGCAGTTTTGGGCCGGGGGATTCCCATTTGACACTGAAGCGGCGTTCGTTATGGCCTTTCACCTGGGTGCCCAGCCCGAGGATGAAGCGCCCCTGCGCGGCTGCTTGTAAATCCCATGCGGTGTAGGCCAGTGACATAGGGCTACGTGGGAAGGCTAAGGCGATGGCAGTGCCAAGCTTGATCTTGCGCGTCACGGTTGCAGCCACGGCGAGCGGCAAGAACGGGTCGTGTTGATTTTCTGGATTCCACAAGGCGGCAAATCCCATGTCTTCGGCGGCCCGAGCGATCTCTGCGGTTTCGGCCAGATTCCCGGCCTCGGCAAACGCCCGCGGGGTAAGCATCATATCGAGGTGCATGGCTTTTCTCCTCTCGTGAGTGATCTTCCTCCACATCGTCTGACGGTAGGGAAATGTGGAACGTAGCTCAATTGGCCTCTGGGTCGCTTCGACCGGTGACGATCCGTCACCGGTTATCCAATGGGAATACTGGTCGGCGGATTTTGCGGTACGGCAGCCGGCTGAGTATGGGGGTCGCCAGACCCGGGGTATCCACGTCGATGATCTTACTGGCAATCCCAGCGAAGCCCGCCCGGTGTTGTAACTCGGATTTGACCGCCAGGATTTTGCGCTCGGTCGGCTCGATGCCAAGGCTGCGGAAATGATTCACCTCGAAGCCGTGGGCGGGGCGAGAGGTGAGAATCACCTCCACTCCACCGCAGTCGAGGACGACCGTCGGACCTCGGCGGTACGTGCCGGCGTTAAACGCGGTGGCGGCTCTGTATACGCCATCCTGGATAGTGCGGACGCGCCCGCTAATCTGCACGGGGTCGCCATGGAACCTATCCACTTTCCCGCCGACTGTGAGAGTAACCTGCTTCCCCACCCCGGCCTGGATAGCTTCCTGCACCGCGGCGGGATCGGTGATGTTGCTGATCACGGCCCCCTCCGCGTTCTGCTTGAGTAACTCGGCGAGCAGCACGGTGCCGTCACCGGGGGTACCAGCTCCGCCGCTGTCCGCGAGGTCGCCCAGCACGACCGGACCCTCCTCGGTCTCGATAGCCTCACGCACCGCATCTTCAAGCGGTACAACATCAGCGGTGAACGCGTGACGTTTCGCCCAACAGGCTTCCTCGATCTTTGCGGCGATCTCTTGTGCCAGTTCTGGCTCCCTATTGGTTGTCACGACCACGCTCATCCCGGTTTCCGGAATTTCTAAGTATAGAAAGCCACCCAGCAATGAAACGTCTACCACACGGGGATCTCTAGCGGCGAGGTTTTGCGCCTGGCGCATGAGATGCTCCATGGGCCATCCGGATGCGATGTAGAGTTTTTGCAACGACGGGACCAACGCGGGCTGCGCCCAAGCGCTCGTAGGCATGACCGTGCCGGCCACCATATCTGCCATGATGCGTGCCGCCTGCCGACCGACCGCAACGAAATCATAGTGAGGATTAGTTTTCACGCCAAGCAGTACGCTGGCGTGCTTGACCATCAGCGGGGTGACATTCGCGTGCCCGTCTAAGGAAGCAATGAGAGGGATCTTCTCCCCTAGCAACTCGCGTAAGGCGGCAAGCAGGTCGCCTTCACAGTCATCGACATGCTCGGCAACTGCCGTGCCGTGGAGTTGGAGGAAGACTCCATCCACCGGACCGGCTTTCCGCAGCATGGCCAGGAAGGTCTCCTTCGCCATTTCGTGCGCTTCCTGGGTAATCAGGCCGCCGACTCCAGGTCCGACGAACTGGAGGGGGACAATTTCCCACTGCTGTGCGCGGGCGTGGTCGAGAAACCCCGCAATAGCACTTTCCCCGCGACCTGCCGCGAGTAATGCTTCCCCGCTCACCGTGGCGCGCTGGAAGTCCTCACGCCCGAGCCGTTGCGTCACAAACGTATTCACCGCAACAAGATAGCCACCGACCGCAACACGCATGGTGCATCCCTCCTTTGCGGGCCAGTTTTTCGCCTCATCTCTTTTCCCGAGGCGCAACGGGCTACCCTCAGAGGCCTTGGTCCGTACAGAAAAAAGGGGGGGTGCGCATTCTCGTCGCACCACCCTGCGTGGGGTTCTCTCTCTGAACGCTCGCCGGGACTAGGCAGCCGCGCTGTCGAGCTTGAGCGAAGAGAGAGGTGTCCGATCCACCACCTCCGCCCGTTTGGTGCCTGCCCGCAATTTCACCGAGCCGGGGAAGCGCTCGAACGGGTCGGTCAAGCCGATTTCCTTGGCGTACTCTTTGAGGGCGGGGATGACCTCCTGGGCGAATAAGCGCATGCTGTTCATACGGTCCTCGTTGCTCACGGTGCCTTGCACCTGAAAGAGGGTAAAGATGCCAGGGCGCAGGACCCGCAAGATGGTTTTGAGCTTCTCGGTCACCGTTTTGGGTGAGCCGATAATCATGAGGTAGTTCTTCTGCGCCTTCTCGTATGCGACGAGGAGCTTACGCCGGATCTCGTCGTAATTCTTCCCCTCGGCCTCCTTCACCCCCGTTTGTGACTGCTTCAGCCGGTCGGAACTGACGCCGACCCACCCGCCGCTCGGAAGCCGGGCGAGGCGGCGAATCGCATCTTTGGAGTTATAACCCGGCGGCAAGGTGTGCTCGGGCCGCGAGAAGGCATTCGCCCCGCCGCCGAAGACAAACCCTTTGCCCAGTTCCTGAGCTTTCTCATCGGTCTCGGCGACGAACACCCCCATCAGATAGCCGAAATTTTCCGGCCCAGCCTGGTAGCCGTGCTCTGCCGCGATGTCGGCGTAGAAGTCCCACAAGTCACAGGTCGGGCCAAGCGAAGTAACGAGCCCGATGTACGGATAGGCACGTTCCGCACACCAGCGGACCGTTTCCGGACTGAGGACTCCGGGAATCCACATCTGCGGATGCGGTTTTTGATACGGCAGTGCCCATGGGTTCACATGTCGGTAGTGAAAGTGTTTCCCCTCATAGCGCCACGGGCCGGGGCGCGTCCATGCCTGGATGATGAAGTCGTGCGCCTCGTTGAAATACTCGCGATTATAAGCAGGGTTGGCGTTGTTGAAAAACTGCTCGCTGCCTGCGCCGCGCACCCAGCCAGTCACCAACCGCCCACGGGAGATCAGGTCGATTTCCGCTAGCTCTTCGGCCATACGTAACGGGTGCTTGATGACCGGCAAAGGGTTGCCGATCAGGACGATCTTGGCCTTTTTGGTGATGCGGGCCAGGATCGCCGCCTCGACGTTCATAACGCTACCCATGCAGAAGGGGTTGCCATGGTGTTCATTCAACATCAGGGCGTCGAAGCCCAATTCCTCCGCATAGCAATACTCGTCTAGGAAGTAATTGTAATCGTCCGCAGCTTTTTCGCGATCAAAATACTTATTGGAGATCGCAAAAAACGCCTCGTTGCGCAGCACTTCCTCCTCGGGGACCCAGCGATACGGCCGTTCGGTAAAATACCCAATGATCATACCCGCTACTCCTTTTTTGCATGGTGTATGTCACAACATTTGTTCTCTGATAGCAGACTGCGCGATAAATTGGGAGCCCGTAGAAGACCCCTCGTGTCGTGTAGCCAGGTGTGCACCTATTCCTGCGCAAACCCCATCGTGCGGATTTGCGTCGGGGTCAGCTTCAACACTGTACGCCTACCGAGTGTGGCCGTTTTGCGCCATTCGGCGACTCCCGCGTCGTCCAGATTTAAGTAGTGCTTGGCCAGCTCCTGGTAGAAGGCCACCGGGTCAGAGTGATCGACGCTGGAAAGCGTCCCGTGCACGATGACCCACTTGTACATATTCGTCGGATCCAAGACGGCTAGGGCGGCGCGCGGATCTTTCTGCATATTAGGGGAACGCATCGTTCCTCCTGCAGCCTGCTTGATTTCGTGGTTCCGCACGGCCGGGCAATCGTCTTTTCATTGTGGCTCTTGTAATCTGCCAATCCTGTCCTGTACAGTCCGTGCCCGGAAATGGTAGAGTCCTGAGGGGGATCGCTAAGGATTGCCCTGAAAGAAAGCAGGAGGAAGTATGGCACTGACGGTCGTGACCCTGGAGACACAAGACCGTATCGGTACGCTCACGCTCAACCGCCCGGAAAAACTCAACGCCCTAAACTCGGCAGTGATGACCGAGTTTTCCGAAGCTCTCGACATGGTAGCGACCGATCCCGGCGTCAAAGTGCTCATCATCCGTGGTGCCGGGCGCGCGTTTTCCACCGGCTACGACTTGAGTGCTGGAGGCAGTGGACGGTCCAAACCGTTTACGATCGAGGACGATCATTCCATGCTGCGGCGCTATGCGGAGACCTGGCTGCGGTTGCGCGAGCTCCCTAAGCCGGTGATCGCGATGGTACACGGCTACTGCCTGGCCGGGGCGACGCAACTCTGCATCTGCTGCGATATCATCTTTGTCGCGGACACTGCCCGCGTCGGATTTCCGTCGATCCCCGCGGGCGCAGGCTACGTGAGCGCCTTCTGGAACTGGATGGTGGGCCCCCACCGCACCAAGTACCTGGCGTTCCTGCCCGGCAGCCAGATCAGCGGCAAAGAGGCAGAGCTCATGGGCTTTGCCACGCGGAGCTTCCCCGCAGATAAACTAGAGGAGGAGACGTATAGCTACGCCCGGCGGGTGGCGAAGGTGCCGGCACACAAGCTGCAACTCGAAAAGCTTGCCATCAACCGCGCCATGGACTACCGTGGCTTTCGCGCGTCAGTTCTCTCGGGTGCGGAGTATGACGCCATTTTCCACTTCGGCCCCGGGAACGAGGAGATCAAAAAAGTCCGCGAAGAGCGTGGCCTACGTGGCGCTATCCAATGGTACGAGGAACAGTAAAACGGATTGTCGCTCAATGGAGTCCACAAGAGCGGCAAAAAGGAGGCCATTATGCCTACCGCACCGCACCGTATCGATGTGCATCACCATATCCTGCCGCCGGAGTACCTGACGGCCCTGTCCAGCATGGGCGTGACCAATGTCGGGCGCGTCTCTTTTCCGCCCTGGTCGGTGGAAACGACTCTCGGCGTGATGGACCGTCACGGCATTGCTACGGCGATCACGTCGATCTCCGCCCCCGGCGTCTATTTTGGCGATCGGGCGTTTGCGCGTGACTTGGCCCGGCAGTGTAACGAAATCTCCGCCCGCTTGGTAAGCGACCACCCGCACCGCTTTGGTGCGTTTGCCGTCGTCCCCTTGCCCGATGTGGATGCAGCCTTGCGAGAGACCGAGTACGCGCTGGACACCTTAAAACTCGACGGGATCGTGTTACTCGCCAGCGTGGGAGACCAATATCAAGGGGACCCGGAGTTCGACGCGCTGTACGCGGAACTGCACCGACGCAAAGCCGTAGTCTTCATTCACCCGAACGTACCGCCGGGGTACACGGTGCCAAAGCTGACTCTACCGGCCCCGCTGGTGGACTTCATTTTCGACACCACGCGGGCGGTGACCAATTTAATTTTTAGTGGCACGTTGGAACGCTACCCCGACATTTCGTTTATCTTATCGCACGCGGGTGGTGCCGTGCCGTACCTTGCCTGGCGCATAGCGCTCTTCGATCGCATCCTGCCGGGAGTTGCCGACAAAGCGCCGCAAGGCGCGATCGCGTACCTGAAACGTCTTTACTACGACACGGCCCTATCCGCCGCGCCCTATGCTCTGCGTGCGTTGCAGGCACTGGTCGATCCTTCACACATTCTTTTTGGGAGTGATTACCCCTTTGCACCGGAGCCGATTACCGCTGCAAGCGTCAAAGGGCTCGACGAGTATGACGGGTTCGATGCGCAGGCCCGTGCGCAGATCGAGCGTGACAACGGACTCAAGCTTTTTCCGCGGCTACGGGCTGCGCAAAGGGAAGCTTGGGCATGACCTGCCCCTTCGCTCCGTGCTTTCGTCGCACATTTCGGTCAGTCTGCAAACAATGTCGGATGCTTTTTCGACCCTCTGGTCTGCGCTCAGCGCTTGGGACCGGCCTAGGCAACCCAAGCGCTCTGCATACCCAACAGAGCGCCGAAAACGCTTTTCCAGGGGGTGATATCTCGCTCTCACGTGGTGCCAACGGAAGAAAGGAGTCTGTATGCAGACCGTTCTGTTTGCCTGCATACACAATGCTGGCCGTTCCCAGATGGCGGCGGCACTGTTCAACGCGCTGGCGGACCCCACCAAGGCGCGTGCCACCTGTGCGGGCACACAGCCTGCCGATGCTGTGCACCCCGAGGTGATCGCTGTCATGCGCGAACTCGGGATCGATCTCGCTTCTGCGAAACCCCAACCCCTTACAGACCATCTAGCACGCCAAGCCGACATCTTGATTACTATGGGTTGTGGTGAGGCATGTCCCGTGGTGCCTGGTGTGCAACGCGACGATTGGCCGGTGGCCGATCCCAAGGGACTGTCACTCGAGCAGGTCCGCGCCATCCGAGACGAGATCCACCAGCGGGTGCTGCACCTGGTCCACAATAACGGCTGGGAACGCTGCGCGCGCCTCTTGTCCGAGTAAGGAAGGCGTGCTCCTCGATGAGCTAGAGCGTTGTAATCTTCATGCGGCGACCTCAGCCCGGGGGATACCGTTGCGGAATAAGGGCTCATCTGACCTCTCCGCGCGCTGAGAAGCAGAACGCTATAGCATCGACTCTGCAAGCGCCAGCACCGACTGCCAAGATGTGGATAACGCTATGCCCCTCAGGAGCGCGAACGGAGTGAGCGTCCCTTGCAGGGGCCAGTTAGGCCACAAAAGCTGCAACGTCCCCTATTTCACAACACTTTGTTAGGCCAAACCTCGCTCAAGACTTCCGTCTCTTAAGGAGCACGCGTTCACCTGCCCGGCGTCCACCGTGTCGCCCCACTCCTCATGACAAGATCCAACCGTGGGCTCCGCCGAAGCAGAAGCCAGGGGCAAATCGCCCCCGGCTTTGCCTATGTCGATTGGGTGGGCAGGCTTGGACCTAGCCGCCGCAGCCTGGGGTCACGATGTTGATGGTCTGCGTCACTGAGAAGTTGATGTCTCTGAGAGCGTTGTTGCCCTTCACCGTGCCCGTGAGGGTGATCGTATAGGTGCCCGGAGGCAGATCGAGGTGGACCGGGTCCATGACCGCTCTGGCCAGCGCGCGGCCATCTGCGCCGCCATCGTCATTGCCAGGGAATACATCGTTATTGAGAATCGTGCGGGCATCGCCATCCTTGAGGAGTGAGGTTACGCCGTTGCTGCCGGCGTTGGTGGCGTATGAGAAGTCCACCGCGCCGAGGTCACCACGGAGGCAGCCCGGACAGTTCTCCTCGAGGGTGGAGCCTGGGGTGGCGGCGAGGACACCGTTTACGAACAGCTGGAGGTTGGTCACCCGGCTGCTCCCATCTCTGTTATGCAAGCTGAACGAGAATTTCCCTGGCGACGGGAATTGGGTGGATTGCACCACGGACTCGCCCGCGATTTTCGCTGTGATAGTGATGGACGCGGTGCTAGGACCCGTCGTGCTCACGAGGTCCCATGCTGTAAAGGGAACAACGCCGAAAGACTGGGTTGACAGGTCCCCGTCAAGGTCCGTGTCGGGAGTCACGTTGTAGGTGTAGGTGAAGGTGTATTTGCATGTTTTGGTTTTGTGGCCATCAGTGCAGTTCGTAGTTACCGTCACCGTCTGTGTGTAGCTACTTCCCGTCAGCGTGCCGCCGTCAAGGAAGGTGCACTTTTGGGTAGTGGCGGCGCCGGTCGGACCAGTAACCTTGGATGGATCGGGGGCTGGCGCAGGCGGAGTCGGGGGCGTAGACGGAGTACAGTTGGCGGAGCCGGTACATTGTATAGACACTGTGGGTGGATTGCCGTCCCACGCGTTAATGAAGTACGTGCCAGCTGTAGTGACGTTGAACTTCCAGAGCTGGGTGTTAACGATGGCGAATTGGCCGGCCGCGTTGAGGTCCACCATGATCCCCTGCGCGGTTTGCGTCGGCCCTGCCAGGGCTGGTCCGCTCCCCAGGAAGAGCAAAAGGGCGACTACCCCCCCCGGCGAGTACTGCGGATTTCATTGCCTGGCTGTTCATGGTCATTCCTCCTCGTATACTATGTTTGTTAGTTTTGCCACAACATGCGTGGCCGGTGCTGTCTCGGTCTGTTTCGTGTGTGCTGACATCACGGTCCCGTGGTGAGTTTCATTTTCACGCCTCCTTTCTTTCGCGGCCCAATTATGATTGGACTGCCTAATAAAAACCCTACACGCTTTAGCTTCCCGCAGCCCCACAGGGGGCCAATGGAAAAGCCGCTCGTTGCCGAGGCAGCGAAATTTAGCACTTCTGCCACCCAAATGCCAAGCGGCACCTCACCCCTGCGAGACTGCAACGGCGTGCAGCCTAACTCCCTAACATGGCAAGCAATTTCAATGGACAAGCCCACGTTGCTCGACTAAATCCGCCAGGTTATGCCCGTCAGACATCATAGCCTCAGGACTGAAGAAGCCTACGTGCGCTGGATCCAAAGAGTACCTCTTTTTCCACCACAAGCGTCATCCCGAGGAGACGGGCAAAGATGCAGTCAGCCGGTTTCTCACTCGTCCAGCCGTCAAGCGAAACGTGACAGCTGCGACCCAGCACCAGCCGCTTAGCGCCCTGTTGTTTCTTTACCGTGAAGTTCTCAATCCGCCGCTCGAACTACAATGCCCGGTCTCGCTGTTGTGACTATGACTATCCAGACTCTATCTCACCCTACCCGTACGGCAGGAAATCAAGATCAGGATGCATGGCTGACAGCCGATCGCTTTCTCAGCTATAGTGTCCTACATGGAACAACCGCGTTACCGTGTCGGTGTGGATATCGGCGGGACGTTTACCGATATTTTCCTCCTCGCAGAAGAGAGCGGTGCAGTGGCGATCGGCAAAGTGCTCACCACCCCGCACGATCCAGCCGTGGCGGTTCTTAACGGACTGCGTGACCTGTTGAGAGAACAGGGCATCGCTCCCGCCGCGGTGCACCACCTGGTGCACGGCACCACCCTCATTACCAACGCCATCATCGAGCGCAAGGGTGCTAAAACGGGGCTCATTACCACTAAGGGGTTTCGGGACGCGTTGGAGATCGGTCGCGAGCGGCGGTACGATATCTATGACATTTCTCTCGAGAACCCCGAACCGCTGGTGCCGCGTTTCCTGCGGCGCGAGGTGACCGAGCGGCTCGACAACACCGGGAACGTCCTCACGCCTCTAGACCCGGACGAGGCGCTCGCCGTCATCCGCGGCCTTGTCAATGACGGCGTAGAAGCCCTGGCCGTGTGCCTGCTCCACTCGTTCCGCAATCCCGTCCACGAGTTGTTGATCAAAAAGCTGGTCGCGGACCACTTCCCGCACCTCGCCTGTTCAGTGTCCTGCGAGGTCATACCAGAGATTCGCGAGTACGAGCGCACCTCGACGACCGTCGCCAACGTCTATGTCAAATCCCTCGCGCAGCGCTATCTCCACAAACTCAACGCCGACCTGCGCGCCTTAGGGGTATCGCGCGACATCTTCATCATGCTCTCGAATGGAGGAATCACTAGCTGTGACGTGGCTGGAGAATACCCGATCCGGCTGATCGAGTCCGGCCCCGCCGCCGGCGCCTTGGCGGCAAGTTTCTACAGCCTACGGCAAGGGCTCGACCGCGTCATCTCTTTCGACATGGGGGGCACCACAGCGAAGATTTGCCTCATCGAACATGGTAGACCATTCCTCACCACGGATTTCGAGGCTGCGCGTGTCTATCGCTTCAAGAAGGGGAGTGGCCTGCCGCTGAAAGTACCGGTCATCGAAATGATCGAAATCGGTGCCGGTGGCGGCAGCATCGCACGGGTCGATAAGCTTGGCCTGCTCAAAGTCGGGCCAGAGAGTGCCGGCGCCGAGCCAGGACCGGCCTGCTACGACCGTGGTGGCGAAGAACCGACGGTGACCGATGCCGATCTCGTGCTCGGCTATTTGAGTCCGACCTATTTCCTCGGCGGGAAGATGCGCCTCGACCTGGAAAAGGCCAAACGCGCTATCGCGGAGAAGATTGCGCGACCGCTGGGGGTCGATGTGGTGCGAGCCGCGTGGGGGATCCACCAAGTCGTGAACGAGAACATGGCCAACGCGGCGCGTATTCATCTGGTGGAAAAAGGACGCGACCCACGCGGGTATAGCCTCATCGCCTTCGGCGGAGCCGGACCAATCCATGCCTACCGTGTCGCTGAGCGCCTCAAACTGCACACCATTGTCTGTCCGCTGGCGGCGGGGGTCACCTCGGCGTTTGGCATGCTGACGGCGCCGCTGGCGTTTGACTTTGTGCAGAGCTATGTCACGCCGCTGGCGGCCTTGGATTTCACCAGCCTGAACCGCATGTTCGCGGACATGGAAGCCCGGGGGCGGGCGCTCCTCCACACAGCAGGGGTCGAGGGGGAGATCACCTTTACCCGCGCGGCCGATATGCGGTATGTGCAGCAGGGCTTCGAAATCCGCGTGCCGTTGCCTCTTGGTCGGCTGACTGCGGAGGACGTGCCGGCGTTACGACGCGCTTTTGCCGAGGAGTATGAACGGCTATATAAACGTTTGAACCCCGGGGTCGAGATCGAAGCGGTGAACTGGCGGGTCGTGGTGTCAGGGCCGCGGCCACAGATTCACTTACGGCCGCTGGAGGGTTCTCAGGGCCGCCTCTCAGACGCGCGCAAGGGGGAACGACCCGTCTACTTCCCCGAGTATGGGGGCTTTGTGCCGTGTGCCGTGTACGATCGTTATCAGCTCCCCGTGGGAGCGGCCTTTCCCGGCCCGGCAGTGGTCGAGGAGCGGGAGTGTACGGTGGTGGTTGGA
>Ga0308420_1001659_pt1 | contig 11612 bp, 9 predicted proteins | sample HotsprSampleMS55_FD_203802 | JGI IMG/M metagenome (GOLD analysis project Ga0308420, IMG submission 203802) | Hot spring phototrophic mat microbial communities from Mushroom Spring, Yellowstone National Park, Wyoming, United States - 20090730_MS55 ... | reverse complement strand
TCAATATCAATTTTTGATTTCTCTGGTAAAGTAATTTCTTGTGCTTGATTTAAATCATTTTGGTCTTTAGATACATTCATTTTTGATTTTAAGAGAATAGTATTTGGGATAGGTTCTTTTTTCTTTTTAGGTTTAACTTTTTTCTTCAGTCCGAAATATATTCCAAATATTTTCATAAAAACCTCTTTAATTTTAACTTTAATTTAAGTATAAGAAACAAAAATTTCAATTTACTGAATAAAGTTTTTAGGAAACTTAATCATAATTGATTTTGCAATTACCGCAGCAGCTTCATCATAGTTAAGTAATCCAGTATTGATTAACAGATGATATAAAGATTGATCATCAATTTGATAAAAAAAATGAGTTTTAACATAGTCATTTCTTGCTTTGTCTTCTTTATTTATGTAATCAAGAGCCTTTTCTCTTGAGTAACCGAAAACATTTTTTACGTGTTCTATTCTTTTTTCTAATGGCGCAACTAATCTAATATGAAATGCATTAGGTAGTTTAGAAGTGATAATATTTCCACCTCTACCTACGATTATGGCTTTCCCCATTCTACCAATTTGTAAAATTGTTTCAGTTGTTTTTTGTATTAACTTCCACTCAGACGGTTTCACACCTAATAGTTCATAAACTGCATCGTTTATATGACTATATTTTGTCTCAATCATATATTCACTTACAATTTTAGGAAGATTATGATCCTCAATTACTTTTTGAATTAATTCTTTATTAAAAAAGGTCCATTTTTGTTCAGGATCTTTTGAATGTTTATCGAGAATTTTTATTAGTCTTTCAGATACTTCATATGATCCAGCACCAGTTTGACGGGATATAGTAATACAAGGGTAAATTTCTTTTTTCTTTTCCTCTTCCCTTGATTTTCTTGAATGAGATTCAATATAACGTTTGCACTTTTCATAAGAACCTAATGCTAACATTTTAGCCTCCTGATAAATTGAATTTTTTAAGGATACTAAACATATTCATTTGCATCAAATAATTGAAAAGAAGATTTAATTCGCTGCTCATCCGAATTTGAATAATATTTATTGTAAAATTCATTTTTAGAACAATCATAATTATAATCACTTGCCCATTTATCAATGTTTGTAACAATTTGTTTAATTGCATCTGCAATAAAATAAACCTCATCATTTAACATAGTAGGATGGATAGATAATCTAACCCAGCCAGGTTTTTCGCTTAAGTCTCCTTGATTAATTTTTTCTGTTATTCTTTTAGAGTGGTTTCGATCGACATGAAGTAAGTAATGTCCATAAGTTCCAGCACAAGAACAACCACCTCTTACTTGAACTCCAAATCTATCATTTAGAAGTTTAACGATAAGGTTATAGTGAATTTTATCAATATAAAATGAAATAGCTCCAAGTCTATCTTCTACATTATCAGCAAGAATATTAATATTCGGAATTTTTCTTAGTTCAGAGAAAGCAATTTTAATTAGTTCTTTTTCCCTTGAGCGGATTTTATCAACTTTCATTTCTTCTTTGAGTTTAATTGCTAGAGCTGCTTTAATAGTTTGTAAAAAAGCAGGTGTACCTCCATCCTCTCTGATTTCAATATTTTCATTAAATTTATGTTGACCCCAAGGATTTGTCCAATCTACGGTTCCGCCACCTGGTAAATCTGGAACGCGATTATGATAAAGTTTAGAATTAAAAATCAACACGCCCGGTGTGGCAGGTCCACCAAGAAATTTATGAGGAGAAAAATAAATAGCATCGAAACTTTCTTCTTCGTTTATGGGGTGCATATTTATTTCAACATAAGGAGCAGCGCAAGCAAAATCAATAAAACAATATCCACCATTCTGATGCATAATTTTTGCAAGTTGATGAATTGGTGGTTCAATTCCAGTAACATTAGAAGCGGCAGTAAATGCACCGATTTTTAATTTTCTATCTTTATAAATCTCAAGTTTTCTATGTAAATCATCTAAATCTACAAGTCCTTCTTCATCTGGGTCAATAATTACAACATCTGCGATTGTCTCTAACCATGTTGTTTGATTTGAATGGTGTTCCATATGAGTGATAAACACAATCGGTTTAAGTTCTTCTGGTAAATGTAAAAAATCGGATAGTTGTTCAGGAACTTTCAGTCCTAAAATTCTTTGAAATTTACACACCATCGCAGTCATTCCAGAACCTGAGGTTATAATGACATCATCTTTTGAAGCATTGCAATGTTTTTTAATAATGTTATGTGCCTCTTTGTATGAAAGTGTCATAAATGTTCCAGTCTCACTTGACTCAGAATGAGTGTTACCAACCATAGGTCCAAATTTATTTAATAAAATATCTTCAATTGGTCTGTATAATCTTCCACTTGCTATCCAATCAGCATAGATTAATTTTTGTTTTCCGTAAGGTGAATTGAAATGGTGATTGATTCCAATAATGTTTTCTCTAAAAGGAAGAAAATAATTTTCTAATTCAGTCATAGAAGAACCTTAGAATTTACACTTTAAATATAATATCCATAAGTTCAAATAATTTACTAAATTTATTTTCTGGATGGAATAAAAAATATTAAATCGTAGGTATGGGTAAATTATAATATTAAAATATCGAGTAAGTAATTTCTGACTTTGATACTTTATTTTCTTAATTTATACATTAATAATTCTACCATTTAAAATAGTGGTAGTTATCAACTCTGATAATTTTTTTGAAGGGAATTTAGTTCAAATATGAAATAATTTCTCCTTTATCCATTACATCATTTGAATTGATTTATTTTTAATTTAATCAATACTTGCTTGCAAGTGGATAGTGCTTTGACCTCAAATAAAACATATTTTCATATATTTGATTTCCGATACCTCAATAGAATTAATTGTCTCTGTTATAGTCTCTGCAGAAGCGTTAACTCGATTTTTCTTAAGTTTTCCCTCTAATACTCTTTCTAACAGAAAAGCAATAAAACAGGGTTACAAAATGTCCTATTATTCTCTTCGTTTTCAATAAAAATATCGATTCTGGTTGTATTGTCGAGTTTAATACTCGAAATATCTCTTCTAATTCTATAACCGATTATACTCTTCTATAATTAGAATTATCTGTATCATAAAACAACTGCTATAATATTTATACCTATCCTTTTTTTGCTGAGTATTTGATATTTTTTACACTAATATCGATGAGTTTATTTTCTGCTATTACAGTTAAATGTATTAAATGTTAGTTTTCTTTTATAATTTTTTTATTGAGAAAATATTAAGATGTGGCCATTTCATTTGGCGTTCTTTCAAGATGTTATTTCATCTCTAAACCTTTATTGAAAGAACAACTTTGCTATTTGTTATAAACTACTATTTATTGAACCCTTATTGATATTTTCAACAACAGAAAATTATAACGCTTATAAATATTAAGAATTTAAAATGAAATTGTATCTAATCATCTCAATATTTTAGTTAAATGAATTTTTCATATAATTCTTTTGAAAATTATTAAAACAATCCTTTAATAAGACAACAATAAAATTCAATAGAATAACTTTACTGGTATTTTATAAAATTTAAAAGATTATTGTTTATCAGTTTGATTTCAATAAATTAAAACAATTTAACCTAAATAATGTTAAAAAAAGTAATAGACTGCAAATAAGACTCTCAAGTTAGAAACATTAACAGTGTTAATAACTTTCCCTTTGTTAAAATTGTCATTTTTACCGTAAGCAGCTGAAGTATATTCTAACTCAGCTGAAAATCTTGAACTTCCAGAATTCCATTGAATTCGAGGTGAAATTCTTAAAAGATTTGCAATGTTAGCAGCACGAACATAATAATCTCCTGATATATTATCATCAGCACCTAAATTTTTACTGTAACCAGCAAATAAACCATACTCGATTCCTTTTCCATAGGCAACATCAGACCAAATTGATAATACTCTTAAGGCAGTATATTCCTCCTGAGCATCAGCTCGATTAATTGCTCTTACAGCATATCCACCTAACATCATTAAATCAGCTAAATTTGCTCCATAAATAAATTGAGATTTAATAGTTACAAGTCCTGGATTAATTTTAAAGAAACCTGTAAAAGAAAGAGTAGAGATAGATTTACTTGTAATAAAATTAGAACTTGTTACAATCCTTGGTATAATTTTTTTGAAGTCTAATCCAACTCCTAAAATATTTCCATTATGAAGAAAATGTAATTGAGCATTCAAATTTGGAATGCCAGAATTTCTCAAATAAGAACTACTAAAACCATTTGGTCCATTACTTGAAAAATCTCTTTGCGAAGCAGCGGTTAAAATTAAATTAATTTGATCAAATGATTGAGAAAATCTAATTTGTGGATTTCTTGAAAACGGTTGAAATGGAGCACCTGTATTAAAAGATACTACGCCCGGAAAAACTTCATTTATAAACATTGGGTGCCATGTTTGTCCAACTAATAAGGAAGTTTTTTCCCAATCAAATTTTACAAAAGCGTGTCGAAGTCTTAAACCATTTAAATCTGCATCTGAAGTTCCAAAAAATTCTGACTCTATTACTCCTGATGTCTTTGCACTAAAAGCATCAGGTCCCTTAAGTTTGGCTGTTAATCTTGTTTGAATTGATAGAATGTTAAAACTGCTCTTAGCATTTATGTCCCCGCCATTTAAATCTAAATTACGATTTGCGGGGTATAATAGAAAATGACCTTCTCGTAAATTAACTGTTTGTCGAGAATCATAAATTATGTCGGTTTTTACAAATCCTGAAAAAGAAATTCCAAAATCTTGAGAATAATTCAAATTATAAAAAAACACGATAAAAAAAAGAATTTTTTTCATTTAAGTTTCTCCTTTTACAAACTTTTAAAACTTTAGAATTCTTATACAAAATTAAGTATAATGAAGTTGATTATTAAGTAGTTATAAATGTATTGAGGGCTACTAGTTTTTTTGATGGAAATATTAAAAATCGTTCTAACTTATTATTGCATAATTGCACAATATTAAAATTGATTAAAATAGAATTGTCTTTTATTAGTAGTTAAAAAATATCTAGATATCTATTACCGAATCTCAATGATTTCAACATTGCAAAAAATTTAGGCTGAAAAGAACGAAATTGTTCTTCACCAATGATAATTAGTTTTACAATAAAATCTTCATCAATTTCAGTTCTAACATAAATCTCCTGAGAAATGTGGTCTCCGAGGTTTATTGGCTCATTAAAATACCATTCACAATTTGACTGTTTTACTTTATACTTAAATTTATTTGGATTGAAAAGATATTTTTCAACCACTTCAAGATGCACATAGGGCGGCGGATTATAAATGCCTTCAACCGACCAAAAAGATACTCCATCAAGTTTGTTTTTGTTGTTTTGATCTATATATGTCCACCCTCTTGGATATTTTATGGATAAATTCAATGTTGATTCACTATAAACTTGGTCGAGATTTGTTGTATCCGCGATAATTTCTTCTGAACTTATTGAAACATTATCACTTGGATAAGAATTATCATCTTCATAGGGTTTACGAAAATTATCGAAAATTTTATTTTCATTTGGAGTGTAATTTAATTTACTTTCATATTGAACTGTTTCTAAAGTTATTAAATAGCTGTTAACTTCTGACAAGTGGTTACTGCCTAAATCTGAAATAATTATTAAAACAAAAAAAAGTATGTGCAAAATAATTGAAGCAAAAAAACTTATAATTTTTGTTCTAATTTCTAAATTTAATTTTAGCATAAAAACTCAACACTAATCAAAATTGTAAGCCGTAAGCGAAATTACTAATTTTGTATACATTTTTTTAACAAACTTCTGAGGAAAATGAAATACCTAATTACAGGAGGTTCTGGATTTCTAGGCATTAATTTGATTAGGTTCTTGCAACAAAAAGGTCATCAAATTGTCTCACTTGATATAGCAGATTTCACTTATCCTGATATGAAAGACAAAATTGAAATCATAAAAGGAGATATTCGTGATAGAAAAATTGTTGAAAAAGCCGTAAAAGATATTGATATCGTAGTTCATTCTGCAGCTGCACTACCCCTTTACAAAGAAAAAGACATTTTCTCAACTGATGTTGATGGCACAAGAAATATGTTGGAAGTATCTTTCAATGCCAATGTTAAAAGATTCATTCATATTTCTTCAACCGCTGTTTATGGAATTCCTGATCATCATCCACTTTATGAGGATGATAAACTTGATGGAGTAGGTCCTTACGGTAAAGCTAAGATACTCGCAGAAGAAGAATGCTTAAAGTTCAGAAAACAAGGTAAATGCGTTCCCATTATAAGACCAAAATCTTTCATAGGTCCAGAACGACTTGGAGTTTTTGCATTGTTTTATGATTGGGCTAAAGATGGTAAAAGTTTTCCAATGATTGGAAACGGGAATAATCGTTACCAACTTTTGGATGTTGAAGACTTGTGTGAGGCAATTTATTTATGTGCAACTTTAGATGAAAAAATCGTTAACGACACTTTTAATATTGGTGCAAAAGAATTTACAACTATGCGGCAAGATTATCAGGCAGTATTAGATTATGCTGGTTTTGGAAAAAAGATTGTCGGACTTCCCGAGAAACCTATAATTTGGACACTTAAAATTCTTGAAGCATTAAAACTTTCGCCGCTATATAAGTGGGTCTATGAAACTGCTTCCAAAGATTCGTTTGTTTCAATAGAAAAAGCAGAAAAAGTATTAGGATTCAAACCTAAGTATTCTAATAAAGATGCTCTAATAAGAAATTATCAATGGTATCTCGATCATCTTGATGAATTCAAAGATCAAACAGGAATTTCACATAGGGTTCCTTGGAAACAAGGAATTCTTAAACTTGCTAAATTATTTTTCTAATTTTATTGTAAATATTATTTAGATTTATTTAGTAAATCTAATTTTATTAAAAATTATTTTTTATAGGAGTTAAAAATGACAACAAAAAAAGATTACTTGAAAGAAGTAGTTAAGCATATTGATATCAAACAACACAATGTAGTAAAGCTCGTTGAAGATTATGGTGAGATGGCATTTTCGGCAAGAGATTTAAATCGTGCAGCAAAAATTTACGAGATGATGTTAAAAGATGATAACTGTTCAATAATTTTAACTCTTGCAGGAAGTCTATTCAGTGCAGGGTTAAAAAAAGTTGTTTATGATATGGTAATGAATAATATGGTTGATGCTATTGTCTCTACAGGCGCAATTATGGTTGATCAAGACTTTTTTGAAGCTCTCGGTTTTAAGCACTTTAAAGGTACAAAATGGGTTGATGATAACGAACTAAGAGAATTACATATTGATAGAATTTATGATACTTTTATTGATGAAGATGAATTACGTATTTGTGATGACACAACTGCAAAAATCTTTGACAGTATGGAACCAAAAGCATATTCATCAAGAGAGTTTATGATGGAGTTTGGTAAATACCTCGAAGAAAATGGAGGACCGAAATGTGAAGACTCAGTAGTCTATGCCTGTTATAAAAAGAATGTTCCAATTTTCATCCCAGCTTTTTCTGATTGTTCTGCTGGATTCGGACTTGTAATTCATCAACACAATAATCCAGATAATCATGTTGCAGTTGACTCAGGAAAAGATTTTTATGAGCTTACAAAGATTAAACTTCATAGTAAAGATACTGGAATATTTATGATTGGTGGCGGTGTTCCCAAAAACTTTACTCAAGATATAGTTGTTGCTGCAGATATACTTATGGAAGAGGCTGAAATGCATAAATACGCAATCCAAATAACAGTTGCAGATGAACGAGATGGTGCTTTATCTGGTTCAACTTTAAAAGAAGCAAGTTCTTGGGGTAAGGTCGCTACAACATATGAGCAAATGGTCTATAGCGAAGCTACAATCGCTATGCCCTTGATAGTAGGATATGCTTATCATAAAGGTGTTTGGAAAAATCGAAAAGCACGAGAATTCCAAAAGATATTTCAAAAAGAAAATGTAGCTACATAGGCTAAATTTATGGAAACTTTTGATGTTCTAATCAATCGTAGAAGTATTAGAAAGTATAAAAAACTTCAAATAGAAAATGAAAAAATTGATCTAATCTTAAAGGCTGCAATGTATGCCCCAAGTGCTATGAACTTGCAGCCATGGCATTTTTTAGTCTTTGATAACAATGAAATTTTTGAACACTTAATTTCAGCAATTCCCCATGCTGAAATGATAAGACAAGCTAGTCACTCTATTCTTGTTTGTGGTGATAAAGCAATTGAAAAAAATGAGAGCTGGCTAATACAAAATTGTTCAGCCTCAATTCAAAATATTTTATTGGCTGCTTATGACTTAGGGGTTGGTAGCTGTTGGATTGCTATTCACGGATTAGATGAAGTTGTGAAAAGCGTTCAATTAAAATTCAATCTTCCCGAAAATATTCTCCCAATTGCTCTAATTTCTCTTGGCTACCCTGATGAAATTATAAGCACCAATGAAAGATTTGATAAAAACAAAATACATATAAATAAATGGTAAAATACTTTCTAACACTTTTTTAATGAACACTTTAAAATCAAATAAAATCTATGACCCTCGAATGCATTCTGCCGAACATATTTTAAACCAGACTATGGTTAGAATGTTTAATAGAGGAAGGTCCTTTAGTAATCATATAGAAAAGAAGAAATCTAAATGTGATTATTATTTTGAGAGAAATCTCTCATCAGAAGAAATTTCAGAAATTGAAAGAAGAGTTAATGAAGTGATTGAAATGAATCTTGATATCAAAGAGGAATTTATTACTAAAGATAAAGCTGATAATCTCTATAATCTTGACAGATTACCTGAAGATGCAGGCGATATAATAAGAATAATAAAAATTGGTGATTATGACGCTTGTCCTTGTAGTGGCTTACATGTTAATAATACTAAAGAAATTGGTAAATTTCAGATAATTTCATCCAGTTATGAAAATGGTGTATTGAGAATTAGATTCAAGTTAAAAGATAAAACTTAGAAATAATATAAATATCGAATCTTTAATACCCCAACTCTATCAATGGTTCTTAAACTTCTTGAAACTAACGATCCATATTCGTCGTATTCTTCAAATTGAGTCTTAAAATCATTTAATGCAAGATATATCCAACTTTTAGGAGAAAAATTCCAGCTAAAAAGTAAACCAATTATCATTCTTTCTAATTTATTAGATGATTTCATAAAAACATTATCAACATAAGCTCTGAAATTTAAATTGTTTATCGGTGTGAAAGAAATAAATGGTCTGGCAGTTAAAGTTATGTCTTCTAATTGATTTTCAGGATTTCCTTCAAAAAATGTTTCTATAGAAGATCCAAAATTAAAGTAATCTACAGGTCTTAAATTTATATTTGAACCAATCCAAGAAAAAAACGAAAGATATTTTCGTTTGAAATTGTAAGTTCTTGAATAACCAGCCCAAAAATACCCATTCCAATTTTGAGATATTTGAATTCTCGAACTAAAATTAAATTCATAAAAGTTGTAAGCTATTGAATTATCTTTATTTTTTCCTGATTGAATATTCAACTCTAAATCCCATCCATTTCTCATATCTATTTCAAATCCGGCTAAAAAACCTCTATCATAAAACAAATCTTCGTGCTCGTAATTAACCTGAAGCCCAGAATAAGCAAATATGTTGCGTATATAACCTTCATTGAAGACAAAATTAGGACCTGAAACTAATGCGGTATTAAAAGTTCCACGCCAGGGAACAAACCCAATTTCAGATACATTAAAATTATTTCCAATTCCTCGCAGTTTGAATAATGTTACCCAATTTTTTGATGATTTACTAAACCCAGAAGAAAATGCAAAATCTGTTTTAGAGTCTTTAAACGATGCGGCAATTTGATACGACAATTGCCAATCAGATTCTCTGAATGCACCATCAACATCTATTACAGAATTTGATCCATTTTTATAATTCTTAGAAGCAAATAAAACCCCAATAGTTGAGTTTTCCAATATTTTTCGTTTTAATCTAACAACTCCAAATAAAGCTTGAGACTCTTCTTCATTAAAATTATTAAGTTTGTAATAACTTTTGCCTGTACTGGAAATAAAAGCACCATAATCATAGTCATTAATTTTACCAAATAACTTTACGCCAAAAATTAAAGGAACTTGTTTACCATCAGGGAGAATCTTTCCAATTCTTCTGGAATAAAATAATTCAAGTGGTCTATAAAATCCTGAATTATTTTCCCTGCCTGATGGCATAAATATCTCATTGCCTTGAGTAAAAAATGGTCTTCTCTCCCTAAAGTAAGTTTCATATCTGCCGATATTGAAATTATAGGGATCAGCCTCAATTTGAGCGAAATCGGGATATGCTGTAAATAATAGTGTCAATTGTTCTGATGGATTGAAAGTAACATCTAATCCTGCTGATGGCTCCCCTTTATATTTATCATTCTGATAAACGAATTTAGTAATTCCAACAGGATAAATTTCAAGATTTAAACCACTTTGAAATGGAATTTTATTTATAAAAATTAATCTGCCAAACTTAGAAATTCTTTGTCCCTCATTCTGTTCATATCTGCACCAATATAAATCTTCTCGATTTATAGAACGCCATCTGTCAAAATCAATCCCCCATTCATTTAAATTTTTATCAAACTTAATTGATTTAAATGGTATTCTAATTTCTACTACAAATCCCCATTGATATATTTTTGACTCAGCATACCAGATTCCATCCCAAGTATAATCTCTATTTCTTGCATCATCTAACAATCGTGAGTCAGATATAACTCCTGAAGCATTAACTGCAAATTTGTATGCGTTTTGTTTATCACCAAAAGTATCGAGCATTACAGATACAATGTCACCTGTAAAACCGTCTTGCATTCCGTTGTTTGCACGAATATTTGTAATATCATCTTCATAACAAATAAATAAGAAATATAAATTAGATTCGTTTGCTAATGCTTTAACAACTGTTTCAACTGAAGGATTTTGATTATAATAAGGTTCAAATTGAATGAAATCATTTATTGAGTCAGCTACCGACCAAATTGAATCAATTTTACCATCAATTATTATATTTTCTTGAATAATTTTTAAGTGAAAAACTTTATCTTGATTATGAATTTGAGAAAAAATCAAACCATTAAAAATCAAATAAAGAAGCAGCGTATATTTTAACTTCATAAAAACCATAATAAATACAAACAAAAATAAATATTGCCAACAACTAAATTTGAAAAAAATTATAAACGGTTTAATAATTATATGAGTTGAAATTTAGAATGTGCTTTGGGAAAAAATTGATTTTAGCTAATCATCAATTCTTAAATCATATTCGCTGGTAGTAAAGGAACTTTGTAAGTGTTAAAAATTTCAGTTGCTAAATAAGCTATAAAAGGTTAAAAAATAATAATTTACGCCAAACAATTAAGTTGTACTTTCATTAACGGTGTAAAAATGAACAAACAACCGAAAAAAAAACGCTCAATCAGATGTCCATATTGTAATAGTTTGTCAACAAAGAAAAACGGTAAAAGAAAACTAATATACATTGGTTTTGACCGTAAGAGTAAAAAACATTCTCAACGATATAGATGTAAAAAATGTCAAAAGACATTCAGCAAAAGAAGAGACAAGCA
>Ga0308420_1001657_pt1 | contig 11617 bp, 9 predicted proteins | sample HotsprSampleMS55_FD_203802 | JGI IMG/M metagenome (GOLD analysis project Ga0308420, IMG submission 203802) | Hot spring phototrophic mat microbial communities from Mushroom Spring, Yellowstone National Park, Wyoming, United States - 20090730_MS55 ... | reverse complement strand
GCACTGCATTGCGCACGGCATCGATATGCATGAGGCACTGCATCACCAAAAGACGATGGTGGAGTCAGGGCAGTGGCTTTTGTATCGCTACAATCCTGAATTGATTGCAAAAGGCGAAAACCCGCTTCGGCTCGATAGCAAGCCGCCGAAAGCGACGGTCAAATCGTTCTTGGAATCCGAAAATCGATTTAAGCAGTTGGAGAAATTGCATCCTGACGAAGCCGAAAAGCTCTTTGCCGAAGCGCAACACGATGCCGAAACGCGCTATCATCTCTACGAATTTTTAGCCTCGCGCAAGTTCAGCGAGAAGTAAACAGGTTTCAGAAATTTGGTGAGCCAAGTCCTTTTCAGGGCTTGGCTCTTTTTTGCCTGTCGTCACGATTGTGTTGCTTTTGAGGTGAAATCTCTCTATGTTTATACATATCTTTCAACTGCTCATCGCCCTTGTTGCTTACCCTTAACTTTTTCGAAGATGTTAAAAATGGAAGTGTTGCAGGAACGAGATGCGCTCTTTTCCGCTGTATTTAATGAATCGGCAGATGCGATTCTGCTCGTTCATGCTCACGATAATACCATCTACGATTGCAATCGTCGCGCCGTTGAACTCTTTGAAGTGCCCTCAAAAGCCCACCTGATTGGAAAAAAGATTGCGGATTTTCAGACCGACCTAATGCCCGTTGAACTCATCGAGCAAGAGCATCGCCGTTTGGCACAAGGCGAAACGGTTACGCATGAGCAGACCTACAAGACCCATCAAGGCAACACGATTGTAGGCAACATTGCCATAAAGCAACTCAAAGTCGGCGGCGAGGTCATCAACCTTGTGCGTATTACGGACATTACCCGCTACAAACGCGCCGAAGAAGCCCGCCGACAAAGCGAGCTGCGCTATAAAGAACTCATCATTAACGCTAGCGATATTGTGTTTCTGACGGATAAGAACGGATACTTCACATACATCAATCCTGTGGGGTTGCGCATTTCGGGCTACGACCGAGATGAAGTTATCGGTAAACACTTCACCGACCTTATCGCTCCTGAATCGCGCCTTGCCGCAACGCGATTTTATACGGTTCAATTTCAACGTAGAACGCTCAATACCTATTTTGAATACGCTTTTTACACTAAAGATGGCAAGCGCATTGAGGTCGGGCAAAATGTGCAACTGATTTTGGAGAATGGGGAAGTTATTGGGTTTCAAGCCATTGCGCGCGACATTACCGAGCGCAAGCAAATGATGGCAATGCTAGAAGAGCGCGAGCGATTGTATCGTGCGGCTTACGATGATAATCCACTCATGCTCTTTACGCTTGCGCAAGACGGCACGATTCTCGCCGTCAATCAATCGGGGGCGAGGCAGTTAGGCTATAAAGTCACGGAGCTTATCGGCTGTTTAACGACGAAAGTCATCTACGATGATGACCAAACATCAGCGATGAAGTTCATTAAAAACGTGCTGAAAAATCCGAAAAAAATTACGAACTGGGAACTGCGTAAAGTTCGCAAAGACGGTTCGGTGATTTGGGTTCGAGAAACGGCGCGTGTATTGAAAGACCGCAACAACCAAGATGTCATTTTTGTTGTCTGCGAAGATGTAACCGATAAGAAAAATGCGGAAACACGCCTCAAAGAAAGCGAAGAACGATATCGATACCTCACGGCGAACCTGCCCCAAACATCGGTGATGCTCTTTGACCGAGACCTCAAATACATTTTGGTCGACGGCTCGCTCAACGACCAAGACCGCTTGCGCTCGATTGGCATTGAAGGAAAGTCATTAGCCGAAGTGCATCCACATCTTGCGCCAATTTTTACACCGCTCTACCAAAAAGCCCTTGAAGGACACACATCGGTTTTGGAACATCAAATTGACGGCAACTTTTACACCTTTCAAATTTTGCCCGTCCGAAACCGAGAGCGAAAAGTGTATGCAGGAATGGTTGTGGCGCAAGACATCACGATGCGCAAAGCAGCAGAAGAAACCTTGATGCTTGCTCGCGACGAAGCCGAAGCCGCCAACCGCGCTAAGTCGGAATTTCTCGCCATGATGTCGCACGAAATCCGAACCCCAATGAATGCGATTATTGGCATGATTAGCCTCTTGCAAAACACGCCGCTTTCCAAAGAGCAACGAGAATTTATCGAAACTATACGAAGCAGTAGCGACGCGCTCTTAGAAATCATCAACGATATTTTGGACTTCTCCAAAATTGAATCGGGCAAGATCGAACTCTCTATTGATGCATTTGATTTAGCCGAGTGCGTTGAAGATGCGTGCAACCTTTTCGCGCCGAAAGCGGCAGAAAAACATATCGAGATTATCTGTGATATTCCCTCAACTGTGCCGCCGTTTATCAAAGCCGATGCGTCACGCTTACGCCAAGTGTTAATCAACCTGCTTTCCAATGCCATTAAGTTCACCGAAAAGGGTGAAATCGTTTGTTCGGTCGAACTAATGGAAATCAACGGATTGATTGCGGAACTGCGATTCACCGTGCGCGATACAGGCATCGGAATACCTGCGGATAAATTCAACCGAATCTTTCAGCCTTTTTCGCAGGTTGATACTTACTCCAGCCGCAAATACGGAGGCACGGGACTTGGCACAGCCATCTGTGAGCGATTGGTAAAACTCATGGGTGGAAAAATTTGGTTTGAAAGTGAAGTCGGAAAAGGCACGGCGTTTCACTTTACGCTCTCTGCGCCGATTGCGCCGCAACAACGCGCCGCAAGTCCGCAAAATGCAGAACCATTATTGAAGGGCAAGCGCGTCATTATTGTTGATGATAACGCGACAAACCGCCGTCTGCTTGCACTGCAAGCCGAGCGTTGGGGAATGGTGGCTTCCGTAACTGCATCGGGTCGTGATGCGATTGAATTGATGGACGAAGCCGAGAAACTTTCCTCACCCTTTGATGTAGCTCTGATCGACATGAACATGCCGATACAAAACGGCGTTGAACTCGCCAAAACGATTCGCAAGCGATACCCCAATTCAAAAATTCCACTGCTCCTGCTGAGTTCTGCCAGCAGGTCGGAGCAAGAGGGAATCAGAGCGGCGGAATCGCTCTTTGCAGGGATTATGCTGAAACCTGTGCGCAAAAATCAACTCTTCAACCTCATCGTTTCAACACTGTCTCCGAAAAAAGCAACTGAGTCAGAACCACAAGAAGATGAAGAAAGTGTAAGGAACTCAAAACCAACGCCCCCAAAAGCACTTTCAATCTTGCTTGCCGAAGACCACCTCGTCAATCAGAAACTCATGATGGCGATGCTCGGAAAACTCGGATACACGCCTGACCTTGCCAACAATGGCGTTGAAGTGTTGGAAAAATTAAAATCAAAACGCTACGACATTATTTTGATGGATATTCAAATGCCGGAAATGGACGGAGTAGAGGCAACAGAGCGCATCATCGCCGAATATCCGCCTGAAAGTCGACCGAAAATCATCGCCGTAACCGCGCACGCGCTCAAAGGTGACCGTGAAAAATATCTTGCACTCGGCATGGACGATTACCTCTCAAAGCCCGTCTCGATTGACGCGGTGCGTGGTATGCTTGAAAAATGGAGCGGTGGCGCAATCGCATCTGAAAAAAGCGAGAGTGTGTCGAGTCAGCAGTTTTCCGATGCCATCTTGAACCTTGAAACGATTGCGATGTTGCGCCAATTAGGCGGCGCGACAGAAACACCCGTGCTACAAGAATTGGTCGAGATTTTTATGCGTAATGCGCCCTTGCAGTTGGAGCAGTTGGCTTCGTCGGTTAAGGCGGGAGATTACAAAAGCCTTAAAGAAGTCGCACACGGGCTCAAAGGCGCGTGTATGAACATCGGCGCGGCGCGTATGTCGAGCATTTGCATCGCGATTGAACAAGCCGCTCAATCACAAGCCCTCGACCTTGTCGCCCGATACCTCGAAACTTTAAACCGCGTGTATTCAGAAACGACGGCGGCGATGAAAAAGCATTTGTAATGAAGAACGAGTAATGAGTAACGATGATGATTCACTGACGACGGTTCACTTCTCTTAGCGTTCTGAATTTGTCTTTGTCCTTACGATGTTATTGATTCTTAATTGTCTCTTCCCAACGTGCTAACCATTCCGATTGCTTTTTTGAGGCGAGTTTGTGGTCAATATCGAGAAGCGTATAACTTACTTCCTTTGCCCACTCCGACCGAACTTCAACATCGGTGCGCACGGGCAGGCGATAAAACTTTTCCGCCTGTTCCTTCAAACTTTCCTTGCTTGTAACAAACTCATAAAACTTTTTCGCCCCCTCTAAATTTTTTCCGCCTTTTACAAGTGCAATGCCTTCAATGGCGACGACCGTTCCACTTTTTGGAATCACAAATCCAAACGGGAATTGATTTTGCCGTGCTTGCAAAAGTGCGTCGGTTAAGTTCCACAAGGTTACGAGGGCTTCGCCGCATGAGAGTTTGAGATAGAGTTGCGAGGGGTCGGCGGCATAACTTTTTGTGTTGCGGTGAAGGCGTGCGAGGTAGTGAAATCCTGAATCGAGCGAGCCTGTGCGTGCAAGTTCTTTGGCAACGAGCGAAGAAAAAATCGTGCGCATCGTGCCGCTTTGAACGGGGTCGCGAATGACGATTTTATCCTTCCATCGTTCTGAAAGCAGGTCGTCCCAATCTTGTGGTGCAGTGTCTTTGGTGAGCTGTTCGCTGTTGAACATAATGCACTCTGGCGTGAGAAACGAGGCATACCAAGCGTCGGTTGGCGAGTGGTAAGGTGCATCAACTTTATCGTGCCACGAGGGTTTGTAAGGCGCAAGTAAGTCTAATGCTTCGGCTTGCTCAAATAAATCGCTTGGACCGCCCCACCACAGGCTTGCTTGCGGATTGGCTTTTTCGGTGCGAAGTCGGTCAAAGGCAGTTTGCGCACCCATATCGAGCCAGCGGACATCAATCGTCGGATGTTCTTTCTCAAAGGCTTGTTCAAAATAGCCGAGCATTTCTTTGCCGTGCGGCGAATAGACAATCACCGTTTCTTTGGAAGACGGCGCGCACGAAAGCGCAAGAAGCGACAAGAAAAGGAAGCGAAGCACAGGCATACATGAAAAACAGGTTTAGAGAAAAGCGATGCAAAATACAAAAGGGCGGAACATCTCCGCCCTTTTCCGTCTGACTCAATCGATAGCCTTATGCTTTGGGTTGGTCAGCATCAGCAGGGACTTCGGGCGACGGCACATCGAGCGACTCGGTGGCTTCCTTAATCTTCTGCTTTTCGTTGGGGTGTTGTTGCATATAGGCTTCGATTTCTTCCCTGCTCTTGCCTTTGAAATACTCAAGCGCAGAGAGAATGATGCGGCGATTTTCCTTATCGAACTCAATAACTTTGAGCGGCAGTTCATCGCCAATTTTGAACGAGGCGTTCATATCGCGCACGCCGCCTTGCAAGAGATGCGAGGCAGGCACAAAGCCATCAACGCCCATTGGAAGTTCAACGATAACGCCTTTCTCAATGATTTGTGTAATCTTGGCTTTATGTTCAGTGCCGACGGTGTAGACGGTCTCAAAGGCGTTCCATGGGTCGTCAGTAATTTGCTTATGACCTAAGGCAATGCGGCGCGCTTTGGTATCAACTTTCAAGACTTTGACCTCAATTTCATCACCTTTTTTGACAAGCTCGCCGGGGTGGCGGATTTTCTTTGTCCAAGAAAGGTCGCTGATGTGAATCAAGCCGTCGACACCGGGCTCGAGCTCAACGAACACGCCGAAGTCGGCGAGGTTACGCACAATGCCTTTATGAATGGTATCGGGTGCGTATTTTTCAGCGATTTTCAGCCAAGGATCTTCCTCGATTTGTTTCATCGAGAGCGAGAGTTTCTGGTCTTCTTTGATGATGTTGAGAATAACGCACTCAACCTCTTGACCCATGGTTACGAATTGGCTGGGGTGCTTGATGTGTTGTGTCCAAGACATTTCGGAGATGTGAACCAATCCTTCAATGCCTTTTTCAATTTCAATGAACACGCCGTAGTCCGCAATCGAGACGACTTTGCCTTTGACGCGGGTGCCGGGCGTGAATTTCTCCTCAATGCTATCCCACGGGCGCGGCGTGAGTTGTTTCATGCCGAGTGAAACGCGCTGTTTGGCTTCATCATAGCCAATCACAACAACTTTAATCGGGTCGTCGAGTTTCACGGCTTCGGACGGGTGCGAAATGCGACCCCAAGTAATGTCGGTGATATGCACAAGACCATCGAGTCCGCCCAAGTCAACGAAGATGCCGAAGTCGGTAATGTTTTTGACTGTGCCTTCAAGCACCATGCCCACCTTGATGTTGGAGAGCATTTCTTTGCGACGTGCTTCGTACTCTTGCTCAATGATAACTTTATGGCTGACGACGATATTTTGTGTAAGCGGGTTGATTTTGACGACGCGGAAGTCCATCGTTTGTCCAACGAGAATGTCGAAGTCGCGCACAGGTTTCACATCGATTTGAGAGCCGGGCAAGAACGCTTCGACGCCGCCGAGCGAGACGGTCATGCCGCCTTTGACGCGCGTTGTGATTTTGCCGCTGATAATCGTGCCTTTTTCGAGCGATTCGTAAATCTTCTCCCAAATGCGCATCGTATCGGCTTTGCGCTTAGAAAGAATGAGTTGCCCCATTTTGTCTTCAATGCTCTCGAGATACACCTCGACTTCATCGCCGACCTTGACCGACGCAGGGTCCTTGAACTCCATCAACGGCACAATGCCTTCGGATTTCAAACCGACATCAATCGTTACATCTTTTTCGTTGATAGAAACCACACGACCTTTCACGATTTCACCTTCGGTGAGTTCGTTGAACGTGCCGGAATAGAGTGCTTCGAGCTGCTTCAATTCTTCATCGTTATACTCGGCGAAGAACTTGACAGGCTTCTGCTTTTTGGCAACAGGTGCGCCGTTGCCGATTGCCGAATTTAGCGTCGGCATCGCTTCTGATTGTTGAGTTGACATTATTTTTCCTTCTCTCTTGGTTTTACCGCTTCCGATTCAGAGAGTAAAATCGGGCGGGTTTAGGTTAATGAAATTAAACAACAAAAACTTACATCGTCAGTTTTTCAACACGCTCGGAAACTTCGGTGGCGCGTGATTCTTGTTTCATCTGCTCAATAAGAGCGTTATGAAAAACATCTGCTTGCTCGGCAACTTCCTGCCAAACCGCGTGAGATGACACTTTTTCTTTTGCCTCCCTTGCATCGATTCCAAGAACGCTTCTCAACGATAAAATCGTGTGTAAAATGCTAACCCCTTCATCGTGCAGAATCTGTATGATTTCGTCTTCAGATTTCCCCAAATGCTTTAAGTCAGAGACACGGTGTTCTGCAAACAGTCGTTCCTGCGTCGGCTCATGAGTAAGTTTAAGCATCGTTGTCAGTCAGGTTTATTGTGAGAATAATATCACGATTCGGATTCGCAGAAGAACTCCTTTTAGAGCGATAACCAATTAAATTAAAATGATTTTCTTAAACCCATCTTGCTTTGCAAGTGCTTTGAGTTCGTCTCGTAGTTTCAGAAACAATCTGCCTTTTAATGGAAATTTTTTGTTCCCGTATATCAAGATGTTGTAAAGAATCAAAGTGTCGCTTTCCAGTTTTACATCAGAAGCAAAGTTTATGATACCCTGCTCGGTTTCAAGATAGAACTCAACGAGTTCCCCATCTTTGAAAATCATCTTTTAGATAAGTGCTGACTCTTTCGGCGCGAAGGTTTTGCGAATGACATCGGCGACAAGTTCCATCTGCCACATCGGCGTGGAAGTCGCACCGCAAACGCCCACACTTTCAACTGGTGAGCCATCTTCGTGCACGAACCATTCGCTTTGCAATTCGCCTTCATGCTCCACGAAATAAGTGCGCGGATTAGCGGCTTTGCAAACACCAAACAAAACCTTTCCGTTTGAACTTTTCTTGCCCGCCACAAAAACCACGACTTCATTTTCCTGCGCAAACTTCGTCAATTTTTCATCGCGCCCCGATACTTGTCGGCAAATCGTATCCTTTGCCAGAAACTCTGCCGCTTCTTGGTTCGTGGCATCTTCATCAAACTTTTCGCTTGCATTTTTTTCGGCAAAAAGCTTTTTGAGATTGTCGCGCAGTTGGTAGAAGCCTTTGGTGTCTTGTGTAGTTTGCGTAAAAAGCACGGTTTTACGTGAAAAGTCAATCGGTGCAAGTTCGCTTGGGTCGCTCAAATCGGCGTGCTTAATCACAATGGCTTCGTTGTTGCATTGCCCATTCACGCCAATGACTTCGGCATGGTCTTTTTTGCCGTAGATTAAAATTTGATAGCCTTCATCATAAAAATCTTTCACGCGGCGTTGCAGTTTCAGCACAACGGGACAAGAGGCATCAATGAGTTCAATGTTGTTTTCCATTGCATACTTGTAGGTTTCAGGCGGTTCTCCGTGTGCGCGAATTAAGACTTTTGTATTTGAAAGCGATTTGAACTCGTCTTTTGAAATCGTTTTTAAGCCCAACTTGTTGAGCCGTTCTACTTCAACGGTGTTATGAACAATATCGCCGAGCGAATAGAGCGAGCCGCTTTCGGCAAGTTCGCCTTCTGCCATTTCAACGGCGAATTGCACACCGAAGCAAAATCCTGATTGTGAATCAACCGTAACTTTCATGATGTTACTCCTTTCAAGAGTGAATTTTCTCTAACGCTAATTCGTAAATGCGCTCGACTTGCTCTTCAATCGTGAGTGATGACGTATCAAGCACAATCGCGTCATCGGCTTTGCGAAGCGGTGAAACGGAACGATTCATGTCTTCTTCATCGCGCTGTTTGATTTCCGCTTCGAGCGCATCAAGGCTTACATCGAGCGCACTGTTTTTGGATTTCAATTCAGCATATCGTCGCTTGGCGCGTTCCCGTGCAGAAGCCATCATGTAGATTTTGAGTTCTGCGTTTGGGAAAATTGCTGTGCCAATATCGCGCCCGTCCATCACCACGCCTTTGGCTTCGCCCAACTTTTTTTGAATCGCCGAAAGTTTTTCACGAACCGCTTTCAACGCGCTGATTTTGCTGACCATCTTGGAAACCTCGTTTGAACGAATTTCCGCCGTAACATCTTTTCCATCAAGCCAAACTTGCGCATCGGTCAAGTGAACTTCCGTGCGCTCCACAAACTCTTTGAGCAATGATTCATCAATGAGAAGTCGCTCTAAAAGGTTTTCAGATAAGGCTTTGAGCGTGAACGCACGATACATTGCGCCTGTATCGATATACACATAGCCGAGTTTCTTTGCCAGCAATTTTGCCGTCGTGCTTTTACCTGACGCGGCTGGTCCATCTATTGCGATAACAATTTTCTTCAATACAAACACGCTTTGTTGGTTGCCAAAGCCTGTAATAATAGGCAAAAACTATGGATTTTCCGCATTCAAGCGTTGGCGAAACGCCGACAATGTCGCAAATTTGCAACCTTCATTTCGGAATGAAATATCGCTAATGTTAATTGATGTAACTTTAACACGACCAATTCAAGAACGACTGAAAATGGCAAAGCAACAACCAACTGACGAAATGGGATTTCTCGACCACCTCGACGAACTGCGTGTGCGTTTGTTCAGAGGACTTTTGGGCGTGATTGTTGCCGTGTGCATTTGCGCCTATTTTTCCGATTTCATCGTCAATCAAATTTTAATTGCGCCGCTCCTCAAAAGCAGTCCAAATATCAAACTGCAAAACCTTGTGCCTTACGGACAACTCACGCTCTACGTTCAATCCATCCTCTTTTCGGCAATCATTTTAGCCTTTCCATTTTTAGCCTATCAAATTTGGCAATTCGTGTTGCCCGGCTTGTTGCCGAAAGAGCGTAAAGCCGCGCGTTTCATCGTGCTGTTTGTGAGTGTTTGCTTTTTCGCAGGCGTTTCATTTGGCTACTTCATTGTGATTCCCTTTTCGCTCAACTTCTTTGCGAATTTTGGCTCACCACAAATTGAAAACAACATCGCCGTAACCGATTACGCCAGTTTCTTTCTAACCATGATATTCACAACGGGAATCATCTTTGAACTGCCGTTTGTCGTCTATCTGCTTTCAAACATTGGATTGCTCACGCCGCCGTTTATGCGGCACTATCGCAAGTATGCGATTGTTGCGATTGTCATTTTAGCCGCGATTCTCACGCCTTCAACCGACGCACTGACGATGCTCCTATTTGCGCTACCAATGGTGGTGCTGTATGAAATCAGCATTTTCATTTCTGCTGCCGTGCAAAAACGCCGTGAGCGCGAGGCACGCGAAGAAGAACTCCAACCAACCACGTCACTAACCAAATGAATAAACCTGTTGCTCATTCCGTTTTTCTCTTCATTGAACAACTCGGCATTGCGATTTGGATTGGCGCAATCGTCATGTTTGCGTTTGCCGTCGCAGGCACCATCTTCAAAGAGGCAGGAAGCATCAACTTGGCGGGGCATCTGAACGGAAAGGTGTTAGCCAAACTCAATCTGCTTGAAGCCACCGCATCAGCACTTTTAACCATGAGTGCGATTTATTTTCTCGTGCAAGCCGATGAACGCACCACACTGCGACTGATTAAAACTGCTATTCTACTCGTGATGATTGGACTGCTCATCGTGTATGGCAAGTTCGTTACCGACCGATTAGAATTTTTGCGCGTCGTTGAAATCAAAGACTTCGACAACTTCGATGTTTCCAAACAAGTCTTCCGCGATGAGTTTAACGCACTTCACAAAACTTACACGCGGCTTGTCAGCGTGAATTTGCTCTTGGGACTTGTGTTTATGGGCATTTCCGCCTTCGAGCGCAAAGGCAGTTGATTACTTATCTAACCACACTTCGCGATAGTCGCGCCTATCCATTGCATTTATCGGATAGTTTCGCACATAGGGTTGCTCGAATCGATACGAAAGGCGATGATAAGAGACAATCAGTGCGGCATCATCGAGCGCGATTTTTTCGGCTTGTTTGTAGAGCGCGTATCGCTGTTTCTCATCTGAAAGTTTGAGTGCCTCGCTGAACACTTTATCAAACGCAGGATTGGCATAGCGCGAAAGGTTGATGAAACTCTCTTCGTCTTTGCCCTTCGGCACAACGCCGCCATAAACAAGGTTCAAAAACGTTTCAGGTTCGGGATAATCTGCGCCCCACGAGCCAATGAAGAATGGCAACTTCCCCAAATACGCTTGTTGCAAGTGCGTGGAGTATTCCGACTGAACGATTTTCACCTTCACGCCAATCGCTTGAAGCATGGCTTGCACGGCTTCGGCGACTTCTTTGTTGTAGGCATACTTTGCGCCCACGAACGTGTGAAGCACGAGTTCAGGTAAGCCTTGTCCATTCGGATAGCCGGCTTCGGCAAGTAAGGCTTTCGCCTTTGCGACATCGTAATCACTCATCATCACGTCGCGGTTGTCGTAGCCTGCAATGCCTTGTGCGACAATGCCGGTCGGCATCGCCACTTGATTTTTGAGCACATACTTCACGAGTTTCACGCGGTCAATCGCCCAACTGAACGCTTGACGCAGTTTGGTGTTTTTGAAGAGCGAATCGGTGTAAAGCATGCCGATGTAATCAATGCGCAGTTCGGGACACGATTTCAAACGGTATTGCTTAAACGGCTCTTGCAGAGTGCCATTGGCATCAA
>Ga0308420_1001654_pt1 | contig 11628 bp, 9 predicted proteins | sample HotsprSampleMS55_FD_203802 | JGI IMG/M metagenome (GOLD analysis project Ga0308420, IMG submission 203802) | Hot spring phototrophic mat microbial communities from Mushroom Spring, Yellowstone National Park, Wyoming, United States - 20090730_MS55 ... | reverse complement strand
GCGCATTTCCACCTGTCCATTGTACCCTGGGGTCAAGGGCCACATTTCCACCGGGGCTGTATCGTCGCGGCCCAAGGCCCACTGGACCTGATCCACGCCGTGGGCGCCCCAGTTGGTCATTTCGCCGCCCATCATGTCCAGCCATCCCCATTGCATCCAGCGGTGGTTGAACGGCCGCCATGCGGCCTGATTGAGCCACTTGTCCCAATCCAGCCCGGCCGGCACCGGTTCTTCGGGAAAAGGCTCTTTGGGCAAGGGGTTCGGGCCGGTGTAATTGACCGCGCGAACCTCCAGAATCTTTCCCAGCCCGCCGTTGCGGACGAACTCGCAGGCGATGCGGTTGATGGCCATCGAGCGCTGTTGGGTGCCCACCTGTAGCACGCGTTTGTATTTGCGCACCGCTTCCACCAGCACGCGGCCTTCGTGGATGTATAAAGTCAGCGGTTTTTCGGCATAGATGTCTTTGCCTGCCTGGCAAGCATGGATGCACGGCAATACCCGCTGAAAATCCAAAGTGGCAACGATCACCGCATCCACGTCTTTGCGATCAAGCAAGTGACGATAGTCTTGATGAACCGGCCAATCGCCGCCCTTGTTCTTTTTGAAGGTTTCGGCCCGCGGCAGATTGCAGTCGCTCAGAGCTACGATGCGGCCGTCTTCTGGAAGCTGCTCCAGCAACAGGGCAGCGCGATTGCCTACGCCGATGGCGCCGATTCCGATGCGCTCATTCGGCCCGGGCGTACCCGGCGCCCCACGAACCAGACCGGGAACAAACAGTGGAAGGACAAGACCGCTACTTGCACCCAGCAGGACTGTGCGTCGGGAGATTCGGGACTTTTGGTGAGCCATTTCGTGCTTTCCGTTGAAAAACAAAGGATGCCACAAAATCCACGGCAAGAGTCGATGTTCTTATTATCGCAATTATTGATCTGGCTGCGTCAGAATTGCTCTTGCATGTCAGATACTAACATCACCATGCTGCGATTGCAAGACAGTTATTCTGCCGATGAAACGAACCAACCCGAAGCGGCCTATGGCCGCAACCAAGCAGAGAAAGTGAAGGGACGTACTGAGGGGCGCGTCCGTTGGCGCGCCGTGCACAGCGTGCATCCATCCCTTGGCGAACAACCGTCTTGGCTACTGCCGGCCGAAGCGCACGCGGCTTGCGTTCTACTTCGCACTGCGTTCTGCTGCGATTTGGTCAAGCAGCCCGAACGGCTCCTCCACGAATGGTTTTTTGAGCGGCCAGGTAATGCGGACCGACGTAGCCAATAGAAATTCCCTTTGCTTCTGGCTATATTTCCCGGCTTTGGTGCGTGGCAGGTGTTTGTTCATGGCAAAAGCAAATCGCCATTTCTGATCAAAGTGGAAGAGATTGACAGCCAATAAGTCGAAACCGCCGACGACCAGGCAGGTGGTTTCGACGATTTCGCCGTTGGGCAGCGTTACCCTGCGCCGATCGCTGGCATCGCATTGAAAAATGCCGGCGTATCCGTCGGCGGTTCGCCGCACCGACGCACTTTGAACAGACTTCACCTGGACGGTGATGAGAACACCCTTATAGTAGAACCCGAAGTCGCCCGGCTTCGATCGGTCGTGGTTGTCATACCATTGGAAGTGACCGATTCTTGGATCGGCGAACCATATCTTGCGGAGCTTGTGTTCCGCCAGGAAACCGATCAAGATTGCCCGCAAACTAGCTCGAGAAGACAATACCTGCTCGAGTTCCTCAATGCTGATGTCCCACTGCTCAAGCACGCCCATCCCGTCGCTCCAAACTTCGCGGGTTTTGCCCGTCGGTTTTCACGAACACCAGAAAATATGAATGGTTCTTCCTGGCGTGTTCCTGCCGCTTCACCCGGCTGACGGCCGGTTTGTTGGGACGCACAAGAACAAACAAGTCCTTGGCGTAGAAGCCCAACGATTGGTAATAGGTGATGATTTCCACGTGCGTAAGGTGCTGGGTATTGGCGCTGACTTCGTCCTGGCACTTGACGATCAAGACACCGCCGCTACGCAATACTCGATGCGCCTCGCGGCCCGCCTGACGGTAAAGCTCCAGCACCGCCTGGTGATACTTCGGCCCGCCGACCGTGGGTTGCCCGTCAGAGTACGTTCTCCGAAATGCGTTGTACGTTCCGGCGCCTGCCATTTGGTCTGCCGACCGTCGATACAACCCTTCCATGTAAGGCGGGTCCAGAACCACGCAGTCGATAGAAGCATCCTGGTAAGGCAAGGCGCGACAATCAACGCCCATCCTCAAGTCTGTAGGCAATAGCTTGTATTTGTCTTTGCAAATGTTTTTCCAGAAGATGCCCTTGCCATAGGTCACATCGGCGACTATCGAACCCGCGGGAACGTGCAAATCCATGATCAGTGGGAATATCTGCTCGTTTGTGCCAACGTAGGCGCTGTAAACCAGTCTGCTTGTGCTTACACCATCGGGCGACTTGCGCTTGCCGCTCGGGCGGACGTCCATCGGGAAGAGCGTCGGAGCCGTGCTACGTCTAGGCATCTTTCAGTAACCTCCCCTCCTTGATTGCAAGGGCGCGCCGTCGCTTGGTCCAAACCTCCCTGATCTAGTCGTTTTCTTCAGGCTCAGAGCTGAAGCGCCACCTACAAGCAGTACCATAATATCGCACATCCCATTTTCACTGGCCAGAGCCGCTGCTCAGCGCGTCGGCGGGCCGCAAGGCTAGTGCCGCTGCGGCATCGCCGAAAGCAGTTGGCGGACGAACTGGGCGATCTGGTCGAGCACTTCGGCAGGCGGCCTTTCGGCGGCCTGGGCGACACGACGGACGATCGCCGAGCCGACGATCAAGCCGTCGGCCACCGGCGCCAGCAGCCGCACGTGCTCCGGCCGGCTGATGCCAAAGCCGATGCAGATGGGCAAATCGGTGTACCGCCGCAGCCGGGCTACGTTGTCGACCAGTTCCGGGGGCAGCGTGGCTCTCTCGCCGGTGATGCCCGCCACCGATACATAGTACAGAAAGCCGCTCGATCGCTCTGCAATGCGTTTGGCCCGCTCATCCGGAGTGGTGGGAGTTACCAGTTGTATCAGGCTCAGATCAGCGCTGCGGCACAGTTGGGCCAGCGGGCCGCTTTCTTCCACCGGCAAGTCGGGCACGATCAGCCCGCTTACACCGGCGCGACGGGCCGCCTCCACGTACTGCTGAAGTCCGTGGCGGTAGACTATCGCGTAACTGACCATCGTCACCAACGGGGCTTTCAGCTCCGGGGCGACAGTCGCCAGCATCCCCAGCACATCGGCGACTTTCAAACCCCGCTCCAGCGCCCGCGTGTACGAAGCCTGGATCACCGGGCCGTCGGCGATCGGGTCGCTGTAGGGCATGCCGACTTCGCACAAGCTAGCCCCTTCGGCCACCAGACGCCGCAGCACGGCGGCAGTGAAGTCCAAGTCCGGATCGCCGGCGGTAACGAAAGGGATAAGCGCTTTTTGTCCGGTACGACGCAATCGGGCGAATAGACTATCGATAGCTGACATTCGCTGCGGTCTCGATCGTGGTGTCGGTCAACGAACCTAAATTGATTTGTTTCAGCGTCTGGCGGCACGGTCGGTTCCCGCCCCACGCTGCAACCAGCCGCGCTGTGGCAAACTAGCGGTTCCAGACGGCCGCTGCAACCGCCCTGATTATGGCAGTTGCTTCGCTTGGCCGTGGGGCTTCCTACGATTGTCCGCGCAGCCGGGCGATGTGCTGCGCATCCTTGTCCCCCCGACCCGACAGACACACCACTATGCAGTCTGACGGCCTTCGCCGGGCGGCTTCGCGCATGGCCATGGCGACTGCATGGGCACTTTCCAGGGCGGGCAAGATGCCTTCCAGTCGGGCCAGGGTGTCGAAGGCGGCCAGCGCGTCGGTGTCGGAAACATGGGTGTAATCTACTCGGCCGGTTTGCTTCCAGTAGGCGTGTTCAGGGCCGACGCCAGGGTAGTCGAGCCCGGCCGAAATGCTGTGCACCGGCGCGGTCTGGCCGTCTTCGTCCTGTAGCACGAGGCTGAAACTGCCGTGCAACACGCCCGGCTGTCCGAAGCATACCGTGGCTGCGTGTTGGCCCAATTGCTGGGAGCGTCCGCCCGCTTCCACACCCAGCAATTGCACTGTGCTGTCTTCGATGAACGGATAGAACATGCCGGCGGCGTTGCTGCCGCCGCCGACGCAAGCGACGATCAGCTCCGGCAGACGGCCCAATCGCTCCAGGCACTGCTGGCGAGTTTCCCGCCCAATCACCGATTGAAAATCGCGGACGATTCGCGGAAACGGGTGCGGCCCGACCACCGAGCCGAGGCAGTAGTGGGTGGTTTCGACCGAAGACATCCAATCGCGCAGCGCCTCGTTGATCGCGTCGCGCAGGGTGCGCGAGCCGCTGGTGACCGGGCGGACCTCGGCGCCCAACAGTTTCATGCTGTACACGTTGGGAGACTGGCGGCGGATATCTTCCTCGCCCATATACACTACGCACTCCAGCCCGAAGCGCGCACAGGCGGTGGCCGTAGCCACGCCGTGCTGGCCGGCGCCGGTTTCGGCGATTACCCTGCGCTTGCCCATTCGCACCGTAAGCAACGCCTGCCCAAGCGTGTTGTTGATCTTGTGCGAGCCGGTGTGATTGAGGTCTTCGCGCTTCAGATAGATTTGTGCGCCGCCACAATGCTCGCTTAGCCGCCGGGCGTGATACAGCGGCGAAGGCCGACCGGCGTAGTCGCGCAGCAACTGTTCCAGTGTGGCCTGGAAGTCCGAGTCGGCCGCCGCCTTCTGGTACTCGGCGGCAAGCTGCTCCAGGGCGAAGGTGAGTGTTTCGGGCACGAAACGGCCGCCAAACGGGCCGAAGCGGCCAGCAACGTCGGGAACCTGGGAAAGTGTGGACATCTATTTGTCGACCGTACTTGTAGTGTCTTACGGCGTGGAATGTGTGTGCAGAGTGTGCGCATGTTTCACAAAGTGGAGGGCCACGCTCCGTCGTGGCCGTGCACCCAGGGCCAACTGACGCGACCGCAGCGCGTCCCTCCACTGCCTCCATTGGTTGCTTCCGTAGGCCGCATCAGGGGCTGCGCCACACGGGCGCCCACGGGCAATGCTTCGGCTGACCTGTACCGCGGACTGACAAGCAACCGTCGCTGTTGCACACCGGCCGGCTTGCCCCAGTGTCTGCAAGCAGCGGCAGAGTCTCAGGGGCACGGAAAGACGCAACCCCTCTTTTTTACCAACCTTCCACGGCGCCGCCAATATCGGCCGGAGGCGGTGCTTTATTCGGGCAATGGCGTTGCTAGAATGCTGATGGGCAGAGATTACAAATGTGCTCGTCGGCTGACGGTCTTGTGATGATACATCGCCGGCTCTTGTTGATGATCGCCTTGGGGTTGCCCGGGGTTTGCACTGGCTGGCTGGCACACTGCCCCGGAGCTGACCAGTTGCCCGACAATTCCGCCGGCGACTGGCCCACCGAACGGATCATGCTGCGCGACGGCAGCACCTACAACGGTCTGATCGAGTCGGAAGACGAGCACTGGCTGAACCTGATACAAGTGTTTCGGCCGCGAGGGCGACCGATGTACGTGGTGATCCGTCCGCTGGAACGGAGCAGGGTGTTGGAGATCAACCGCCTGACAGAGCCGCAGCGGGCGGAGTTGCGGCAGCGAATCGAGCAGGTTATCAATCGCGCCAGAATCGAGGCCGCACGCGCAGACAACATTCCGCTGAGCCTCGACCGGCGCGATGGCATGTACTTTCGCCGCTACCGGGGCAAGTGGTTCTCGCTGGAAAGCACGCTGGACGACCAGACCACGCGGCGAATCGTCGTGCGTCTGGAACAGGTTTTTACGGCCTTCCGCCAGATGTTGCCGCCGCGCACCGAGCCGCAGCGCACATTGCGCATCATGGTGCTTGGCTCCACCAGCGAGTACCAGCATTATCTGCGGCGTCTGGGTATTGACATTCCCCATCCCGCCTGCTACCTGCCAGAGGACAATCTGGTGGTCGCCGGCAGCGAGTTCGCCCGCTTCGCCGCCGAAATGGCAAAGGTGCAACGGCACCATGCAGAAATCGACAGCCAGCTAAAAGAGTTGGAAAGGCAACTTTCGAGCCGGCTGGCCGAAATAGCCAGGCAGATGAAGGCCGACGGCATGCCCTCGGAAAAGCTTTCCCGGTCGTTATGGGCCGAACGTCGTCGCTTCGAGGAGCTGATCGGCGGGAAGCGGAATGAGTTGCGAGTGGCAGCACGCGAAAACGAAAGGCTGTTTCAGCAGGTGGCCGGACGAATGCTCACCCGGCTGTACCACGAGGCTTTTCACGCCTACTTGGAAAGCTACGTCTTCCCCCGCCAAGAGTACGACGTGCCGGTGTGGCTCAACGAGGGTTTGGCGCAGATCGTCGAATGCGGGCTGCTGGATGGCGATCTGCTGCGAATCGACGTCCCCCACGCCGAGGCTCTCAGGAACCTCAAAGCCGATTTGCAGAGCGGCGAGCCGTTGGAAATCGGCGCGCTGCTGCGGGCCACCAACGAACAGTTCTTCTCGCCAGAGTCGAAATCGCGCTATTATGCACACGCATGGGGTGTAGCGTACTACCTGACCTTCGAGCAAGGCTTGCTAACCAGCGCAGGGCTAACCGATTACGTGAGGAAACAAGGCCCACAATCCGCCCAGCAGCGATTCGAAAAGCTGGTTGGTTGCTCGCAGGAGGAGTTCCAGCGCCGCTGGCGGCAGTACATCCTGGAGCTGAAGTAGCCGGCATCGGGTGCCAAGAAAAGGCAGGCCCGCGTTCTGCCACCTTATTGCGGCTCGGCCAGCAGTGTGCGAGGCGCCGGAGGGACTGCCCGCTTCCACGTCCTGTTGCATCAGAGTGCATCGGAGCGCTTGTTAAACTGTTCCTTGCGTGCCGTTTGTTCCATAAGCTCTTCCTCGCTGAGTGGCCCGATAGCCGCATTCTGACGCGATATTCCGTTCGATCCTTCCGATACCACTATTGAGAGTTCGCGGAACAGCAGTTTGGCCGCGAGAAACCGGTATTTTCCCAACCACAAGGGAACCCCAATCCCCTGCGGCAAACTGCACATGGCAAAGCGGCTTGCCTTCTGGACGCCCATCGTAGCTGCGCAAACAGGTTGCTCAGTTGCGGACGGCAGAGCAAGCCGCCAGCCCATTGATGACGCTGACCAGGTAAGGAAACCCCTTTCAAAACAGGAGGAGAACAATGCACCGAATTGGGGCAAAGCGATTGCTTGCTGGCACGCGGCTGTGTTTGGCCTGTGCGCTGGCTATTGCGGTGATTTCCGCAACCGCGGCATCGGCCCAGCAACCGGCCCCGATGTTGCCCACCGACCCAGGCTACATCGTGGCTACCGAAACCGATGCTTATGCGCCGGCGATTGCGGCGCAGCAGTATCAACAGGCTTCCTCCGCTGCGATGGCGGGCGACGAGGAACTGGCCGCCCGCGTCAAGGCCCTGGAGGCCGCACTGAAGAAAATCCAAGACAAGGCTGCCGCCGACGCCAAGCGGGCCGCCTCGGCCCCCTCGGTCAAGGTCTTCGGCCGCATACATGCCGATTGGGCGAGCTTCTATCAGAACGCCTCCCTGATCAACATGGCCGGCGACTTCTATAATGGCGCCGAGTTCCGCCGGGCACGTATCGGCGCCCAGGGCGAGGCCTTCGATGTGATGGACTACCGCATCGAAATGGACTTCGCCGGCAGCGGCCAACCGGCTTTCAAAGATGTCTACGGCACCATCAAGGAATTGCCCCTGCTGGGCAACGTCCGCGTGGGCCACTTCAAAGAGCCTTGGGGTCTGGAACAGTACGGTACCAGCGCCAACTACATCACTTTCATGGAGCGCAGCCTTATCGACCAGAGCGGCGGCTTTTGCACCGTGGGCGACCGCAAGTCGGGCATCATGGCTTTCGATTGGAACGAGTCGGAGCGGATGACCTGGGCTTACGGGGTGTTCATCAGCCAGGTCGGCGAACGTCCGCCCACATGGCCCACTGCGCCGTTCGATGACGCCGGTGGCACGGCATTCACTGCCCGTATAACCTGGCTGCCCTGGTACGACGAAGCCACCGAAGGCCGCGGCTACCTACACACCGGTTTGGCCTATGCGTACCACGATATTGCCGAGTTGCGTCCGAACGGTAATGGGCGGTTCACGCTGTCGGCCAAGCCCGAGGCCAACCTGGCCGGCCCGGTGCTTTACGCCACGAATCTGAACGACTTCAACCGTGTCAACGCGCTGCGGCCGGAATTGCTGCTGACCTACGGGCCGCTGTCGTTCCAGGCCGAGTACGCCTGGTTCTGGATCAGCCGGGCGGCTGGGGCGTCGCCGATGTTCGACGGCGGCTACCTACAGGTCAGCTACTTCCTTACGGGCGAGCATCGGGCGTATGATCGTCGCCGCGGCGGGCCGACCCGCGTCAAACCGTTCGAGAACTTCTTCCGCGTCCGCGACGAAGACGGTTACATCCACACTGGCAAGGGTGCCTGGGAATTGGCCTATCGGGCTTCGTACCTGAACGGCAACAGCGCCGGCATATTGGCTGGCCAGGTGATCGACCACACCTTCGGCGTGAACTGGTATTTGAACCCGTATTCGCGGGTGATGTTCAACATCGTTCACTCCGAGGTCACCGGACGCGACACCAACTCCGCCGGGACTTCGACCGGCACCGTCTTCCCGGTCGGCGTGATGGATGCCTTCATGACCCGCTTCCAGGTCGACTTCTAGCAATGCTGCCGGGACAACCCGGGAAAAACTACCGACCCTGTTTTCAGACTATTCGTAGCCAACAAACCTGTTGATAATCAACAAGCGGCAGCGGCCCTGCCAGCCGTGCCGCCCTAGGAGAACGAAAATGAAAAGGATTCTGCTGACCACTGCTGTTGGAGCACTACTGGCAGGCTGGGTCTGGGCAGGCGACGCCTGCGTGGCCCCAAAGGCCTGCGACCCGACATCCGAGGCATGCCACGTCTGCGGGCAACATTGCCCACAGAAAGTCTGCAAAGTGGTATGCGAGATGAAGGAGGTCAAGAAAACGGTTTGGGAAGTCAAATGCACCGAGCACTGTCCGCCCCTGCCGCGACTGTGCAAAGACCCGTGCGATTGCAACTGCGGCGATCCGGGCTGCGAAGGCGGCGCAGGCTGCAAGTCGTGCTGCGACCCTTGCGCGGCGCTCCAGCCCAAGCGGATCGTCCCGCCGACTTGCGGGCTGATGCGGACCAAGAAAGAGTTGGTCAAGAAGGAAATCACCTGCAAGGTGCCGGTGTACAAGTGCGTGGTGGTGTGTGCCGATTGTGCGGCGCAATGCGGCGTGTCGGAAGAGGAAAAACCCGCCGAGAAGCTGCCGCCGGCGCCCGCCCCTGCCCCCAAACCCAAGAGCGCGTTTTTCGCTCCCGATCCACCCGTACTTGGCACGGCATTTGTAAAGTAAGAAAGTAAGGCAGTACGAAAAACGCCAAGCGCCGGCCGAAACCAAGAAAACTGGCGCTGGCAACTGCCGCGATCCGCTACCCACCACCCCTTTGCCTGCCGAAAGAATCCCTTCGGCGAGCATCGCTCCCACCCGACGCCAGGACCATCCGGCGCCGGGTGATTTTATTTCTTGCTTGGAAGTTTGAGCGTTCACTATTATGCCGCATCACCTGCCCACGATGTGCATTGTGTGCAATGTGCGCGAATGCTACCCGGCAATCTGGCGGGCCACGCTCTGTCGTGACCGTGCTCTGTGTTGCGGGTGGAGGGCCACGCTCTGTCGTGGCCGTCTGCCCAGTGCTGGCGGACGCGACTGAGCGCGTCCCTCCATCTGGCTGCAGCGCCTCCATCATTTTGGTTGCGGCCGTAGGCAGCGCTATGGATTTGCCGCCAGCAATTCTTCGGTCCGCCCCAACAACATGAGCTTCTGCCTCCTGCGATGCTATCCTCATGCTGCTCGGGTGAGCGCAGACTCCAGAATCGCATCGCAGGCCCGACAGACCGACTCGACGTCGATCGCCTCGATGTACTTGCTCGAAGCCCGGCGCCGCTGCCGCGTGCTGCCAGGGCAGACCGCCTTCTGCACGACCAGATGCTGCGAGCCGTAAGGCCCGTGCCCCTCGGCCGGCCACGGACCGTACAGTCCAACGCAAGGTACACCTACGGCGGCGGCAAGATGCAACGGGCCGCTATCGCTGCCTAAGTACAGCCGCGCACCACGCAACACGGCAGCTAACTGCTTCAACGAAAGAGTCGGGGCCGGCAGGATCATCTCCGGCAGTGCGGCGGCCAGTTGCGCGGCAGTCTGCTGCTCCTGCCGGCTGCCGGAAAGCACTAATACCGGCAGCTTCCAGCAACGCGCCAGGTGAACCGCCACAGCCGCGTAACGGTCGGCTGGCCAGCGCTTGCTGGGCCAGCTTGCACCGGGATGAATCACTACGTAGCGGTTGGCTATACCCAGTTTACCCAGCAACGTGTCGGCCGCCGCTTGCGCTTGCGGATCGATCGGCACGCTGAACTGCACTGCCGGAGCGGTGACACCAAGCGGTACCAACAGCTCCAAGTGCCTGGGGACCGCGTGTACCGAGCGAGTATCCACCAGTTCGTTGTTCAGCCAGCGGCTCAGCTCACGTCCCCAGGGCCGCCCGTAACCAATTCGTCTTCGCGCGCCGGATAGCCACGCTGCCAGCGCGCTTTTGGTCAGTCCTTGGGCGTCGATGGCCACGTCGAATTGCAACCGGTGCAGTCGGTCGCGCAGTCGCAAGATTTCACCCGGCCGGCAGAGCCAGCGGCGCTGCACCGTAAGCAACATGTCCACCGCCCGGTGGCCTTCCAGAAGGTCGGCGAACCGGTCCTCGACCAGCCAGCCGATGGTCGATTGCGGCAGGCAATCGCGCAAGGCGCAGGCCAGCGGCATGGTATGAATCACGTCGCCCAGCGCACTGAGTCGCACAATCAATATCCGCAACTTGCCGTCGCCAGGGTCCACTGCTTTGCTCACTATAAGGCGGATAGATAGTTCGCCCGGGCGGCACAACGTTTTCAGTGGAATAACTTCTCACTTTGGCCCGCGCAAACAAAAATGCCGACCGCCGCGCCGGCGGCCAAATCATCGTGGCCAAATTACAATAACGCCCGGGTCAAATTGCCGCTATAGCAATCTTGCCCAGTTGCGAGGTTGCGCGGTATCGGGCCTTTACGGAAGCGCCTGTGCCGGTAGCCGCTGGGGAAACCCTCAGGCGGCACTGCACCGACAGACTTCCACGGCGAGCAGCCGAGTTTGTCGGATGTGCCGCTGCTGCCGCTGTGCGTACAATGACATCGGTCTGCGTCCAATGACATCAGTCTGCGTGCAATGACATCGCTTTGCATAAAATGACAGACGCAGTTGGGCGCATCACCGTCGGTTTGGCTTCTGCCGATACGACGTTTCGCCCGACGCTGCCGACTGTCCCGAGCAAGTCCTTATGGCCAGAGCCATGATCCGATCGAATACCGCACCGGCGCCGCCGCTACCGATGACGCCGCAGGAAGTGGCCGCCCGCGGCTGGGACGCCGTGGATGTGGTCTTCGTCACTGGCGATGCCTACGTGGACCATCCCAGTTTTGCAGCGGCGGTTCTGGGCCGGGTATTGGAGGCCGCAGGGTT
>Ga0308420_1001653_pt1 | contig 11629 bp, 9 predicted proteins | sample HotsprSampleMS55_FD_203802 | JGI IMG/M metagenome (GOLD analysis project Ga0308420, IMG submission 203802) | Hot spring phototrophic mat microbial communities from Mushroom Spring, Yellowstone National Park, Wyoming, United States - 20090730_MS55 ... | reverse complement strand
TCATCGCTGCTGGGGGGAGAAGTGCAGCAAGGTCGTGGCGACATTGGGCCGGATCGGTGGCGCCGCGGGCAGCATAGAGGCGGGCAAGCAAGGGGTCGATTCCAGCAGCTTGCAAGCGATGGACAATACGCGGTGACACTGGGCGGATGCGTAGCGATAACGAGTGGTGAGTCATGGTTGGAAAATCAACGTCTCTAACGAGCGGGAAGGGGACCAGACGCGCCACCAGCGGGGATGGGCGACAAACGAAGCGCGATAAGCAGCAAGCCAGATTGCCTTCGGCGTGGGCAGCTTGGCAAACCAGTGGCGCTCAAGGTTAGCCAGTTGCGCTTGCCAGGCAGCAAGATCCAGGCGACGAGCCGGTTCGGCAAGGGCATCGAGCACAACGACCGTACCAGGTAATCTTGGGCGTAGCGGCACCTCTGTTTGAAAGGGGCAACCGACGGTCCGGAGCCAACCAACGAGCAAGGGGTCACTTTCTGGGGCGATGACGATGGTCTGGCGCTGCGGCGTGGGCCGAGGGGTGGTAGATGCAAGCGGCGCTTCGCCCCAGACCCACACGGCGTTGATGGCCGGAAGCCCGCGCGCTTCCCGTGCCCGGTTGACCGGGTGGTTGGCAAGCACCACCTGCCACTCATTGATCTGGCGCAGCCACTGCCGCGCCGCTGGTCCCTGCGGCAGCGCGTCGCGCCACGGCCGGCCTGAGGCTTCGGCAAGGGGGGTGAAGGCGACCGCGGCAACGGCCTCTGGGGGGATCCCACAGAGGTACCAGCGAGTGGGGACGGCAGCAACGAAACGGGCCATCGGCCAAAGGGAGCGCACCGCTTCGGTGAGCGCGGCCGTTAGTGCCGCGGCCTCGTCGGCCGAAGGGTGGGCAGCGCCGAGTTCGGTCACCACCAACTGCTCACGGGCAAGGTAGAGGTGGATCGGGTCGGCGCACAAGATCGCTCCTGCCGGCGTCTCGTCGCCCGTCTCAGGGTGGTGCTCTCCCAGCCAACGCAGCCGCGCCGCTGGTTCGGGCGGCAGGCCCAAGCGTTGGGCCAGGATTTCTTGGTACGATTGCGGCTGTGCGGTGATCCGACTCTGCCCCAGCCAACGGGCAAGGCGCGGATGCGTTTCGCTGGGGGCAAAAGCAGTGGCAGAGGGGTTTGGCCAAAGCGCACCGGGTAGGATCAGCTCCATGCCCGTTATCTTACCGGAAAGGGGAGACTTTGCCGTTCGAATGGTGGATAGGGTGGCGCTACGTACGTCGGCAGCGCCACGGCAAAAGCCGGTTTGTTTCGTTCATTGCGCTCGCGTCGATGGCCGGAATGATGCTCGGCGTGGCGGCGTTGATCGTCGTGCTCTCGGTAATGAACGGGTTTCAGGAGGAGCTGCGTAACCGCATCCTTGGGGTAACAGCGCACGTCGAAGTGAGCGGCGAGGGGGGAAAGTTACACCCCTGGCAGCAAGTGGCCGAATGGCTGCAACGCGACCCAGAGGTGATCGCAGTGGCGCCATTTGTCGCCGGGCAGGCACTCGCTACGCGCTCTGGCGCGGCGCAAGGGGTGGTGGTGCGCGGCATCGACCCGCAGCGCGAGGGTGAGGTGGGTCAATGGCGCCACTTCGTCGTCGCCGGGGCGCTTGCCGATCTGGCCGATGGTTCGTTTACGATCGCACTGGGGGTGGATCTGGCCCACCGGTTGGGGGTGGGGATCGGGGATGCGCTCCTTTTGCTCGCCCCCGATTCGCTGGTTGGCCCGACCGGAGGGCAGGCGCGGCTGCGCGCCTTTCGTGTGGCTGCTCTTTTTGATTCGGGGATGTACGAGTTTGATTCTGGACTGGTGCTGCTGCCACTAGCCGATGCTCAGGCTTTTTTCCGGATGGGGGAGTCAGTCACCGGGGTGCGGGTGCGTTTGGTCGAGCCGCTCGCGGCACCGCGCAAAGTGCGCGAATGGGCGGCGAAGCTGCCCCCGGGGCTGTGGTTGAGCGACTGGACCAGCCGCCATGCCAACTTCTTCCGGGCCGTGCAACTGGAAAAGACGATGATGACCCTCATTCTCTTTCTGATCGTGATGGTCGCTGCCTTTAACTTGGTCACCACGCTGGTGATGAGCGTGCAGGATAAGAGCTCCGATATCGCCATCCTGCGTACCCTTGGGGCTTCGCCTTGGTCGATTCTGACGATTTTTGTCGTGCAAGGGGCTGCTATTGGGACGATCGGCCTTGCCGCTGGAACGCTTCTTGGGCTGTGGCTGGCTCACCATGTGCCAGAGGTTGTCGCTTTTCTTGAGTGGTTAACGGGCACGACGCTGTGGCGCAAAGATATCTATTTCATCAGCGACCTCCCTTCGCGAGTGCTGGCAAGTGACGTGGTATTGGTGGTTTCGGTCTCGCTTCTCCTTACCCTTGCCGCTACCCTCTACCCGAGCTGGCGCGCTGCTCACCTCCATCCAGCCGAGGCGCTTCGTTATGAGTGAGGTGGTTCTTGCCTGCCAAAATTTGACCAAACGCTACCGCGACGGCGCGAGCGAAGTGAGCGTGCTCGCCGGTGTCGATCTTGAGGTGCGCTGCGGCGAGTCGGTGGCGATCGTCGGCGTTTCGGGGTCGGGCAAGAGCACGCTGCTCCACCTTCTAGGCGGACTCGACGGTCCGTCTGAGGGGGCGGTGTGGCTGCTGGGCAATCGGCTCGATAAACTCGACGAGATGACAAAAGGCCGTTTGCGCAACCGGGCGCTCGGTTTTGTCTATCAGTTCCATCACCTTCTGCCCGAATTTACGGCGCTTGAAAATGTGATGATGCCGCTTCTCATCCGCCGCGCGGCGCGTGCGCAGGCCCGAGAGGCTGCGGCGGCGATGCTCGCTGCCGTGGGGCTTAGCCACCGGCTTGACCACCGCCCGGCCCAACTTTCGGGCGGGGAGCGACAGCGGGTAGCGATCGCCCGAGCGTTGGTGACCCGGCCCCTTTGCCTCTTGGCCGATGAACCGACCGGTAACCTTGACCGCGCCCATGCCGAGCAGGTCTTTTCGCTTCTTGTGCAGTGCGCCCATGAACAGGGGGCAGCGCTGGTTGTCGTGACCCACGACGAAGGGTTGGCAGCGCGGCTCGATCGCCTCTGCCACCTGGTCGCCGGGCGGATCGTCTGTGGAGACCAGCTGCAGTAGGACGCTGCTTCGCGTTTTCTTCACTTGGCTGGTGGGTTTCGGTTACCCTTTTTGGTCGAGGAGAAAGTCGCGCACCACTGCGATTTGGGCCTGATCAAGCAGAGCCGGCGCGTGGCCGATGCCGGGGAATTCGACCAAGGTGGCGCATGGTCCCCGATCAGTCATCGCCTGAGCAACCGTGCGGGGCAAAAGGTCCGATTCGGCACCGCGAATGAGGAGTGTTGGGCAACGGACCGCTTCGTAGAGCGGCCAGAGATCGACCGTTTGCGGCGCAAAGGCAGAGAGGAAGGGAAAGGCGATGCCAGGGTCGTAGTGCAACACCCAATGGCCGTCACCCTCTTGGCGCACCGAATGGCGGGTGAGGTGCGCCCACTGGGCGTCGGTGAGTGGCCCAAAGGGGGCGTGGATCTGGCGCAGATAGGCTTGGGCTTGGCTAAGCGATGAAAAGCGCGGCAAAGCAGTAAGATAAGAACCGATGCGGGCCAGCGCTTCGGCAGCAATCACCGCTCCGACGTCGTTGAGTACCAGCTTGGCAATTGGCTGCTGCTGGGCAGCGAGCGTCATACCGATCAAACCGCCCATTGAGGTGCCCACCCAGTAAAGGCGCTGCGGCTGGATCTTGGCGATGAGTTGCTGGCAGTCGGCGGTGTAGCGGGGGATGCCATATTCGCTTTTGACCGGCAACCAGTCGGAAAGCCCCCGACCGGCAATGTCGGGGCAGATCACACGATAGTGGCGGCTGAGCTGAGCGGCCAGCGCGTCAAAGTCGCGTCCGGTGCGGGTTAGCCCGTGGACGCAAATCACCACCTCGGGGTTATCGGGGTCGCCCCACTCGTAGTAGACCATCCGGTGCGATCCGGCGCTGTTGAGGCAGGCCACCCAGTCGCCGCGCGGCGTGCTCGAGTGTATCGTTCTAGCCGTGGGGGTATTCTCTGCTCCCGCATCGGGGGTAAAAAGCTTGCGCATCTTCTGCCACCACATCGTGCTCCTTCTCCCCAGCCATCTCAAAGAAACGCCAAATCCTTTGCTGCGTGGTCAGACGCCGCTTTTCAGCGCCTGCCATCGTATCATGGGCGGCCGCAGCGGGGAAGGGGGACAGGTTGGCGCCAGTAGCGCGAATTGGCAGCGCGCGTCGAGGTCACGGTTATGCTTTGGCCAGCAAGGGTGACGGTCAGCGCGCCGTCGCGGTCGGTGCGCCACAGGGTGGCCCCGCTCGCTTCCCAGCGTGTGACGACAGAACAGTCAGGGTGGCCAAAGGGGTTGAAGGCGCCCACTGAAAAGAGGACCGCTTCTGGCTTCCAGAATTGGACCCATGTTGGTGCCGACGAGGTTTTGCTGCCGTGGTGGCCAGCCACGACGGCGGTCGGTTTCGGCGGGCCAAGATCAGTAGCGCGCTTGACAATGAGCTCCTCTTCCCGGATCGGTAGGTCGCCACTTACCACGAACCGAGCCCCTTCAGCCGTTTCGACAAGGAGCACACAGGAGTAGGCGTTCTCTTCTTTTCCCGCCGACCACCCTGGGGGTGGCCAGAGGAGATGAAAACGCACCCTGTCCCAGACCCACGTTGCCCCTGCCTGGCAGGCGGTGCGCGAGGTTGAAGTAAGGTTTGGCGGCAGGTGCGGCGTTGGGTCGAAGTAGGGTGGCCCACCCCACCAAAGGTGGTCGATCGGGATCGCTGCCGCCAGTGCAGTAAGGCCGCCGGCGTGGTCGCGATCGAAGTGGGTGATGAGCACCCCATCGAGCCGGCGCACCCCGCGGGCAACCAGGTAGGGAAGAACGAGCCGCTCTCCGCTATCTCTCCCTGGCGCGGCTGGTCCGGCATCGACGAGCAAGTCGTGGCGCGCCGTCTGCAAATGGATTGCCTGACCCTGACCGACGTCAAGTAGCGTGATGCGCACTGTCCCCGGTTCTGGACGGCTGCTAGCTGGGGCAAACAAGAGCATAAGGGCTGGAATCGCGGCAAGGCGTGGGGCTAGGCCACGCGGAAGGAGCAGCGCGGCCAGTAGCGCTGCTGCGGCCACTATCAGCACCACCGGTTGCGGTGGCGGGGCGGTGATCGCTGCCAACGGCAGCTCTGTTGCCCAGGCCAGCATCGCCAGGGTTTTGCCGATGAGCGCAGCAAAGAGGTGGCCAAGCCACGGGGTCGGCCAGATAAGAAGTAGGAGCGCAAGCGGCGTAGCAACCCAGGCAAGCAGCGGAATGGCCAGAAGGTTGGCCAAAGATCCAACCAGTGCGGCCTGCCCGAAAAAAAGGAGGGTCAAAGGGATGAGAGCAAGCGTGATCGCCACTTGGGTGGTCAGGTAAGGGGCAAGTGCCGCCACGGTTCGCTGCAGCCAGGCCGGCGCTGCGCCAGCAGCGGAAGGGGTCGCTGGCGCTCTGCGTCCGAAAGCCTGGCTAACGCCAAGCAGAATCGCCACTGCAGCAAATGAGAGCCAGAATCCGGCCTCCCCCGCTGCCCACGGGTCGACGAGAAGGACAATCCATAAGGCTGCTAGGAGCGTCCCCGAGAGCGGCAGGCGCACACGGGTAAGTGTGGCTGCTGCCGCGACGGTGAGCATCAGCGCTGCACGCAGCGCTGGGATTCCCAGGCCAGCAACCAAAGCGTATGCCCACCCAGAGAGGGCGGCGATCAACCAGCCGACTTCGCTGGCTGGTCGCCAGCTTGTGGCGCGCGGCGACCGCTGCCAGAGGTGGCGCACAAGCGAGCCAATGAGCCAGGCAACCAGCGCCACATGCATTCCGGAGATCGACACCAGGTGTGCGGTTCCAGTCTGCTGTACCAGGCGCCATGTCGCTTCATCAAAGCTGCTTCGATCGCCAAGGGCAAGCGCGCGCAGCCACTCGCCGTGCGCGGGGGTGGCTTCTGAAAGCGCTTCGGCCCGCTCAGCCCGCCAGCGTTCCAGACGCAGGGGGGCCGGGAGCGGTCCGGGCGCAAGCAGTGACGCTTCGTCGATCCGTCCCTGGGCGGCTAATTGTTGGCGGAAAGCCCACCACTGGCTATCGAACGCCCCTGGTTGGAGCGAGCCGACGATTGGTCGCAGCCGAACCTTGGCGCGGTAGCGTTCCCCTGGCAGCCACCGCTCGAGCTGCTCTTGCGGAACACGCAAGCGCACGCGCCACCTCTCTCCAGCTGGGCCATCGACTTCGGCGACGATTGCTTCGGTGGTACCAGCAAGTGGTGCGCGGGTAAAGACCGTGAGGGTCAGCCACTGGGGGGTGGTGAACCACGATTCGGGCAGGGGTTGGGCAAAAAAGGGGCGGCTTCGTTCAGCGCTCATCGCCCACAGGAGCGCGGCCATCGCGGCAAAGAGAAGGGGATGCCGACGCCAGCCAGCAATGCGCCAGGCTACAAGTAGCCCCGCTCCACCAGCCAGGGCGACGAGCCAGATTACCTGCGTTGAAGGGAGAGCAGCGCTTTGGTGCCACAGGAGGGCACCGGCCAAAGCACCGAGCGCCAGTGGGACGATCGGTGGCACTGCGCCCCCGTGCCCCGTTAATGGAGGTAGCGCGGCGGATTCTTGCCGTGACCGAGCGGCTCGTCGTCGCCCGTCTCATCGTCAGGGCTCTGGACGTGCACCAGCTCGCCCTTTGGGTTGGGAAAGAGCGGTGCGCCACAATCTTCGCAAAATTCAAGGGGGAGGGTGCGACGCAGCACCAGGGTGTCGGTCACTCCCGATTCGCGTAGCGTCTTAAGGATCTCGTCAATCGCCTCTTCTTCGGTCTCGTTGCTAGCGAGCAATGGCCAGGAGAGGCCGTGAACCACTCGCTCGGTCGGTTTGAGGCACAGCCCAATGCGGAATTCAAAGTCGCCGCTACCTTCACAGGGCGCAATCACAGCGCGCAGCTGCCCAGCGCCAATGTCGAATTCGGTGGCCAGATAGGCGATCGCGGCAAAGATGGCAAAGAGACGGGCATATTGGCTGGCTTTGCGTGAGGCAGTAAAAAGGGCATCGGGCTGGTCGATCTCGATCCCACAGCCGATCAGGAGTCGCTCAAAAATCGGCAAGACCCGTTTGCGCCAATCGGCATAGGCCTGGTCACGTTGGCAGCCAGGAATGTGCCAGCGAAAGATCGGTTCGTCGGGATGCACGAGCGCTGCAATGAGCAGATAACGGATATCGGAGAGAAAGTTCATCGTCTGCGGCAACTGTTGGCCATCGATAGCGAAGGTACCGTTGCCAGCCGCAGTCTCGGCCATCCCTAGGAGAAAGCGGCGGGTAGCCAGATAGGAGTCGGGAAGCTGGTCAGGGCTAAAGAGATAGTCGGCCAAGGCAAAGTGTACCCCCGGAGCGAAGATATGGCTAGAAAGAAGCGTACGCAGCTGCTCGAGTACAGCCGGCGGGATTGTCTTGACCGGCACTGAATAACGCGACCAGGCTAGAACCGGTGCGGCAACAAGCAACAGCACCTTTTCGCCTACCTGAACCATCTCGGCTTCGCTCTCGACCACGTCAAGCAGCTCCCCATAAGCGGAATCGTCGCTGCGAAAGAGGTGTTCGAGGGCGAGCTGAACCGGCTGGTCATCCCCTTCGTCGAAGAGGGTGCGAACGCTCTGGACCAGTTGCCGTTCCCACCACTGATCCTCAGCGCGGCTGCCGGAGCGTGACAGCCCTTGCGCCAGCCAGCAAAGCTGTTCCACCCCTTTGGGCATGGCGCTAGGATGCGTGCGCCGCTTCTTGGCTTTGCCTTTTTTCTCGGTCATTGGTCGTTTCCTTTACATGCATTGGGCATAACGGCGGATCTTTTCCAGGTGAAGCATCACCACCGCAGCGATCTCCTCGATCGACTTGGTGGTGGTATCGAGCCAGGGAATTCCCTCGCGCCGCATCAATTCGAGCGCAAGCTCCGTTTCGCGGCGGCAGGTGTCGAGTTCGGCGTAGTGGCTGTTGGGCCGCCGCTCAGAGCGGATCTGGGCTAACCGATCCGGGGCGATCGTCAGACCAAAGAGCTTTTCGCGATGGGGCCGCAGTGCGTCCGGCAGGCGCATCCGGTCAAGGTCTTCCGGGATCAAGGGATAGTTGGCGGCCTTGACGGTATAGGTCATCGCTAGATAAAGGCTTGTCGGGGTCTTACCCGAACGCGACACCCCGATGAGGATGATATCAGCTTCATTAAGCGTATGATCCTGGGCGATCCCATCGTCGTGGGCCAAGGCGAAGTTGATCGCCTCGATCCGCCGGTGGTAACCGTGCGGGTCGCGAATGCCGTGAAAGCGACCTACGCTGTGGGTGCTCTCCTGGCCGAGCTCTCGCTCCAGCGGTTTGATAAAAGCGCCAAAGAGGTCGATGACCAGCGCCGAGCCTTGCCGGACTACAGCGACGACTTCGGGCTTGACCAAGGTGGTGAAGACCACTGGACGGTAGCCGCTTGCCTGGCTAACTGCAGTGATTTGTGCGTGAAGTTCGCGCGCCTTCTCTTCGGAATCGATGAACGGGGCGCGAACTACCTCATAATCGAGGTCAGGAAACTGCGCTAGCAGACTCTCCCCCAACATCTCAGCGGTGACGCCCGTACCGTCGGAGACATAAAAGACATGGCGCTTTTGGGGGATCGGCATCGGTATTCCTAAGGGAAGAAAAAATTGCATCAGAATCGGTATAATAGCGTCATATTTTATCCGATCCGTGAAGGAGAGTTGGTATGACCCGTTTTGTGATCCCGCTGCGCGAACTGCGGATGAGCGACGTGGCGCAAGTTGGCGGCAAAAATGCTTCGCTTGGAGAGATGATCAGCCAGTTGCCTCATTCCGTGCGCGTACCTGATGGTTTTGCGACCACGGCCGCGGCGTTCTGGTACTTTCTGGATAGTAACGGCTTGAAGCAAAAAATTCACACGCTTCTTGAATCGCTCAACGTTGATGATGTGCCGGCACTGGTTCGAACTGGAGCAGCAATTCGTCAGATGGTGATAGAGGCCCCTTTCCCACCCGAGATCGAAGCGGCGATCCGACAGGCTTATGCTGATCTCACCCGCGAAGGGGAAGGGAACTTTGCGGTGCGCTCCTCGGCCACCGCCGAAGATCTACCCGACGCCTCTTTTGCTGGCCAGCAGGAGACATTACTTAACGTCAGCGGCATCGACAACATTTTGCACGCGATCAAAGAGGTCTTTGCCTCTCTCTACAACGATCGGGCCATTGCCTATCGGGTGCACAAAGGGTTTGGCCACGCCGAAGTGGCCCTTTCGGCTGGGGTGCAGCGGATGGTCCGCTCCGACCTAGGTGCCTCCGGGGTGATGTTCACACTCGATACCGAATCGGGTTTTCGCGACGTTGTCTTTATCACCGCCTCCTACGGGCTTGGGGAGATGGTCGTGCAAGGGGCGGTCAACCCCGATGAATTCTACGTCCATAAACCGACCTTGGCCAAGGGTTATCCGGCAGTGATCCGCCGCGCGCTTGGTTCCAAGATGAGCAAAATGGTCTTTACTGCTCCAGGTGAGCCGGGTCGGGTCAAGGAGGTGGCTACGAGCGCTGAGGAGCGCAACCGCTTCTCCCTTTCAGACGATGATGTGCTCGAGCTTGCTCGCTACGCGGTGCTCATCGAACAGCACTACGGCCGGCCAATGGACATCGAGTGGGGGAAAGATGGGATCGATGGCAAACTCTATATTCTCCAGGCCCGTCCGGAGACGGTGAAATCGGCCAAGAGTGGCCAAGTGCTGGAGAAATATCGCCTAAAACAGCATGGCAAAGCGGTGGTTCAGGGCCGCGCCATCGGGCAGAAGGTGGCCGTTGGTCGTGTGCGTGTTGTCCATTCGATCAGCGAGATCGACCGTGTGCAAAGTGGCGATGTGCTGGTAACCGACATGACCGATCCCAACTGGGAACCGGTGATGAAGCGGGCGGCAGCGATCATCACCAACCGCGGTGGGCGTACCTGCCACGCGGCGATCATCGCTCGGGAACTGGGGGTGCCGGCAATTGTTGGCTGCGGCGACGCCACTGAAGTCCTCAAAGATGGAGAAGTAGTGACCGTCTCGTGCGCCGAAGGGGATACCGGCTACGTCTATCGCGGCGAACTCCCCTATGAAGTTCAGCGCACCGATCTGACCGATCTGCCTGAACTACCGGTCAAGATCATGATGAATGTGGGCAACCCAGAACTTGCCTTTGAATTCGCCCAGATTCCCAATGCCGGAGTTGGCCTGGCCCGGCTGGAATTCATCATCAACAACGTCATCGGGATCCATCCACGGGCAATCCTCGAATTCGACCGGATCCCGGCTTCGGTGCGTGAAGAGATCGAGCGCCGGGCACGCGGCTACGCCAGTCCGCGAAGCTTTTTCGTTGAGAAACTCACCGAAGGGATTGCCACCATTGCCGCGGCCTTTTATCCCAACCCGGTGATCGTGCGCCTTTCTGACTTTAAATCCAACGAATACCGCAAGCTCCTTGCCGGCGAAATTTACGAGCCGGAGGAGGAGAATCCGATGCTCGGCTTTCGTGGCGCGGCACGCTATATCGCTCCCAGCTTTCGCGATTGCTTCGAAATGGAGTGCGAAGCGCTCAAGAAGGTGCGAAACGTCTTGGGGCTGACCAACGTCAAGATCATGGTTCCCTTTGTGCGTACTGTCCAGGAGGGCGAGCGAGTGGTGAAACTCCTTGCCGCCAACGGCTTGGTCAAAGGGGAGAATGGCCTTGAGATCATCATGATGTGTGAAATTCCCAGCAACGCCCTCCTTGCTGAATCGTTCCTGAAGACCTTTGACGGCTTCTCCATCGGTTCCAATGACCTCACCCAGCTCACGCTCGGTCTGGACCGCGACTCGGGGCTGGTAGCCGAGTCATTTGACGAGCGCGATCCAGCAGTCAAGGTGCTTCTGGGAATGGCGATCGATGCCTGTAACCGCCTCGGCAAATATGTGGGGATCTGCGGCCAAGGGCCATCGGATCACCCCGATTTTGCCGCATGGCTCATGGATCGCGGCATCCAAACGATTTCGCTCAACCCCGATACGGTGGTCGATACCTGGCTGCGTCTGGGCGAACACGGTAAGGCGTAACGGATCATCCCTGCTCTGGGGAAGCGCAGAAGCATCGTCACCAGCGGGCAATGGCGCGCTCCCCAGTCACGGCAGGATCAACCCAGGTTTTGCAAGGCAAACTCCCAGTTGATCAGTTTGTCAAGCACCGCCTGGACGTAATCGGCCCGCCGGTTCTGGTAATCGAGATAGTAGGCGTGTTCCCAGACGTCGATTGTCAGGAGCGGTTTTGCTGGACCGGTGAGTGGCGTTTCAGCGCTGGGGGTGCGGATCACTTTGAGCTTGCCCCTCTCCCACCAACCACGCCCAGCCGCTGCCGAACTGGCCAACGGCAGCCTCGGCTGCATAAGCTCAGAAACCTTTGGCACTCCTGTGAACCAGGAGGCATGCCATGCAAGTGCAACACATCGGCTACCGCATCCGGGGGTTTTACCGGGTAGCGGCTTTGGGGTATCTTTGGGAGATGACGCCCAAAGATGCCCAACGACGTTTTGAAATCCTG
>Ga0308420_1001652_pt1 | contig 11638 bp, 7 predicted proteins | sample HotsprSampleMS55_FD_203802 | JGI IMG/M metagenome (GOLD analysis project Ga0308420, IMG submission 203802) | Hot spring phototrophic mat microbial communities from Mushroom Spring, Yellowstone National Park, Wyoming, United States - 20090730_MS55 ... | reverse complement strand
TACCAGTAAACAGTAAAGTTACATGGGTCAACAAGGATACTGCTAGTCATACAGTAACATATGCAAAGAACCCACTTGATGCAACCACATGGGATCTTGATGGCAAGACACTATTTGGTATGAAGCTGATAATGCCTAACCAGAGCGTGAGTTGGGAGTTCAAAGAAGCTGGAGAGTATCCATACTTCTGTGCTGTACACCCATGGATGATTGGCAGGGTTATAGTAGAAGCAGGTGCAGAGCCTCCAACACCTTCACCAACCATGCTTATGCTGAAGACCGATAACAACTCTACTTCCATAGAGGTAAACCTTAATGTAGGTACTGTTAGTGATGGTATGATAACTATAGATCCACCACAGAAGGTGAGATTCGAGGTAAAGTTCACAGATCCAATGAGCAATAAAGCGATAGAGCATGTAAACTACAACTTCAAGGTAATAGATGCTAATGGCAAGGTTATATTCATGGAGGATGAGAAGCATACACACGAGGGTAAAGATTCCATAGAGGTGGAGTTCAAGGATACCGGGGCTTACTCCGTACAGATAGAGGTATTAGGTACTGGTATAAACAAACCATTCGATAGAAAGTACAGCGGTAATGCTAACGCATCCATATCAGTAGTACCAGAGTTCCCAGTGGGTATACTAGCGACACTAGCAGGTGTGGCAGGGGCAAGTATAGCAATGAGCAGGCTCAGGAAGGTATGAATGCTAGAATGAATTAACAAATACATTCATTATATTTTTAAATAATATATAACTCCATATACACATGGATATAAGAGAATACTACAAGATCCTCGGTTATACAAGATTAACATATATACAAGAGAAGAGTATACCCCTACTAGCTAGGAGGATAGATACTCTAATAATAGCGCCAACAGGCTCAGGTAAGACCGAGGCAGCCATGATACCTATAATGGCTATACTATCATCCAACTCTAGCAAGAGAGCAGGAGTTAGAGCACTTTACATAACACCGTTGAGATCACTGAACAGGGATATGCTTAGAAGGATAACAGAGTATGCTAAATCATTTAACCTTACCGTGGATGTTAGGCATGGAGATACAAGTAGTTACAGAAGGAGGAAGATAGCAGAGAATCCCCCTGATATACTCATAACTACACCAGAGACTCTTGCATTGATGTTAGTGAATAAGATGCGTGATTCATTTAAGACCCTAGAGTGGGTTATTATAGACGAGATACATGAATTACTTACAAACAAGAGAGGAGCAGATCTAACCCTTAGTCTTGAGAGGTTAGAGATGTTGAGCGATAGTAAGATCACTAGGGTAGGTCTGAGCGCTACAGTACAGAGTATAGATGATGCAGCAAGGTTCCTTGTGGGCAATGGTAATGGTAGAAGATGCGCTGTAGTCAAGGATGGTTATGTGAGGGATTATGATATAAGAGTTGTATACATAGGTGAAGGGGTAGAGAGTGTAGCATCCTACATACTTGATTATGTCAAGAGTGAGTATGCAGATTCCTCATCCCCATCTTCATCTTCATCTTCATCCATCCTCCTCTTTACTAATACAAGGGATGAGGCTGAGTATCTTGCAAGTGTAATGAATACTATTGCAGATGGGTTGAGCATAGAGGTGCACCATGGCTCGCTCTCGAGGGAGGTTAGGGAGGAGACTGAGAGGAGGCTAAGAGGAATAGATACTAGCGGGGGTAACAGGTATGATTATGATAACAACAACAATAATAATAGAACTGCTGCTCTAGTAGTATGTACATCCTCTCTAGAGCTGGGTATAGATGTAGGCTCAATAAGCACTGTAATACACTATGGTTCTCCTAGGCAGGTATCGAAGATGGCACAGAGGATAGGAAGGAGTATGCATAGAGCAGGTGAGGCTGCAAGGGGACTTGTGATAGCAAAGAGTATAGACGATGAACTAGAGTCATATGCTATATTGAGCAGGCTTAAGAGAGGTCAGATAGAGGAGCAGAGGATACATATGAAGCCTCTAGATGTACTAGCACACCATCTAGTAGGCCTTGCATTGGAGTATGGCAGTATGGATGTGGATAAGGCACTATCTATCGTATGCAAGGCATACCCATTCAAAGATATCAGCATAGATGATCTTGATTCATGCCTTCAGTTATTACATGACCAGAGCATAGTAAGCTATGATAAGAAGAATAGAGTATTCAGAGCAGCAAGGGCAAGGAAGTACTACTATGAGAACTCATCCATGATACCAGATGTACTCAAGTTCGATGTATACGATGCTGTGAACAACAGACTCATAGGATCACTAGACCAGGAGTTCGTAGGTGATTACTGTGAGAGTGGTAGCATATTCATCCTCAAAGGTCAACAATGGAGGGTCATCTCTGTAGATTATAACACCACTAGAGTGAATGTTGAGCCATACTATGCATCAAGTATGAATATACCATACTGGAGTGGTGAGATGATACCTGTAGACTACGATACAGCAAGGTTAGTAGGTAGGATACGCAGGACTGCACTCTCCGCACCTATAAGCGATAAGAGTAGGAATGCTATACTATCAACGCTCAATAAGCTTAAAGTGATACCAGACGAGAGGTCTATAGTTATAGAGGCTAGGGATAATCTTTTAGTGATCCATGCATGCTTTGGTACTAGGGTCAACAATACACTGGCAGCATTGCTATCAACGATACTCTCCTCCTTACTTGGGTACGTAGTTAATACTAGGGCAGATGCATACAGGATAATGCTTACATCGAATACATACAGAATAAGCAAGGATAGAGTATGTGAGTGCCTTTATGGCAGTTATGATATATACAGTATACTTGTAGCATCGCTTGCATACACCCATAACCTTAACTGGAGGTTATGGAATGTAGCAAAGAGGTACGGTATAGTAGATAGCAACGCAGTGTATGATAAGAAGGTTACAAGGCTACTCTATGACAGATACAGGGATACACCAGTACTCAAGGAGGCTCTAAGGGAGTTGCTACATGAGAAGTACGATATAGAACATACAAGTAGAGTACTCGAGGATGTAAGGGAGGGCAAGATAAAGGTAACATGGGTAGATGTTGAGAGCCTATCAGAGTTGGCAGAGCCTATAGTAGAGGAAGGGCAGACCTATGGCTTCAAGGCCTTGAACGATGAACAGGGTATAATCAAGATAGTCCATGATAGACTCCTTAAGACCAGACATAGGCTAGTATGCATAGCATGTGGTCACAGCAAGGTTATAGAGGTTAGCAACTCCCCAGATGTAATAACATGCAGCAGTTGTAACTCTAGGCTTGTAGCAGCTATACACCCATACGATGAGGATACGCTCAAAGCAGTGATGTTAAGGATAAAGCACTCAAGGTTAGACGATGAACAGGAGTATAGGTTCAGAAGAGCATGGAAGTCAGCCTCACTTGTACAGACATTTGGTAGGAGGGCTCTACTTGTATTATCTGGGCATGGGATAGGAGTGGATACAGCTGCAAGGATACTCAAGTATGAGTGTGATGATGATACCCTAGTCAAGTACGTATATGAGGCTGAGATGCAGTATATAAGAACGAGGGGCTTCTGGGATGATTGACTGACTTATTACCATTATATCATATCATATCATATTACTTGCTATCCCCTATAATTCTGATTATGGTATATGGTCTTATAACCAATTCATAGCCATCATTATCACTGGTACCTCTCCTCTTTGCTATAGCACCGTATATCCTTACTCTATCCCCGATATTCAGTCCTTTTATGCTATCACTCTGCTTATCCCATGCAGTAACCCTTATCTCCGATGTATCATCTCCTATCAGCATACTAGCGTATAATGCACTCCTACCATCCTTGAGTACCATATCATTCATGCTTGTAGCTAGTATCACTCCCTCAACTACGTATAACCTTCCCTCCTCCTTTATATCCGCTATCTTGGTAGGTCTAACCTCTATATACTCTTCAACCACTCTTACATACGAGTCCTCATCTATGTATACTGTGTAGCCCAGTATCATACTTGGTATACACTCTATACACATACCCTCATCTACACCCTCTGGCATTACCTTAGCATCCATCACAAATATACCATCTAGATCATCCGCTATGATACCATACCTTCTATCATCGGTTACAGCAAGTACATTGAATCTGATAACATCTGGAGTGTGATCATTATCTACTATTATGGCAGTACCTGCATCCCCATGGAGTTCCATGCCACCATCTCTTCTCTTAACCCTGACACCTACTACCATCACTCTAGAGTTAATGGGTATGATCTTTGCTACATTAGCCATGTTGATATCCCATACAACCAGATTAGCCTTTGAGCCATTGTACCCTTGTAGCGTGAGGCGTAGTATGTTACCCCTACTACCATCTCTACTATAGGATGATATTATAGGGTTAGATGCTAAAAGCCCATCCACCACCAACTCCATGTCCATGTATCTGCTGCTGCTACTAGCTATATCATCTACATGTAGTGATAGTTCATGAACATCCTTTATCTTGGAGTCTACCTTAGTTATGGTTGTATTGGATGATGAGTTTATGGCTAGAGTGTTATCCATAGTGCTCCTAACGTATACCCTATCCATCCTTATCGCATCGCCTACCTTTAGCCTCAGATCATCTACTAGCATAGCCTGCTCATCCCAGAGGTTTACCCTCACAACTGTATCATCATCGTATACCTTAATGATCCTAAGCATAGATTCTTTACCATCGCTCTTCATGAACCTCTTCAATGGGTATATCTTCAGTACTCTAGCAGTTACATTGATATCCCTTGCCCCAGCATAGAGATCTTTAAGACCAGTGATATCCTTACGTATACTAGTATGGTCTATCTTTACACCAAGGTCTGCTGCTACAAGGAATAGTGCTCCCTGCTCTGTGAGATATCCTGCCCCTATACTCTTCATCTTCTCCTTGGCCATGGATATTATATGCTCCCTCGTAAGATCGTTCCTAGCCCTGAGTATAACTTCTATTATAACCTCTTTATCCACATACTACTAATCATCTGCTAGATAGATATACTTTATGAACTGTATGATGTTAGTTTATATTCTAGTATAGTGTAGATAATGCGTTGGATAACGTATGTCCAGAGTGCAATGGTGAGTTACTTTACGAGGTTAGTACTAAGCACTTTATATGTAAGAAGTGTGGTTTATACGCCACTAGAGAGCAGTTATACGATATAAAGGATAGACTCAGACCACAGAGGAAGAGGAGTAAAGAATCAGAGTATCTAGAGTGGTGGATGAACAGGGAGAAGTAAAACAATGGATGGTTAATCATACAAGTATGAAGCAGATATGAAGCATATATAAAGCAGTGTTATACTCTGAACTAGCAGTAGAATATTTAATATACCATCTTAATGAATAGTATAATATGAAAGAGATGCCTGCATGGGCAGAGACCGAGATAAACTCCATAAAGGATGAGAGCTTCGTAGTAGAGGATAGATGGGAGGGTACAGGTTACTTCCTTGATATAGATAAGAGTAATAGACTTGTAGATATAAACTTCTATGAGAAGTTACCTATAGGCAAGTACATAATAACAGCGAGGGTAAAGAGTAGCATAGATATGGATAATCTAAGGAAGGGTATAGTATATACGTATAGGATAAATGTATTGAAGGCAGGACTTAGCGATAGACTCAGCAAGTTCCTGAAGGAGAACTTCAATATAGATATGAATGCTGTGTATAGGTTTGAGTTGGAGTCATTGGAGCCATTGGAGGATGTTACCACTGAGAGTATAGCAGAGGAGGAAGAGTAAGTAAGTATATGATACGTTATTGATGTACGCTGATGATCAGACTCAGCCTCTTACAGTAGATCTTACAAGTAGTACCCAACTTACTATCAACGGTACATGGTACGATGCTATCCTCCACACTATGATCGCTTCACCCATCTCCGCAGGTTCTATATTGAATACACTTAGATAGTATGCCAGCCCTAGTTCTGTTAACCCTGCACCACCAGGACTTATAGGTATAGTGCCTATAGCTATCGATGCAGCAACAGTCACTATAGACTCAAATAACCCTATAGCCTCTTTTGTGCCTGCTACTATCATGAATGTTAAACCATGTAGCATAGCACCAACGAATGTCAATGCCAATCCTATACCGAATATACTCAGAGAGGATCTCTTCAGGTACAACCTTGACATATCACATAGCTCCCTTAGGGTATCATTCATCATATTGGTCCATCTTACACCTTTATCCTTGCCGAATATTCTGGTAAGTAATGGTTCCGTGAATCTAGGCATACGTATCAACCCTCTTGTAGATAGAGCAAGTAATGTCATGTAGGCTACAAACACTGGCGTCACTATGGTGAATATAGCGGTAGACATTATGTAGTTATGCGCTCCAAATGCTATTATCATCGCTATATATGCTAATGTACTACCTACAAGAACATCACTTATTATCTCTACCGTTATAACCCATAAACCTTTACCAGAGTGTACACCATTCCTGTATAACCATGCTATTCTAACCCACTCTCCCCCTGTGTATGCAGGCGTTGTCAATGTAACGAACTCACTCCCCATTCTTATCTGGATATTCTTGCCTATGCTACCTACATCACCTATGAATGATCTGACATAGTAATGGAACCTTAGCCCCTGTATATACAGCTTCGCTACAGCAATCATACTTGCCAGCACGAAAGGTATAAACCCTACACTAGCTATATCCTCGAACCTGATATCTAGAAGTATGGTAATCACTATGAGGGGCACTATACTAGCCGCTACAGCAAGTATCTTCTTCCAGATCATACCATTTATATTATTTTATAGGAATAAATAACTATTTAACACATGAGTATTATGCGTTGTATATTCATACTTGGTACAGCAGGAGCAGGTAAATCTATGCTAACCTCTCGCCTCTTAGAGTACTATGCCAGTAGGAATGCATATGCTATATCAGTTAACCTAGACCCAGCAGTCGTGGATCTACCTTATGAACCTGATGTAGACGTTAGGGAGTATATAGATATATACTCAATAATGGATAGATACAGGCTAGGACCGAATGGTGCTCTTATAATGGCCAGTGATATGTTGGTTACTTACCTTGATAGATTACAGAGTAGTATAGATGAGCTTAACGCAGATTACATAATAATAGACACACCTGGGCAGATAGAGTTATTCGCTTACAGAACCTCAGGCCTGATATTCGCATCAGAACTCAAAGCAGATGTTAAGGCAAGCATATTCCTATTCGATTCCATGCTGGTATCTACCCCTATGAACCTACTCTCCATAGCCTTACTAGCGACTTCTATAAGACTAAGACTAAGGATACCACAGATCAATGCATTATCGAAGATAGATCTGATAAAGGATAGGTTGAGTAGTATAATAGAGTGGTCCTCTAACCTCTCTAGGCTTGAGTATGAGGTAAATGCAGAGGATGATAGCGATGTATACCTCTTCGCTAAATCCCTACTGTATGGAGCCAAACGTTATGGTCTATCTATGGAGCTCTTCGCTGTATCTGCTGTTACATACGAGGGCATCGTTAATATTGGAGCTGCATTAGCAAGGATACTGAATAGAGGTGAAGAGGTGGAGTACTGATTGCATAGATGTAGATACAGATATGTTAAGACATTGGCATATGCATCATCAGCAAACCTTGGGCCAGGATTCGATGTATTCGGTATAGCATTAGATGCGTATTACGATGAGGTAGAGTTATTTACCATAGATGGGATGAATGAAGTAAGCATAGATGTAATAAGCGATAACAATACTACTATACCAACTGCTATACAAGAGAACTCTGCTGGATTGGTGTTGATGCATCTGATGCAAGATTATGATACAAAGGACGGTCTAAGGATTAGGATAAGGAAAGGCGTGCCTGCAGGATACGGTTTGGGTTCTAGTGCAGCATCTGCTGTAGCAGCTGTTAGAGCATTCGATGTGATGTATAACCTTGGCTTAGATGATAACTCCTTGGTAAGGTACTCTGCGTTAGGCGAGGTAGCATCAGCCAATACTGTACACTATGATAACGTAGCAGCTTCAATGCTTGGAGGGTTCGTTATAGTAAGGGGAGAACCCTTCAGCGTAACTAGGTTCGATCCACCTGAGGGTCTTGTATTATGTGTTGCAACCCCGCTTATACCAGTACCCAAGGGAAAGACAGGTGTTGCTAGGAGTGTACTCCCTACTAATGTACCTTTGGGCGCAATGGTTAATAATGTAGCAAACGCAAGTATGCTAGTGGCAGGATTTGCGAAGGGAGATGTTAAGATGATAGCGGATGCTATTAGAGATAGTGTAGTGGAGCCTGCAAGGAAGCATCTGATACCGTACTACGACGATATCAAGTCTAATGCATTGAGTAACGGCGCTCTAGGAGTAACGATAAGTGGTGCGGGACCATCCATACTAGTTGTTACAGATAGCAGAGATAAGGCATATGGTATAGCAGATGGCATAGAGCATATCTATAGCAGGAATGGTATAAGATGCTCAGCGAAGGTATGCAGTATCGCAGAGGGAGCAAAGGTCATAGAGTGTAAGGATTAGTAAATCCCAATACATATATACATATATACGAACACTAGTATCTGAGTATCTTCTTTAATAGTAACTTGGTCTTATTTATAGCAGGTAATGTGAAATGCCTTGCTATAATTATATTATAACTCAGCGAGTCTAATGCCCTAAGCACGAATGGATTGTTGAGTACACTAACATCCAACAACCTAGCTGGTAGTATCATCAGATCTGGCTCGTATCTATTAGCGCTATCTATGATGAGTTCTACCAGTGACTCTCTATCGATCTTATCTGCTATACTCCCTACAACCTCTAGTCCATGGGACTGTAGTCTATCCTTCTCGTTTATGTAATCTATATCCTCCAATCTACTGAGATATACCACTACCTTCTTATCCGCTCCTCTGAACATATCTAATACCTTCAAGACTAGTTTAGAATGCTCCCCCTCATCATCGTAGAATGCTAGTATCTTCCTTACACTACCCTCATCGACTACCCTTACAGCTAACGAATCACATGTAAGTAGCATCTGTAACCTCCTGTTACGTATGAAAGTATCAAGGTCGTGTATCAACATGTCTACCTTCTGCTCCTCTATACTTGCCAGTAACGCATCTGTAGTATCATGTGATACCCTTATAAGGTAATGGTATACAACATCCTTATTCTTTAGTATATCATCTGTAGACTCGAACGATCTTATCGCATCCTCAACGTAGGCAACACCACTGGATAAAGGTATCTGGTATGGCACAGTTATCACACGCAGTATATTAACCTCAGCATCCCTACCCTCTGCTATACTCAATGCGTAGTTGAGTATCCTCATAGGGTCCTCTGGCATGTACGGTACAAGTATCCTGAACCCCTTCCTGACTATATCCCCTCTGGAGGCAAGTAACGGTGCTATATACTCAACCTCATGCTTGAAAGAGTATACCTTGTACATGAGCAGTCCTATGCCTATCCATATCAGGGTTATTACCAATCCTATAGGTTGTGTAACCATTATGTAAAACGCTAGTACTGTATTCAGTGCTATCCCTATAGTAGGTATGAATGGGAACAAAGGTGTCTTAAACCCATAGGCGAGTTTATTCCCGTACACTTTACGTATATTTATAGCAGCTGCATTAACTTGTGCGAATAGTATAAGAAATATCAGACCTGCTGCTATAGCTATCTCCTGTAAAGGTAATAGGTAGACTATAAATAGTATAACTGAGGCTGACGCTATTATCGCTACATATGGAGTCTTATTCTTAGCATGTATCTTACTTAGTATGTGTGGTAGGTTATAGTATCTACCCATAGCTACTGCAACCCTAGCAGATGAGAATATACTTGCATTAAGTGCAGCTAGCATAGATACCATGCCCCCAAGGAGTATGAGGTACGCACCAAAAGGTATGAATGTATCTACCGCCTTCGTCAGACCAAGCTCACCGTTACTCCCTATGAATATCCACGTAGGCCCCTCAACGTCTGTAGCGGAGATAGCAACGAATGCTATCAGTGTGTATATGGTAGTTACTGTAGCTATTGATATGAATATTGCCCTTGGTATATTCCTCTTCGGGTTCCTAACCTCCTCTCCTGCCTGTACTATAACCTCGTAGCCTTCGAATGCTATGAACGTTAACACCATAGCAGCTAGTATACCTGTAACACCAAATGGAGCAAAATCGGAGAAGTTGACTACCCAATCTGGATCTGTATACATTACAGCAAAACCGAATGATATCAGTACTGCTATAATTATGAGCTGTGTTAACGTTATCATATTACCTACATTGCCAGTGGGTGCAACTCCCTTGTAATTAACGTATGCTAATGCTATTATGACTACTGTAGCGAATAACTTATCTGCATATACTATACCAATATTGAACACATCCAATAATCCTCCCATGAACGTACCAAAACTGATCGCATATAGACTAGTAGCTACTATATGCGCAAACCATCCTAGCCAACCATTTATGAAGGGGAATGGTCTAGGAAGTCCTTCCCTTATCCATCTGTACCCCCCTCCTACCTCTGGTATGGAAGAGCCTAACTCAGCATAAGCCATAGCTGTGAATATGGTTATCACTGCGTTGAGTATGAATGCTACCATAACAGCAGGGCCTGCTAGACCTATGGCAGGACCTATAAGGATGAACATGGAACCGCCTATCATAGCTGCTATACCTATCATCACTACGTCTAAGAGACTGAGCGTACGTACGAGATGTTCTTCTTCCATACATCTCACTATTGTAGGTGTAATAATAAGTATGATAATTAATCTTAATCTAAATCAATTAATCTATCTGATCTGCTAATTCAAATACCGAGAGTTAGCATAATTGCAGCTACTGCTAGGAATACTGGCATGCCTATAGGGACTGCTACCTTAGCCCACTCCTTGAAGCCTATCTTGAGTATACTTGCGAATATTATGTTAGGTACGTTTCCAGGTATAAGTAGCCCTCCTGCTATGACTAGGGATGTTATGAACGCTCTCAGCTCACTTAACTCCATACTACCACTAACAAGCGCTACAGTCAACGTAGCGTTATCAGCTGCAGCTGAGACCAGTCCGAAGAAGTAGAGTACTGCTATACCTAACTCTGCTACAGGCTCTGCTAACGGTTTGAAGAACTCAGCTAGCATGTACAGACCTACTATGAACGCATATATCTTGATGGTACGCATTATGACCTCCCTTCTGCTAGGACTGTAATCTGTAACATAAGCATCCTCCTTGCTCTTTCTCTTCATCCTCTTACTGTAGAAGTATATTATTATAGCGAATAGTGCAACCAATGGTATGAGTATATCCCATAGGTTATCGAATAGGAAGGTGAATCCTGCATTGTAAGGCGGGCCACTTAACTTTGCTATAGCCATAGCTGATAATGGTTCACCCAGTGGGAATAATGCTGCTCCTATGCCTATAGCAAATGCTGCAGATATTGCTATCCTAACCTTCACAACCCTTGGTAACTTTGATAATGCTAGTAACTCACCCAGTAGTACACTTGCTACTATGGCAGATATCACACTCGATACTATTCCTAGTGTGAAGGTAATTA
>Ga0308420_1001648_pt1 | contig 11652 bp, 10 predicted proteins | sample HotsprSampleMS55_FD_203802 | JGI IMG/M metagenome (GOLD analysis project Ga0308420, IMG submission 203802) | Hot spring phototrophic mat microbial communities from Mushroom Spring, Yellowstone National Park, Wyoming, United States - 20090730_MS55 ... | reverse complement strand
CTCTTTTTTTCTAAGACCCCAAAAAAGAAATTTTTGACTTTTATCCTCCAAATCGAAGGGTGACTTTTGACTTTCCATAATCATACTTCTTATTGGAGCAATTCCGGTACCGGTGGCAAAAAAGACTTTGTTTTTAGAAGTTTCTTTTAAAGTAAACATCCCCGCTGGTCCTTTAAACAAAACCTTATCGCCTATTTTTAGGTTTTTTAAATAAGTTGAGCCCACACCCCCATCAAAAAGCTCAACCACTAATTCAAACGAATTTTTTTGCCATGGTGGGGAAGCAATCGAATACAATCGAGAAATAGTCTCACCCTTAGATGGTATAAATAAGATTAAATACTGACCCGCTAAAAAACTAATTTCTTTTGGTTCAATTAAAGAAAATTCAAATAAATAAATGTTTGAAGATAAATTAGTTTTTTTAATCAATTGGGTTTGGTATGAGATAAGCATGATAAAAAATGCAAAATTTTTATTTAAAGTCTTGCTCTTTGGGCAATTTCTGCCTCAACCAACTCTTTTGGTTTTCCATACTTTAACCGAGATAATTGAATAATCGCTTGGGCAATCTTTTCATTGGCTTCTTTTTTAATTTTTTCAATATCCTTGGTCATATCAACCGAAAAAGGTGGTACCGGATCATTGTGAACAATAGTTTTCATATACGCATGAAAACGCTCAACATTAATTAAATCTGATTCTGAAAATATTGGCTGAAACTCTCTTTGAACATAAGAGGCATCGGTGACTCCCAAACGAAAAGCAATTAAAGTACCAACATTACCAAAAACAGCATTTTTTACCTCCTCCTCCATTTGTCCAATAAACTGATTGGCAACAGTTAAACCCAAATGATATTTTCTTGCCTCAGATAAAATAACGGCAAAGTCAGGGGTGGCAAAGTTTTGAAATTCATCAACGTAAAGATAAAAATCGCGCCGTTGCTCTTCAGGAATCTCCTGTCGACTCATGGCGGCAACAAGAATTTTGGGAATTAAAACCAAACCTAAAAATGAAGAGTTTTCTTCACCCAATTTTCCTTTTGAAAGATTAATTAAAAGAATTTTCCCCTCATCCATTACTTTTCGAAAATCAAAAGCACTTTTTGACTGACCAATAATATTTCTCATGGTTTTATTGGTAACAAATCGACCAAATTTAGAAACAATATAATCCAAAACTTCTGATTTATGAAAGTCTGAGGTTTGGGCAATCTGATCGGTCCAATAACGTCTTACAATTGGATCTTGAACTTTTGGTAAAAGCTCTTGAACATACTTTGGATCAGTCAAACAACGAACAACCTCAACAAAAGTGGTTCCCGGCTCACTCATTACCGTCAACATCGCATTTCTTACTGCATGTTCAAACCGTGGACCAATAATCCCCGTTCTTTGAGGATCATAAAGTTTATACATTAAGTTGATAATTGAAGTGGTAATAAAATGTTTCTGCTCTTCATTATATGCCTCCAAAAGATTTAGACCCATTGGCCGTTGCGTGTCTGATGGATCAAAGTAAATAACATCTTCAGCCCTTTCTGGTGGAATATAACGCAAAACATCTTCAACCAAATCGCCATGCGGATCAATAACACAAACTCCATAACCAGCCTTAATATCTTGTTTAATCATTTCTTTTAAAAGTTCCGATTTTCCCACACCAGTTTTTCCAATAATATAAGTATGACGCATTCGATCTTTTGGCGCAATATAAACTGGTCGCTTAACCCCTCGATAATAACCAATACCGATAAACGTCCCGCCACTGGTTGGAACTTCGGCCGGAACGGGGGCAGTTTTTGCTTTCAGCCATTGAATATGGGGTGTTTCAATTGTTTTATTGGGAAAGTGAAAAATGGTTGCTAATTCCTCAGAAGATAAAGTGGAGATTGACTTAAAAAAAGGCAAATCAATAATGGGAAAAAATTTATAAATAAAATTAATCATAAAGCCACCGGCAAACAAAATTCTTGTTCCCTTAAATCCATTTAAATCAGAATTAAATTGGGAAAAAGCGGTTTTTAAGTTTCTAAGATGGGTGTTGGCTAAGTCTTTATTTTTGGCCGAAACCACAAGCCGAATCGTCACCTCAAATTGTGGTTTTGAAGCTTTATCTTCAATTTTTTCCAAAATTTTTGGGTCGGTTTTAAAAGTAGCTTTTTGTGGATCGGCCTCCTGTTTTTTGGTTGAGGAAACATAAGCTTTTCCCATTTTTTTTACTTTTCCTGATGCGGGACGAATAAGAATTTGAACCATCGCTCCCTCCCCTTCTCCCATTTTTGACAAAGCCGAAGTAATTGCCGCCAAAGGATCGGTGGGTAGCTCTTTGTAAACTTTGATTGGATAATAATGGACGTCTTTTAAAACCAATCCCGCAAAAGAGACTTTACCATCTTCAGAAAAAATATTGGGCTCATCAACTTTTTTAATATCAGCTTGGGGATAAAAACCATAAATGTTTTTCTCAACCAAATCAATCAAACGCGACGGGGCTGAAACATAAAACCGAATATCCGCTTCCTTACCCACAATCTCAAACGCCAAAACATCATCCACTTCTAAAAACGAAAAAAAGCCTGATTTTTTTAAGGAAGAAAAAGAAGAAAACATCTGTTCTGCCGCATCAATTTTAATCTCATTCTCTTTTGGTAGTTTTACTTCAAGGGTAACCATTTCCAAAGAGATCTGTTCTCTTTTTTTGATTCGAAAGTACAAAACAATAAGATAAAAAACCAAAAGAGTAAGAAGACCAGCGATTAAAGCTGCCGTAAGCGCTAAAAAAACTGTTATTAAGCGATCAACAAAAATTTGATAATCTAAAGAAGGACTCATATAAAAATTATAACCGCAAAAATTTTTTTTGTTAGAATAAAATATACCAATGAAAGTTAAAGATAAAAAAAATAATTTTGACTCTTTTTTGAAAATTTTTACATTTTCTTTTGTTTTTATTTTCTTAATCATTAACATTTATTTCTCTCAAAACATCTCTCCTTTATATCAAGCAATAATAAATAACGAAAAAGAAGCAGTAATTTCTTATTTAAAAAAAATAAAAAAACAGCCGTTTTTCAAAAGTGAGTTAAAAAAATTTACTCAAATATTTAACCAATCAATTGCCAAAGAAGTTTTTTTTGAAGATGAACAAAGAAAGATAAAGATTCAAAAACTAAAAGAGGCTTTGAAAAAAAATCCAAAAAGTCGTGATATTTTAACCAATTTAGCCATTCTTTATCACGAAGATGGCAATTATAAACTGGCGCAAGAATATTTTAATAAAGCAAAAGAGATTGATCCCAATTTAACTATTGCTATAAAATAAACAATAAAATATAATTTTTAATTTTTATATGATAAAACAGGTTCATCTTTATATAAAGGGTGATGTTATTGGGGTTGGTTTTCGGGCGTGGACAAAAATTCAAGCCAAAATTTTGGGCGTTTCTGGTTGGGTAAGAAATGTTTATGATAAACCAGAAATTTTTGGAGTTTATGGGGGGGTAGAAGCCGTAATTCAAGGTAATGAAGAAGAAGTAGAAAAAATGATTGAGCTTTTAAAAAAAGGCCCGCCAGTCTCACGCGTTTCGGAAGTAGAAATCTTTTGGGAAACACCAAAGGAAAACTTTGATGGGTTTGAAATTATAAATTGAATTTTTTCTTAAAAAATGGCAATTCGCCTTAGGACTTTGCGCCACATAATTCTTAGATTTATTAATAAATATTCTCTCTTTCTAAAAAATGGTTTACCCATGTAAAGTTTCTAACAAAGTATGACCTGGCAAGCGAAGTAAATCATCGATAAGCGAAGTGTTGCCTGCCAGGCAAAGCCCCGTCGAATTGGGCGGGATAGAGTTTGGACTATCAAAAACGAAGTTTACAACTTTTTTAGTTAAGGGAAAGAAAGATTGTTTTTATTATTTTAATACTTCTTGAAATATTAACAAACCTATGGTATAATTACGCATATGAGAAGAGAACTATCTCCTCAATCACCTGAAGAATATTTAAGAAACACAGTTGAGGCTTTTAATACTTGTGTTAATTTTTTAAGAAATCCTAATTCTTTCCCAAATCAACAAATTAACAAACTGGTTACTCTTCTTTGGCAATTAATAGAAAATAAAGAAATTCATTTAGTTTTAGATATTCGGCGGAGATTTCGCGAGCTAAGTTTTTATTATGAAAGAAGCGGATATCTTACAACAAGTTCTTTATTTTTACCGCTAGATTTTTTAAAACAAGCATATGAAAATCCTATCTATCAGTTTGGTTCTATAGTCTTTAATGCTAGTAAAGTAAGAGATTATTATACAGGTAAAATAACAGAAAAAAACGAACCTGAAATAGAAAGACGAGCTAGAGGTTATGAAGCAGAGGCTTTACTAACTTTTAAAAATATGGCTGAAGAAAGAGGAGGAACTATAGAATGGACCCCGTATCAAGAAAATGTATTACGAGAATATCCTCAAGGAATCGCTAGTCTCCCTCGCCACTTAGTTTACTCCACCCCTATTTGGCAACCACCAAGATATGGTTAATTTTACCCCACCCCTGACTACATTGTTTTTTTTATAAACATTACTTAGAGACTTTTAAAGAAAATCTTTAAAAATGCTCCACTAATTTTCTATTATAATGATTTTTATATGAATACCTACAAAAAAATATTTATTTTAATAATTTTACTGGCTACTATTAGTGCTATTAGTTACCAATTTGGAAAACAAAAAAGCATTTCTTCTATTAAGAATAAACCTGCTCAACAAAAAGAAAAACTAACTTGTCCTTATAAAATAAAAGGAAATAAATTTACCTACCAACATAAATTAACCCAAGACGCATTGGTTACCGAAGAACCGCAGTTAATAGAAAATCCAAAGATTGTTAAGATGAATGAGCCTTTTGATTTAACTGAATTTGAAAAAAACCTATACAAACTATCAACAGATAAAGGTTGGAGCGAACGAAAATTTGATGTAGATAACGATGGAAAAGAAGAACGAATAATAAACGCCAACACAGCAATGAATCATACTCCCCATATAGCGCTAATTTTGAAAGATGGCCGTATTATATTTAAAGCAGAAGGAGCTAACGTATGGATTGACAAAGATTATCAAGGAAGAGGATTTACGCTAAGTAAAACCATAGATTGGAACATTGGCGAAAAGGAGATTATTAGATATCTTCCAAAAGATGGTGGTTTTATACCTATCTGGAAACAAAAATCTTGCTGGGTTAGTTTTGATTAATAATTATCTACTGTTAATTTTTAGCTTAACAGTAAGGGAAGGGCATTATATACACGATGATTATAATTTATTTAATTCCTCTTTTTAATTCCCAAAACTATTTTTAACTCCTGAGCATGCTTTAACACAATAATAACTAATGTGTTCACATTCATCATAAAGACTTTTAGGATATTTTCCAAAAATTTTTTTATAAAATTTATCAAATATTGATGCATTACATCCTAAGCATGTATTATAACAAACCTCAAACTCAGACCTAGATTTCAATAGATATAAAAAGATAATTAAACCTATTAAAGCTATAATTACATGGATTGTTTTTAATTTTTGTTTTTAAAAATGTTTCTCATGATTATCCTCCTGGACAAATACTTTCGCAAGGAACTCCATCGCGATCCTCATCTCTTGCTGAACAACCACAAGTATTTAGTTGAAAATAAGCCTCTTCACAAGATATCATTTGAGAATAAGTCTTACTACAATTACAAACAAAACCACCCGATGATTCATTAACAGTTGATGAACTAGTTTGATTTTGAATTACGGTGGTTGGTGTTGGAATATAAATTGGGACGGTTGGTTTAGAAGTTTGAGTCGGAGTAACACACACATTGTCTGCCCATAAACCTCTTTTTGCTTCTTCTGCTTGTTTTTGGGCTTTTTTATATTCATTTTGGTATTTGTAAGGAAAATTGTAAGTATATTCATAAGCATAACCTTGTTTAATCATTAACAATCCAAAATCGGTCCCATCTTCCAAAAAAACATAACGAAGTAATCGACCGTATTTATCAGTATCACCCTGGGTTGGATCTCTCTCAAGATTTACTTTTTTACCAAGTAAAATTGACTTTGCTTTTTCTGATGCTTCTTTTCCAAAACACTCAACTGTCTTTCTTGGATCAACTACCTCAGGAGTATTTATCCCAATTACTCTTATTCTTTTTGTTTGACCATCAACTTCAACATCAAAAGTATCGCCATCAACTACTTTAACTACCGGATAAAAAATTGGTGTTGGGGTTAAACTAGGAATTAAGGTTGGAGTTGAGGTTAAGCTTGGTGAGATAATGTTTTTTGACTGATTAATTTGATTAATTTTATTAACAATGTTTTTTTGTTTATTTGAATCATTATTTTTTAAATCATTTTTAGGAGTAAAAGCCAAGGCAAGAAAAAAACTAGAAGCAACAATTAAAAACTTCGCTTTTTCAAGGTTAATAAAAGTTATTTTTCTTTTAAATACGAAAATGTTTGGGGAATTAGAATTAATGAGATTAAAAATAGAAAAAAAGCTGCTAAAAATGACTCTGATAATAATCCTAAAGATAAAAAAAAGAAAAAAACACCAAATATTAAACCCCAGTTAATTTTTCGTAATATTTTCAACATTTTATCAAGTTTATTTTACTATTTTTTGTAGATTATAGACAACAAAAATCAAGACTAATTTTACCCCACTCCTGACTCCATTATTTTTTTCAATAAAGCCTTACAATTTTTTAAGAGAGGAAAAAAATAAAAAGGTCAATTTTTTAAAACCCACACTCTTCAGCTATTTTTCTCTTCATTTCTTTTAATAATTCTCTCTCCTTTTGTATAGAATATGAAGAATCTTGTATATTTCTTGCTCTAAATTTTGCCTCCATTTGTTTTATTAATTGTCTGTAATACGAAGAAATTCTATCTTCACAGTCATTTTTTTCTTCTTCGGTTAACTCTTCTTGGGGAGATGGAATTGGTTTATTGGTAAGGTTAGTAGCTTCATTTGGGATAGAATTAAAATTCCAAGAGGGAAGAGGAGGAATATATGGATTAATTAAATTATTAAAATTTTTATTAAAAAGTTCCTTTCCTTGATACTTAATTTCTTTTAATTTTTGTTCCACGTAATCTTTTTGTTTTTTTTGACACTCTTCTCTTGTTAAAGGAGTCCATAAATTGTCATTGATTTGACAATCAATAAGTCTTTCACACTCTTCTTTTTTAAGAATTAAAGTACCACTGTGAGGAAAAATGCAACGTAAATATTGAGAGTTATCTGGATTTATAAAGTTGGAATGACTCACATAAGACACATCTTTATATTTATAATTATCATTCTTAATAATATTTTGCTTTTTAATAATTAAATTAGAAGTAGGATAAGAAGTTGGCTCTGTTAATGCTGAATATCTTTCATAAGAAAGGTGTACCAAGGCATTTTATCAAACCCTTCGACTCACTTCGTTCGCTTAAGAGTTTCGCCTCACCCCTTGATAAACACTTTTTTTATCAAAATACATTATATTAAGTGTTTACACTGAGCGAGCCCCAGTCCTCCGATTCGGAAGACGGGGCGTGTCGAAGTGGAGATGTCCGGAGTTGAACCGGAGTCCGAGAAAGCCCTTTTAAAAATGTTTAGTTAGGGATAGGTTATTTTTACTTTTTACTTTTTGATGAAAAATAACCAAACACCAAAAAGCGGTTGGTTGATTTTTTAAAGTTGCCCCAAAAGCCAACCAAAAACTCTTTTGGGTAACTGCCTGATTGGTTTTCCCTTCTTTAAGTTAAATCAGGCAAAACTTAAAGAAAGGGAGACTTTATCGCTTTAGGCAGCATATGCATATTGATATGCATAGCTTCGAGCGACAAAAGCCTCAGCTGCTTCTTTTTCTTCAGCAGTTGTTTTTCCTATTTATCGCATAAGGCGCGCCCTAACCATTTTTAAAAGTGCGATTTTCCCGTCGAAACCGTTCATCCCCATTAGAAAATCTTTGCGAGCTTGCGAGTAATTAGATTTTCTTATGTCCGCCAAAGCCGCTCTTCAAGACGTCGAGCGAATAGCGATGAGTTAAGTCTTGAAGTAAGGCATGGCGGACTGTTTACCCCCTCATCCACTCCTTTACCTCCCTTTCTTTTTCTCTTTCAATCTCCTGTCTTTTCTCAAGTTTTCTTTTTTCAATATCTTTTCTTCCTTTAACCAAAGCGATCTCAAGCTTTAAAAGATTTCCTTTATTATAACACGAAACCGGAACCATAGTCAAGGATTTTGCCGACTTTAGCTTGGTTTTTAATCTTATAATTTCCTTCTTATTCAAAAGCAACTTTCTTGATCTTTTGGGATCGTAATTTTGGTTTTGGGCAAAACGATAAGGTGGAATTTCGGCGTTTATAAGATAGGCTCCATCATCTAAAAACTTAACATATGAATCTTCAAGTCTTAATCTTCCCTCTCTTATTGATTTCACCTCTCCCCCCGTCAAAACTATCCCGGCCTCAAGACTTTCTATTTTTTCATAATCATGATGAAATTTTTTGTTAACAATTTTCATTTTTTAATTAATAAAATTTTTAATTTTAAATTGAGTTTTTTATTTTTAATTTTTCATTTTTAATTTTATAATATCTCTATGTCAATTATTGCCGATTTACACCTTCACTCCAAATATTCTCGGGCCGTTTCCCAAAAAATGGATTTAAAAGAAATCGCTTTTTGGGCCAAGAAAAAAGGAATTAATCTTGTTTCAACCGCTGACTGGACACATCCTTTGTGGTTTCGCGAAATTCAAGAAAAATTGACGGAAAAATCACCCGGTGTTTTTAGATTAAAAGATGGCAGTTTTCCCGAAGTTTCTTTTATCCTTTCAACTGAAGTCTCATCAATCTATAATCAAGATGGCAAAACAAGAAGAATTCACAATCTTATCTTTTCTCCCTCCTTAAAAACCGCCAAAAAAGTAATAAAAAAACTCCAAGAAGAGAAAGTCAATCTTTTGGCTGATGGAAGACCAACAATGGGAATTTCTGCCAAAGATCTTTTAGAACTTCTTTTATCAATTGATGAAAATATCTTCTTAATCCCCTGTCATGTTTGGACTCCGTGGTTTTCTTTATATGGCTCAAAATCAGGCTTTGACTCAATCAAAGAAGCCTTTGGCGACTTAGAAAAATACATCTTTGCCATTGAAACCGGTCTTTCTTCTGATCCAATTATGAACTGGCAGATTGAGGAATTAGAAAATCGCTCAATTGTCTCTTTTTCCGATGCTCATTCTGGTCAAAAATTAGGCCGAGAAGCCACTGTTTTTATAAAAAATAGTAATCATTTTTCCGGTGATTTTTCCTATTTTGATGTCATAGATGCTTTTAAACAAAAAAAGAATAGTCATTTAAAAATCGGCTACACGATTGAGTTTTTTCCAGAAGAAGGAAAATACCATTGGTCGGGTCATCGCCTTTGTGGCGTGCGATACTCTCCTTATGATGTTTTAGAAAAAGGCGAAATCTGCCCGGTTTGCCAAAAACCTTTAACCATTGGGGTGGAAAATCGCGTGTTAAAACTTTCTAAAAAATTTTTTAAAAACGAGGGTCTTTTTTTGGCAAAAAATAAATTTGATGTCACTTTTGTTTATGACAAAGAAAAAAAGAAAACGCCATTTGTTTCCCTGGTCCCGCTTTTGGAGATTTTGCAAGAAATCTATCAATCACCAAAAAAAGCTGAAGATGAGTACCAACGGTTAACAGAAAATTTAGGGGCCGAATTTGAAATTTTGTTTAGAAAAAGTTATGAGGAAATTGAAAGAGTGGGGGGTAAAAAATTAAAAGAAGCAATTGAAATTGTAAGACAAAGAAAAGTTTTTGTTGATCCGGGATACGATGGGGTTTTTGGCGTGGTTAAAATTTTTAAACAAAAAGAAGAAAATGAATCATCAAAAAGCCAAGAAAAAGAACAACTCAATCTTTTCTCACCTTAAAAATTTTCTCCCATATCTTTTTCTTTTCCTTTTACCCACCCAGTTGGGGAAACATTTCTTTTTTTCTTTTTCTTATCTTAATGGAGTAAGAGTTGATTATTTAGCCCCAACTTTATATCTTATTGATCTTGTCTTTTTTCTAATTTTCATCTTTAATTTTTCTTTATTTTTTTCTTTTTTAAGACAAAAAAAATTAATGTTTTTGTTTTTGATTTTAGGCCTTAATCTTTTGTTTTCTTTATCCAAACCAGTTGCTTTTTACTCAATCTTAAAATTTTTTCAGTTTATATTTATTTTTTATTTTTTTTACAAAACAAAAGTTAATGATTATCTTTTTCTTATTAGTTTTTTTCCAATAACCATCGTTGAGGTTTTCTTGGCTTTATATCAATTAAAATTTGGAAAGTCGTATGATGGCGTTTTTTATTTTTTGGGAGAAAGACATTTAAATCTTTCAACCCCAGGGATTGCCAAAACTTCCTTTTTTGGCCAAGAACTACTTCGCCCCTATGCCACTTTTTCTCATCCCAATTCTTTAGCTGGTTTTTATCTTCTTTTTTATGTTTTTATTTTAATTAATAAAAACTTTGCCCGATATTTTTGGTTAAAAAATGCTCTTCTTTTTTTATCCTCCCTTCTTATTCTTTTTTCTTTTTCCAAAGTGGCCATTGTTCTTTTTTTAATAATTAATCTTGCTTTTTATTTTCCAAAAATAAGACTTTGTTGGCTTTGTTTTTTGGCAAGGGCCATTACCTTTTTTAGCATCTTTTTAATTTTTCTTTCTGCCAAAGGTGATATTTTCAGTTTAGAAAAAAGAAAGGAATTAATTTTACAAAGCTTAAATATTATCAAAAACTATCCTCTTTTTGGAGTTGGTTTGGGGAATTATCTTTTGGGGCAAAAGAATTTTTCTTCCTCCTTTCCTTTATTTTTCAACCAACCAGTCCATAACATCTTTTTGCTTTTGATGGCAGAATTGGGGCTTCCTTTCTTTACTTTCCTTCTTTTTTTTCTTATAGATTTTTTTAAAAAAAATTCAAAAAAACTCTCCTTTACTACTTACTACTTACTACTTACTACTATCCTCACTGGCTTCTTTGATCACTATTGGCTCACTTTAAAACAAAACTTTCTTCTTTTGGCGGTTGTCTTTGGTGTTTCTTTAAAAAGAAATTAACTTTTTTTTAATCTCATCATTAATTTTTTTAATTTCCAAAAGATAAACATTTTGACCTTGACTCACCTTTTTAAAAAAATCATCAATCACCTCAGCGTGTTTTTCATTAGCGGTTTTTATTTTTTCAATCAATTCTTTTGGAAAGCTTTGTCCTTGTTTTTTTGCTTGCTCCATCAAAAAAGGAATTTCAAAAAAATATTTTTCCCCTTTGGCCAAAGTATCCAAAGCCATTTTTTCTTTTCCCTTTTCAAGAAGAATTTGGGCTGAGGCGACCCTTTTATCAGAATACAAAAGATAAATTTCTGCTTTTTTTTGAAGACTGCGGTTGAAAAAAAAGTGAAGACGATCGCGCAAAGCCTTTAAAAAATACAACGGATGATCGGGTAAAATCCCAGGATAAGGTAGTTGATAAGCCACTTTGTTTTCCGCTTTTACCTCGGTAACCTCACTTAAATAAACGGTTAAAGGAATGGCAACGA
>Ga0308420_1001645_pt1 | contig 11656 bp, 11 predicted proteins | sample HotsprSampleMS55_FD_203802 | JGI IMG/M metagenome (GOLD analysis project Ga0308420, IMG submission 203802) | Hot spring phototrophic mat microbial communities from Mushroom Spring, Yellowstone National Park, Wyoming, United States - 20090730_MS55 ... | reverse complement strand
GTTGCTCGGCGTCAAAGGGGATGACGTCTATACGGGGTTGCGTCCACCGCTCAGAGGGGATTCATCGATCTGCAGATTCTTGACTTGACACAACCAGAGATCCGCCGGCACCTTGTCGCCGCGTGAAGAAAGACGATATCCCCTGGCACAAGTTCCGCTGCGGGGACGACCACTCGCGTCCCTCCGCGCAGGACAACTGCTGACGGCGCGAGCATGTTTTTCAGGGACTCGATGGTCCGTTCGGCTCTGGACTCTTGCACGAAGCCGATAATGGCATTCACTATCACGACGCCCAAAATGACCCCGCTGTCTACCCATTCTTGCAGTGCACTGGTGATGATCGCTGTGGCTAGCAGGATATAGATCAGTGGATGATGGAACTGCAGCAGCAACCGCAGCAAAGGACTCCCACGTCGCTTCGGCCGCAGGACATTGGGGCCGTAACGCTTGTACCGGTTCGCGGCTGCGCTTGGCGTCAGACCGTGTTCGACATCAGATCCCAGCAACCGCAGCACCTCGTGGACTGGCAGACAATGCGGGTGTTGGATCAACAGGCTGTCCATCTCTCCCCCTCCCGTTCGTAGCCGGCAACGCAATGGCAGCCTTCTCTGCGGCTTACCTCATGGTTCTGCTTCGCTAAGCAACCACGCACTGCGCAACCACCCCAAACTGTTCCCGCAAAAGCACGAGAAAAAAACCGCCTACACGGCAAGGCTGTGTGTTGGCCCTTGCCTGCTTTCTCGTGCCGCTTGTTCACGGAGTAAAAATATCCTTCTGAGCAACCCCCGTGCCGCGTGATCCCCCTGAGCCATATGTAATAGAGTCCTGTTTTCCCACAGGTAAGAAACTTCGTCCGTCGTTTCCTCGTTTTTGCACATGGCATCACCTGCGTTGCCGCTTCTGCGGAGCCAGACCCTCCTGTGTGGGGATGGGCAGGGTATGATTGTTGCTCTCGGGTGACCGCTATCTAGGAATTGACGTCCTGGCCGAGGATATTACTGACCCTGCGACAGCCACGGCCTTTGGTCACGCAGACGAGGAACGGCGGATCGTCCTGATGGCCTGAGAATTGCTCGTTCACGACACCAGGGAGAGGGGCTTCCTCTACGGGTGCGCAGCAGTGTAGAGGTAGCCGTGGACGCTGGGATGCCAGCAGATTCCTATCTGCATCCTGGGTGCATGGATTCCCTACTGGCAAAAAACAGGAGAATATCTTTATGGCTTCCTCTGATGCAGCTTCCCGTGCACCGACTCCTCCCTCCCTCCCTGATCTGCTGGCCGTATTGAGCCAGCCGACGTGTTATCCGCATCAGCCGGCTCATGTCGAGGTGGTGCAGACCCACATCTCAGTGGTGTTTCTCGCCGGGGAGGTCGTCTATAAGCTCAAGAAACCCGTCCGTTTCTCGTTTCTTGACTACTCCACGCTCGCGCTACGGCGACACTATTGCGAGGAGGAGGTCCGGCTCAACCGCCGCCTCGCACCTACGGTCTACCTCGGTGTCGTACCGATCCTGTACACCGGCGATGCCTACCGGGTGCAGGAAACCGTCGACCTACGGCATGCCGTGGTCGTGGATTATTTGGTTAAGATGCGCCGCCTGCCCCAGGATCGGACGCTCGATGCGCTGATTGCCGCTGACCGCATCACCAAGGAGGGTATCCACGCCCTGGCCAGGCGCTTAGTCCACTTTCACCGCACCGCAGCTACTGGCGATGCAGCTGTCTTTGGCGCTCCCGCGGTCATCTGGCAGGCACTCGCCGATAATTTCCAGGAAACCGTGTCTTTCGTTGGCCACACGATTAGCGATAAACAGTACGCCCTGATCCAGGACTTCAGTCATTTGTTCTTTATCGAGCACCAGGAACTGTTCAAGCAACGGATCAGTCAGGGCTGTGTACGCGAGGGGCACGGCGACTTACGCTGTGAACATATATACTTTCTTCACGAAGGCATCACTATCGTTGACTGCATTGAATTCAGCCCCCGTCTGCGTACCTGTGATGTGGCATCGGAACTGGCCTTCTTGGCGATGGACCTCGAGCTCAACGGCGCGCCAGGGCTAGCGGCAGAACTCGTCCACACCTATGCGGTGCACGCTGCAGACGAAAACTTCTTGCGCTTGCTTCCGTTCTATCAGTGTTATCGTGCCTATGTGCGGGGTAAGGTCGAAAGCCTGAAGAGTCAGGAGCCCGAAGTGCCTCCTGCAGATCAAGAGCGCGCCCGCAGGCAAGCACGCCGTGCGTTTCGCCTCGCCTCCCGTTATGCGCGCGGAGCGCCGGCGCCAGCGTTGGTTGTAGTCTGCGGACGTATCGGCACGGGCAAATCCACGGTCGCTCGCCTGCTCAGTGAACAGACAGGTTTTGCCGTACTGAGCTCCGATGTCGTGCGTAAGCGATTAGCTGGTCTCCTGCCCACGGCGCATGTTGGTGCTGCCTATGGGGCAGGTATCTACAGTGAAGACTTCACCCGACGGACCTACGCTGCCCTCCGGACCCAAGCTGCGGAGGAGTTGCGTGCTGGGCGGGGGGTGATCGTGGACGCGACGTGCAAACGGCCAGAAGACCGTCGTGCGCTACTAGAACTGGCAGGGTGCTTGCACGTGCCAATCTTGTTTCTCGAGTGTCGGGCGAGCCCAGCCGAGGTGGAGCGTCGCCTCCGCGAGCGCGAACGGCGCGGAGATACGGCCTCGGACGCGACGTGGGCCATCGCTCTGCAGGAGCAACACGATTTCCCGGCATTTGCTGACATTCCGGAGCAATATCACCTTATCATAGACACTGAACAGGATGTGGAAGATGCCCTAACAAGAGTCGAAGAGCGTCTCGCCAAGAGGGAATTGTGAGGCTGCAACTGCGCCCGCCCCCAGTATACGCTCCATGGTGCCTTTCCCTCGCGGTGTTGCAGACACAGCTGCAGGCCGGTCCTGATGGCCTGACCAGTGAGGAAGCCGCTACACGCCTAGCCAAGTACGGGCCCAATGTCTTGCGTCCGCACCGTAGGCGATTGCTCGTTTGGGAATTCCTCTCCCGTTTCCGCAATCCACTCGTGCTTGTCCTCCTGAGCGCGAGCGGCATCTCCGCACTTACCGGAGAGGTCACGAGCTTCCTTATCATCAGCGCTATCGTGCTGATGAGTGTGACACTGGACTTTGTCCAGGAGTATCGCGCTGGGCAAGCAGCGGAGCGGCTCCAGCAATCAGTGGCAGTGCGGGCATCCGTTCTCCGGGATGGTGTGCCGCAGGACATCCCCGTCAACGCTGTGGTCCCTGGCGATGTGGTTCTCCTCTCTGCGGGCGATCTGATCCCTGCTGACGCCCGTGTGTTAGAAGCACGTGACTTTTTCGTCACGCAAGCTCTGTTGACTGGCGAACCCTACCCGGTGGAGAAGCACCCCGGTGAGAGTATGGGCCAAGAGATAGACATGGGCAGCGCCACCAACATGGTGTTCATGGGGACGTCGGTCATTAGCGGCACGGCTAAGGTCCTGGTCTGCCGTACCGGCGAGCGCACGGTGTTGGGAGGAATTGCTGAGACGGTCAGTGCCAAAGCCCCTGCCACCGCATTTGAATATGGAACACATGCCTTTGGCCTGTTCATCATGCGCTTGACCCTTCTCCTGGTCCTCTTTGTCCTGCTGATCAACGCCTACTTTCACCGGCCCTGGTTGGAGTCGTTTCTGTTTACGGTTGCGCTGGCGGTCGGCCTCACGCCCGAGATGCTGCCGATGGTGGTCTCTGTGACTTTGGCACGGGGCGCTCTCCGCATGGCAGCGAAAAAGGTCATCGTGAAGCGCTTGGCCGCTATTCACGACCTAGGCAGCATGGATGTCCTCTGCACCGACAAGACAGGGACGTTGACCGAAGCACGTATCCGCCTGGAGCGGCATCTCGATGCCTTAGGACGTGGCAGTTACCGTATCCTCTCCCTCGCCTATCTCAACAGCTACTTTGAGACGGGTCTGAAGAGCCCGTTAGACGAGGCCATTCTGGAGCATAGCGACGCAGTCGACGTGCGTGGCTGGCAGAAGATCGACGAGGTCCCCTTCGATTTCGAGCGGCGACGCGTGTCGGTGCTCGTGGATAATGGGAGCATCCGACTATTGGTGGTCAAAGGCGCGCTCGAGGATATCGTGCGTCTCTGCACGTCCTACGAGCATGACGGTCCAGACACGCTGCGGCCTATGGACGAGGCCGCAGCGCAGCGTATTCAGGCGCAATTCGAGGCGCTGGGACGAGAAGGTTTTCGAGTGCTCGGCATCGCCTGGCGGCAAGTAGAACAGACCCACGGCCATGCCGTCGTCACGGACGAGACGGAATTGGTGTTTGCAGGGTTTGCGGCTTTTCTGGATCCGCCCAAAGCCAGCGCTGCCGCGGTGCTCAAAGCTTTGGCGGACAGCGGCGTTGCTGTGAAGGTGGTAACGGGCGACAATGAATTCGTTACGCGACATATCTGCGCGCAACTCGGGCTGCCGGTGACCGGTGTCTTGACCGGAGGCGAGATTGCCCTCCTCGATGACTCAGCCTTGCAGGCGCAGGTGGAAACGGTGAACCTCTTCTGCCGCGTGACCCCGGCGCAGAAAAACCGTCTTATCCTGGCACTCAAGCAGCGCGGTCATGTGGTGGGGTATCTGGGCGACGGCATCAACGACGCGCCATCCCTCCACTCCGCCGATGTTGGTCTGTCGGTGGACAGCGCTGTGGATGTGGCGAAAGAAGCGGCAGCACTGATTCTCTTGGAGCACGATCTGGGGGTATTACATGATGGCGTATTGGAAGGACGGCGCACCTTCGGCAACATTATGAAATATATCATGATGGGTACCAGCTCCAATTTCGGCAACATATTGAGCATGGCCGGTGCCTCTATGTTCTTACCATTCCTGCCGATGCTGCCGCTCCAGATCCTACTCAACAATTTCCTCTATGACCTCTCGGAAGTGCCGATCCCGCTGGATAACGTCGACACGGAGTACCTCCGGCGTCCCCGGCAGTGGGACATGAGCTTTATCCGGAATTTCATGGTAGTGGTTGGGCCGGTGAGCTCGTTGTTTGACTGTCTTACCTTTTACGTCTTGCTCGCGGTACTGCACGCTGACGAAGCGCTGTTTCATACCGGCTGGTTCATTGAATCCTTGGCCACGCAGGTTTTGGTGATCTTCATCATCCGGACACACAGAAATCCTTTACGCAGTCGTCCCAACCGGTGGTTGGCGTTCACGTCGGTTACGGTAGTGATGGTGGCGATGGGCTTGCCGCTCACGCCGGTGGGAGTGCACCTCGGGTTTGTGCCCCCGCCGCCGGCGTTTTTTCTCCTCTTGGTGGGTATGGTGACCGCGTACCTCGTCGCCGTGGAAGCAGTCAAACGCTGGTTTTATAGGCACTTCGCTCCCGCTGAACTCTCCACGTGTTTGGAATAGGCATCTCTTCGTTCCCTTGCCTTCCTGTAGAGGAGAGCGCGACGACGTGAAGGGGTTTTCGTTGAACGAGGGAGATAGTTCATGAGAAAGGAAAACCAAGTCCTCCTTGAAGCCGCCTCTGTTTTGGCACGCAATCTTGCGTGCAGCGCGATTCTCCTCTCTAGCGATCGCGGTGGTAATCTCCGAGTCCACCAGCACAGTGCGCATCTTCACCAGCGGGAAGATCTTCATGGAGATTGAGAAGTGAAAGAACCGGTGGCAAGACGAGGGGCAAAGATCTTTCTGTCTCTATCAACTCGGAATTTGTGTGTGTGTCTCCTCCTAGAGGAGAGATCGGATCGGTGGTAGTGCGGTGGCCGCCGCTCCTCGGGCTACTACCTCTGGTTCATCTGACATCCATGAGATGCCGCACTGTGTCCTCAGCGGCGCTCTTCTGATACGGCCAATCGACCGCCCCTTCCAGGGTGACCCAGCCGTGGCGAACCGTTACCGTAATGCACTCGTGAAGAACAGGAGTGCTCCACTCCAGCGCGGTGACTGCTGCCCGGGCAATATCGCTATCGGTGCGTTCACTAGCCCCCGGTAGCCGTACCTCAATATCATCGGCGACTGCCTTCACCCCAGCACGCCCTTCACCAGGTGCTCCGCCGTCCACTTCTCGGTAAGGCTGGAGATGTAACCGCTGAGCGTCACAACCCCCTCCTTCACCGCCACATCGATGTGCGTCGCGTCGATGCCGGGTTCTCCCTTGAGTTCTGCGACGACGTCGTGTTGGAGTTGTGATCGGTCTTCATAGCGAGCGGCCTCCGTATGCTCCATCTACAGATAGGACATCAACCACTGCAACGGCATTGGAGGGGCTTCTTCCTCCCTCGCCAGCTCGGGTTGGCGGAACAACGCGCCAGAGACACCTTGGCCCAGATCCGCCAGTTCTTGCCCGAGCAGTATGAGCAGATCGTCTAATGTCACTATCCCCACCACCTTGTCTCCCCCGTCCACGATCGGGACGCGCCGTACATGGCGGGAGTGCATGAGTGAGGTCAGATCATGCAGGGTTTTGCTCACTGCGATGCAAGCGGGGTTAGGAGTCATGATGTCCCGCACCGTGGTCCGCTGCGGGTCCTTCTGCTCCCCACTGACCTTGAGTGCAATATCGCGGTCGGTGAGGATTCCCCGGAGCTTGCCGCCTTCCACAGCGACCAGACAACCAACGTTCTTTTCCCGCATCAGCCGACAAGCTTCGAGGATAGTTTGCTCGGGCGCAATGGTCACCACGGGGCGCTCACAAAACTTCTGTAACGACATAGGATACCCCCTGTCATGAAAGGACTAAGCTGCTTTTTGCAATTCTCTTGCCGTAGGATCCGGCAAGAAGCCACGCGATTTTCATGCAAGGGTTTTGCAAAAGTGAGGATAAATCGCCGCCCACGGTTGCAGAACTGAGAACCTGACCGTAACTGGTTGCTGGGTGAGGTGCATGGACGGCTTCGTATTTCCCAGGTGTGGGAAGACGTTAAACCCGAAAATCGCAGAGCTCGGAACGCTGCTCGGCTTCTCCCCTTGCTTCTTGAGACATATGTCCAGTGCCGTTGTGGCGCGGATCGGCAAGCTGCTTGCCACGATGGAGCAGTAAGTAAACCCGCACACAGGAGGTGCTGTATGGCTGCGTTGACACCATGGAAACCGATGCGAGCACTCGAGGTGCTATCGCAAAGTAACAAAACCCCGAGACACGCACTGCGGGCTCGTCGTTCTCCTCTGCTTCCGCTAGCGTGCGGGATCTCTTTCATTCCCGCTGGACCTAGCCTGTGACAGTAATCCTGCCATTGCGGATGGTGACTTTGATACAGTCACGCGGTTCTTCGTCAGGGGGAGGGGTCCTGTCCCCTTGACAAGCGTCTCAAAAAGTTTATTATTTAATCAATTAATTGAACATTAGAGGAGTAGCGATGAAAAGTCCAAAGCGCATCTTCAAAGACCGGGTCTACGAGCAGCTAGCCCGCATCGGTAAGGCGGTCGCCAGTCCCCAACGTCTTGAGCTGCTGGATCTCTTGAGTCAGGCGCCGCGCACGGTGGACAGTCTAGCCCAGGAAGCCCACTTAACCGTGGCGAATACCTCGCGGCACTTACAAGTCCTGCGTGCTGCTCGGCTAGTTGAGGCGGAAAAAGACGGGGTGTGTGTCCGCTACCACCTGGCTGATGAGGCGGTAGCGGACTTTTTCCGTTCGCTGCGGATCCTGGCCGCCAACCGTCTCGCGGAGTTGGATCACATTGCGCGCCAATTCTTCACGGACCGCGGCACGTTGGAGCCGGTCGATCGCAAGGTCCTCTTGGCCCGTGCCCGCAAGGGACAGGTCACTGTCTTGGATGTGCGGCCGCAGGAGGAATACCGGGCCGGCCACATTCCTGGCGCGCTGTCGATCCCGCTTAAGGAACTCAAAGAGCGCCTCGCCGAGCTGCCCCGCGATCAAGACATTGTGGCCTACTGCCGTGGTCCTTATTGCGTGCTCGCTGCTCAGGCCGTCGAGCTCCTCCAGCAACACGGCTTTCGCGCGGTGCGATTGGAAGATGGAGTGGTGGACTGGCGCGCTCGGGGACTGCCTGTCGTTGTAGGTGAGCAACCTCAATAGGAGCAAAGGAGTATGGAGTCCCTCGTTCGCTTTGGCATTTTTCTCGGCGTCTTCACCACTATGATCGTGTGGGAGTTCTTTTCTCCTCGTCGGTCTCTCTCGCGCCCGCGTAGAGAGCGGTGGGTCACCAACCTGGGCATCACCTTCCTGGATATGGCCCTCGTGCGCGTCACGGTGGGTGGGGCGGCCTACGCGGCGGCAGTGTTCGCCACGGAGCAGAATGTGGGGGTGCTCCACTGGCTCTCAACGCCCTCTTGGGCCGCGGTGGTCGTCACCTTGCTCGTCCTCGACTTTGCCGTCTACCTGCAGCATGTGGTGATGCATGCCGTGCCGGTGCTTTGGCGCCTGCACCGGGTCCACCACGCTGACTTGGATTGTGATGCGACCACCGGCTTGCGCTTCCATCCCATCGAGATCCTCCTTTCCCTCGGTCTCAAAGTCGCGGTGGTGGTACTACTCGGTGCGGTGCCTTGGGCGGTGATCGCCTTTGAAGCGATCCTGAACGCCTCCTCCGTTTTTAACCACAGCAACGTGACGATTCCCGAACACTTTGATCGGTGGCTGCGCTGGGGTCTCGTGACACCGGACATGCACCGTATCCATCACTCCACGCGCGTCATGGAAACCAACTCCAACTTTGGCTTTTCAGTATCCTGGTGGGATCGGCTCTGCGGTACCTACAAGTCCGAACCTACCTTGGGCCAGGTGCAGATGGAGATAGGGCTCAGCGAATACCGCATCCCCCTCAACCTTGGTCAGCTTCTCCTGTTGCCCTTTCGGGGGGACGCCGGCCGCTACACGTTTGAAGGAACGCGTCTGGCGCAGGTGTAGCAGAGAGGTGTGTGTATGAAGACTCGTTGGCTACGGAGAGGTCTAGTGTTGCTCCTGGCAAGTGGTATAGCGTTGGCTTGGCTGAACCGGGGCGAGTTTGCTCCAGAGACGATTGCGACCCACGTCAGGCAACTAGGGTTTTGGGGACCGCTGGCTTTTGTCGCGATCTACTGCTTTGCTCCTGCGCTCTTGCTCCCCGGTTCGGTCCTCACCCTGGCCGGCGGGGCACTCTTCGGACCAGTGACCGGTGCGCTGCTAAGCCTGATAGGCGCCACGGTTGGTGCCACAGTAGCGTTTCTCATCGCCCGTTATCTGGCTGCCGAGTGGGTGGAGCGTCGGGTGTCGGGACGCCTGCAGGAGATCAAGGAAGGGGTGGAAAGAGGGGGCTGGCGCTTTGTTGCCTTTGTGCGCTTGGTACCACTCTTCCCCTTTAACTTGCTCAACTATGCGCTGGGTTTGACGTGCTTGTCAGTTCAGACCTTTGCCGTGACCTCGTTTATCACTATGGCGCCGGGCGCCCTGGCCTACGCCTACCTGGGTCATGTAGGCCGCGAGGCCGTGAGCGGCGGACCAGATCTCGTACGGCAGGGGCTCCTTGCCTTGGCTCTCCTCGCTGCTGTTGCCCTGCTGCCCTCGTTTGTCCGGCGCTGGCGACGGCCGGGGAAAATCTCTCCACAGCAACTCCAGACACTGCTCGTTCGGAAAGAAGCTCCACTAGTGGTCGATGTCCGGAATCCCGACGAATTTGTTGGGGAGCAGGGCCATATTATAGGAGCGATCCTTGCCTCTTTGCCCGCACTGCACACCAAGCTTGAGGAACTCAAAGCCCACCGCACCCGGACTATCGTGACTGTGTGAAGCAAGGAAACCCGCTCGGTCAGGGCGGCAGAAGTGCTACGGAGGAGAGGTTTTACGGACGTTAGGGTGCTCGCTGGCGGCATGACGGCGTGGCGTGAGGCTGGGCTGCCTGTAGCTCGCTAAAGCAGGTTGCTGCATGCACGAGCCTATGTGCACGCGGCCGTCAAGCCTTGGAGCTGAGCCTCTGAGGCGTGGTTATCGTCCAAGGTCGATTTGGTTGGGCCCAGCTGCTGGGGTTGGCATGGGACCTAAACCAGGTCGTCGGCTATCTGGCCGTTGGGCTTGCCGCCTGATTCCGTGTGCAGTGCTGGTTGGGCAGTCTTTACCAGGGAACCGAGATCGATGTCCTGCAGTGTCCATCGCGTGTGTATCGCTCTTTCCCTTTAGGAGTTGTCCAGCTATGCGTTGGGTTCGACACGCCCCCTCGGTTTGAGCCTCGTAGACGTGTCTACGATAGGTGCTGGCCCTAGTGGGAGAGCGAAATACCGATGCTGTAACCACAGCGCGACGTTGACTAGACTAATAAGTACAGGCACTTCCACCAACGGGCCGATCACGGCGGCAAAGGCCGCGCCGGAGTTGATGCCAAACACCGCCACCGCCACCGCGATGGCCAACTCAAAATTGTTGCTGGCGGCTGTGAAGGACAGCGTTGCCGTCTGCGAGTAATCCGCCCCCACTTTGCGGCCCATGTAAAAGCTCACTAAAAACATTGCCACGAAGTACAAAAAGAGGGGGACCGCGATGCGGACGACGTCAAATGGCAGCTGTACAATCAGATTACCCTTGAGGCTGAACATCACCACGATGGTAAAGAGGAGCGCAATCAGGGTAATAGGACTGATGCGTGGGATGAAGACAGAGTGGTACCACTCCTTCCCCTTAGTCTTGACGAGAGCGAACCGCGTCACCATCCCCGCTAGGAAGGGAATGCCAAGGTAAATGAAGACACTCTCGGCAATCTGCCCGATGCTGAGATCGACGACACTGCCTTGCAGACCAAACAAGGGAGGCAGGACGGTGATGAACACCCAGGCATAGACGCTGTAAAACAGCACTTGGAACACGCTGTTGAACGCCACGAGCCCAGCGCAATATTCTGTGTCCCCCCGAGCCAGCTCGTTCCACACAATGACCATGGCAATGCAACGGGCCAGGCCCACCATAATCAGGCCTACCATATACTCTGGATCATTCCGCAGAAACGTCAGGGCGAGGACAAACATGAGAATCGGGCCAATGACCCAGTTTTGCACCAGCGATAAGCCCAGAATTTTCCAGTTGCGGAACACCTGTCCTAAGTCTTCGTAGCGCACCTTGGCCAGCGGCGGATACATCATCACAATGAGGCCGATCGCAATCGGAATATTCGTTGTTTCTACCTGCAAACGGTTGATGAAGGACTCGACGTCTGGGATGAGATACCCTATGGAGACCCCTGCGGCCATCGCCAGAAAAATCCACAAGGTGAGAAACCGATCGAGAAATGACAAGTGTTGATTCATGAGCATGTGTTTCCTGTTCCTCTGCCCTGTATCACGGGATACTGTCAGGAGTGTGACAAGACGATGAATTTTCGGTGACCGGGGGAAACCACACGGCAGAGATGCCCGGCGGAGGAATGTGATCAGCAATGACGTCTTCGAATCCGCCCACAGAGAGAATATATTTGAGCAATCTAGCCGCTAAATTGCCCGCGGGGAGCCGATCTCCCGACTTTGATGTGTCAGTCAACGTGCGGACTGTTGACCAAGGGTATTCTCTCGCCTGCTGTCTGAGTAGGGGACAGTAATCGGAACTCTCTACAGGCCCGCTTGCCCGGAGGAACTCTCGACGGTTCCGTCGGGGGGCTTGAGAACCCCTGGCCCGCGCTTCTTGCGAGTGTCACGGGTGCCAACCACGGGCCGGGCCGTCAGGATTT
>Ga0308420_1001630_pt1 | contig 11706 bp, 8 predicted proteins | sample HotsprSampleMS55_FD_203802 | JGI IMG/M metagenome (GOLD analysis project Ga0308420, IMG submission 203802) | Hot spring phototrophic mat microbial communities from Mushroom Spring, Yellowstone National Park, Wyoming, United States - 20090730_MS55 ... | reverse complement strand
GTAAGAGTTCTCTAGCTTCTTGCATATACTCTAAAATTTTTTGTTGATCTTTTTCTCTTGAAGCTAATTCATAATTTAACTTAGCTTTTTCTAAAAAACTTTCGGGATTTTCAGGGTTCTTAACTAGAAGCTGATTTACTATTTCTAAAGCTTCTCTAAATTTTTGATTTGCAATGTAAGCTTGTACAAGTAAAACACTATATTCATAGCTTTGGTCAATTTTTTTACGTACATCTTCTAATCGCTTCAAAGCTGTTTCTTTATTTCCCATACGTAAAAGAATTCTAGGTCTTTGTAAAAGTAAGATAGCATTGTAAGGCTCGTCCTTTAAAGCTTCTTCTATCATTTCTAAGGCTTCTTTGTGTTTACCTTGTCGAGATAAAACTTCACAAAGCCCCGCGATAGCTTCTTTGTTTTTTGGTTCTAAATTAAGTATAGCTTCAAAAGAATTTTTTGCATCTGTAAGAGAATTTAAAGCTAGAGAAGTTTTTGCAAAACCTAAATGTGCTCTTGTCGAATTTTTATTGATTTTTAGTGCAGACTTATAGTTGTTTAAAGCTTCTTTATAATCTTTTTCTTGATAAAACTGTTCTCCTTTTACTAGATATTCATTAATTGACTCTCCTAATATAGGAAAAAAACTTAAAAAGATAAATAAATAAATGAATTTAATTTGATTCAGGGACAAAGTAACCTCCGCTTGCCCTACCTATAATATCTCTATAAAATACAGAGACTTCTAAATCTATATAACGTCCTACAAGATTTTTACTTACTTTACTGTTGTAAGAAATTACATAACGTCTATCTTTATGAGATTTTATAAAATTATATATATTTTTTTCTTCTGGACTACCAGGTACTTTTAAAAATAATCCTCCTGTTCTATTGGCTATGTCTTTATATAAAGGAATCATTTCTCCTTCTTTTGATAAAGATAAAATAATAATAGGAATTTGGTGTGCATTAGCAAACTGGATATTTCTAATGATTGTATATTGTTGAAAAGCACCTACAAGAGGATCTCCCGAGACAACTAAAATTACAGCCCTAGGACCTAGCTCAGGCGTAAGATCACTAATTGCTTGAAAAATACTTTTTCCTAAATTGATAGATTCTTTTTCTGGAAGAGATTTTCTTATTTTAGCATAAATATCTAAAGGAGATGTCCCAAAATCATAAACCTTTTCAGAGTCTTTTCCAGCTCGTATAACTTCTATTTTGTCGTTTACGGTAAGAGAAGAAAAAAAGTAACCTAAAAACCCATCTATAGTACTTGCAGCTGATTTTACTTTTTCACTGTTTTCAAAAACTAAAGATACAGAAATTTGATTGTTGTATTCCTTTAAACTAGAAACTCCTACTAATGGGTATAAATTAGAGTTTTCTGAAATTCGAAAAGCTTCTCGGCGAATTCCTGTTAGATCTTGATTTGCTCTATTTTTTACTCTTAAGAAGACAGATACTTTAGGAAAGCGATTGAGTTCTATCCTTTCTATAAATACATTTAAGTTAGAAGTAATGGCATTTCTCGGAGAAAATAAATCAATTTTATGTCTGTCGTAATCTACAATATAGAGAGAACCTGTATAGTCTGAAGTACTTGCAAAAGGTCTTAGAATCTTGACATACTCACCCCTTGTATCACGAAAGCTTGAAATCTTTGTCCATTTATCTCTAGTACGATTGTAAATCATTACTCCATTGCTTTCATCTGCAACATACATTCTACCTTCAAAGAAACGAATAGAACGTGGTTTTTGCATATTGGGATGAGTATATTCTTGAAGAAAATTTCCTTCTTTGTCAAAAGCTACTACTCTTTTGTTTCCTCTATCTACTACGTAGATATTTTCATCTTCTCCAATACATAGTCCTGCAGGAAAGCTTAACTTGCCTTCTCCTTCTCTTCCAAACTCTAAAATAAATTTCCAATTTAAATCAAATTTTTGAATACGCCCATTTCCTGTATCTGAAACATAAATAAATTCATCTGAAGAAATACCAATTCCTGAAGGTCCATGAAATTGTCCTGGAGCTATGCCATGTTCTCCAAATCTATCTAGAAATTTTCCTTTTAACGTTAGGCGATATATCTGATCAGAGGCAAAGTCAGTTACATATAAATTATCCTTATAAATAGTTAAGAACAGTGGTCCATTGAAAGTTTTTCCAAAGCCACCTTTAAAGTTTCCAACAGGAAAACCATTTGGATCAAACTTTACAATATTTGTAGTTTCATGTGCTAAAACATATAAAAAACCTTCTTCATCAACTATAGCATCAGTAGGGTTACGAAAACGGTAACCTCTAAAATCGTCTCCAGAAATATATTTATAAAAAGTAAGAGCATCTTTTTTCCCATAACCTGAAATCCCAAGCCTTAAAATTTCAGCTCGGTTTTTCCATATAGGATTCATTTTTTTTCGTTTTTCTAAAATCTCTAATTCAGAAAGACTTTCTTGCCACTCCCCACCTAAGTAGTAAGCATCTGAGAGCATTTTTCGAGCTAGATGAAAGTCTTCCATGACAGTTAACGCTGAAAGAAAACTTTCTTTAGCTGCTCCATACTGGTAGTTGTTGAGCTGGAGGACCCCTTTTTTAAAGTAAGCTTTAGCAGGCTCTTTTCCAATTCTAAATTCTGGAAGTTCTTCAGAAAAAACTTTACTTTGAAAAAAAATTCCAAAAAATAAAGCAATAAGAGAAAAGAAAACCTTATTCTTCATCATCCTCTGTTTTAACTTGTGTAGGAATAGGCATTTCACCTGAGATACGTGTTAAAGAATGAGTAGCACGAATCGCTCTTTCTATAGCCTCTGTGTTGATTTTGGCTAATTTATATACATTTAAAATATTGTCTGTAACAGCATTTGACGCTCTAACTAGAGAATTTGCATTTTTTCCTGCCTCACCTAGTTCATCTAATTGTTCCTTTAAAGCGTCTTCCATATTAGCTTGGTTATTTTTTATTTGAAGAATTAAATTGCTAATTTCTCCTAAAGCATTGATAGCTTCCTTTGCATCTGAAAAAAAAGTATCAATTTTAACTCGAATATCTTCAGCAATTTTAAATGTCTCTTTGGAAAGTTCTTTAATTTCATTGGCAACTACAGTAAATCCCCTACCTGCTTCTCCTGAACGGGCTGCTTCTATACTAGCATTTAAAGCAAATATGTTAATTTGTTGAGCTAAAGTAGCTACTACTTTGTCTATTTTATCTAGTTCTTTTGAACTATCTAAAAAACTAGAGAAGACAGAATTAGTAGAATCTGAAGCTTTTAAAGCAGCAAGGGAGGCTTTAGTAGTGCTACTTACAGTGTTTGTAAGTTTCTTTAAATCTGAACGCATTTTTTCAATGGACTCGCCTACTGAAACTACATGGCTAGAAAGTTGTTTAATAGACATAGAAGCATGATTAGTTTGTTTTTCTAACCGATGGGCATTTTTTCCAAGTGTTTCATTGATTTCTAAGATTTCTCGAAGAGTGCTTGAAAACTCATCCCCACCCTCTAATTCTCTTTGACGAGCAATAGAAGTGCGCGTGACTTGGGTAGCTTTCTTGTCTAAAGCTTTAAAAGGATTATTTCCAATAGTTTTTTTATCGTTTGACATACTTTTTCCCCTTCTGCTATTTTTTTTCTAAAATTTCATTTACCACAGACCTATAGTCAGCAGCCCCTATGCTTTTGGGATCGTATTCAAAGATGGTTTGACAAAAACTAGGACACTCTGCTAGTTTTACATCTTCTCGAATGTATGTTGTGTATACTAAAACCCCAAATCTTTCAATTAAAAGTTCTAAAACTTCCATGTTGTGCCGTAAGTTTTGATCTACTCTACAAGGTAAAATTCCTGTTATGTGTAAGTCGGGATTGATCTTAACTTGAATGGATTCTACTGTTTCTAAAAGAGAAATAACCCCATACAAAGTTAAGGATTGGGTGACAACAGGTATGAGAAGTTCATTGGCAGCAGCTAGAGCATTTACAGAAGTTAAACTTAAACCAGGTCCGCAATCAAAAATTACAAAATCATAAGTATCTTCAGGAAGATGGCGAAAATTATTTTTTAAAATTTGAGAACGATGAGGGTAGTCTTTTAGTTTCTTAGAGGTATGATTTCGTACAGGACTAAAGGGTATAATATCTAGACCTTTTGTATTTGTAGGTGTGGCTAATTCTGCAATAACTTCTGAGCCTGCATCTAGATCAAAAATATCTTTTTCACTAGAAGTTTGATAATTCCCTAAAAGCCATAGAGTAGCAGAGGCTCCAGGATCCAAATCTACTAGCAAGACTTTTTTTCCTTTTTCTGCAAGTCCAGCTGAAATGTTTACAGCAGAGGTAGTTTTACCTGTGCCTCCCTTTTGGTTATCTATTACTATCTTTCTCATAAACTATTTCCATCTCTCTATCTACAACTAAATTTAAGTAAAAACTTCAGATTTTGTTTCCACAATCTTATCTACATCTAAAATGAGTAGTACATAATCATCAAAACGATAAGTATAGGAAATAAAAAAACTATCTATCCCGTGTATACTTTTACTCATTTCCACACGTGTGTTTTGAGTAATTTCTTCTATTTCATCTACTTGGTCAACTAAAAGACTAATTATTCCTCTTTTTGTTTTTACAATAGCATGAAAAAAATTTTCATTTTTACGATCGGGAAACTCAAATTTTCTACGTAAATCTATAACTGTAATAATCTGTCCACGATACTGAATGAGTCCTGCTATAGTCCGATTTGCTAGTGGAACCCTTATAATTTCTACTTGGTTTAAAATTGCCAGTACCTTTAAGACATCAACTCCAAAGCGGACATCTCCTATTGTAAAAGTACAAAATTTTCTCATGTAGCTACAATTCCTTTTTCTTCTTGTTCTTCTGAAATTGCCATGAGTAGTTCGGGGTTGTTAAGATGTCTTCTACGAATTTCTGCTACATCTAAAATTAAAGCAGGTTTTTCATCTTGTAAAATAGTTACCCCTGAAAAAAGATATATACCACTGATCTGTGTATTTAAAGGACGAATGACAGCTTCTTCCATATCGTGAACTAAGTCAGCTACTAGTCCAAATTTAATTCCATCTGTTTCTAGGATTACCATGTTTACTATTAGATTTTTTTCTTTATCTCGTGCTTCAGGATCTTCATATTTTAAAATTTGTTTCATATAAAGGAGAGGGATTTTTTTTCCTCTAAGTGTAAAGACAGAGTGTCCATGTAAAATTTCAACATTTCGCAAGAGAGTGTCAGAGTCTAATTGTAAAATTTCATAGAGATGAACTTTAGCAATAGCATATCTTTCTTTTCCAAATACTACAGAGATCACTGGGACAATAGCATTGATCATAGGTAAAGTTATGTGAATTTCACAGCCTTTACCGGGTAAATTGCTTTGTAAATAGACTGCTCCGCCCATACTCTCAATTTTAGCTTTGACTATGTCTAGACCTGTAGGCTTTCCGCCTATAAAATGTCCTGATTCATTGAGTCCACAATATCCGTCTTTAAATATGTATTGTATAATTTCTTCATCGGAAATTTGAGAAACTTCTTCAGTCATCATAAGACCTTTGTCTACTAACCGTTTTCGAATAGCATCTGCTTGAAAGCCTCGCCCATCGTCTGTAATTAAAGCATGAAAGAGTTCTCCCTTGTAAGAGCATTCAACTGTAATAGCTCCATCGGGAGATTTATCTTCTGCAATTCTTTCATCAGGATCTTCAATTCCATGCTCTACTGCATTTTTAACTAGTTGAATGAGGCAAATCCTCAAGCCTTCCATCATTCGACTATCGAGTTCTTTATCTTTTCCTATAATCCGCAAAGCTACTGACTTTCCCCTTGCTCTAGCTTCATCTTTCATGATCTTATCTAAGTTCATGACCAAAGAGCCTACAGTTTGATTTCGAGACTGGCGGACTTGGTCATAGAGATCACTTATAAGTAAAGAAAAACGAGTAATGAGCTGATAATAAGAAATATCTTTAAACTTTAGGTAAAAGCGATGGAGAGCCTCTCGTGCATGTATCATTTCTATGGCAATTCCCATAAACCTGTCCATTATATCTGTTTCGCTTGCTAAGCCACCTTGAGGAACCCCACCTAATAAGAAGTCAGAAGACTCACTTATATCTGTTACACTTGCTTCACTTTTTGCAATGACTTCTTCTATATCGTTTATAATGCTAGCGTTGACGTGACTAGGCTCTTTTCCTGTCTCATCAATAGTAAAGATAATTTCCCGAATAGCTGTATTTAATTTCATTAAAGTGGTAATTACTTCACTGTTGATTTCAAAGTCAGACTGGATCAGGTGATTGGAAAGCCTTTCCCCAATGTGAGTGAGAGATTCCAGCTTTGGAAAATGAAGAAATTTAGAAGATTCAAGAAAAGTTTGATAGTGAGCATGAATAGTACTTAAAATCTCTGTATTTTCTGGATTTTTGCCCAGAGAAATTAACTCTTTATCTAGAGAGTTTAAGGATTCATAGCTTTCATTGATAAATATTTTTAATTCTTCTTGCAAACTCTTACCCGACTTTTCTTAGTAAACCCATCATATTATTTTCGACAAAAACAGACCCTAAACCTTAGTAAAAACTATACTTTAGTTAAATCGAAATTTTTAGTTTATAGAAGAAAATCAAAAAATGCTTATTCTAGCAAGTCTAAAATTTTATTTTATTCACTCATCCAAATAATGTTTAAGTTTCTTTCCTTATCGCCCCGTCTATAGCTGTAGTAATTTGGGTCTGAGTAGTTACAAATTCTACAGTCTTCTAAATTAGAAGTTGGGCATATTTGTCTTAGCTGAATTTGAACAGCTAAATCATTAGAAAATAAAAATTTATTGTTTTCTAGAGGAATTAAAGTTTCAGGTATGTGCTTAAATTGAAAAGCTACATCTCTTCCTACTTCATAGTTGTTTTGACGTATACACGGTCCCATAAAAAATTCTAAATCAAATATATTGAACTTGTTTTGAATATATGAAATAACTTTTTGAGTAATTCCTTTAGCTGTACCTCTCCAACCAGAGTGAATCAAACCAATCCAGTCTTTAGATTTAGACCAAAAAAATAATGGAATACAATCTGCTGTTTTAATAACTAAGGCAATATTTTTTTTATCAGTAAATAAAGCATCTCCTACAGGAGGCTCTAAAAAATCTTGAGGAACATAGTGGAACTTTGTGTCATGTTCTTGGTTTAGAAAGTAAACTTGGGAGGAAGATAAATTTGTAAAAAAACTTACTATTTCAGGGATGGAAAAATTATAAATATTGGGATTTTCTAAATCTGTTTTCCCTAAGCAAAGAATATTTTTTGTAAAAGTATTTTTTGAAGTAGAAAAAAATTTTTTTATCAAAACTAACTTAAAGCTTTGAAATATCTTTCAGCTGCTTCTTGGCAGAGTTGGGCTGCTTTCTTTTTTTCTGCATCATTTGCTGGATTTTTTGGGTCTTCTATAGCATTTATAATTCGACGGGCATTGTAAAAATCTCTGTTTCCTCCTTGAATATATCTTGCTAAACTGTGACCAGTAAAACTTCCTTCTTTCATACCAATAACTAAAATCTTAGTAGCTATGTTTAAGTCTTTAGCAGCTAAGTCAGGGTTATCTAAGAGATTTACACCTAACTTTTTTGACCATCGTTCGTAGTTGACTCTTCCTGTAATTTGACAAAATCCACGTCCTTTAAATTTAATTCCATCACCAGGTTGAGTGTTTCCTAAATCTGTTCTACCTTGGTACCTCTTTTCAAAATACTCATTGTTAGCAGCAGTATCTTTAATCCATTGTCTTTCTTCCATGAACCTTCCTAGTTTAGATTCATGTTCTGCAGTTGCAAGTACGTAAGCAATCTGTCCTGCATCGGTCACCCCATTTTTTATACAAGCTTCGTATAAGACTGGAATTACTTTTGTAGCTTGCTCTCGTAAACTCGCAGGAGCTGCTTCTATAAGTTTTTTAATCTTATCTTGAGCAGAACTAGTGCGAGGAGGTTGAATAGGAACTGCCATAGTTTCTCCTTTATTGCTTCAAGTTAAAAAATCATCTAAAACCTGCAATCATAATTTTCCCTCTCAAAAAGAAAAGACTTGTTTTATAAATATGTAAAAGAATTCCTGAAAGAAGTGAAAGTATTTAGAAGATTATTAGCATATTCATTTCGCTATAAAGCTAGGTTATTTCTAGGCATATTTTTATCTTTTCTGGTATCTATCTTTAATGGTATTTCTCTTACTAGTATGATTCCTATCTTTGATTCTATGGGGAATACTTCTAATTATGAGTTTCAAATTTCTTTAACTAAAAGAGATAAGGCAATCTTAGAAAGAGAGGGTGAACAACAAAATTTTTCTAAAATAGAAAAAGTAGAATATTGGGTTGCTATTACAAAGGTAAAAGTCAATAATTATTTTAAAGGCTTATCTCCTTATGAGATTTTATTTACTTTTTTAAAGCTTGTATTTCCTATTTATATTTTAAAACTTTTATGTTTAGCTGGGGCTATTTATTCTATTCAGTCCACTGGAGCAAAAGCCATAAGAGATTTACGTCTAGAAATTTACCAAAAAATTCAAGTTTTACCTTTACACTCTTTTGTAAAAGAAAAAACAGGCACACTCATGAGTCGAATCATTAACGATGTAGATATTTTAGGAAAAGTAATTTCTACAGATTTGAAAGATGGAGTTATTGATTTTTTTTATGTGAGTACGCATTTAATTTTGTTGTTTGTTCTAAGTTGGAAAATGTTTGTTTTAGTTTTTTTTGTGATTCCTTTTATTACAGGACCTATTTCTGGATTTGCAAATAAGATTCGCAAGGCTACTAAAAACCAACAAGAAAGACTTTCAGCGTTAAACGGTTATCTTCAAGAAATTATTGCTGGAATTCGTGTCATTCGAGCTTTTGGGATGGAAAAAAAAGAAAGTGAAAAGTTTAGTAAAATTAACCAAGAGTTAGCAGAAAAAACCTTTCAAGGACATTTTTATCATCAGCTAGGTCCTTCTTTAGTAGAGTTTTCTGGAATGCTTGTAGCAGTAATTTTCTTATCATTTGGAGCTTATCTCATGAACAGTGAAAACTTTTCTAAAGGTATGTTTTTAGCCTTTTTTATAACTTTAGTTTTTATTATGAAACCACTCAAACAATTAGGAGTTGTTTTTAATCTCATTCAAAGTGCTGTTTCTGCAGGAGAGAGAGTATTTGAAATTTTAGATTCAAAGACTGATTTTCAGGATATATCTAATCCAATTCCTTTTCCTACTAAAGTAGAAAGTATTCGTTTAGAGAAAGTATGTTATAAGTATCCTAACTTAGACAAATTAGCGTTAGTTGATATTGATTTATTTGTAAAACGAGGTGAGGTTGTTGCGTTTGTAGGTACTAGTGGAGCTGGAAAGTCTACTTTAAAAGATATTATTGCTAGGCTTATAGAACCTACTAGTGGAAAGATTTTTATCAATGGGATAGATGTAAGAAATTTTAAAATAGCAGATGTACGAAAGAGAATTGGAGTAGTAACTCAAGATGTATTTTTATTTAATGCAAGTGTAAGAGAAAACTTAACTTTAGGAAAAAACTTTACAGATCTAGAAATTTGGAAAGCTTTAGAAGACTCCTATGCTAGTCAATTTGTAAAAGACTTAGAACATGGACTAGACACACTTATAGGAGAAAATGGAGTCATGCTTTCAGGTGGTCAAAGGCAAAGGCTTTCTATAGCTAGGACTTTACTTTTAAATCCTGAAATTTTAATTTTAGATGAAGCTACTTCTGCATTAGATTCTGAATCAGAACGTCAAGTGCAAAAGGCTTTAGAAATAATTTTTCAAAATCGAATAAGTTTTATTATAGCTCACAGACTTTCTACAGTGCAAACAGCAAATAAAATTTGTTATATGGAAGATGGAAGAATTTTAGAAATTGGGACTCATGAAGAGCTCTTGTCCCAAAATGGACGTTATAAAGAATTAGGAATGCTTGGAAGTTAAAATCGAACGAAGCAATCTACCATATATATTCTATTTTCTCTTATATAGTCAAAAGGATAGTTATTATTTTTAATGAGTTCTTGGTGAGAATTAAGAGCATTACTTACAAATAATCCAAACTCAATATTTTCTTTCCAAAGGTAAGTTAGACGGAAGTTTAAATTGATCCAGGCTGAAAGATTTCTAGGCCTATAGACAGGATACTGGTAAGGATCAATGTATACATAACCTGTAAGAGGTTCAGGAACTCCAAAATCACTATTTCTTCGATACACTATACCTTGTCTTTGAATAGATATGCTTGTGAGTAAAGATTGATATTTCCCTCGAACTCCAAAGTTTTGAGTATTAGAAGGTGCCCAAGTTACACTTTTTTTATGTTCTGAAACTGTCTTATCTTGTACTTTTTCATCTATCCTTTGGTTGTAAGAGTAGTTCATAAAAAGACCTAGATTTTGTACTTCGTAAAGCAATTCTGTTTCTAATCCTCTAGTTTTTAAGGTGTAAATATTAGTAGATAAGTTGTTATTTGCTACACTATAAGCTATTTGATTTTCAAAATTTGTTTGGAAAAAATTTATTCTCCAGTTTAAGTTTCGAGTAATAAACCAGTCTAAGGCAAGTTCTCGGGTATTGATGATTTCTGGTTTTAACTGACGAGGATTAGAAGCTAAAGTAAAAGTGTTTGCTCCAAACATTTCTGTAATAGAAGGTTCTCGAAAAGCCCTACCTGCCATAAGTTTTAAGTTTAAAGAATTTGTAAGAAAAACTACTAATCCAACTCTTGGACTTGTCTTTCTAAAAACTCTTTTTGCTTCAGGTTGATAAGGAAATTCTAATATACCAGAATAGGGATTGTCTATTTGTTTAAATTTCATAACTTTTTCATCATACCTGACGCCTAACGTTAACTCAAGTTTGTCATATAAAAATTTCCCAGATACAATTTGACCAAATATAGCTCCTTTAGGAATTGTACGATCTTTTATCCATTCTAACCAAGGACCTTGTTTTCTAGGTATTCCATCTTCATAAGGTGGAAACCCATTAGCTACATCTTTTAAATCAATATTACTCAAGTGATTTTTATCTCCATTGTAACGAAAACCCGACCCTTCTAATCCCAAAAGTGCGCTTCCCCCGTTTTTAAATAAATACGTCCATTGAGCTCTACCAAGTAATTCTTTTGCTTGAGTAGTTAAAATTTCACTGACCCCTGTAGGATAGTATCCTTCATAAGCACCAACTTCTGCAAATCGTAAATTCCAATCAATTTTTCTTTCTTGGTATCTTATAGCGTACTCTTGAATAAGTGAATCAGTAATTTTATTATTATATTTTAAAACTAAGCTTTCCATAGATTCATTTAAGGTTTCTTTTAAATCAGGAATTCTCCAAAGCCATCCATGTCCTGTTTCAAAACTCCACTGTTGTCTATGATATTGTAGAGAAAGTCCTTTTATTTTCTCTTCTCCTTCTAGTTTTAAAAAAATATAATTATTGTTTCTTTCGTCTCGTACTAAAAATTTTTGATAAAAGCCAAATAAATCGGTGCGATAAGAACGATCATAGCTTTTGTAAGAATTTCCATTTGTCCCAAAACCAGTATAGCTAACTACATGAGAAAATAAATTTCCTTTATTTCCAGTAAGAATTTCATAAATTCTTGTAACCTTATCTCCTGCTCTTAG
>Ga0308420_1001628_pt1 | contig 11716 bp, 10 predicted proteins | sample HotsprSampleMS55_FD_203802 | JGI IMG/M metagenome (GOLD analysis project Ga0308420, IMG submission 203802) | Hot spring phototrophic mat microbial communities from Mushroom Spring, Yellowstone National Park, Wyoming, United States - 20090730_MS55 ... | reverse complement strand
TCCAGGCCGAGGATGTCCACCGTCTCGTCGCCCCTGAGGCCGAGCGAGGCCGCCGAGTCCTCCCCGGTGAACTGCAGCGGGAGCACGCCCATGCCGACGAGGTTGGAGCGGTGGATGCGCTCGAAGCTGCGCGCGATGACCGCGCGCACGCCGAGGAGCTGCGTGCCTTTCGCCGCCCAGTCGCGCGAACTGCCGGTGCCGTACTCCTCGCCGCCGAAGACGACGAGCGGCACGCCGTCGGCGCGGTAGCGCATCGCGGCGTCGTAGATCGGCATCTTCTCGCCCGTCCCGCCCGCCTTGCCGTAGTACAGCGTGAAGCCGCCCTCGACGCCGGGCAGCATCAGGTTGCGGATGCGCACGTTCGCGAAAGTGCCGCGCATCATCACCTCGTGGTTGCCACGCCGCGCGCCGTACGAGTTGAAATCGGCGACGCTCACGTCGCGCTCCTGCAGGTAGAGGCCCGCTGGCGAGGTCGGTCGGATCGAGCCTGCCGGGCTGATGTGGTCGGTGGTGAGCGAGTCGCCGAAGATACCGAGAATGCGGGCGCCGGCGATCGGCTGCGGCGGGACGGGCTGCAGACGGAAGTCCGCGAAAAACGGCGGCTCGGCGATGTAGGTCGACTCCGGCCAGGCGTACACCTCGCCGGAGGGCGCCGGAACCTTTTTCCACAGCGGATTCGCCTCGGCGAGATTCGCGTACAGGCGCCGGTAGGTGGGGGCGTCCATCGCGAGCCGGCGCAGCGCATCCACCTCCTCGGCGCTCGGCCAGATGTGGCCGATGTAGACCTCGCGCCCGTCGGCCGAGATGCCGACCGGTTCGGTGCGGAAGTCGCGCAGCACCGTGCCGGCGATCGCGTAGGCGACGACGAGCGGCGGCGAGGCGAGGAAATTGGCACGGATCGCCGGGTGGATGCGCGCCTCGAAGTTGCGGTTGCCGGAAAGCACCGCGGCGCAGACGAGATCGTTTTTCACGACCGCTTCCTCGATCGCCGGTGCCAGCGGTCCGGAGTTACCGATGCAGGTGGTACAGCCGTAGGCGGCGACCGCGAAGCCGAGCTTCTCGAGGTAGGGCAGGAGGCCGGCGCGCGCGAGGTACTCGGTCACCACGCGCGAGCCGGGCGCGAGCGAGGTCTTCACGTGCGGCTTCACCGAGAGACCCAGCTCCACCGCCTTTTTGGCGAGCAGTCCCGCGGCGAGCAGCACGCCGGGGTTGGAGGTGTTGGTGCAGGAGGTGATCGCCGCGATCAGCACGTCGCCGTGCGCAAGCTCGATGCCGTCGGCGCTGCGAACGCGCTGCGAGAGCTCTTCCGGTGCGCGGCCGAAGCCGTGGTCGGACGGGGGCTTGGACCAGAGCGCGGTGAACGTGCCTTTCACCCGGTCGAGATCCACCCGGTCCTGCGGGCGCCTCGGACCCGCGAGCGAGGGCATGACCGTCCCGAGGTCGAGCTCGAGCACTTCGCTGTAGTCGATCTCGCCCGCGCGCGGCACGCCGAACAGACCCTGCGCCTCGAAGTAGGAACGGAAGCTCGCGATCTCGGTCTCGCTGCGGCCGGTGCCGCGGAAGTACTCGATCGTTTTCTCGTCCACCGGAAAGAAGCCCATCGTCGCGCCGTATTCCGGCGCCATGTTGGCGACGGTCGCCCGGTCGGGCACCGCGAGGCTCGCGGTGCCTTCGCCGAAGAATTCGACGAATTTGCCGACCACCTTCGCCTTGCGCAGCATCTCGGTGAGGGTGAGCACCAGGTCGGTCGCGGTGCACGCCGGATGCAGCCGGCCCTTGAGGTGTACGCCGACGACATCGGGGGTGAGAAAGTAGACCGGCTGGCCGAGCATGCCGGCCTCGGCCTCGATCCCGCCGACGCCCCAGCCGACGACGCCGATGCCGTTGATCATCGTGGTATGGCTGTCGGTGCCGACCAGCGTGTCCGGATAGAGCACGCCGTCCGGGCGGCGGTGCACCCCGCGCGCGAGGTATTCCAGGTTCACCTGGTGGATGATGCCGACTCCGGGCGGCACGACCCGGAAGCGCTCGAACGCCTGCATGCCCCACTTGAGAAAGCGGTAGCGCTCCTCGTTCCTGCGGAACTCCAGTTTCATGTTGAGGTCGAGCGCGTTCTTCGTGCCGTAGTGGTCGATCTGCACCGAGTGATCCACCACCAGGTCCACCGGCACCAGCGGCTCGATCCGCTTCGGCGGCCGACCCATCTTCTGTGCGACGCCGCGCATCGCCGCGAGATCGCAGAGCAGCGGTACGCCGGTGAAGTCCTGGAGCACGATGCGCGCCACCACGAACGGAATCTCCGCGGTGCGCGGCGCGCGCGGTTTCCACTGCGCGAGTTCGCGCACGTGCGCCTCGGTGACCTTGCGCCCGTCGCAGTTGCGCAGCACCGATTCGAGCACGATGCGGATCGAGACCGGAAGTCGCGCGATCTCGATGCCGAGCGCCCGGCCGAGACGTTCGAGCGAGTAGTAGCGGCCGCCGGCGAGCGGTCGCAGCGTTCCGTAGAGGTCGTGCGGCATGTCTGTCTCCGTCGCGGGTTGGAGTCCTAGATCACCATCAGGTCCACGAACTCGTGTACCGGCGTGCGCTCCAGCCGCTCCGCGTCGAGGCACAGCTCGAGGATCGCCTGACGCTGCTTCTCCGGGAAGCGGCGCGCGAGGTTGCGCCGGAATTTCTCCAGGAGCAGCGGGATCCCCTCTTTGCGGCGGCGCTTGTGGCCGATCGGGTATTCGCACACGAATTCGCCGAGCTTCTTTCCGTCCCGGAATTCGACCGTGAGCGCGTTCGCGATCGAGCGCTTCTCGGGGTCGTGGTAGTCGCGGGTGAACTGCCGGTCCTCGACGCACACGATTTTTTCGCGCAGCGCGTCGATGCGCGGATCGCGCGCCACTTCGTCCTCGTAGTCCGCCGCGGTGAGCCGTCCGTAGAGGATCGGCACCGCGACCATGTACTGGATGCAGTGGTCGCGGTCCGCGGGATTCGCGAGCGGTCCCTTCTTGTCGATGATGCGGATCGCCGCTTCGTGCGTGCGGATGCGGATGCGCTTGATTTCTTCGGGCGAGCGGCCGAGGCGCGCCAGCTCCGCGTGGATGTCCATCGCGCACTCGACCGCGGTCTGAGCATGGAACTCCGCCGGATACGAGATCTTGAAGAGCACGTTCTCCATCACGTACGAGCCGAACGGACGGGCGAGACGCAGCGGCTTGCCGTCGAAATACACGTCGCAGAACCCCCAGGTCTTCGCGCTGAGCGCACTCGGGTAGCCCATCTCGCCGGTCTTCGACAGGAGCGCGAGGCGCACCGCGCGGCTGGTGGCGTCGCCCGCCGCCCAGCTCTTGCGGCTGCCGGTGTTCGGCGCATGGCGGTAGGTGCGCAGCGCCTGGCCATCCACCCACGCCTGGGAGAGAGCGTTCACCACTTCGTCGCGGCTACAGCCGAGCAGGTGCGCGCAGACGGCAGTCGAGGCGACTTTCACCAGGATGACATGGTCGAGCCCCACTTTGTTGAACGCGTTCTCGAGCGCGAGCACGCCCTGGATCTCGTGCGCCTTGATCATCGCGGTGAGCACCTCGCGCATCGCCAGCGGCGCCTTGCCGCGCGCGACCGCGGTACGCGACAGCCAGTCGGCGCAGGCGAGGATGCCGCCGAGGTTGTCCGACGGATGGCCCCATTCGGCCGCGAGCCAGGTGTCGTTGAAATCGAGCCAGCGGATCATCGCGCCGATATTGAACGCCGCCTGCACCGGATCGAGCTCGAAGCGCGTGCCGGGCACGCGCGCGCCGTTCGGCACGATCGTGCCAGGGACGACCGGGCCGAGCAGCTTGGTGCACGCCGGGTATTCGAGCGCCTCGAAGCCGCAGCCGAGGGTGTCCATCAGGCAGTAGCGGGCGGTTTCGTACGCCTCGCGGCTTTCGATCTCGTACGTCGCCACGTAATCGGCGATCGTGGTGAGCAGCGCGTCCGGTTTCGGCCGGACGGCGGAGGCGGAGACGGCCATCAGGGGGTTTCCTCTTCTGGTTCGGAGAGCGCGAGGAACGTGTGTTCGGCGCCGCCGGCGCGAGGTGCGCGCCGCGCCGGCGGCGGCGGGCTGCGTTCCTCCGGCGACTTGTCCCACCACAGCGCGCGGCCCTTTTTCTGCGACTCGAGCTCCTCCGGATGCCGCGCGAGGAACTCGCGCATGAAACGCGTGAGGTCGGATTCGTACATCAGGTGCGGTCCTGCAGGCGTACCCATGGCCGAGGTTCCGGACCGACGTAGTTCGCGCTCGGGCGGATGATCTTGCCGTCGGCGCGCTGCTCGATCACGTGCGCCGCCCAGCCGCTGGTGCGCGAAATCACGAACAGCGGCGTGAACATCGCGGTCGGCACGCCCATGCGGCTGTAGGAGACCGCGCTGTACCAGTCGAGATTGGCAAACATGCGCTTTTCTTCGGCCATCACCCGCTCGATGCGCTCGGCGATCTCGAACTGTCGCATCTCGCCCGCCTCGCGGGAGAGCCGCCGCGCGACTTCCTTGATCACCTGGTTGCGCGGATCGGAGACGGTGTACACCGGGTGCCCGAAGCCGATCACCACCTCCTTCGCCGCCAAGCGTCGGCGAATGTCGGCTTCCGCTTCGTCGGCGTCGCGGTAGCGCTTCTGGATCTCGTCCGAGACCTCGTTCGCGCCGCCGTGCTTCGGGCCGCGCAGCGCGCCGATTCCGGCGGTGATCGCCGAATGCATATCGGCGCCGGTTCCGGCGACGACACGGCAGGTGAAGGTGCTCGCGTTGAATTCGTGCTCGGCGTAGAGCACGAGCGAAGTGTGCATCGCGCGCACATGCGAGGCGGGCGCGGGCCTGCGGTGCAGCAGGTGCAGGAAGTGCGCGCCGATCGAGTCGTCGTCCGTCTCCGTCTCGATGCGCCGGCCGTGGTGGCTCCAGTGGTACCAGTAGAGCAGCATCGAACCGAAGGAGGCCATCAGCCGGTCGGCGGTCGCGCGCGCGCCTTCCGGCGCGTGGCCGGCAGGCTCGGGCTCGAGCGTGCCGAGCATCGAGCAGCCGGTGCGTAGCACGTCCATCGGATGCGCGGTGCGCGGAATCTGCTCCAGCACCGCGCGCAGCGCGGCCGGAAGCCCGCGCAGGTGCTGTAGCTTGCGTTTGTAGGCGGCGAGCTCGGCCGCGTTCGGCAGCCGCTCGTGCACCAATAGGTGCGCCACCTCCTCGAACTCGGCCTCGTCGGCGAAATCGAGGATGTCATAGCCGCGATAGTGGAGGTCGTTCCCGGTGCGACCGACGGTGCAGAGCGCGGTGTTGCCGGCCGCGACACCCGAGAGCGCGACCGATTTCTTAGGCCGTGGGGCGGCCGGATCGGGTGAAGAGTTCATCGAGCTTTTTTTCGTAGGCGTGGTAGTCGAGGAAATCGTACAGCTCCTCGCGGGTCTGCATCTCGCCGAGGAGCGCTTTCTGCGTGCCTTCGCGCCGCAGCGTTTCGTAGACCGCGAGCGCCGCCTTGTTCATCGCACGGAAGGCGGAGAGCGGATAGAGCGCGATCGCGACCTGCGCCGAGCGCAGCTCCGCGAGCGTGTAGAGCGGCGTCTTGCCGAATTCGGTGATGTTCGCGAGCACCGGCACGCGCGTCGCGTCCGCGAAGCGCCGGTAGGTCTCCAGCTCGGTCACCGCTTCCGGAAAGATCATGTCCGCGCCGGCTTCGACGTAGCGGCAGGCGCGCTCCAGCGCGCGCTCGACGCCTTCGGCCGCGATCGCGTCGGTGCGCGCCATGATGGCGAAGTCGCGGTCGGTGCGTGCATCCACCGCCGCCTTGATGCGGTCGCACATCTCCGAGGCGGACACCAGCTCCTTGCCGGGCCGGTGGCCGCAGCGCTTGGCGCCCACCTGGTCCTCCAGGTGCATCGCGGCGGCGCCTGCCTTCGCGAGCGCGCGCGTGGTGCGCGCGACGTTGAATGCGCTCGCCCCGAAACCGGTGTCCGCATCCACCAGCAGCGGCAGATCGCAGGCGTCGGTGATGCGCCGCACGTCGGTGAGCACGTCCTCGAGGTTCGAAATCCCGAGGTCGGGCAGGCCGAGCGAACCGGCGGCCACGCCTCCGCCCGAAAGGTAGATTGCGCGGAATCCGACCCGCCGGGCAAGCAGCGCGTGATAGGCGACGATCGTGCCGACGATCTGTAGCGGTGTTTCCTCCGCGAGCGCCTGCCGGAACCGCGCGCCTGCGCTCACCGGACTAGCTTCCGAGCAACGCGGCGACCGCGGCGCGCTCTTCCTCGAGCTCCCGGAGCGTCGCATCCATGCGCCTGCGGCTGAATTCGCTCACCTCGATTCCGGGCACGATCGTCCAGGCGCCGCCCGAGCAGGTGACCGGGTAGCCGTAGATCACGCCCTCCGGGATTCCGTAGCTGCCGTCCGAGGGTACACCCATCGTCACCCAGTCGCCGGCAGGCGTGCCGCGCAGCCAGTCGCGCACATGGTCGATCGCGGCGTGGGCGGCGCTCGCGGCCGAGGAAAGCCCGCGCGCTTCGATGATCGCCGCGCCACGCTTCTGCACCGTCGGGATGAACGTGTTCTCGAGCCACGCCGGATCCTGGATCATCGGCCAGACCTTCTGTCCGTCGCATTCGGCCTGGAAAACGTCCGGATACTGCGTCGCCGAATGATTGCCCCAGACGGTGACCTTGCGGATCGAGGCGACCGGCTTGCCGAGTTTCGCCGCGAGCTGTGCCACCGCGCGGTTATGGTCGAGCCGCATCATCGCGGTGAACTGGCGCGGATCGAGACTCGGAGCGTTCTTCATCGCGATCAGCGCGTTGGTGTTCGCCGGGTTGCCGACGACGAGCACCTTCACGCCGCGCGCGGCGACCTCGTCGAGCGCGCGGCCTTGGGGGGCGAAAATGCGGCCGTTCGCCTCCAGCAGATCCCTGCGCTCCATGCCCGGACCGCGCGGGCGCGCACCCACGAGGAGCGCGATCTCGGCGTCGCGGAAGGCGACGCGCGGATCCGAAGCCGCACTCATGCCGGCGAGCAGCGGGAAGGCGCAGTCCTCGAGCTCCATCATCACGCCGCGCAGCGCCTTCTGCACCTTTTCGTCGGCGATCTCCAGCAGCTGCAGGATCACCGGCTGGTCGGTTCCGAGCATCTCGCCGGAAGCGATGCGGAAAAGGAGGGCGTAGCCGAGCTGACCGGCCGCGCCGGTCACCGCCACGCGAACGGGTTTTTTCGTCATGAGCGAAGCTCCGGGGATGCGCGGGAGGAGGCGCATTTTACCGCAGCGCAGCAGCGTATAATGCGATTTTATGGCGCCCGCAGCGGTGAAGAAGAACAGGCCGAAGTATCTCAGCCTGCGGGCGTTGCTCTTCGAGATCCGGCTCCCGATCACCGGTTGGGTTTCGATTCTGCACCGGATCAGCGGCGTGCTGCTTTTTTTCGGCACGCTGTGGATGCTGTGGCTGCTCGACCGTAGCCTCGAAAGCGAGGCAGGCTTCGAAGCGGTGCGGCACTACACCGCACTCGGGCCGGTGAAGCTCGGCCTGCTGGTCCTCGCCTGGGCCTACAGCCACCACCTGTGCGCCGGCATCCGCTTCCTTTTCCTCGATCTCGACCGCGGGGCGGACCGGGAAACCGCGCGGCGCACGAGCGTGATCGTGTTCGCGGCGAGCTTCGCGCTCACCGCCTGGCTCGGCTGGAAACTGTGGTGAGGCGGCGATGAGCGCTCGTGTCGTCACCGGTGCCCGTTACGGGTTGCGCGACTGGCTCGCGCAACGCATCACCGCCGCGATCATGGCGGTCTACACGCTGATCGTGCTGGTTTCGGTGTCGCGGTGGGGCGAGCCGCTCGGCTATGCGGTCTGGAGGGAGCTCTTCGCGCAGGGCTGGATGCGCGTGGCGACGCTCGTCTTCGCCGCGAGTCTCGCCTGGCACCTCTGGGTCGGGGTGCGCGACATCCTGATGGACTACGTCAAGCCCGATGGCCTGCGTCTTGCGCTGCACGCGCTCGTGCTGCTGCTGATCGCCTTCTACCTCGGCTGGACGGTCGAGATCCTGTGGAGATGATTCCGCTGCGCCGGTTCGACGCGATCGTCGTCGGGGCGGGGGGTTCCGGCCTGCGCGCGGCGCTGGAGCTCGCGCGCGCCGACCTCAAGGTGGCGGTGCTCTCGAAGGTGTTCCCGACGCGCTCGCACACGGTGGCGGCGCAGGGCGGCATCGCCGCCCCGCTCGCCAACTGCTCCGAGGATCACTGGCACTGGCACATGTACGACACCGTCAAGGGCGCCGACTACCTCGGCGACCAGGACGCGATCGAGTACATGTGCCGGCGCGCGGTCGAGGTGGTGGTAGAGCTCGAGCACATGGGCATGCCGTTCGACCGGCTCGAGAACGGCAAAATTTACCAGCGCCCCTTCGGCGGCCACACGCAGAACTACGGGGGCCCGAAGATGGCGATGCGCGCTTGCGCTGCAGCCGACCGCACCGGACACGCGATGCTGCACACGCTCTACCAGCAGAACGTGCGCGCGAACACGCTGTTCCTGGTCGAATGGATGGCGCTCGATCTGGTGCGCGATCCGCAGGACGGCGCGGTGCTCGGCGTCACCGCGCTGGAGATGGAGACCGGCGAGGTCTACCTGCTGCAGGCGAAGGCGACGCTGTTCGCCACCGGCGGCGGCGGACGCATCTATTGGGCGAGCACCAACGCCTTCATCAACACCGGCGACGGGCTCGGCATGGCGGCGCGCGCCGGGCTGCCGCTGCAGGACATGGAGTTCTGGCAGTTCCATCCGACCGGCGTCGCGGGCGCCGGCGTGCTCATCACCGAGGGTGTGCGCGGCGAGGGGGGCTATCTCCTCAACCGCAACGGCGAGCGCTTCATGGAGCGCTACGCTCCCACCGCCAAAGATCTCGCGAGCCGCGACGTGGTCTCGCGCGCGATGACCACGGAGATCAAGGAGGGGCGCGGCTGCGGGCCGCAAGCAGACTACCTGCTGCTCAAGCTCGATCACCTCGGTCCGGACGTGATCCGCCACCGTCTGCCTGGCATCCGCGAGATCGCGATCAAGTTCGCCGGCGTGGATCCGGTACGCGAGCCGATCCCGGTGGTACCGACGGTGCACTACCAGATGGGCGGGATTCCGACGAACTACCTCGGTCAGGTGGTCGCCCCCGAGGGCGCGAGCAAGGAGGCGCTGGTGCCCGGCTTCTACGCCGCCGGCGAATGCGCCTGCGTGTCGGTGCACGGCGCGAACCGCCTCGGCACGAATTCGTTGCTCGATCTCCTGGTGTTCGGCAAGGCGGCGGGCGAGCAGATGATCCGCGACATCGCGCGCGAGCCGCGCCCGCACCGCAACCTGCCGAAGGATGCGGGCGAGCTTACCCGCGCGCGGCTCGCGCGCCTCGATGCGGCGCGCTCCGGGGAGCGCGTCGCCGACGTGACGAACGACCTGCGGCGCACGATGCAGGCGCACTGCGGGGTGTTCCGCTTCCCGGACGACCTCGCCCGCGGGGTCGAGAAGATGAAGGAGATCGCCGCGCGGGCGGAACGCACCTTCATCGCCGACCGCTCGAGGGTGTTCAACACCGCGCGGGTGGAGGCGCTCGAACTCGACAACCTGGTCGAGACGGCGATGGCGACCGTGGTCTCGGCCGAAGCGCGCAAGGAGAGCCGCGGTGCGCAGGCGCGGGCGGACTTTCCGGAGCGCGACGACGCGAACTGGCTCAAGCATACGCTGTGGTACAGGGAGGGCAACCGCCTCGACTACAAGCCGGTGCACCTGCGCCCGCTGTCGGTCGAGACGATCGAACCGAAAGTCCGCACCTACTGATGAAGCTCACGATCTACCGTTACGACCCGGACAAGGACGAGCGGCCGTACCTGCAGGATTACGAGGTCGCGCCGGACCCGCACGACCGCATGCTGCTCGACCTGCTCGTCAAGGTGAAAGCACAGGACGACACGCTCGCCTTCCGCCGCTCCTGCCGCGAAGGCGTGTGCGGCTCGGACGCGATGAACATCAACGGCAGGAACGGTCTTGCGTGCGTCACGCGCCTTGCCGACCTTCCGGAGCATGTCACGCTGCGGCCGCTGCCAGGGCTTCCGGTGATCCGCGACCTGATCGTGGACCTGACGCAGTTTTTCCGCCAGTACCACTCGATTCGGCCCTATCTCGTCAACGCGGAGCCGCCGCCGGAGCGCGAGCGGCTGCAGTCGCCCGAGGAGCGCGAGGCGCTCGACGGACTCTACGAGTGTATCCTGTGCGCCTGCTGCTCGACCGCGTGTCCGTCTTTCTGGTGGAACCCGGACAAGTTCGTCGGTCCGGCGGGGCTCCTGCAGGCTTACCGCTTCCTCGCCGATTCGCGCGACCAGGCGACCGCCGAGCGGCTCGACCATCTGGAAGATCCGTACCGGCTGTTCCGCTGCCACAGCATCATGAACTGCGTGGACGTGTGCCCGAAGGGCCTCAACCCGACGCGGGCGATCGGCAAGATCAAGGAATTGATGGTGAGACGCGCGGTGTAGCCCGGTGGACCGGATTGCGCGAAACCGCCTGCGCTGGCGCTGCCGGAGAGGCCTGTTGGAGCTCGATCTCGTGCTCGAGCGTCTGCTCGCGAGCGATCCCCCGGAGGAAGAACTGCGTGCGCTCGACCGGTTGCTGGAGCTGCCGGACCACGAGCTGTGGGAGGTCGCAAGCGGCCGCAGCGAGCGCTACGATGCAGACCTTGCGCACATCGTCGCGCGGCTGCGCGCCGCGTGAGAAAGGAAGCTGCGATGGAACAGAAAGCCACCTTGATCCTTCCCGACGGCAGGCGGTTCGAATTGCCGGTGCTCTCCGGAAGCCTCGGTCCGAACGTCGTCGACATCCGCACGCTCTACAGCCAGGCGGGGGTGTTCACCTACGATCCGGGCTTCTTGTCCACCGCGAGCTGCGCCTCCACGATCACCTACATCGACGGCGACCGGGGCGTGCTGCTCTACCGCGGCTATCCGATCGAGCAGCTCGCGCGCCAGTGCGATTTCCTGGAAGTCTGCTATCTGCTCCTGAACGGCGAGCTGCCGAACCGCAGGCAGCGAGACGAGTTCGTCAGCACGGTGACCCGCCACACCATGGTGCACGAGCAGATCGCACGGTTCTACACCGGCTTTCGCCGCGACGCGCACCCGATGGCGACGATGGTCGGCGTGGTCGGGGCGCTGTCGGCTTTCTACCACGACTCGCTCGACATCCACAATCCGGAACACCGCAAGATCGCCGAGTTCCGTCTGATCGCCAAGATGCCCACGATCGTGGCGATGAGCTACAAGTACTCGATCGGTCAACCGTTCATCTACCCGCGCAACGATCTCTCTTACACCGCGAACTTCATGCGCATGATGTTCGCGGTGCCGGCGGAAGAGTACCGGGTGAACGAGGTGCTGGTGCGCGCGCTCGACCGCATCTTCATCTTGCACGCGGACCACGAACAGAACGCCTCGACCTCGACGGTGCGACTGTCCGGATCCTCGCAGGCGAACCCCTTCGCGTGCATCGCGGCGGGCATCGCCTGTCTGTGGGGCCCGGCCCACGGCGGCGCCAACGAGGCAGCGCTCAACATGCTGGAGGAGATCGGCGACGTCTCGAAGGTGGGCGAGTTCATCCGCAAGGTGAAGGACAAGAGCTCGGGCGTGCGTCTGATGGGCTTCGGGCACCGCGTCTACAAGAACTACGACCCGCGCGCGAAGCTGATGCGCGAGACC
>Ga0308420_1001627_pt1 | contig 11723 bp, 11 predicted proteins | sample HotsprSampleMS55_FD_203802 | JGI IMG/M metagenome (GOLD analysis project Ga0308420, IMG submission 203802) | Hot spring phototrophic mat microbial communities from Mushroom Spring, Yellowstone National Park, Wyoming, United States - 20090730_MS55 ... | reverse complement strand
GTTTTCATCATTAAGAATAGTTGATAAATTATCGTTAATGTTTCTTTGATTTTTACTCTCATAAATTTTTCTCTCGCTTAATTCAACTTTTGAAAGGTCAAGTGAAATATTTCTTTCAGTATTTTTTATTTCTAAATTTCTTAAAGTTTCTTTATCTCTTTCAATTTTTTCATTAGAAGCTAAAAATGTTGTTATAATATCTCTATCTCTTTTCTTTTTGCTAGTTAGTTCTCGAAAATCATCAGTAAAATGCAGATTTCGTTTTTCGATTGTTCTGCCAGATCTTTCTCTGACAATATCATAACTAACTCCTTCATTTCTAACTCTACCAGAAATTAAATTATAATCATTTCTGAATTTTGTACCTGAATGTATTCTGTATTTTATTTTTTCAGGGACATAATAATTATATACATAAGGGTCACAGAAATATCTAAATTTTACAAAGTGCCAGTGTGATATAGGAATTATGTATGTATGAGTGTAAATAATTCCAATGGAAACTCTGAATACTGCATAAGGTGTTAAAGGAGCCCATCCGATGTAATAATCATCATATCTCCATTCAACCCAGGCAGGTGCCCACTGATAATCGGGTATCCAAATCCAACCATAATAGTCATCGTAATGCCACCTTCCATAGTGATAAACTATAAAACCGAATGGTTCATAAGAATCCCAATACCATCCATAATCTGTCCATATCCATCTACCTATTCTGTATGGGGACCAATTTCTGACAATTATTGTTGGCCTCCAAGCATAAATACCATAATCTAAACATATCCAAGTTCCATAAGGAGTGAGATTAGAATAAAAATAACCTTGCATTGAATAAGAATGATTTGCTTTGATTTCGTATTGGGAAAGAAAGGTGGTTAATAATAAAAATAAAATCAATCTAAACTTTTTCATATTGATTACTCCTTTTGAAATTTCAATCATTGATTTCAAAGTCTATACCAGATAAAGCAAGAAGTTAATTTGTTTATTAATAAGGAAAATTTTATTGATTGGAAAAGAGTGTATATTGAAGAATACAATTGTGAATATTTAAAAGTAAATTAAAATAGAAATTTTAATGAGTAATAATTTATTTTAAGTTGGTGAAATCTTAATTAAGAATTTAGGATTAAGTGGAGGTAGTCATTTTTATGATGTAGTTATAATGATTTAAAATTATTGGGATAAATTACTGTATTTAATTTATTTAAGCAGCTAAACTTCGCTAAAATTTTCGATTAAAGGATTAAAATTTTTTTCAAGAACTAGATTATTAAAGTTAAGAAATTATACGAAATTTTTTTGATAGAATTTTATAAAGTTATGGTCTACTTAATAATCTATAGTTTCATTTAATGAATTTATTATGTATTTTATTATTAAATTAAACTCAATTAAAAAGTCAATTAAAGATTTTATCTAAGTAAAGATAATTTTACAAAAGTTTTTTATAATCACATAAAAATTTTTTTTATTTTAAAGCTAATTAAAATTGAGTTTCAAATGTTATCAATTTTTAATGATTTAGATAACTAGGTTTCATTAAATAGACTTGTCGAAATCTCATACAAAATTTCCTTTCATTATATTAGACAAAACTATCATAGAACAAAATATATTCTGGAATATGAAGGAATTACTATTAAAGAATTTGCTATTGATTCAATTGCATATCTTTTCACAAGAAATAAAAAAAATAATTTGTTAGAAATTCATAATGCATTTATAAACTGGGAGCCTCCAATTAGAAATGACGATGATGCACTTGAATTTCTGATCAAAATTGTACATTCAAAAGTTGAGCAAAGTATCACCCGTTTTTTACGAGATAATGATCCAATTTTTTCGAAAATTCTTAACTGGACAAATTATTTAATCGGAAAATTCGGATATAAAAAAATATCTTATTTTGGAACTATTTATATAGTTGAAAACTACAATAATTCAATAAAAATAATATTCATAAAAAATGATGAATTTAATCAGATTCCATCGAGTTTATTTTCAAGTCCAAAAAGTGCTTTGAAGAGTATATTTGATTATCTTAGGAATAAATATTGCATCAATGAAGAAAAGGAATTTATTCTAGCTATTCCCTTAAATGAATTTATATTTAGGTTAAAAGAAGTATCTACTCCTCTTTATATCGTAAATGAAAATAACATTGACATAATTGAAGAGTTAGATATTGATTCAATAATTAATAGATCACTTAAAATTGTTTATCAAAAAGTAAAGAGTTATGTTGATAAAAAAAATTAACACCCAAAGAGGAAATTATTTTTAGAAAAACTTTGTTGGATGTAGTAACAGATTTAAAAGATGGTGGCTTTAATAAAAAACTTCATATGTATTTAATGAGAAACTATGATGGATTGACAATGGAAACTTATATTGAAAAATATCAGTATAAATTTGAGTATTTCGTGAGGTTTTTGAAAAATATAATAGCGTTGCAACTAAAAAAGTAAATTTATAAAAAAAATTTTCCAAAAACTGTAATTTTAAATCTATATTAATATTAGAAAGAATGAATAATTAAAAAATGAAAGAAATTATAACTGAAAAAGATTTGTTTTATTATGTTTTTAACCAATCACTCTTATCAGAGGATAAAATTTTATTTCTCAAGAATAGTCAAGAATATGTAAATGAGATACAGTTTTAAATAAACTTGAAGGAATACTTAGATACTGAATTATCTGATGAGGATAAATTTTTAATTGCAAAAAAAATTCCAGAATATAGATTTAATTCTGCTAATATTAGGGCTGTTGAACTCTTCCCAATAAGAAAAATCGAGCATAAAAATTCAAATAATTTAGTCCTTCGGGCTGATTCTGAAAATATTAATAATAAATTTGTTCATACAAAAACTTTTTATGATGATAACAAGATTTACATAATCAAAGTAATAAATTATAGAAATTCGTCAAAGGTCTTTGTTTTTTCAACTATCGAAGAAATCATAAGAGATTTTGATGTAGTTATTTCGCCTCATCAATTGAGATATCATCTATCGGATAATACTGAACCTTTAGAACTTGATTTTAACATTGAACCAGAATCCATAAAAATTGAGTTTAACCTTAAGAGTAAGAATTAAATAATCAATTAGTAAAAGTAAAAATTTATTGGTTCTTGCAGTTTAATAAAATGACATTTGGATATTAATCGAGAATTGAAAAAAATAAAATGCAATTGTTAAAAAAATTCTAACTCAGTTATTTAAATTCCTCAACATAAAAATTAAACATCAAGCATTTTAGGATAGAAAAAATTTATAATTCTAAAACTATTTACAGAAAGTACATTCCAATTATTTTCAGTTTCTAATTCAACAATTCCACAAGTAGGAATGTTTTCAATGTACTTATCTCCAATCAAATTGACCAGATCAGTTAGACCAGGATTATGACCAAATATTATAATAGAGTTTACTAAAGGATTAATGTTAGAAATTATTTTTATTAAATCAGAAGAAGATGCCATATAGAGTTCATCTAAAAAATATATTTTATCAAGAGGATAATCTAATTTTAGGCAAAAGCCTTCGGCAGTTATTTTTGCCCGTTTAGCAGGACTTGATAGAACATAATCAGGCTTGTCATATTTTCGTGAGAAAAACTTGCTCATATATTCTAAATTTTTTTCACCCCTTTTATTTAATGGTCTATCAAAATCTTTTAACCTATTATCTTTCCAGCTTGATTTTGCGTGACGGATAATGAATAACTTTTTCATTTTAATTGATAACTTTTGTTTTATTTTTACTAATAAAAATTATTTCAATCGGATGCTCAAAGTTAAATTTATTTTCATAATAAAAGTTTTGTTTACCACAATATATACAATTGCTCAGACTTATCAATGGCAATTGTTTGAAACTCAATTAAAAGCAAATTTAAAACAAATATTTATTGTTGATTCACTTAATATTTGGATAGGCGGTGATAGTGCATATATAATTTATTCAAGTAATAAAGGTTTAAGCTGGACAATTCAGAATTACAATCCAGGTTATGAAATCACAGATATTTTTTTCTTGAATAAAAATCAAGGCTGGGCAATTGAAAATGGTTCTGATGGAATAAATGTATTAAATAATATCCTTTTTACAAATAATGGTGGAAAAAATTGGATAAGAAAAAGGTTCAGACCAGATAATGTCACTTTATACACTATTTGTTTTTTAGACTCTATGACAGGAGTAATTGGAGGTGATAATAACATTTTCCATTATACAAATGATGCAGGTTTAAATTGGTATCCAGTTCAAAGGGATACATCGATATTTTCTCAGTTTCCTGTTAGAAAAATTCGATTTATTAATAACAATTACGGGTTTGCAGTTGGAGGATATTTTGATTTTGGCGGAGTATTATGGCATTCTAATAATCGTGGTTTTAATTGGATTACTGATTCCGCTTATGCTGACCCATTTTTTGATTTAGTATTTATTGACTCTACTACTGTAATTACAATTGCAAGCGATATTGAAAGAAGTTATCCTTCTGCTGTATTTAAATCGACTAATTTAGGAGTGTCCTGGAATTTTTTTGAAATTCCATATTATGGAGTAAGTCGAGGTATCTCAAAAAGAACAAGAAATGAAATTTGGGGAACTTTTCAAAACGAATTTATTTTAAGCACAGATAAAGGAATTAATTGGTTTACTACCTCTACACCTAACAATATTACAGTCTATGATATTGAATTTATTGATTCTACTTTTGGAATTTCTGTTGCAGATAGTGGATTTATTATTTTTTATAGATTACTACCAGATTTAGTTAAATCCGATTTTATTTCTAATGAAAAGGATTTTCATTTATATCAAAATTTTCCCAATCCTTTTAATTCATCAACTATTATAAAATTTACTGTCAATAATAAAATAGGTGAAGTTGTAAAATTAAAATTATTTGACATACTCGGTAAAGAGATCATTACTCTTTTAGAAGAACATATTAAGACTGGAATTTATCAAATTAAATTTGATTCTGATAAATATGAACTCAGTTCAGGAATTTATTTTTATATGTTACAAATTGGTAATAAAAACAAAACCCTCCCAATGGTAATATTGAAATAATTTAGTTTTATTTTTAGTTATTATGATATGATACATAAGAGAAGATTAAGTATTTTTAATTAAATAATTTCTCGAAGGTATTTATGATTTCTAATAATTCTGTTTCTGACAGACTTAAATTCAAGTCTGTTAAAATTCTATCATTAACAACATTTCAATAGACTTTAACCTTACTCTTATTCTTGTTGAAGCTGACTTCAACCAGATAAAAGATTATTTTACAGAGCACATCCAGCTTAATCTTACTTCAGTTCGGGTTCACTATTTGGCTTGATAATTTTAAACCCTTTTGTAAAGCTGATCAGCTTTGTTTGAAGAAATCTGTCTGTCTTACTCTGCACAACCCCGATTGAAAATTTATCTGTTTATAAAAAAGAAGGACATGCTGCTCTTCGTCAACATCGTCTCATTCGTATTACTAAAGAAGCAATCGAGCAAGGAGCTCTGCTTTCTTATGAAGATATTGCCTTTCTGCTTACTTCTTCTGTTGTCACCATTAAAAGAGATATCGCTTATCTCAGGCGTGGTGGAACCATTATTCCTTCACGCGGCTGGAGACACGATATGGGTAGAGGTACTACTCATAAAACTCAAATCCTCGAACTCTACCTTGCAGGTTATCAGTTCTCTGAGACTGAAAAACGTACCCATCACTCTGAAACTGCCGTTAAGCGTTACATCCAAGACTTCTGCCGTATCATTCTCCTTCATATCAAAAACTTCTCCGTCGATCAGATACGTATTTCTACCAAATTCTCTAATCGTCTCATCAGCGAATACATAAATCTTTATAAAAAATATTCCAAAGAAGATAACGACCGGCTTAAGGCTCTGTTCAATATTGCTTCAAAAAAACTTCAAAAACGAGGAGATAAGCAATATGATAAACAAAAACCTCAAGTTTATTCCCAGAGATACAAGAGATCATTCTAAAGAATCTATTACTCAAAGAAGATATCATCGCATTAAAGGAAAGTCACTGAAGAAGATTCTTGTCGATCGTTTCCTTAATCACTACGGTTACGATAAAGGCTCTGTTACTGCTAATGCTATCGTTGATGATATCCTTAACATAGTTGATAACTATTACCGATATACCGATAACTCTTTTCTTAAACCCGGGCAGATGGTTTTTCACGCTATCCCTGTTGATCAATTCCCTGCTAAAGGTAAATCCATATTGAATAAATTCATATTGATATAGTTTCTAACTGATATTCTTGCAAGTACAAAATTCAGTAAAAATAATTATGCATAGTAAAGGAACTAAAATTTTAATAACAGGATTTAACTTTTATGTCCTCCTAAATTATTTAATGCCAAATTTAATTATTATCTATCAATTAAGATAAGTAACTTAATAGTTTAGGAGGTGACAAAGTTTTTTCAATAAAACTATTTAATGTCTTTTCTGATTCATATAAGCAGTAAGCAATTATTTTAATGTTACTGCTTAGGGAATCTGTTTTGTTAAAGAAAAGAACTAAAAAATGATAAAATATAACTTTAATTGGTTTATTAGATTTAGATTCTTTAAATAAATTATCGAACTTATCAATAAGTTATTCGAAAATATTTTTGTATTTATCCAGATAAAATAAAAATCATAATGAGTCATTATCTAATAAATCTTTTTTTTAGTATCATACATTTGGCAATTAAATCTAAATTTCTTTTCATCAACTCTTTAAAATTTTATAAATTTATCGGAAACATCTTTTTTAGAGATGGAAATAATAACTAATTTTCTGTCAAATTAATTCTTTTTAATAAGATAATAAATTATCGTTATTACAGTTTTAAGAGCCGGAAAATATAATAATACATACCACTGTTGAGAAGTAAAATATGGGGTGTGACTTTAAATGGTTTTTTCGAATTTATTCTTAAAAAATTATTAGACAATAATAATTTAATCATAAATGTTATTAAAGTTATTTTTGTAGTTAAATAATCATATCAATATGAAAATTGAATTTATTAAAAAAATATCAAGTGAAAATTATATAATTGGTGCTGAGAAGTATTTCAAGGCGGCAGTTGGAATTCCTTTGTTCAATAAGGATGGTGAAATACATATTCTTTTTGAAAAACGCGCTGCAGCTATTAGGCAAGGAGGAGAAGTCAGTTTACCGGGTGGTGAATGTGAATTATTTGAGACTAATACTTCTCAAACAGCAATTAGAGAATCATCAGAAGAACTCGGTATTGAATTAGAAAGAATAAATTATTTGGGTAAGTTTGGTTTTTTAATCACGCCATTCGGTGCTTTAATTGATGTTCATCTAATCGAATTATTAATTACAGATATTATAGAATTAAATTACGATAAATCTGAAGTTGATTTAATATTTAGCTTGCCATTGAAATATTTTTTAGAAAATGAGCCAGAGGTTTTTTTCGCTAAGGCACAGGTGATTCCAAATTATACAGATACGCAAGGAAATTTTGTGAATTTATTCCCTGCTAAAGAATTTAATTTACCTGAAAAATATCATAAACCTTGGGGAACACATAGGCATAGAATTTTCGTTTATAAAACCAAGCCAGAAATTGTCTGGGGCATCACTGCTGAAATTATTTTTGACTTTTCGAAAAAAATAAAGGGAATGATTTGAAATTTGATAACATTCGCGTTGTAATATGGGACTGGAATGGAACCCTGTTAAATGATGTAGAGTATTGTTTAAATATATTGAATAATCTTTTAATCATTAATCAACTTAAACCTTTAACTTTAGAACAATACAGAAATATTTTCACTTTTCCCGTGAGAGATTATTATCAAAAAGCTGGATTTGACTTCAGTAAGAAATCATTTGAAGAGTTAGGAAAAATTTTTATGAATTTTTATGAGATTAATAAATATTCATTGAGCCTTTTCAATGGAGTTATTGAAGTCTTAAAATATTTTGAATCAATTAAAATTGAACAATATCTTTTATCAGCTTATAAACAAGATAAACTTGAAGATTTTGTGGAATTTTTTAATATAAAAAAATATTTCAAAAAAATTAAAGGTCATGATAATATATATGCAACTGGTAAAACTCATTTAGGGATTGAATTAAGAAAAGAAATAAATTATTCTAGAGAAGAAATTGTTTTAATAGGGGACTCTCTTCACGATTATGAAGTTGCTGAATTAATTGATGCAGAGGCAATATTAATCTCAAATGGTCATCAATCTGCAGAGAAACTTAGATTAAATTCTAATTTTGTAATCGATGATATAATCAAATTGAAAGATTTAATTAAACCGATAATTTCTGTTTAAAATATTCAAGCGTTCTGAGTATCCCTTCTCTTCTACTAATCTTAGGTTTCCATTTCAAAATACTGATTGCCTTTGAAATGTCAGGTTGTCTAATTTTCGGGTCATCTTCTGGTAATGGATGATACTCTATTACACTTTTTGAACCAGTTAGTTCTATTATTTCTTCAGCAAATTGTTTAATTGAAATTTCTTCAGGATTGCCAATGTTTACAGGAAGAACCTCATTAGACAGGAGGAGTTTATAAATACCCTCAATTAAATCATCAACATAACAAAAGCTTCTTGTTTGACTACCATCACCAAAAATAGTTATTGGTTCGTTCTTTAAAGCTTGAGAAATGAAAGCTGGTAAAGCTCTTCCATCGTTTAATCTCATTCTTGGGCCAAATGTGTTAAATATTCTGACAATTCTGGTCTGAACACCGTGATAACGATGATAAGCCATAGTAAGAGACTCAGCAAATCTTTTAGCTTCATCATAAACACCACGAGGGCCAACGGGATTAACATTTCCCCAATAATCTTCATTTTGTGGATGTACTAAAGGATCACCATAAACCTCAGAAGTAGAAGCTAATAGGAAGATAGCATTTTTTTCTTTTGCCAATCCAAGAGCTTTATGAGTTCCTAAAGAGCCAACCTTTAATGTTTGAATAGGAAGTTGGAGATAATCTATTGGACTTGCTGGCGATGCGAAATGTAAAATGTAATCAACTTTTCCTGGAACATGAGTAAAATTCGTTACATCGTGTTTTATAAAAGTAAAATTGTCATTTCCGAAAAGATGTGAAATATTTTCAAGGGAACCGGTAATTAAATTATCAATACAAATTACTTTCATCCCTTCATTAAGTAATTTATCGCAAAGATGTGAACCTAAAAATCCAGCTCCACCTGTAATTACAGCTATTTTCAATTTTTACCTCTAATTATAGGTTGTCTTCCAATACTGAAATAAGTAAAATCTTTTTCTTTCATATCATCCAAATCATAAACATTTCTGCCATCAAAAATTAAAGGCTCTTTCAATAGTGATTTAATTTTTTCAAAATCAGGATTTCTGAATTCGTTCCATTCAGTTAAGATAATTAAGGCATCAGCGTCTTTAAGTGCATCATATTGATTTTCAGAATAAGAAATTAATTCATCCAAATAAAATTTTGCGTTTTCCATTGCGACTGGATCAAATGCAGTAACAAATGCTCCGTATTCTAAAAGTTTTTTAATTATCGTTATTGAAGGTGCTTCACGCATATCATCGGTATTGGGTTTGAAAGATAAGCCCCAAACTGCGAAATATTTTCCAGAAATATTTCCATTAAAATAGTTCAAAATTTTCTCAACGAAACGGATACGCTGTTCTTTATTAATCTTATCTACAACTTCAAGAATTGTGAGTTTTGAACCTTTGTCAATTGAAGTTTTTATTAAGGCATTGACATCTTTTGGAAAGCAAGAGCCACCATAACCAATACCAGGAAATAAAAATCTTTTACCAATTCTTGAATCACTTCCCATTCCTTTTCTAATCAGATCGACATTTGCACCTACTTTTTCACAAAAGTTTGCTAATTCATTCATAAAAGTTATTCTAGTAGCGAGGTAACTATTAGCAGCATATTTAGTAACCTCTGCACTTTTAACATCCATCTCTATTATCGGATTTCCCTGTCTAACGAAAGGCTCATAGAGTTCTCGTAAAACTTTAAGTGCTTTTTCGGACTCTGCACCAATAACTATTCTATCAGGTTTCATAAAATCTTCAACTGCAAATCCTTCTCTTAAAAATTCTGGATTCGAAGAGACATCAAAATTTCTCACACCTTTTCCAAATAAAATATTTTTAATCATTTCTACAGTTCCAACTGGCACTGTGCTTTTATTCACTATCAACTTGTAATTGTCTCTATTTTGAAGTAAATCTCCAATTTGTTCAGTGACTTCGATTACATGTTGGAGGTCTGCAGAGCCGTCTTCATCTTGCGGGGTAGGTAAACAGTAAAAGATTACATCAGCGAATTCAACCGCAGCTTTTAGATTTGAGTCAAATGATAAACGTTTCTGCTTTAGGTTTCTTATATAAAGAACTTCAAGTCCTGGTTCATAAATAGTAATTTGTCCTTTCGTTAATTTATTAAGTTTTTCCTGATTATTATCAATACACAAAACCTTGTTGCCCATTTCAGCAAAACAGACGCCAGAGGTTAAGCCAACATATCCAGTTCCGATTATAGATAGTTTCATAGTTTCCCTTCTAAAATTTTTAATATTAATTAAACAAAAATAAATAAGGAATTTTTAAGATACAGATTATAGTATTTAGGGAAAGACTAAAAAATTAAAAATAGAAATTAACTTTTTATTAAGTATAAAGAGTCTTTGAAACTTTAGAAATTTTACTTATGTTGAACAATTAACAACAAATAATTTTTCAATTAGAGGTATTATGAAAACAATATTTCTCAAATTCATTAAAATCATTTTATTAAGTATAATTTTTATAGCTTGTGAAGATAAAATTGTAACCGATCCAGACCCAAAACCATCAGTTACACAAACTACATTTACAGAAATTCAAAATAAAGTTTTCAATGTGAGTTGTACATCTTCTGGTTGTCACGGTGGTTCAAATATTCAGGGAGGGTTAAACCTAACTGCAGGAGTTTCATATAGTCAATTGGTTAATGTTAATAGTTTAGAAAATCCATCATTAAAAAGGGTTCAGCCAGGTTCAAGTGCTCAAAGTTTTCTTATTCGGAAGCTTGAAGGTACTGGAACATCAATAATGCCTCCAAGCGGCAAGTTGAGTCAATCTACAATAGATTCAATTAAAGCCTGGATTGATAGAGGAGCATTAAATAATTAGGTATTAAAATGAAATTAAAATTATTTATAATTGTTTTTATTCTATCAAAGTTATTATTTCCCCAAGAACATTTTGTTGATAAGAAAAAAGATAACCTCGTAAAATTCATTTCCAATACTCCAATAGAATCTTTTGAAGGAGTTACAAATCAAATAGATGGATATATGTATTGGGAAGGGGAGGATTTAACTAATAAAAGTACACTTTATTTTGAAGTTAATCTTGATGCTTTAGATACAGGCATTGGTTTACGAAATCGACATATGAAAGAAAATTATTTAGAAACTTTTAGATATCCTTATGCTCAATTCAATGGAAAAATTATTAGTGAAGAAAAAGAATCTGAAAATAAATCAAAAGTTGTTGTTGAAGGTGAAATGTTTATTCATGGTGTAGCAAAAAAAATTATGATAAATGGGATAATAGAAAAAAACAAACCATCCTATAGAATTAAATCAGAATTTATGATTAAATTATCTGAT
>Ga0308420_1001613_pt1 | contig 11769 bp, 10 predicted proteins | sample HotsprSampleMS55_FD_203802 | JGI IMG/M metagenome (GOLD analysis project Ga0308420, IMG submission 203802) | Hot spring phototrophic mat microbial communities from Mushroom Spring, Yellowstone National Park, Wyoming, United States - 20090730_MS55 ... | reverse complement strand
GGCACGCCTGTCCTCCGGCTTTCGGCGCCGCTCGACGAAACCCCTCGCCTCGAACCAGTCGGTGAGCACCATCGCGCCGGAGCGCGCGATCCCGAGCACGCGGGCGAGCACCGTCTGGCTGATTCCGGAATTGGCGCCGATCACGACGAGCGCGGTGAAGCGCGGCGGCGTGACGTCGAGCCCACGCACCGCCCGGCGGAAGGCGAGGAGCATCGCCACCTGCGCGCGCCGGATCGCGTAGCCGAGCAGCTCGTCGAGCACGTCGTACTCCAGCCTGGCGACGCGCGGGATCGGCAGCAGGTGACGCAGACGATGCGGTGCGGCGGCTTTGCGCTTCATGGGCGCGATGCGTTGACGGCGCCATTGTAATGGTCTATAACAATCGCGCGACTCGCCGGAGCACGGCGCTGCAGCGCAACATCCGAAGAGGAGGAACAACCGCATGGACCGCAGGCAATTCAACACCGCACTCGCCGCCGGTGCGCTCGCTGCGGCGACCCCGTTCGGCATCGTACGCGCGCAGGCGCAAAAGCTCCGGGTCGGCGTGCTGCTTCCGCGCTCGGGAATCCAAGGCTTCATCGGCCAGTCCTGCCAGAAAGGGGCAGACCTCGCCCCCGGCGTGATCCGGGAAATGCTCGGGGTCGAGATCGAGCTCATGAACGCCGACACCGAATCGAACGTCGACACCGCCCGCACGCGCGCCGAGCGCCTCATCCAGGAAGGCGCGCACGTGCTGGTGGGACCGTTCGACTCCGGGGCCGCGGCCGCGATCGCGCAGGTAGCCGAGCAGCGTGGCATCCCGTTCGTGATCAACATCGCCGCCGCCCCGCAGATCACCGAGCAGGGCTACAAGTTCGTGTTCCGCAACTTCCAGACGGCAGTCGACATCGTGCGCAACGGGCTCGATCTCATCGGAGATCTTTTCCGCGTCACCAACACCGTGCCGCGCACCGCGGTCTTCATGCATGTCAACGACACCTTCGGCCAGGCGATGGCGAAGGGTATCGGCGCGATCCTGCCGACGCGCACGCAGCTTCCGTTCCGCATCGTGGACACGATCTCCTACGATCCGGCGGCGAAGGACCTCACGGTCGAGGTCTCGAAGGCGAAGGCCGCGAACGCCGATTTCCTGCTGCTCGTGTGCCGGCTCAACGACGCGATTTTGCTGCGCCGCGAGATGGTCAAGCAGCGCTGGCAGCCGATGGGCATCATCAGCCCCGGATCGCCCGGCATGTACGAGGAGCAGTACTTCAAGACGCTCGGCAAACTCTCCGAGTATTCGATCTCGAACGTGCCGTGGTACAACCCGAACGCGAAGCTGACCCGAATCGTCGAGAAGGCGTTCCTGAAGCAGAATCCGAACGACCGTCTCGTCTACCACGGCCTCAACGTCGGCTTCACCTTCGAGGCGATCCTGGTGGCCGCCGACGCTTTCCGGCGCGCGAAGAGCACCGATCCGAAAACGCTCGCCGACGCGATCCGCGAGACGAACATCACCGAGAAGATGACCCTCGGCGGCCCGATCCGCTTCAACGCCAAGGGGCAGGTGGAGGGCATCGGTTCGGCCTGCGTGCAAAACCTCGACCTGATGCCGAAGGTGGTGCTGCCGGAAGCGGCGGCCGAAGCGAAGCCGGTGTTCCCGGTGCCCGGCTACAAGCGGGCGTGAACCTGTCGCAGCACGGCTGACGGGCCGGCACGCCGGCCCTTTTTTTCGTGGACTCCGCCCTCGTCGTCAACGTCTTCGCCTCCGGCGTGCTCACCGGACTCGTCTACGGGTTGATGGCACTCGGGCTTTCGGTCATCTTCGGCGTGGTGCGAGTGGTCAACTTTGCGCACGGCGAGATGATGACGCTCGCGATGTACGCAGCGGTGGTGCTGTTCGCTGCCTGGAAGCTCGATCCTTTCCTCGCCCTGCTGCCGCTGGCGCTCGCCTTCTTCGCTCTCGGCTACGCGCTGCAGGCAGTTCTCATCAACCCCTTCATCACCCGCCCCGAGCACTCCCAGTTCATGCTGCTCGTCGCGGTCGCGATCATCCTGGTGAACGCGCTGCTCATGGGCTTCGGGCCGAGCGCGAGGAACGTGCTCGTCGACTACCAGCTCGAGGGGTTCGAGTTGGGGCCGCTGCTGCTCGACAAGGCGCGCGTCTATGCCGCCGCCGCCGCCGTCGGTGCCGCCGCGGCGCTGTTCGCGTTCTTTCGCTACACGCTCACCGGCAAGGCGATCCGCGCCTGCGCCGACAACTGGCTCGGCGCCAAGGTGATCGGGCTGCCGGTCAAGCGCCTCTACGCCCTCACGTTCGGCCTCGGCTCGGCCTGTGTGGCGGTCGCCGGCTGCGCGATGGTGCTGCTGGTGGACGTCACCCCGGCGCTCGGCCCCTACTACACGCTGCTCGCCTTCGTGATCGTGATCGTCGGCGGGCTCGGCTCGATGGGCGGTGCGCTCGCGGGCGGCATTCTGGTCGGCGTCTCGGAGGCGCTCGCCGGGCTTTTCGTCACCCCGTCGGCGAAGAGCATGTTCAGCTTCGGGCTCCTGATCCTGGTGCTGCTGCTGCGCCCGCAGGGGCTCTTCGGGCCACGCGCATGACGCGCGCGGCACTGCTGCTCGGCGCCCTCGGCGCCTTCCTGCTCGCGCTGCCGGCGTTCGCCGGACCGTACCTGCTTTCGGTCGCGACGCTGATCCTCTACTTCGCCTACGTCGGCCAGGCGTGGAACGTCATGATGGGATTCGCCGGCCAGCTCTCGCTCGGGCATTCGCTTTACGTCGGGCTCGCCGCCTACGGCGCCGGCGCGCTCTACTTCCACTACGGCCTCGGACCGTGGGCAGGCCTGTGGGCCGCGCTCGCGCTCTGCGTCGCCTTCGGGCTCGCGATCGGCTTCCTCGCTTTCCGCTTCGGCATCTCCGGCGTCTATTTCGCGCTGCTCACGATCGCGTTCGCAGAGTTCACGCGCATCGGTTTCGATCACCTCGAGTGGACCGGCGGGCCCGGCGGCATGTTCCTGCGGGTCGAGCAGCGCGAGAGCTGGGATCTCGCCAACCTGCGCGGCCCGCCCGCGATGTACTACTACGTCATGCTCGCGCTCGCCTCGGGCGCGTTCGCGCTCTGCGCCGCGCTGCTGCGCTCGCGCGCGGGCTACTACTGGCGCGCGATCCGAGAAAACGAGGAAGCGGCCCAGGCGCTCGGCATCCACAGTTTCCGCTGGAAGATGCTCGCGGTCGCGGTGAGCTCGGCGATGACCGCACCGGCCGGCGTTTTCTTCGCCTTCTACTACAACAGCCTGTTCCCGGAGCAGATCTTCCACATCAGCCGCTCGATCGAGATCATCCTCGGGCCGATCATCGGCGGTCTCGGCACGCTCTTCGGCCCGGTGCTCGGCGCCGCGGTGCTGACGCTGCTTTCCGACGGCATCAGCGAGCTCCTCGCGGTGCACGGCATCGAGATCCCAGGCGTGAAGCAGGTGTTCTACGGCGTGGTGCTGCTCGCGGTGGTGATGTTCCTGCCGCACGGCATCTGGCCGCCGATCGCGAAGCGTCTCGGGCTCTGATGCTCGAGCTGCGCCACGTCTCGAAGTCTTTCCGCGGCCTGCGCGCGGTGCAGGACGTCTCCTTCGGGGTGGCCGCCGGAGACATCGCCGCACTGATCGGCCCGAACGGCGCCGGCAAGACCACGATCTTCAACCTGATCGCCGGGGCGTTCGCGCCCGATTCCGGCGAGATCGTCTTCGAAGGCCGTCCGATCCACGGCCTGCGCGCCGACCAGGTCTGTGCCGCCGGCATCGGGCGCACGTTCCAGCTCGTCAAGCCGTTCGCCGGGCTCACCGTGCTCGACAACGTGATCACCGGGGCACTGGCGCGCGCGCGCACGGTCGCCGACGCCCGCCGCCACGCCGCCCGGATCGTCGAGCGCTTGGGCCTCGGCCCGAAGCGCGAGCTGCCGGCCTCCGCGCTCACGCTGCCCGACCGCAAGCGCCTGGAGGTCGCCCGCGCGCTCGCCACCCGCCCGAAGCTCCTGATGCTCGACGAGGTGATGGCGGGCCTGCGGCCGACCGAATGCGACCAGATGGTCGAGGTCTTCCGCAGCCTCGCCCGCGAAGAAGGGCTCACGATCCTTCTTATCGAGCACGTCATGCGCGCGGTGATGGCGCTCGCGCAGCACGTCGTCGTCCTGCACCACGGCGAGGTGATCGCACGGGGCACGCCCGAGGAGATCGTGCGCGATCCGGCGGTGCTGGAGTGCTACCTCGGCGAGGAAACCGAGCTCTAAGGCCGCCCCGGTCCCACTCCGATGCTCTCGGTCCGCGAGCTCGACCTCTACTACGGCGACGCGCAGGCGCTCGCCGGCGTCTCGCTCGACGTCCCTCAGGGCGAGATCGTCGCGATCGTCGGCGCCAACGGCTCCGGCAAGTCGTCGCTCATCCGCACCATCGCCGGGATCGAAACCCCGCGCGCGGGGCGCATCGTCTTCAAAGGCGCCGACATCACCGGGCGCGACTCCCACGAGATCTGCGACCTCGGCATCGGCCAGGTCGCCGAGGGCCGTCAGCTCTTTCCGAATCTGACGGTGCTCGAAAATCTGGAGCTCGGTGCGATGCTGCCGCGCGCGCGCGCCGGCGCCCGGCGCGCGTTGGAGGAGGTGTTCGCGCTCTTTCCGCGGCTCGCCGAACGCAGGCGCCAGCTCGCCGGCACGATGTCCGGCGGCGAGCAGCAGATGCTCGCGATCGGCCGCTGCCTGATGGGCAACCCCGAGCTCATTTTGTTCGACGAGCCCTCGCTCGGTCTGGCACCGGTGGTGGTGCAGGAGGTGCTGCACACGATCCGCGTGCTGCACTCGCGCGGGCTCACGATCCTGCTCGTCGAGCAAAACGTCGCGGTGTCGTTGCGGCTCTCGCAGCATGCCTACGTGCTGGAAAACGGCCGCATCGTGATGCGCGGCTCCGGGGCCGAGCTTCTGCGCGACGAGCGCGTGCGCCAGGCCTACCTCGGTCTCTGAGCGAGCGGCGGGCGTACACTTCGGAATCGGCTGGGCCCGCTTCGAGCTCGCGCCCGCCGGCCGGCAGCGTTGGAAGTCGCGCGCCGAAGCCTCGTTCGCGCGACGCTTCCTCGGATTCGAAAAAAGGGCGAGCCTGCGCGCGCAGGACCCCGTCGGCCGCGACCTCGCTCTCGAGCGCTTCGCCTACGAGTACGTCCTCGACGGAGCCGAAACGAAGGTCTCCGGCTGGCGCGAGGCCGGCGCGCTCGCGCTTCCGGAATCTCCCGACCCGGATCGCCAACGGGCTCGTCGATTCCGAGGAACTCGAAGACTTCCTCTCCCACAGCCGGGCGGAAAGCCTGCTCGCAGGCGCTCGCCAGGCGGTGGATCCGACCTTCGACCAAGTGCGCGCCGACGCCACCTACCTCGAGCTCTTCGAAGGCGAGACGCTCGCCGAGATCCTTCCGCTAGCCTCCTCGGGCGGCTGCGCGTGCAGGTGCCCGAGGCAGGGCACCGCTCGGCCCGGCGGCCGCGAAGGCCGCTACCGTAGAATCCTGCGCATGGACGAAGAGCGCCGCGATCGGTCGCCCCCGGCTCGCGTGTGGGAGCTTTCGCGCACCGACGAGCGCATCTTCACGTCCGACATCTTCGAGGCCGAGCGCGCGCCGCGCCCGGTGCCCGAGCTCGGCAGCTGGCGCGAGCCGGCGCGCGAGCTCCGGGTCTGGCGGCGCTGCGAGGTCGCGGTGGTGGGCGGCGGTCCGGCCGGCACCGCGGCGGCGGTCGCCGCCGCCCGCGCCGGCGCCGACGTCGTGCTGCTCGAGCGCTACAACCACCTCGGGGGTCTTTCCACCGGCGGGCTCGTGATCTGGATCGACCGCATGACCGACTGGGAAGGCCGGCTCGTCATCCGCGGCTTCGCCGAGGAAGTGCTCGATCGGCTGCCCGCCGACGCGATCGCCGGGCCCGGGCGCGAGGAATGGGGTTCGCGCGATCCGTTGCGGGCGAGCCACTGGGCGCTCCGTACCGCCGCCTACCACGGCGTCGTCACCTGGTCTCCGACGATATGCCCGGAGCATCTCAAGCTCGTCTGCCAGGAAATCGTGCTCGAAAGCGGTGCACAGCTCCTCTTTCACTGCTGGGCGGCGGCACCGATCGTCGAAGAAGGCGCGGTGCAGGGCGTGGTGTTCGAGAGCAAGGCGGGCCGGCAGGCGCTTTTTGCGCGCGTGGTGGTCGACGCGACCGGGGACGGCGATCTCTTCGCGCGCGCCGGCGCCGCCTACGAATCCGACATCCTCGCCGACGACGTCCACCACTGCATGAACACCGCCTGGCTTTTCGGCGGCGTCGACATGGCGCGCTGGCTCGAGTTTCGCGCGACGAAGCCCGAGGAGTTCGCGCAGTTCATGGCGCGCGGGCGCCAGGCGCTCGGGCTTTTCGAGCGCCCCTTCGTCTCCTGGCGCGACGACATCGCGCTTTTTATGGGTCCGCGCCAGTCGGGCTACTCCGCCCTCGACCCGGAGGACCAGACCGAAGTCGAGATCCGCTCGCACCGCCTCGCAGCGAAACACCTCGAGTACTACCGCCGGCACGCGCCCGGATTCGAGCGCGCGTTCCTGATGCTCACCGCACCGCAGCTCGGCGTGCGCCACGCGCGCCGTCTCGTCGGCACGAAGAAGGTGGTGCGCGCGCAGTGGCCGACGGCGATCGTGCACCCGGACGAAATCGGCGTCACGCCGGCGGTCTCGCCGGCGTTTCCGAACATCTCGATCCCCTACGGGGCGCTCGTGCCGCGCTCGCTCGACGGACTGCTCGCCTGCGGACGGCACATCTCCTGTGACCCGAATTCGCACACCTTCCTGCGCGAGATTCCGCAGTGCTGGATCACCGGGCAGGCGGCCGGCGCCGCGGCCGCGCTCGCCGCGCGGCACGGTATCGCGCCCCGTGCGGTGGACGCGGGCGAACTGCAGACGCTTCTTCTGCGCCAGGGGGCGTGGCTTCGCCCCGCAGGCAAGGCAGACCCTCAGGCGCGCGCCGGCGCCTGAGCGCTGGCGCGCCTGCGGCCCGGCCGCTCAAAGCGGCGCGAGCGCGCCGTCCACCACCCGCACGCGCGAACCAGCGCTCCACGACGGGTGCGAGTCCTGCAGGAAGACGCGCTGCGGGCCGTCGTCCATCTTCACGCTGATCTCCCAGGTCTTGCCCTCGCGTGCCTTCTTCTCGATCATGTGGCCGGCCACCCCACCGCCGACCGCACCGATCACGGTGCCCGCAGTGCGGTGTTCCCGCCCCGCGATCTGGCGGCCGACCACGCCGCCGATCACCGCGCCCGCGACCGCGCCGACGCCGGTCGCCTGCCCGGGCTTGTCGATCTCCCGGATGGCGGTGATCGTGCCGCAGTCCCGGCACGGCGCACCGGCTACCGGTGCGCCCGACTGGCGCGCGAGGATGCGCTGGATCACCGCCTCGCTCACCCCGCCCTGCTTCAGCTTCACCAGCCCCTCGGGAGAGGTGTCGAATCTCGGTTCCGCCGCCTCGATCGCCTGGATCACGGTGGGGTCCGAGAGTCCCCCCTTCACCATCCGGATCACGTCCTCGTTGGTCATCGGTGCGGCAACGGCACCGGCCGAAACCAGCACAAAAACCGCCGCAAGCGCGAATCGCCTCATCTTCGTATCTCCACCTTTCCGGACCTGCCGGGGTCCCTCGTGCGAATGCTAACCTAAGCGGCGCACCGCGATGCACGCCGACTACGTCCAGCGCTTTCTCTTCGAACAGCTCGCGATCCGCGGCCGCCTGGTGTGCCTCGGCGGCGCCTGGACGCGGATGCTCGAGGGTCGGGCGTATGCGCCGGAAATCGTCGAGCTTCTCGGTCACACCACCGCGCTCGCCGTCCTGCTCGGTGCGAACCAGAAAGACGCCGGCCGCGTCACCCTCCAGATCCAGGGCTCGGGGCCGGTGCGGCTTCTGGTGGCCGACTGCACCGCGGATCTCCGCATCCGCGGCATGGCGCAATACGCCGGCACCAGCGCCGGCGATGCGCGCGAGGCGATCGGCGAAGGCCGGATCGCGCTCTCGCTGGAGGACCTCGCGAGCGGCCGCATCTACCAGAGCCTCGTGCCGGTCGAGGGCCGCACGATGAGCGAGATCTTCGTGAATTTTCTCGCCCGGTCGGAGCAGCGGCCAGCGCACCTCGTGCTGCACGCCGACCGCCGCGCGCTCTGCGGTCTGATGCTGGAAAAACTCCCCGGCGCGGACGAGCGCGATCCCGCCGGCTGGGCGCGCGTGACCCGCCTCGCCTCGCGGCTTGCGCTCGCCGACACCGTGGAAAGACAGCCCTACGACGTGCTCGTCGGGCTTTTCGGCGAAGAGCTGCTGCGCGTCTTCCGCCTCTATCCGGTCGAATACCACTGCCCGTGGAACCCGCAGAGCGTCGAGCGGGTGCTGCGCACGCTCGGACGCTCCGAAGTGGAATCCATCCTCGCCGAACAGGGAGCGGTGGTGGTGCGCAACGAGATGTGCAACCACGAATACCGCTTCGACCGCGAGGCGGTCGAAGCGGTGTTCGGCTGAGCGCTCCTCGACGAGGAAAAAATCCGCGCACCGTACGTCGCGGTCGGTGCGCGGTATCAACGGGCGCCGAGCGCGAGCAGCGCCTCGGCGAGTTCGAGCACGTCGTCCGGCCAGTATTCCATCGGGCGCGGGCGGCGTGCGCCCGCCTCCTCGCACGGACGGCAGGCGAGCACCGGCAGCACCCAGCGCGTGGGGATCGCGTCGCGGCCACAAGCCGCACCGAAGAGCGCGCCCGCGATCGCGGCGTTGGTGTCGGTATCGCCTCCAGCGCAAACCGTCGCGACGAGAGCCTCCTCGAACGAGGGGGCGTGGAGGAGCCGGTAAAAGGCGTTGCGAAGCGCGGTTCGCACCCAGCCGCGGTTCGCGAGGAAGTCCTCCGGCGGCTCGCCCGCCGCTGCCTGCTCGATCGTCTTGCGCGCGGCGCCTGCGCTCTGGGCGAGCGCCGCCTCCAGCATCCGCCCGCGGTCGCCGCTCGCGATTCCGGCCGCGATCGCGGCAGCGAAAGCGGCGCACGCCTCGGCGCACACCGGATTCGGGTGCGTGAGCTGCGAATCCGCGCGCGCGGCGGCCGCCGCGCGCGCCGGGTCCCCGGCCGCCCAGATGCCGATCGGCGAGACGCGCATCAACGAGCCGTTCGCCTCGCTCGAGGGATCGGGTCTTCCCTGGAGCGCGGCGTACACCGTCGCGCCGACGTCGAAGGGGCGCGAGGCGAGCCATTCGCGGTAAGCGGCGAAGGCGCGCGCGGGGTCGTGGTGACCGGAGCGCAGGATGCTTCGCGCGAGCGCGAGCGCGAGCTCCGAATCGTCGGTCGGCTGCCCCGCGATCGTCCCCCAGACGCCGCCGTCGGCGAGCTCGCGCACGCCCTGCGGGTAGGCGCGCGCGATGTCGTGCGGATCGCCGAACTCGACGAGCGAGCCGAGGCTGTCGCCGATCACCTGCCCGAGGAGGCAGCCCTGCGCGCGTGCGAGCGAGGCTTCGTCCAGCGCCCGGCCGAGTCCGGGCGCGACGCGCGGCTCGCCCTTCGCCGCAGCGCTCACCTCGCGCCAGCCGATGCGCGCGAGCTCGGTAGCGGCGGCGGGGGCGCCGGCGACGCAGCCCGAGACGCCCGCGCCCTCCTCGCCGCGGAAGGCGATCGCGCGTCCTTCGGCATCCAGCAGCACGCCGCCCGCGGCGCGAAGGAGCGCAGCGCCCGCCGCGATGTCGTACTCGTGCACGCCGTGCGCCGACACCGCGGCCACACCGTCGCCCGCGGCGACGCGCGCGAGCCGATGCGCGATGCTCGACATCGCGACGAACCGACCCGGTGCGACCGCGCGCGCGAACGCCCGCGGCCGCAGCGCCGCCGATTCGGTGCACCAGACGATCGCGCCGGGCGCAAGGCGCCGTTTCTCGAGATCTGCCGAGAGCGCGACCCCGTTTCGCGTGAGCGCACCGCCCTCGGCCCACGCGAAAGTCTCGCGCCCGCGATCGGGCGACAGCGGCGAATGCACCACGCCGAGCACCGGAGTCGAGCCCCGCAGCAGACCCACCGAGACCGAAGAGCCGCGATAACCCTTGAGGAAATCGCTCGTTCCGTCGTGCGGATCCACGATCCAGCGGTAGCCCGGGACGGTACCGCGGGCGAGCCCCGTCTCCTCGCCGAGGAAATCGCAGTCGAGCGCCGCCTTGAGCGCCGCGCGAAGCCCGATCTCCATCTCCACGTCCACCGGCGCCTTGCCGCGCGCGCCGCGCGGCCCTCCGGGCCGGCGGTACTCGGCCGCGAGCTCTTCGCCCGCCTGCTCCGCGGAAGCGACCGCCTGCGTCAGCACCGCCGCCAGCGCGACGCCCGGCACCTCGGCCCTCAGCCGGCGGGAGCCGGCGCGCGCGCTCGCGCGAGCTTCGACCCCGGCCACACGGAAGGGTGGCTTCTGGCGTACTGCGGCGGGTAGTCGAGCCTCACGCCGAAGCGCTCGGCCGCGTGCCACACCCACCGGGGGTTGTCGAGAAATGCGCGGGCGAGCGCCACCATGTCCGCGCTTCCCGAGGCGAGGATTTCTTCGGCCTGATCCGGATCGGCGATCATGCCGACGGCGCGGATCGCGATTCCCGGCACCGCGCGGCGGATCGCGGCGGCGAAGGGGACCTGGTAGCCCGGCGCGACCTCGAGTCTCTGCCAAGGCACGAGCCCGCCGGAAGAGACGCAGAGGTAATCGAAGCCCGTATCGCGAAGCGCACGCGCGTAGACGATCGCCTCTTCGAGCGTGAATCCTCCCTCCGCCCAGTCGACCGCGCTCAAGCGCGCGCCGAGCGCGCGGTCCCGCGGCCAGGCTTCGCGCAGCGCGCGCGCCACCATGAGCGGAAAGCGCATGCGGTTCTCGAGGCTTCCGCCGTAGCGATCGCTGCGCCGGTTCGACAGGGGCGAGAGGAACTCGTGCAGCAGATAGCCGTGGGCCGAGTGGAGCTCGATCGCGTCGAAGCCGATTCGCAGCGCCCGCTTCGTTGCGGAAGCGAAGGCCTCGGCGAGCGCCTCGATCTCCGGCTCGGAGAGCTCGTGCGGCACCGGCCAGTCCCGATCGAAAGGGATCGGCGACGGCGCCACCGTCGGCCACGGCGATTCGCCCGCACCGAGCGGCCCTCCGCCCATCCACGGCACGCGCGCCGACCCCTTGCGTCCGGCGTGCGCGAGCTGCACCGCGATCGCGGCGCGCGAATGGCGCCGCATCGCGTCCACCACGCGTTTCATCGCCGCCTCGGCGTTGTCGGTGTACAGACCGGTGCAGCCGTGCGAAATGCGGCCCTCGCGCGCGACCGCGGTCGCCTCGACCACCACCAGCGCGGCGCCGGAGAGCGCGAGACCGCCGAGGTGCACGAGATGCCAGTCGTTCATCGCGCCGTCGTCGGCCGAGTACTGGCACATCGGCGAGACCGCGATCCGGTTCGCGAGCGCAAGCCCGCCGACGCGAAGCGGCGTGAAGAGCTCAGGGGGCGACAACGGCGATTCCTTTCTCCGAAAAAGCGCTGCGCAGCGCGCGCGCGAAGGCGGCGGCGCCCGGCTGGTCGCCGTGCAGGCAGAGCGTGCCGATCGCGACCGGAACGCGTCTTCCCGAGACGCTGCGCACGTATCCTTCCTCGATCATCGCGAGCGCCTGCGCGACGGACTTCGCTTCGTCCTCGATCAGCGCCCCGGGCGAGCCGCGCGGGGCGAGCGTGCCGTCGTCGGCGTAGCCGCGGTCGGCGAAGCCCTCGCCGACCACACG